>Ga0310811_10014162_pt1 | contig 10388 bp, 10 predicted proteins | sample YCmetagenome_FD_207642 | JGI IMG/M metagenome (GOLD analysis project Ga0310811, IMG submission 207642) | Soil microbial communities from experimental microcosm in Duke University, North Carolina, United States - YC | ecosystem: Engineered > Artificial ecosystem > Soil microcosm > Unclassified ... | reverse complement strand
GGTCGGCTACGATTCCGAGGAGGCACTCGGCCAGCTCAACGAGGCCACGTGGCGCAACTTGCTGCTGATGCTCCTCGCGATGTTGCTCGCGATCGCCGCGGCTTGGATCGCGGGCGAAAGGCTGGTGCGCCGCCCGGTGAAGCGCATGGTCAAGGCCGCGCGGCGCCACGAAGCCGGCGAGCATCAGGTGCGCTTCCCCGAGCTCGACGCCACCACCGAGCTCGGCGCGCTCGCGCGGGCGCTCAACCGCATGGCCGAGGCCAACGCGCAGCTCTTGGGCCAGCGCGAAATCCTGATGCGCGAGCTGCAGCACCGCGTGATGAACAGCCTCCAGCTGCTGGCAAGCTTCCTGCAGCTGCAGTCGCGCAACGCCGACGCGACCACGCGCGAACAACTCGCCGTAGCGCGCGAGCGCATCGTCGCGATGAGCACGATCTTCCGCTATCTCTACCGCGCCGATCTCCGCAGCACGGTCGAGTTCGGTGCGTTCCTCGAGGCGTTCTGCCAGGACACGGCGCGCGCCTATCTCGGCGAAGCGTCGCCGCGGCTCGAGGTCGAAGTGGACCGGCGCGAAATTCCGCTCGAACAGGCGCTCTCGCTCGCATTGATGACGCACGAGCTCATCACCAACGCGATCAAGCACGCCTTCCCGCCCGGCGCGCCGGGCCGCATCCGCATCGCGTTCAAGGTCCATGCCGACGGAACGAGCACGCTCAGCATCGCCGACAACGGCAAGGGCATGCCCGCAGGCTTCGACGCGGGCCGCTCGAAATCGCTCGGCATGGTGCTGGTGCAGCGGCTGACGCAATCGCTCAACGGCGAGCTCAGCGTCCGCTCCGGCGCCGACGGAACCGAGATTGCCATCAAGCTGCCCGCGCCGCCGCCGAAGTTATGACCGGCGCCGGTGAGCACACTCGAGGTAAAGGGAGAACGATGCAGGCGATTTATATATGGGCGAGCCCGGTGCCGAAAATGGGACCTCCGCCCTTGCCGCGGGCGGTGGACGATGTGGCCGCGGCGCCGCGGCGCAGCCGGATCCTCGTCATCGAAGACGATCCGATCGTGTCGCTGGCGATGGAGAACCTGCTCGCCGATGCCGGCTATCTCGTTCTCGCCAGTTGCGCTGGCGGCGAGGAGGCGCTGCGATTGGCGGAACACGAGCGCCCCGATTTGATCCTGGCTGACGTTAAGCTCGCGGGCGCCATGGACGGCGTCGACGCGGTCGCCGCGCTTCTACCACGATACCGCGTGCCGGTGATCTTCGTGACCGCGCACACCGACGCGGCGACGCGCGCACGCATGACGGCCTTGGCGCCGGCCGAAATCCTCGCCAAGCCGATTTCCGACGTCCTGCTGCTGCACGCCGTCGCGGCGGCGCTGCGCGGCTAGGCTTTCGCGCAAAAAAAGAGCGGCCCGCCTTGCGAGCGGGCCGCTCTGCCGTTCACCTGAGACCAAGCCGTCAGTAACAGATCCAGCCGTAAACCGGATGGGGCTGCGAATAGCAATTGGGGCCCGGATATTGCTGCATGTAGTAGCCGCCGGGACCGTAGTTGTTCCAGCCGCCGCGGCCGCCCTTCATCTCGACGACGCTGCTGGGCGCCGCATGCGCGGCTGCCGCACCGAGCGAGAGGACCGCAACGGCCACTGCGAGAACGAACGTCTTCATGAGTGCAAGCCTTTCTCTGTGAGAGAACCGCAAAGAGCGGCCCCGATCTGACGTGAACTATCTCACAGGAGGCTGAACGGCGCAGTGACCGCCATCATGTGACGGGCGTCATAAGCGCCGGCGCTCTAGTCGCCGAGCGCGCTGTTGCCGTCCGCGGTTGGCGTGCCCAGCTGCTCCTCGATTGCCTTGGCGACGGCGGACCAAAGCGTGGCGCTTTCGGAATCGCCGCGGCGGCGAACGGCGCGGGTGCGCTTCGCCATCAGCTGGCTCGCGGCCGGGCCGTATGCGGCGACCAGCTCGCGGGCCGCGCGCGCGATTTCCTCAGACGTGATGCGCAGCGCGCTGCCGTGCAGCGGCCATTCGGCATCCTCGCGCGTGCTCGGGCTCGAATGGAACAGTCGCATGCTCAAAGCTTCACCTTGGCATGCTGTTCCGGGCCGCTTTCGGGCCTCTTTCCGGTCACATAGGCCTTCGCGGCCTCCAGCGCATATTTCACGGCCTGGACGCCGGCGCGGTCCCAATATTCGGCGTCCTCCGCATGCACGGCGATCACGCATAGGTCGGGATCGTCCGCGCCGCGCGGGAACCATGCCGTCCACGCGTTCGACCAATACCGCCGAACCAACAGCTGATCGCGCACCACGCGCGCGCGGCCGGCGATCGTCGCGTAGGCGCCGCCGCCCTGAAATGTCACCAACACGTCGGGATGGGCTTCGATTTCGGCGACCTTTGCCGATTGCAGGTTCGTGACGAAGAATGCGTCGTTGCCGGGCGATACATGCGCCACGGCCATCGGCCGCGCATGCATCTTTCCTTCCGCTGTATGACTCACCAGCATCGCGTGGTCGAATTTTTCCAGCAGCTCGTGGAGATGCTCGTGCGTCTCTCTCATGATTCGCGTGAAATCTTGGTGATGTATCGGGTACCCAGGCGCCTTCGTGAATCAGGCGCATCCGTCTTTAAACGGCTTAGCCATAACCGAGGTTCCAGCGCGGCTGCGTGGACCGAAACGCGCAGGCTGCAACGTATTGCGGCACCGCAATTTACCAGAGTCGTGCGCGCATGCGCCGCAGAACCGCAATCCGCCCGCGGCGTTTAGGCATCGAGACCCCGCGCCGGTCTTCCGAGGCCGGCCGTGCAACGCTGCGCTGAGGCGCGGAGAGAGGAGTCGACGAGATGAAAGCCACATTGCTTCTGCTTGCCAGCGGCTGTGCATTCGCGCTTGCGGCGCCCGCCACGGCGGCGCCCGGACACTGCTTCGCCGCCGGCGGCCAGCCGGTCGGCCCGGTGTACGATACCGAACAGCCCAATGCCGAGTTCATGTCTTGGGTGCTGGCCCGCGGCGGCGAGTGCCGCGCGCTGCGCGCCGACGAGGTGACGCTCTATCGCGGCGAGCCCGAGCAGTATCCGCGGGAATTCCGCCGCGTCGAGATTCAGGAGAGTCCGCCGCAGCTGGCACCGGGCGCGCCGCGCTCGGCGCCGGACGTGCCGCCGCCGCCGGGCGCGACGGTGACGTGGCAGGGCGATCCTCTGGCCGTCCGCCGGCTCATCATCACGCACTATCAGCAGGCGGTGCCGAACCTCACCGTGGTCGACACCGGCCGCGTCGTGACGATGCAGCAGGGCGGCGTCTGGCGCATTTACGAGACGGTCTACCCCGACGGCGGCCGGCGCCAGGTCGCGGTCCAGATGCGGCCCGACCGTCAATACGTGCTGATGGAAAAGAGCGACGGCTCGAACTGGAGCGAGGCGATCGACCTCGAAGAATAGCGCGCGTCGCTCGGACTTTCGCCCGAGGTTGCGGCCGATGCGCGCGCTGGCGCGCTTCGGCAGAAGGCCCGCCCTTGCGGGCTGCCCCGCTCAGGCGCGGCGCTTGACCTTGCCGAACTCGACCACGGAGCCCGGCGCCGCCGCCGGCTCGTAGATGCAGACGCCGCCGCCGGCGCGCTTGGCCTGATACATGGCGGCATCGGCTTGGCGGACGATGGTCTCCACTTCAGCATTGGCACCGCCGAACATGGCGATGCCGATGCTGATGCCGAGGCAGAAAACCGACGCGCGCGTGACGACCGGCTGGCGCACGGCGTCGATCACCTTGTTGGCGACGGCGAGCGCGCCCTCGCGCGTGGCGCCGGTTTCCATGAGATAGGCGAATTCGTCGCCGCCGAGGCGGACGATGGTGTCGGCGGTGCGCCCGATCGCGGCCAGGCGCTGGCCGATCACGCGCAGCACCTCGTCGCCGATGTGGTGGCCGAGCGTGTCGTTGACGGTCTTGAAGCCGTCGAGGTCCATGATGTGGAGGCAGGCGCGGTCGCCGCGCCGGCGTACCAGCGCCACGGCGTGCTCGAGGCGCGCGTGAAAGAGATTGCGGTTGCCGAGGCCGGTGAGCGGGTCGAACAGCGCCATGCGCTCGAGCTCGCGTCGGTCGAGCGCCGCGCGGCGGCGCGCCGAAACCTTCTCGACCGCGTTCAGGATCGCGGAGCAGAACTTCTCCGTATCGATCTCGCCTTTGACGAGATAGTCGTGGACGCCGAGCTTCAGCGTTTCGACCGCGACCTTCTCGCTCCCCTGCCCCGTGACGAGCACCACGGCTGCCGGCAGGCCGTCCTGGTTGGCGCCCATCTTGGCCAGGAACTCAAGCGCGTCCATGTCGGGCAGATTGAAGTCGAGCACGATGCATTCCGGCGCATCGGCGCGGAACGAGGCGAGGCCTTCGCTGCCGGTCTCCGCCGCGATGATCTTGTAGTCCGTCCGCGTGCTTTTCTTCAGCAGGCGCGCGTAGATCTCGCGATCTTCCGCGCTGTCGTCGACGATCAGGAGCTTCAAGGGTTCGGCGCCCATGGTCTTACCGCGCGGCCTTGGGCAAGAGGACGATGTGATACCAGTAATCGACGAGGCGCTGGATCGCTTCCATAAAGCCTTTCATGTCGACGGGCTTCTGGATGTAGCTGTTCGCGCCGTCGCGATAGCAGCACTGGATGTCGCGTTCGTCGGCCGAAGTCGTGAGCACGATGACGGGGATCTGGCGTAGCTTTTCGTCGGCCTTGATCTCGGAGAGCACCTCGCGGCCGTCGGTGCCCGGCATGTTGAGGTCGAGCAGGATCATGCCCGGCCGCGGCGCCTCGGCGGGATCCTTGTACTTCCCCTGCTGGCGCAGATAGTCGAGCGCCTCGTCGCCGTCGTGGCAGTGATAGACGGGATTGGCCATGCCGGCCTTCTTGAAGGCGCGCAGGGTCGCTTCCGCGTCCTCGGGCGTGTCCTCGACCAGGAGGATGGGCTGCGTGTTGAGATCGCTCATGGCGCGGTTCCGCGGGCTTGAGTTTGGCCGAACGTGAAATGGAACGTGGTGCCGTGGCCGGGCTCGGAGTCGAGCCAGATGCGGCCGCGGTGCTGCTCGATGATCTTCTTGACGATCGCGAGGCCGGCGCCGGTGCCGCCGCCGTATCTGTCGCCCGAGTGCAGCCGCTTGAAGATGCCGAAGACCTTGTCGCGGTGCTTCTCGGGAATGCCGATGCCGTTGTCGGAGACCGAGAACACGATCTCGCCCTCGGCGTTCTCGTCCCACCCGACGCGGATCTGCTTCTCCGCGTTGTCGTTGTATTTGACCCCGTTGGTGATGAGGTTGTGGAACACCGCGCGCACGCGCACCTGGTCGCAATACATGTGCGGCAGCGGATCGGCGATCGTCACCGTCGCGTGGGCTTCGTCGAGGAAGACCTTCAGCGATTCGAGCACGTCGCCGAGCACGGCGTTCAAGTCGACATCGGCGAGGCTCTGCTCGGTGCGCCCGACGCGCGAAAACGTCAGCAGGTCGTTGATGATGTCTTCCATGCGCTTGGCGAGGCGGCCGAGCGTCACGAGTTTCCCCTTGCCGTCCTCGTCGAGCTTCTCGCCGTAATCCTCGATGAGGAAGTTCGCGTAGTTGTGGATGCCGCGCAGCGGCGCCTTGAGGTCGTGCGAGGCGATGTAGGCGAAATCGTCGAGCTCGCGATTGGAGCGCGCGAGCTCGTCGGCGCGGCGCGCCAGCTCGACCTCGGCGGCCTTCCTCCGCGTGATGTCGCGCATGACGCCGAGGAAGATCTCGTTCTCCCCCTCGCCCGCGACGCCGACCGAAATCTCCACCTGGAAGTCGGAGCCGTCCTTGCGCACGGCGCGCTCTTCCTTGCCGGTGTAGAAGACGCCGGATTGGCCCGTCTCCATGACGCGCCAGCGATATTCTTCCTGGTCGCGGCGGCTCAAGTTGGGCAGCAGCCTCTTGAGCTTGCGGCCCATGAGCTCGTCGGGCGCGTAGCCGAACAAGCGCGAGGCGGCCGGGTTCGCGATGACGATCCGGCCGTCGACACGCACGCCGATGATGGCATCGACCGCGGTGTTGAGGATCGAATCGAGCTTGCCGCGCGAGTCCGCGTAGCCGGCGGCGATGCGGGTGCGCGCGCGCTCGACGGCGAGCGCCCAGAACGCGGCCGCGGCGCGCTCGGCGGTGGCCTGCAGCAGCGCGAAATCCTGTTCGGAATAGTCGCCGGCGGCGCCGGCCACGAGAAGCGATCCGCAGCGCCGGCCGCGGAACACGAGATCGGCGCGCATCGAGCGCGTCACCGACAAGGGCCCCGAGGCGAGAACGTAAGGCCGGTTGCAGATGCCGGGCTCGGCGCGATCCGACACCGGGCTCGGCGGCTTGCCCTTGCGCTCGGGCGCATGCGCGGCGGCATTCGCCTGGCGCAGCCAGATCTCGGCGTAGTCGTTGACGCCTTCCGGCTCGCCGGCTTCCTCGATGAACGTGATGATGCCGAAGCTGCTGGCGAAGAACGCGAGCGCGAAATCGAGCACCGCCTCGCCGAGTCTCCCGACCGGAGCATCGGCGACGACGCGCGCGATGCCGCGCTCGGCGTCGAGCGCGCGATCCTGTGCCGCCGGCCCGCTTCGCCGGTTGGGCGTGGCAGGCGCGAGTTCGGCGGGCCGTGGCTGCACGATCATTCGCTTTCCCCGTTGGCGCGATCGCCGGCGTGACGTCGTGAAACGAATCCGCGCGCGTCCCCACGCGCGACGGATGCGCCGATTGGTTCTGAGCAGCTTCGGCGGCCTTAAGAAGGCCGCGGCGCAAGGCCGTTCACAACGAATCGGCGATTGAGATGTTGGTCAAAGAATGGTTTCCAATTTCCTAATCTTTCGCACCGCCTCGCGACCTAAAGCCAGGGGCCTGAGGCGCCGTCGGGAGCGCGAAAAGCGCTCTGGATCAGGCTTAGCGCCCGATGCGCGTGAGCATGGCGCGCGCGCAGGCGTCGAGAATCGAATCCGAATCGATGCCGTGCACACGATACAAATCGGGGATGTCGGCGGACTGGCCGAATTTCTCGACGCCGAGCGGATAGGAGCGATGGCCGCCGACGGCGCCGACCCAGGAGAGCGTCGCCGGATGACCGTCGATGACGCTGACGATCGCGGCCTCGCGCGGCAGGCGATCGAGCAGGCGCTCGACCGGCGCGCGCACGCCCGTGTTCCCGCCGCGCCGCGCGCGCTTGGCCGCCTGCCAATCGTCGTGCAGGCGGTCCGCCGAGGTGATCGCGAGCAACGCGGCGCCGGGCACGTCTTCGAGCAGCGCCGCATGCGCCTCGCGCGCTTCGGCGGCGACGGCGCCGGTATAGGCGATGGCGACCGTGCAATCGGGCCCCGGCGGCACCGCCCAATAGCCGCCGGCGATCACGGCCTCGCCAAGCTCGGGCGTCATCGCGCGCTTGGGCTGGTCGAGGGGCCGTGTCGAAAGGCGCAGATAGACCGAGCCGCCCTTCTCCGCCTGCATGTGGCGGAAGCCCCAGGCCATGATCGCCGCCAGTTCGTCGACATAGGCGGGCTCGAACGAGGCGAGGCCGTCGGCGGCCATGCCGATCAGCGGCGTGCCGACGGATTGATGCGCGCCGCCTTCGGGCGCAAGCGTGATGCCCGACGGCGTCGCCACCAGCATGAAGCGCGCGCCCTGATAGAGCGCGTAGGTCATCGCATCGAGGCCGCGCGCGATGAACGGATCGTAGAGCGTGCCGACCGGCATCAGGCGCGTGCCGAACAGCTCGTGCGCGAGGCCGAGCGCGCCGAGGAGAATAAAGAGATTGTTCTCGGCGATGCCCAACTCGATGTGCTGGCCCGCGCGCGTCATCTTCCAATGCTGCGCCGAGACGACGCCTTCGTGCTTGAACACGTCCTCGCGCTCGATGCGGCTGTAAAGGCCGCGCCGGTTCACCCAGCCGCCGAGATTGGTCGAGACGGTCACGTCGGGCGAGGTCGTCACGATGCGGCGCGCGAGCTCGCTCTCCGAGCGGCCGAGCTCGTTCATGATCCGCCCGAAGCCCTCCTGCGTCGACATGCGCGGCGCGATGTCGACCGCGAGCGTCTCCGGCACCTCGATCGTGGGCGCCGTGTGCCGGCGCGGATATTTCTGCGCGAACGGAACCGAGGCCAGGAACTCCTTGATGCGCGCTGGCGGCAGATCGAGCCCGGCGAACGCATCCCATTCGGCGCCGTCGGGCACGCGCATCGTCTTCTTGAAGCCGGCCATCTGCGCCTCGTTCATGAGGCCGGCGTGATTGTCCTTGTGTCCGGCGAACGGCAGGCCGTGACCCTTGATCGTGTAGCAGATGAAGGCGGTCGGCTTGTCGTCGGGCACGGCATGAAAGGCCTCGAGCATGGTCTCGAGATCATGCCCGGCGAGATTGGTCATCAGCGCGTGCAGCTCGGCATCGCCAAGACGCTTCAACAGCGCCTTGATGCCGGGCTTATGGCCGATGTCGGCCTCCAAATGCGCGCGCCAGCCGGGGCCGCCCTTGTAGACCAGCGCCGAGTAGACCGAATTGGGGCAATCGTCGATCCATTGGCGCAGCGCGTCGCCGTCAGGTCCGGCGAACGCGGCTTCGAGCTTCTTGCCGTACTTAAGCGTGACGACGCGCCAATCCATCGCCAGGAACATGCGGTCGATGCGGTAGAACAGGCGGTCGGAGACGACGTTGTCGAGGCTCTGGCGATTGTAGTCGATGACCCACCAGACGTTCCGGACGTCGTGCTTCCAGCCCTCGAGCATCGCCTCGTAGATGTTGCCCTCGTCGAGCTCGGCATCGCCGGCGATGGCGACCATGCGGCCCTTGGCCTCCGGCAGCATGTCCTTGTCGGCGAGATAATCCTGCACCAGCGCCGCGAAGCTGGTCATGGCGACGCCCAAGCCGACCGAGCCGGTGGAGAAGTCGACGTCGTCGACGTCCTTGGTGCGCGAGGGATAGGCCTGCGCGCCGCCGAGTGCCCTGAAGCGCTCGAGGTTCGCGCGCGACTGGCGGCCGAACAGATACTGGATCGCGTGGAAGACCGGGCTCGCATGCGGCTTCACCGCGACGCGGTCCTCGGGGCGGAGGACGTTGAGGTATAGCGCGGTCAGGAGCGTCGCGACCGAGGCCGACGAGGCCTGATGCCCACCGACCTTCAAGCCGTCGCGGCTTTCGCGCAGATGGTTGGCGTTGTGGATCGTCCAGGTCGAGAGCCAGAGGATCTTCTTCTCGAGCGCGGCCAGCTCGGGCAGCGGATCGTTGCCGCCGCGCTCGCCGACGCGCGTCGCACCGTCGGCCGCGGTCTCCTTGGGGTTGGGACCCTTCTCCATGTCGTTTCCCGGCTCCTCCCTGCCCGAGGCATTATAGCGGAGGTTTCCGCATCGGAAGCCCCAGCCTCGCAACCGAGTCATGCAGGGTAGAAGACATGGCCACGCCCCTTCCCTTCCTCGACCTTGCCCGCTCGCGCCGCACGGCGCGTGACCACGCGCCGGCCGGGGTCCCCGCAGCCGCCATTGCGTACGTGCTCGAAGCGGCGCGCTGGGCCCCCTCGGCGGCCAACCGCCAGCCCTGGGAATTCATCGTCATCGGCGATCCGGAATTGAAGCGGGCGCTGCGCCTGGCCTTTCTCGACGAAGCGGCCGCCCACGACTCCCGATACCGTTCGGTCACCGAGAAGCAGGCCGATCTCCTGCTTGCGCCGGGGCTCATCCTCGTCTTGGGCGATGCCGGCACGAAGGCGCGCTACATCAATGCCGCGGAGATCGGCGAGGACGCGCAGGAGGAGCTGTTCCTGTTGAGCATGGGCGCCGCGATCCAGAACATGCTGCTCGCCGCCACGGCCTCTGGCCTCACCAGCACCTGGATCGCGCGGCCGGCACGCCTCCCGGCAATCCGCGCGCTGCTGCGCGTGCCCGACGCCCTGCGCAGCATCGCCTTCGTGGCGATTGGCGTCGCCGCGACGCCGCCGCACTGGTCCGAGCAGATGCGCAACCCGCTGAAGCGGCACCACGACCGCTTCGGCGCGACGTGACGCGCCTACCTCTTGCCGCACTGCGATTGCGCGACCATTTGAACCGCAAGCGGATACTGGCGCCCCGCCCCAGCTATTGATATAAGCGGCGCCCTCGCCGTCGCGCCTCACGGCGCTTATGGCGATTCCTGCTGTTCCGGCGTAGCTCAGCGGTAGAGCAAGCGGCTGTTAACCGCTAGGTCGTAGGTTCGAGCCCTACCGCCGGAGCCAATTAGAACTGGGACTTAACGCGAGAACGGGGCCAGACCATCGGCCCCGTTCTTCGTCTCAGGACCAATGGTCGGACTAAGAATGCGTGCCGTGGCGCTCTCAGCATTCGCAGCGCTTCGCCGCCGCGGCGCGGTCGGCGCGTCGCTGGGTTCGCCCGGTCTAGTGTCGCAACATAAAT
>Ga0310811_10014161_pt1 | contig 10389 bp, 8 predicted proteins | sample YCmetagenome_FD_207642 | JGI IMG/M metagenome (GOLD analysis project Ga0310811, IMG submission 207642) | Soil microbial communities from experimental microcosm in Duke University, North Carolina, United States - YC | ecosystem: Engineered > Artificial ecosystem > Soil microcosm > Unclassified ... | reverse complement strand
TTTCGGGAATCAGAATTTCGGTGGTGGATCGAGAGACGGACTTTACGCGAGGGCTCATTCTTCAGAACCGATCTTCCGGAAATCTGTTACACAGGTTTCTAGCACGATGCGGGCTTTCGGACAACTCTATTCTACTGGGGAAAGTTGTAAACTGGCGGCCAACTATGGCGGGTAGGGATCCAGTTGAGCTTGAAATTTTTAAGAATATCTTCCACTCCATTGCCGAGGAGATGGGGGCTGCGCTCAGGCGCACCGCCTTTTCGCCCAATATCAAGGAGCGCCGTGATTACTCCTGTGCGGTTTTTGATGCGGCAGGCGAAGTGATTGCAATGGGAGATCACATGCCGGTACACCTTGGGTCCATTCCCATGTCGGTGCAGGCGGCGATCGAGGCTTTTCCGCTGGAACCAGGCGACATGGTGATGCTCAATGACCCCTTCCGGGGCGGTACCCACCTGCCCGACATCACGCTGGTGATGCCGGTTTACGTACAGCTGAAGGGACGGAAACGGCCGGATTTTTATGTAGCCTCTCGTGCGCACCATGCTGATGTTGGAGGAGCGTATCCGGGCTCGATGGGTCTTTGCCGCGAGATCTACCAGGAGGGTTTGCGAATTCCCCCAGTGAAGATCGTGAGCGGCGGAGAGATGCAGAGAGATGTTCTGAACCTGCTGTTGAACAACGTGAGAACACCGGAAGAGCGCGAAGGCGACCTGGGAGCGCAGATTTCGGCCTGCCATACCGGCGCAACCCGGTTGCGCGAGACTTGCGGCCGGTATGGAAGGGCGCGCGTCAAGCAAGCTGGGGACGGTCTGTTGCGTTACTCGGAGCGACTGATGCGGGAATTTCTAAAGAAAATGCCTGTCGGAACTTACGCTGCCGAAGATTTTATTGATGACGATGGAATTTCAACCGCGCCCATCAGGATTGCAGTGAAGATCAGCATCCCGAGGACTGCGAAGCGTTCTGTTGTCGTCGATTTCAGTGGCTCTGATTCGCAGGTGCAGGGCAGCGTCAACGCAGTGGCGGCGATCACTTACTCCGCATGCTTCTATGTTTTTCGTTGCCTGCTGGCTGACGACATTCCGGCGACAGCGGGACTGATGCGGCCGATCAAGGTGGTCGCTCCTGAAGGGACGGTGGTGAATGCGCGGCCGCCGGCCGCGGTGGCCGGTGGTAATGTCGAGACCTCGCAAAGAATAGTGGATGTGCTGCTGAGAGCGCTGGCCCAGGCAATTCCAGACCGTATTCCCGCAGCAGCCGCGGGGACGATGAATAACCTGACGATCGGCGGAATCGATCCGCGCACCAATGAGCCTTTCGCGTATTACGAGACGATTGCGGGAGGCATGGGAGCGCGACCGGGTAAGGCCGGGGTTTCCGGCGTGCACACGCATATGACAAATTCTCTGAACACGCCGGTGGAGGCTTTGGAGCACGCCTATCCGTTCAGGGTAACGCAGTATTCGCTCCGTCCAGGGAGTGGCGGAAAGGGGAAATTCCCGGGAGGGGACGGCATCGTGCGAGAGATTCAGGTTTTGTGCGATGCCGAAGTGACGCTGCTTGCGGACAGGCGCAAACGAGGCCCCTGGGGACTCAACCACGGAGGCGAAGGATCCTGCGGGCAGGCGTGGATAGTGAGAAAGGATGGCGCGCGAGAACGGAAGCCGGGGAAGTTCAATGTTCGGCTGATAAGGGGCGAACGAATTCGTATTGAGAGCCCGGGTGGCGGGGGATGGGGAAAGGCTTAGCCTGGTGCGTCGAAAAACCTGCGTTGAGCGGGTGGTAGAATCGAGATCAGCCTGGAGCGAACCGTGCAACGCTGGTTCCATCCAGGCTTGATGCTGATATGACAAAGTCCATGCTGGCGGTGGTTAAGCCGAAAGCTGCGCCCGGCGCAGAGATTCGCGAAGTGAAAGTTCCGGGCTTTGGGCGCAACGATGTGCTGGTCAAAGTCAAAGTGGCTTCCATATGCGGGACTGACCTGCATATTTATGAGTGGGACCGCTGGGCGCAGGGCCGAATTCATCCTCCATTGATCCCGGGGCATGAATTCTGTGGGGAAGTCGTCGCCTTCGGCGACGAAGTGACCACCGTCAAGGAAGGCGATTTCGTCTCCGCCGAAATGCACGTGGCGTGCGGCAAGTGCCTGCAGTGCCGTACAGGCGAAGCTCACATTTGCCAGAACGTCAAGATCATAGGCGTGGATGCGGATGGCGCATTCGCCGAGTACGTGGTGATTCCCGAGTCCAATATCTGGAAACTCGATCCCGCTATCCCGAAGGAGTATGCCTCCATTCTTGACCCTTTGGGAAATGCGGTTCACACCGTGCTGGCGGGCGAGATTGCGGCGCGGACTGTTGCCATTACGGGGTGCGGTCCGATCGGCTTATTTGCCATCGCGGTGGCGCGCGCCGTCGGCGCTTCGCAGGTGTTCGCTATCGAGGTGAATGAGCACCGGCGCAAGATCGCAAGCGAAATGAAGGCGGACGTGACCATCGATCCGTCTAAAGAAGATGCGCGCGCGATTATCAGCGAGAGGACGGACGGGGCCGGCGCGGATGTAGTGCTGGAGATGGCGGGCCACCCGGATGCAATCCGCACAGCTTTTGATGTAGTGCGGCGCGGGGGAAGAATTTCTCTGCTGGGCCTCACTTCCAAGCCCATCTCTTTAAACTTCTCCGAGGACATTATTTTCAAGGGGATCACGATTCAGGGCATCAACGGCCGGCGGATGTACCAGACGTGGTACCAGATGACGGCGTTGCTCAAGGCGGGGAAGCTTGATTTACATCCGGTGATTACCGATCGCATCGCGATGAAAGACTTCTCCACCGCAATGGAACGGCTTAAGGCCGGGCAAGCCAGCAAAATTCTGATCTATCCGAACGGAGCCTAGACATCCAATCACGCTTCGAGCGGCACTCTTACAATTTTTTTCTGAATAGCGTAGGTCACAAGCTGGGCTTTATTGTGAATGTTCAGCTTGCGCATCAGATTAAATTTGTGCGCCTCGATGGTTTTAATACTCAGCCCTAAGAGTTGTGCAATTTGCCGCACCGAATTTCCTTCGGCAATCATCTTCACGACTTCGCGTTCGCGCGGAGTAAGAGAGGAACTTCTAGGCACCCCGTGCGCTCCGAAGCCACTCTGGCTGACGAGCTTGTCGAGAACCTGTGGGCTCAGGTATTTGCGCCCCTGATACACATCGCGTACCGCGCCAATTAACTGACTTGCAGGCGCGTCTTTCAGAATGTAACCATCCGCTCCAACTTCAAGACACTGCAGCAAGTATTCCTCATCTTCGTACATGGTAAGGAAGATCAGCCGGGTTCCCGGGTTGCTCTTCTGGATCATTCGCGCAGCCTCGAAACTTGATAACCCGGGCATGCCAATATCCAGGAGCACGACATGCGGCCTGAATTGGTCGACTAGTTCAAGGGCGGTGCGCGCATCGCTGGCTTCACCAACCACTTCGATATCAGGTTCATGGTCGAGGACACGGCGCAGGCCTTCGCGAAACAGAGTGTGATCATCGACGATCAGCGTTTTGATTGGCATTATGCGAAGGTTCTCCTGAGTGAATTAAGCGACATTTTTAAGTGATCCTGATCTTTGCGCCCTCTTGGGGCGCAGTGACTTGCGGCCGCGGATTCGATCACGACCAGACGGCGCCGACAGGTCACGAGTCAATGGCAGGGTGATATTGATACGCGTGCCCTGCCCCGGCTTCGAGCGAATCCGAACCGCACCTCCGAGGGCGGCAATTCGTTCCCTCATTCCAAATAATCCGAAACGACCGGCGCCGGAGGACTGTAGCCCGACGCCGTCATCCTCAATTCGCAAGCGGATCCTGCCGCCGGCAGCTTCCAGGCTCACGCTGAATGTGCTGGCCTGGGAGTGGCGGCTGATGTTAGTCAGCGACTCCTGCACCGCACGATAAAGGGCTATCTCCGCTTCGTGGTCCATCTCAGGCAACTGATGGGGCAGCGCAAGCCGGGCGCGAATTCCTGAGCTGCGGGCGAGTTCTCGCGCTTCTTTGCGAATCGCACTCATCAAACCAAGTTCCTCCAGCGCGCGCGGCGAAAGGCGAGCAATGATGCGCCGTAGATCGCCGATCGTGCGGTCGAGCATCGAGATCGCTTCGCCGACCTTGGCCTGAAACTCTTCATCTTCCACCTCTTCCGTCAGTCCGCTCAGGAAAAGGCGCAGAATCATCAATCCCTGGCCGGTCTCGTCGTGCAGTTCGCGGCTTATGCGCTTGCGCTCTTCCTCCTGCGCGCGGAGCAAGTGCAGCGACAATTCCGACGGAGAGCTTTCCGGAAAAGCCTTGCTCCGAGAGCGAGACTTACCGGACACTAAAACACCCCTGGAGCCAGATAACGAACCTGGCGCAGCGTGAATACGCTGGGACGAAGGGCTAATAAGTGACAGCGGTTCCGATTCATTGTAAACCAGCCGCTCCGCAATACAATGCCGTTCAAAGCACAAGAACCCGTGAGTTGGATGTGCTCTGGAACAAAGGGTTTGCTCGGTCCATCGGATACAATCCAGAACGATGCTTCGATATTTCACGGCCGGGGAGTCGCATGGAGAGGCTCTGGTGGCATTTATCTCGGGAATCCCCGCCGGATTGAAATTGTCCCAGTCGTTCATCGATCGTGAACTTTGGCGGCGACAACAGGGATACGGTCGCGGCGGCAGAATGAAGATCGAGACCGATCATGCGCATATTCTTTCCGGGGTGCGTCACGGGGCAACGATCGGCTCGCCGATTGCCATCATGCTGGAAAACAAGGATTGGAAGAACTGGACTGAGGCCCTGCCAGTGGAGCAGGGCGATCCTGAGAAACATAAGAGGGTCGCCTCGCCGAGACCCGGACACGCGGACCTGGCAGGAGCTTTGAAATACAACTTCAGCGAGGCTCGTTACGTGCTGGAGCGGGCCTCAGCGCGCGAGTCGGCAGCGCGAGTGGCGATAGGAGCAGTCGCGAAATTGTTTTTGCATGAGCTGGGAATTGAAGTGTTAAGCCATGTGGTCGGCGTGGGTTCGGCGGTGGCGAAGGACGAAGTCTTATGGGAGCAGATTCGGGACTTGCAACAGAAGGAAGAAGTTCTACTAAACTGTGCCGATGCAGAAGACGAACAGCGGATGAAAGAACAAGTTGATGGAGTATTGAGAACCGGCGATTCAGTAGGAGGAGTTTTCGAAGTGGTTGCGCGCGCAGTTCCGGCCGGACTCGGAACCTACGCGCAGTGGGACGAACGTCTGGACGCTCTACTGGCAAGTGCTGTGATGTCGCTGCAGGCCGTCAAAGGGATAGAGATTGGTGCCGGAATCGTGGCGGCACACTCGCCGGGCTCGGCGGTGCATGATGAAATCGGGTATTCGCGGGACCAGGGCTTTACGCGCACTCGCAACAATGCGGGAGGCATTGAAGGAGGAGTTTCGAATGGCCAGGAGATTCGCGTGCGTGGTTACGTCAAACCTATTTCCACCTTGCGCCGTCCTTTACAATCGGTGGATTTCGCGACGCGAGAGCCGGTGAAAGCGGCTTACGAACGCTCTGATGTGTGCGTAGTGCCGGCGGCGGGAGTTGCCGCCGAAGCTATGGTGGCTTTGACGCTGGCGCGCTGTGCGCTGGAAAAGTTCGGTGGCGATTCCATGGTCGAGGTACAGCGCAATTACCAAGGCTACTGCCAACAAGTGAAAAATTATTAATGATTTATCCGATCGTGAAATATGGCAACCCTGTGCTGGAGAAACCCGCGGAACCGGTGACCAATTTTGATGAGGACCTGGCAAAGCTGGTGGAGGACATGTTCGAGTCAATGTATGCAGCACATGGGGTAGGTCTGGCGGCGCCGCAGATCGGGATATCCAGGCGGCTGGCGGTGATAGACATCAGTTTCAGGAAAGATGCAAAAGCGAAGCTGGTTCTGGCTAACCCGCAGATCGTTAAAGTAGAAGGCAAGCAGCGGGGCGATGAGGGATGCCTGAGCATTCCGGATTTTCGCGAACCCGTTACGCGCGGGCAGAAGGTGACCGTGCGGGCGCAAAATCTGCAAGGCGAATGGTTTGAAGAAACCGGAGAGGAACTGCTGGCGCGCGCCTTCCAGCACGAGACCGATCATCTCAATGGCAAGCTGTACATTAGCCATCTGAGCGCCTTGAAGCGCGATCTTATAAAGCGGAAGATCCGCAAGCTGATGAAAGCAGGAGAGTGGTAGGCGAGCCGCTCAATCTCGTTTTTGCCGGAACTCCACCGTTCGCTGTACCGTCACTCAACAGCCTGGCCGGCGCTGGATTCAAGATCAGTCTGGTGGTTACGCAGCCGGACCGTCCCAAGGGACGGGGAATGGAAGTGGCCCACTCTCCAGTCAAGCAGCGGGCCACTGAGCTCGGCCTGCCACTGACGCAGCCGGAAAAAATAAAAAACAATCTGGAATTCCGGTCGCAACTGGAAAGCCTAAGGCCGCAGGCAATTATTGTTGTGGGATACGGGCGGCTGATTCCGCAATGGATGTTAGACCTTCCGCCGCTTGGGAACATCAATGTGCATGCATCGCTCTTGCCGAAATACCGAGGGGCAGCGCCCATCCAATGGGCGATCGCGAACGGAGAAGTCGAGACCGGGGTCACGACCATGAAGATCGACGCAGGCCTGGACACCGGTGACATACTTCTGCAACGCAGCATGAGGATTGAGGAAGACGATACGTCGGAGACGCTGTCACTACGGATGGCCCACCTTGGCGCGGATTTGCTGCTGGAAACGATAAACCGGCTTCGAAAAGGTGAGATTGCACTGCGCCCGCAGGATCACTCGCGTGCGAGCCTTGCTCCACTGCTGAAGAAAGAAGACGGAATGATCGATTTCGAGCGCACGGCGCAGGAAATTTGTATTCGTCTGCGTGGGTTTCAGCCGTGGCCGGGCGCGTTCACAAGCTTTCGAGGAAAGTTGCTTCACATCTGGAGCGCTTCGACCGATCTCAAAAACCTGCCGCAAGCTGAAATCACGATCGAGGACGAACGCATGCTGGTTGGGTGCGGCGCCGGAACTACATTGGTTCCTGAGCAACTGCAGCCCGAGGGGAAGAAGCGAATGTCGGTCCGCGATTTTGTGCACGGCTATCATCCACGCCCGGGCGAAGTATTGGGCAGGTAAAAGCACGCTCAATGTCACTCTCGCCAGCGCGGTCGGCAGCATTTCAGGTGCTTCTTCGAGTTGATCATGACCAGGCATTCGCGCCTGAGCTGTTGCATTCGGAACGGTACGCAAAACTCTCCCCTCAGGATCACGGTCTGCTGACCGAACTCGTTATGGGCGTCCTGCGTTGGCGCTCGCTTCTCGATAACTGGCTCTCAGATTATTCCAAACGTCCGATTACCAGTCTCGATGCGGAGGTTCAGTCCGCATTGCGAATGGGCGTATATCAGCTGAGATTTCTGGATCGCATCCCGGCGAGAGCGGCCATCAATGAATCCGTTGAGCTGGTCAAGCGGGCTCGCAAGACCTCAGCGGCGGCGTTCGTGAATGCTGTGTTGCGGAAAATAGATGTGGATCCGGGTGAGCGAAATTATTGGGAGGCGATTGAAAAAGCTGAAACCGTTTCAGAGTTGGCTCGTGCCGGTTCGCATCCAGAGTGGCTTGTAGAGCGCTGGGTTAAAAGCTTCGGCCTACAGGACGCAAAGCGAATTTGTGCTTACGATCAGCACCGGCCTGGTGTTGCGGTCCGTTTGCCGGATGTGAGCACGGAGAATGAACTGCGCCAGTGTGAAGTGGAGCTTGCTCCTGGATTGCTGCTCTCGTCGGCGCGGCGCGTAATCTCAGGAGATGTGACGCGTGCGCAGCCTTTTCTCAATGGCCAGGTCGCGATTGAAGATGAGGGATCGCAACTGGTTGGGCTGCTGGTTGGTTTCGGCAAGCGAATCCTGGATTGCTGTGCGGCGCCAGGCGGCAAGACGCGAATACTCGCGCAGAGGAATCCGCAGGCTGAAGTGGTTGCAGTGGAATTGCATCCGCACCGGGCCGAGCTATTGCGGCGCCTGGTAAAAGAGCAACACGTGCAGGTGATCGCGGGGGATGTTCGCGCTCTGTCTGAAACAGGGGCCTTTGATCGAATCCTGGTAGACGCTCCTTGTTCGGGTACCGGAACGCTGGCGCGAAACCCGGAGATAAAATGGCGGCTGAGACCGTCTGATGTCCAAGATCTGCAGCAGCGCCAGTTGAGCATTCTGCAGTCGGCCCTGGCAAAGCTGGAGCACGGTGGCCGATTGGTGTACGCAACCTGCTCACTCGAGCCGGAGGAGAATGAAGAAGTGATTGCAAGAGCGCTTGCGCAAAATTCGTTCCGGATAGCTGACGTTTTGCCGGAATTGGGTTGGCTGCGAAGTCACGGCGAGATCACGTGGGCGGAACCCGCTTCGCTGGTCCGCGGACCATATTTGCGAACTCTTCCCGGCCTGCACCCCTGCGATGGTTTTTTTGCCGCGATCCTCGAGCATTCGACCGTCAATCGCTGATTACTTCACCTGGAACTCGATTGCCGATCCAAGCTCGACCTTTTCTCCGGGAAAGGGAGTTTGCGAGACGATAATGCTCGCTGGTGAAATTGGCGAACTGGCCTCGGCAATTGTAGTAGCTTTGGGTTCGTGAAACCCTGCATCCTTTAAGGCGAGGGTTGCCGAACCCAACGGCTGGCCGGCAAAGTTCGGCATTACGAACGCTTGCTGCGCCCCCGGAGTACCAAACAACAAGCTGATTCTGGGCGATGAAATTCCGCGGGCGCTTGGCGGGGGCGATTGGGCAATTACTCGCTCGTCGGCCATTTCGGGGATGTCAGTGCGCGCAACCATACCAAGTTCAATTCCACGCCGACGAAGATTAAGGTCCGCAGCCCGTTCGCTCTGACCGGTCAGATCAGGGATTTCAATACGCTGCGGCCCCAGGCTCTCGGCCGCGCGAATTTGCCAGCTGCGCCGAACCTGACTGCCGGCAGAAGGAGATTGCGAGACGATTCGGCCCTCTGGAACACTCGCGCTGAAGAATTGCCGGTCCAGAATCAGTTGCAGGTTCTTTTGGCTGGCGAGCCGTCGAGCGTCTTCCACGGTTTGGCCGGCGAGGTCGGGTACGGTTACCTCACGTCCATGGATCGCAATGCTCATGGTGATCAAAGCAGAAACAAGCGCGACCACGATCATGGCAAGCCCGACCAGAACTACTCGAAAGAAAGTTTTCAGGTTAATGGCTCTCCTCCGCAGCCGGAGCGGTGTCGGGTGTATCGAGCCTGGTTTGGGTTGAAGCAGTGAGGGGCGCCGGGGCTGCGGGGAAGTCTCCCGGCGGACGTCCCACAGCGGCTGCTTTCATAAACTCCATCCAGATGGGCAGCGCAGCGCGCGCGCCGCTCTCTTTAGCGCCCAGAGTTTTCTTTTCGTCATATCCCACCCAGACGCCACAAGTAACGGAAGGTGAGAAGCCCACGAACCAGGCATCAGTGAAATTATTCGTGGTGCCGGTTTTACCAGCGAGAGGCAGCTTCAAGCCGGCCGCCGCGATCGCAGTACCGTGCTGCACAACTTCCTGCAGCATGGAAGTCATAGTGCGCGCGGTGTTGGCGCTAACTACATCACGAACGTCGGCGAAGTTTTCTTCCAGCACTTGTCCATCGTAATCCGTCACTTTCGTGAGATAGCGCGGAGTGATGCGGACGCCGTCATTCGGAAAGGCGCTATACGCAGCGGTCTGCTCGAACAGTGTAATGTCGGCTGCGCCCAGCGCAATCGGCAAATATTCCGGAAGGTTGGAGGTGATACCGAAGCGACGAGCGTAGCCAATCACAGTCTTGATGCCAAGTTGCTCGGCCAGCCTGAGGGCAGGGATATTCCGAGACTGCGCCAAAGCACGCCGCAAGCTGATGGTGCCTTCAAACTTTTCATCGTAGTTGTGCGGAACATAGGGCCCGGAGGCAGTCTGAAACATGGCGGGAGCATCCAGAACCGGGTCGTCGGGCCGCGCACCGCGATCGATGGCGGCCGTATAAACGTAAGGCTTGAATGATGATCCTGCCTGCCGAAGGGCCTGAGTAGCGCGGTTAAACTTTGAGAGATTAGAGTCGCGGCCGCCAACCATGGCGAGAATTTCTCCTGTGCTGTTGTCAATGGCGATCAGCGCTCCCTGAACACCGCTATCCTGTTCAAGAGTGACTGCCGCCTTGCCATCCGGTGTCAGCGTCAAAATCTTCACATACACCACGTCTCCGGGCTTCAGTAGCTGCAGTAATTTGCGGTGAGTCCATGTGGCTTGCGCGGGGGTGATGCTGGCGCTGAACCGCCCAAGTTTGACACTGGCGAAGCTTGCGGAAACCTGGGTGACAACACCATGGATA
>Ga0310811_10014160_pt1 | contig 10389 bp, 8 predicted proteins | sample YCmetagenome_FD_207642 | JGI IMG/M metagenome (GOLD analysis project Ga0310811, IMG submission 207642) | Soil microbial communities from experimental microcosm in Duke University, North Carolina, United States - YC | ecosystem: Engineered > Artificial ecosystem > Soil microcosm > Unclassified ... | reverse complement strand
GCCGCCGCGATGTCGGCGAAGATCTCCGAGAAACACGCGGACAGCGAAGCCACCACCGACGTGCGCGCCGGCGATCGCGAGAAGCCGGCGACGAAACCGCCGCAGATCGTCGGCCGCAGCGGCCAGCCGCGCGTCCGCTACGAGCGCCGCGAGCTGCTCGGCATCGGCGGCCTCGGCCAGGTCACCGCGTGCTTCGACGCCGTGCTCGGCCGCCGCGTCGCGGTCAAGGTCGCGCGCACCGATCAAGACCCCACCGCCGAGCAGATCCTCGAGCGCGAGGCGCGCATCATCGCGCTCCTCGAGCACCCGAACATCATGCCGGTCTACGACGCGGGCTCGCAGCCCGGCGTCGGTCCGTACTACGTCATGCGCCTCGTCGATCAAGCGTCGCTCGACAAGGTGCTCGAGAAGATCGCGCGCGGCGACGCGGCGGCGAAGGAGGAGTACGGCTTGAAACGCCTGCTCCGCTTCTTCGTGCAGATCTGCCACGCGGTCGACTACGCGCACGCGCGCGGCGTGATCCACTGCGACCTCAAGCCGGCCAACGTCTTGCTCGGCGAGTTCGGCGAGGTGCTCGTCGTCGACTGGGGCCTCGCGTACTCGCGCAAGTACCCCGACGGTCCGCGCGGCGGCACGCCCGGCTTCATGGCGCCCGAGCAGGTCGATCGCGCGCGCCGCGAGTTCGACGCGCGCACCGACGTCTTCGCGCTCGGCGTGATCCTCTACATGATCTTGTGCTTGCGTCCGCCGTTCGCCGCGCCCGGCGGCGCCGACGTCACGACGATGTCGCCGGCCGAGCGCTACAAGCCGGCGAAGCGCCCGAGCGAGATCGCGCCGCACGCGGGCATCCCGCGCGAGGTCGAGGACGCGGCGATGAAGGCGCTCGCGCTGGTCGCCGACGATCGCTACCCGACCGCGCGCGCGCTCGCCGACGACATCGACGCGTGGCTCGAGGGTCGCCGCGAGGCCGAGCGCCGGCGCGCCGCCGCCGACGACGCGACCGCGCAGGGCGACGAGCTGGCCGCGCGCGTCGAGGAGCTCGAGGAGAGCTTGCGCGAGCACGCGGAGCAGCTCGCCTCGCAGCGCGCGGTGACTGCGCCGTGGGTCGGCGCCGACGAGAAGCAGCCGCTGTGGGACCTCGAGGACATGCGCGCGGTCACCGACGCGCTGCGCGTGCGCACGCTGCAGGCCGCGGTCGGCGCGTACGAGCAGGCGCTCGAGGCGATGCCCGATCACGCCGGCGCGCGGAAGGGCCTCGCGCGGATGTATCGCCTCGAGGTCGCGCGCGCCGAGGCCGAGCGCCACGAGCACGATCGCCTCTGGTTCCAGCAGCTCGTGCAGCGCTACGACGACGCCGGCGACGAGACCGCGATCGAGGGACGCTTGTCGGTCGAGGTCGCGGGCGACTGCGAGCTCGAGCTGTTCGCGCTCGCCGAGGATCAGCGCCGCTTGCAACCGCGCGTCGCGGGCGTGCTCGACGGCCGCCCGCGCATGATGCGCATGGTGCCCGCCGGTCGCTACTTGATCGAGTGCCGCGCGCACGGGCGCGTCGTGCGCTGGCCCGTGGTCGTCACGCCCGACGGCGACGCGCGCGTCTCGGTCGATGCGGGCTTGCTGTCGTCGCTCGCCGACGACGAGGTCGTCGTGCCCGGCGGCGCCGCGCCGCTCGGCGAGGCGCTCGCGCTCGCCGACGCGCGCACGCCCGCGATCGTCGACGTGCCGACCTTCGTCGCGCGCCGCTTCCCGGTGACGTTCGGCGAGTACGCCGCGTTCGCGGAGCTCCACCCCGAGCACGCGCCCTCGATCAGCGGCGAGGCGGATCACGCGGTCTGCGGCGTCACGCACGCGAGCGCGGTCGCGTACGCCGCGTGGGTCGCCGCGCGCACCGGCGTCGCCTGGCGGCTGCCGACCGGCGACGAGTGGGAGAAGCTCGCGCGCGGCGCCGACGGCCGCCTGCACCCGTGGGGCGACGCGTTCGACGCGGCGTTCTGCAAGATGCGCGACTCGCGCGAAGAGGCCGCGCGCCCCGAGCCGGTCGGCGCGTTCCCGCTCGACGAATCGCCGTACGGCGCGCGCGATCTCGCGGGCGGCATCGCCGAATGGGTCGCCGTCTCCGACGACGGCGTGATCTATTCGCGCGGCGGCGCGTGGTGCGATCCGCAGATCGACTGCCGCGCGTCGGTGCGCCGGCGTTATCGCGCCGGCGAGCGCGCCGACCGCGTCGGCTTCCGCCTGGTCCGCAGTTGATCTATCGTGCGTCCGTGGACGCGCTCGCCAGCGGAGATTTGCGCATCGACGTCGCCTCGGCCGACGGCGGAGCGGTCGTGTGTACGTGGACCGGCAAGAGCAACGATCGCAGCCCGCAGCTGGTGCTGGGGCCGTGGTTCGAGACCTTGCTCGCGGCCAAGCCCGCGCGGATCGAGATGCACTTCGAGAAGCTCGATCACTTCAATTCGTCGACGATCACCGCGCTGATCCGGCTGATCCAGACCGCGCGCGCGAAGAGCGTGAAGCTCGCGTTCGTCTACGATCCGAACCTCAAGTGGCAGCGCCTCTCGTTCGATGCGCTGCGCGTCTTCGACAAGGGCGATCACGCGTTCGAGCTGGTGAGCGCGTCGTGACGAGCGAATTCCAGTTCTCGCTCGATCTGCCGGTGCGCAACGAGTGGCGCAACGTCGAGCTCCTGCGCACGTCCGTCGAGAACTGCTTCCAGGCGGTCTTCGCGGACCTCGACGGCAAGACCGCGATCTCGATGGTCACCGGCGAGCTGCTCGAGAACGCGCTCAAGTACGGCGACTGGGAGTCCGCCGACGCCTCGCAGTTCCGCCTCAAGGTCGAGGGCGATCGCGCGCGCGCGATCGTCACCGTGCAGAACCCGGTCAAGCCCGGCGACCCCGGCCTGCGCGAGGTGCTCGACACCGTCGCCTGGATCAAGACGTTCAAGACGCCCGGCGACGCCTATCGCGCGCGCCTGCTCGAGATCGCGCAAGGCGAGGGCGAGGCGGCCTCGCGGCTCGGGCTGGTGCGCGTCGCCTACGAGGGCAACTGCGCGGTCGACGCGCAGGTCGACGGCGCGACGCTGACCGTGATCGCGCGCATGACGCTGTCGTGATGCGACGCGCGGCGTGGCTCGCGGTCGCGCTGGTCGCGCTGATCGCGTGCGACAAGAAGAAAGAGGCGCCGGCACCCGGTCTCCCGCCGGCGTCTTCGATCGCGATCGAGAAGCCGCCGCCGGATCCGCCGGTGCCCGCGCCCTTCGGCGGGCAGAACGTCGTCGACGGGTGCCGCGCCGATCTCGAGCGCATGGCGAAGTCCGGCCTCGCGTTCGGTGACGATTGGACCCAGCTCTCCGACGGCGAGCTGGTCGGCGAGCTCGAGAATCGGCTGTGGCGCACATACCTCGAGTGGGGCGAGGGTGACGACTTCGCGTTCGCGCTCGCCGGCGCGAAGCACCTCGGCAACCCGAAGCTCGCCGCGCTCTTGTCGCGCGCGAAGGCGCTCTTCGGCGGCACGGTGCCCGAGGACAGCGACGAGCGGACCGAGGTGATGCGCGATCGAAAGCTCGGCGACGCGCTCGACGCGATCGACGACGATTACCGCGCGCTGCATGTCGACGCGTGGCTCGCGGCCGAGGCGCGCAAGGCCGCGGCCGCCGGCACACTGACGATCGGCAACGGCGGCGGCGTCGGCGCGGATCCGCACGCCGACGCGCTCGTCTACGGCCTCTCGGACGTGCGCGACGCGATCGCGACCGACGACGCCGTGTACGTGCTCCATGACGATCGCTGCAGCGATCGCACGCGCGTCGTGCGGGTGGCGTACGCGGGCGGCGCCGTGCAATCGATCGACGAGCGCGCGAAGTCGCCCGCGATCGATCACCTCGTCGCGGTCGCCGGTGGGGTGGCGTGGTTCGACGGCGCGACGATCCGTTTCGCGCCTCGCGGCGGCGCCGCGCGCCCGATCGCGCATCTCGGCGGCGGCGCGAAGCCCGCGTCGATGTGGAGCTGCCCCGACAGCACGCTCGTCGTCGACGCGACCACCGGCGCGGTCCAGATCGACACCAACGGCGTGATCAAGGGCGGCGCCGCGTGCTCGCCCGGCAATCACGCGCCGCCCGACGCCACGCGCGTGGTCGTGCCCAAGCGCCCCGAGCGTGTCTTCGAGTCGTACGACAGCGGGCACGTCTGCGCGCTCGTGCGCGAAGACGGCGAGCTCGGCACGTTCGCGGTCTTCTGCGCGGGCCGCTGAATCACGGATCGGGATCGGGTCCCGGTACCTCGTCGGGGCTGATCGAATCGGCGCGCTTGTAGCCTTGGGTGAGGAGCCACGTCTGCGGACTCACCACCGGGAGCTGGTCGGGGTGCCTCGGCACGTCCCAGTCCGCGATCGCGTGCGCGCTCGAGTACGGATCGGTGCGCCACGCGACGTGTCGGTCGCAGCGGTGGTGGCGCCAGTTGTTGACGATGTAGCTGACTGCGTTGCGCACCTGCGTCGGCGTCGCGAGCGCGGTCGCGTGATAGCGGAACGCGAACACATCACCGCGCGCGCGGCGCAGCTCGCGGTTGAGCCGCTTGGCTGCGCTGACCGCGAAGCCCTGCATGCCGCGGCTGAGCGCGAGCTTGCTGTCAGCCTCGACGAGCAAGTGCACGTGGTTCGACTGGATGCTCATGTGCGCGATTCGGAAGTCGGTGCGCGCGCGGCATCGATCGACCGCGCGCCGGATCGCGCGATACGCGAGCCGCGTGCGCAGGCTCGACACCTCGCGCGTGACGCGCAGGACGATGTGGACCGGCTGCCGCGGATCGTGCTCGGGCCGCGTGCGATGCCGCGGATCTCTGCGCTTGCCCGTTACGGGCCGACCGCGCTTCTTGCGCAACGCGCCGCGCTTGCTGCGCGGGCGCAGATCGATCTCGAGCTGACCCTTCCGCCGCTTGTTCCACGCCGACCTTTGGCGTCGCCTCGTCACGATTAGGGCAATGATACTTTAATCGGGCGGATTGGCTAGGCTGAGTGGTGGCAATCCCTGGCAGACGTACGCTCGATCCGTGATCCGTGAGCGGAGCGTGCAGTCGGGGTTCACTTCCCGCGCGCCAACTTCGGCGCGGCCGCCGACGTTCGTGCGATCACGAGGCTCCGCGCCGCCGGCCTTTCGAGATTTTTCGGGTTGAATGGTCGAGGAACGCGCTCAGGCGGCGATCCAGACGCCGATCCGAAGTTGGGCGCCGGCGTTCGTGTGATCACGAGGCTCCGCGCCGCCGCCTTTTAAGATTCTTCGGTTTCGGAGGCGGTGATCAGAGCGCGAGGATCATCTTCCCGATGTTCTCGCCGGCGAAGAGCGCGTCGAGGGCGCGCGGGAACTCGGAGAGGCCGGTGATCGTCGTCTCGCGCGTCTTCAACGCACCGCTCGCGTACCAGCCCGCGAGGGCGGCGATGCCCTCGGCGTAGCGGGCGGCGTAGTCGAGGACGACGAAGCCGGTCATCGAGGCGCGGTTGACGAGCAGCGACAGGTAGTTCGCGGGGCCGCGGATGGGGCCGGCGTTGTTGTATTGCGAGATCGCGCCGCAGACGATCACGCGGGCGTGGCGGGCGAGGACGGCGAGCGCGGCGTCGAGCGTGTCGCCGCCGACGTTGTCGAAGTAGACGTCGATGCCCTCGGGGCAGGCTTCGCGCAGCGCGTGCTTGAGCTTCACGCCCGGCGCCTTGTAGTCGATCGTCGCGTCGAAGCCGAGCTCGCGCAGCCAGGCGCACTTCGCGGCGCCGCCGGCGATGCCGACCACGCGCGCGCCGCGCGCCTTCGCGATCTGACCGACGACCGAGCCGACCGCGCCGGCGGCGCCGGAGACCACGACGCACTCGCCGGCCGCCATGCGACCGACGTCGAACAGGCCGAAGTACGCGGTGAGCCCGGGGAGCCCGAGCGCGCCGAGCCAGACCGGCAGCGGCGCGAGCGACGGATCGACGATCGAAGCGCCGCGCCCATCCGAAACAGCAAGGCGCTGCACGCCGAACACGCCGGTGACGTGCGCGCCGACCGGGAACGCGGCGTTGCGCGATTCGATCACGCGCCCGGCGCCGACCGCGCGCATGACGTCGCCGACCGCGACCGGCGGCATGTACGACTTGGCCTCGCCGAGCCAGCCGCGCATCGCGGGATCGAGCGACAGGAAGAGATTCTCGACGACGAATTGTCCGTCGGCGGGGGAGGCGGCCGGCTCCTCGACGAAGCGCCAGTCCGAAGGCTTCGGCGCGCCGACCGGGCGCGCGGCGAGTCGCCATTGCGAATTCGAAGACGACGTCAACGCCGCACCGGCTTCGGCACGTCGCGATCGAGCACCGTCTTGCGGCCGTCCTGCGCCGCGGCGCGGATCGCGTCGTCGCAGACCGCGCGCACGCAATCGGAGAGCGCCTCGGCGACCGCGTCGCTCGTGTTCATGCCGCTCCGATCCTTGATGTACTTCTTCATCTTCGACACGACGATCAGGATGTCGCGCTCCGCCTCGGCGAGCTCCGACGACGTCCCCATCGCGGTGCGCGCCGGCGGCGGCTCGACCACGCGGCGCGGCGCCGGCGTCGGCCCGGGCGGCGGGAACTGCGGCTTGGTCTCCTCCCGCTCGGACTCCTCCTCGCGCGCGGCCTCTTCGGCGGCCCACGCCTCGGCGGTCGGCGCCTTCGCCTCGACCGCCCACGCGTCGCGGTGGCGCAGCATCGCGACGTGGCTGTCCCAACACGCGACGCTGCAGAACACCAGGCGCGTGCGCGCGCGGTTGCACGTCGAGACGCTGCACACCCAGTGCACGGCGCCGAAGGCGATGTCGCGCTTGCACGCGCTGCAGCGCATCCACGTCGATCCGGACATGCGTGCAATCTACCTGCGACGACGGCGCAGCGCGAGCGCGACGACCGCGATCGGGAGGAGCGACCCGCGCCCGCCGCGGGCGTCGCAACATCCGCCCGGTCCGACCGTGACGTCGATCGAGACCTGCGCGGCGCGCGCGGGCGTCGCCGCGTCGTGCACGCGGACGACGATCGTGTCCGTCCCCGGATCGCGCGCGTCGTAGGTCACGAGGCCGGAATCGTCGACGGTGGCGGCGCCCTTCGCCGGCGGCGTCGCGAGCTCGAAGGTGTGCGCCGCGGTCGCGATCGGATCGTTCACGACGATCGCCGACGTGCCGCGCGCGCCCACGATCACCTCGATCGGAGCTGCGGTCGGCCCGGCGGCGCGCGCGAACGTGCGACCTGAGGCTTGTTCGGCCCAGGTGATGAACGCATCCGCGCGCTCGTAGATGCCGCCGTCGCCGCAGGTCGCGCCCGAGGTCACGTAGCCGGCGTACGTGGTGGCGGCGAGGAACGTCCCGTACGGCGCGTGCACGTAGAGCGGCCCGCCCGAGTCGCCGACGCACGTGTCGACGCCGCCGCCGCCCGCGCGCAGCTCGCCGCCGGGCATGAGCACCGCGCGGCAGCCGAGCGCGACCGACGTGCACGATCCTTCGACGATCGGCACGTCCGCTTCCTGCAGGATGTCGGAGCCGGTCGACGCGCCCGACATCGTCGCGCCCCAGCCCGCGATCGTCGCGGTCGCGCCGTCGTGCGCCTCGGCCGCGGCCCAGCCGGTGGCGAGCGCGCGCGGCGGCTTGGTCGACGGCGACGCCAGCATCAAGAGGCCGACGTCGAGATCGGTCGTGTGCGACGGGTGCGGGATCGCGGTCCGCACGTCGATCGTCTCGCCGTCGGCGGGCGCCGACAGCTGCCGCGCGCCGATGATCACGTGATCCGGCGGCGGATCGAGCTTCGATCCGGCGATCCCGCAGCAGTGGCCCGCGGTGACGACGACGTCGGGCGCGATCAGCACGCCCGCGCAGGTCAGCTCGCCGTTGGCGTAGACCGCGACCGCGTCCGGCCACGCGCCGCTCACCGCGTCGTGTCCGCCGACGATCGGAGCGACCGCGCCCATCTTCTTCATTATAGTGCGCGCGATGTCCCGTTGCCTCGCTCTCCTCGCGCTGGTCGGATGTGGTCACGCCGCCGCCGTCACGCCGGTCGTGCAGCCACCCGCGCCCGATCCGACCGGACCGCACGCCGACGCGATCGCCGCGCAGGTCCAGCCGTACCTCGACGCCGAGATCGTGAACAGCGTCGTCGTCGGCGTCGTCGACGGCGATCGCACCGAGATCTACGGCTTCGGCGGCGCCGACGGCCGCACGATCTTCGAGCTCGGATCGCTGACGCAGATCTTCACGTCGCTCTTGCTGGTCGACTCGGTCGCGCGCAAGGAGGTCGAGTACGACACGCCGGTCTCGCAGATGATGCCGCTCGGCGTGACCGTCCCGACCGCCGAGGATCAGAAGATCACGCTCGAGATGCTCGCGACCCATCGCTCGGGGTTGCCGTCGATGCCGCGCTCGCTCGCGCTGCGCCAGTTCGACGCCGATCCGTACGCCGGCTACAACGCCGATCGCCTCTACGAAGATCTCGTCACCGGGCGGCTCGAGGCGGTGCCCGGCACGATCGTCAACTACTCGGCGTGGGGCGTCGGCCTGCTCGGCTTCTCGCTCGCGCGCAACGTGCGCACGACCTACGCGGAGATGGTCGTCGATCGGATCGCGAAGCCGCTCGGGCTCGCCGACACGCGCACCGACGTGCCGGCGCAGGACGAGCAGCGCTTCGCGCCGGGCCACAACGAGGATCTGGTCGCGGTGTCGGCGTGGCACCTCGACGCGCTCATGGGTGCGGCGGGCCTGCACTCGACCGCGCGCGACATGGTCGCGCTGCTCCGCGCGGAGATCGACGCCGCGCACGGCGGCAAGGGCCCGCTCGCCGATCGCCTGCGCGCGTCGCAGGAGATCCGCATCGCCGCCGATCCGCGCTCGCTCGGCCTCGGCTGGTGGATCGAGAAGGACGGCCGCCTCTGGCACAACGGCGCGAGCGGCGGCTATCACGGGTTCGTCGTGTTCGATCCGGCGAAGCGCTTCGGCGTGGTCGTGCTGGCGTCGACCTCGACCTCGCTCGTCGATCGCCTGGGCGGCGCGCTGATGCAGGTCCTCGACGGCAAGGCGCCGCCGCCGATCGCGTTCCCCGATCCGGCGCAGTTCGCGGCGCTGACCGGCCGCTATCGCGTCGGCGACGCCGAGGCCAACGTCGAGGTGCGCGGCAAGCGCGTGTACCTGACGCAGCAGGGCCAGGCGCCGACGCGGCTCTTGCCGCTCAGCGCGACCGAGTTCTTCATCGAGGAGATCCAGGCGCCGATGGCGTTCGACGTGGAGCCCGGCGAGGCGCACGCGCGCGGCCTGGTGCTGTTCATGGGCGGGAAGCGGCTCGAGGGCGCGCGCGTCGGCGACCTTCCGACTCCGGCGACGGCGCCTACGGGCACGGCCCCGGCGCCGGCACCGACGACGCATCCTTGAGCCACATCTGCGCGCACGCGGTCGGGTCGTAGCCGGTGTCGGTGCGGATCACGTCGAGCATGTCCTGCATGCGCGCGGCCTGGCCGCGATAGCGCTGGTAGAAGGCCGCGAGCGCGTGATCGAGCGCGGCGTCGCCGACCTTGAGCGCGACGCCGCGATAGAAGAACGCGCCGCGCAGGTACGGCGCCTGCGAGAACAGCTTGGTCGCGAGGATGTCGTGGGTATCGCAGCCGTCGGGCCACACCGGTTGATCGGCGCGGATCGCGGCGAGCTGGCCCGCGTAGCGCTGCCAGACCTGATCGCCCCGCGTCGCGTCGAAGACGCCGATCGCGCGCGCGGCGAGATAGGTCACCGTGCCTTCGGAGAGCACGAAGTCCTCCCAGCACGCGATGCGCACGCCGTCGCCGAACCAGCCGTGCGCCGCCTCGTGGACGTGCGTGACGTCGTCGCCGATCGCGGGCGCGCCGATGTGCCAGTACGGGTGGTGCTCCATGCCGCCGAACGCGCCCGCGCCCCACGCGACCTCGACGGAGCCGACGTCGTCGCCGAACGGGTAGGGGCCGAGCGTCTGCTCGAACCAATCGAACGCGTCGCGCAGGTGCGCCGTGCCGACCGCGGCGGCGGTCGCGTGCTTGGTCGTGTACCAGACGTGGAGGTGCGTGCCCGCGGAGGTCGTGCCGAGATCGAGCTCGTCGTAGGCGCCGATCGCCCACGCGATCTGATACGACGGCGCCGCGCTCGCGATCGATCGCGGATACACCGCGACCTGATCGGGCGGCGCGTGCTCGAGCGCGAGCGTGAAGGTCGTGCCGTCGTCGGGCGCGGAGTGACACGGGAACAGGTGGCCGCACCAGTACGGCCACACCAGCGTCCAGCCCGCGGCGGACGCGCCCTCTTGATCCGGCCAGTAGTGCCAGCGGTACGCGATCGTGATCGCGATCGGCCCGCTCGACGCCGGCACGCCGATGTCGACGCGATCGCCGCGGTC
>Ga0310811_10014158_pt1 | contig 10390 bp, 8 predicted proteins | sample YCmetagenome_FD_207642 | JGI IMG/M metagenome (GOLD analysis project Ga0310811, IMG submission 207642) | Soil microbial communities from experimental microcosm in Duke University, North Carolina, United States - YC | ecosystem: Engineered > Artificial ecosystem > Soil microcosm > Unclassified ... | reverse complement strand
AGCTGATAGAGGAAGTCGTGCGTGAAGGTGCGGTCGCCGAAGAACAGCCAGCTCTTGCCGGTCGCTTCGGTCGCACGGCGCTCCTGCACAAAGGCGCGGAACGGGGCGACGCCAGTGCCCGGACCGACCATGATGATGTCCTTGTCCGCCGCCGGCAGCGCAAAATGCTTGTTCGGCTTGAGCTTGACGCGCACGCGGTCGCCTTTCTTGAGGCGCTCGGCAACATAGTTCGAGGCGACGCCTTTGCGGGCTCGGCCGTGGCTCTCGTAATGCACCGCTGAGATCAGAAGATGCGCCTCGTCGCCGACTTCGCTGCGCGCGGATGCGATCGAATAAGCGCGCGGCGCCAGCGGACGCGTCAGCGCGCGCAGCTTCTCGGCGTCGATTGTGATGGGGAACACGGCGAGAAGATCGATGAGCTGGCGCCCGACAATCCAATCGCGTACCGCACCATCGGCGATTAGCTTCTTCACGTATTGATGGCCCGTCGAAGCTGCATAGGTCTCAACGGTCTTTGCCGACAGCGTCGTGACATCGCGTGCGGTGATGAGATCGTTGCGCAGCGTCTCGTCGCCCGAGAGCCCGGCGATCTTCAACAGTTCGTCGACATAGGCTGGATCATTCTGCGGATAGAGGTCGAGCGAGTCGCCCGGATTATAGGCCGGCGCGGCGTCGTCAAACGCGAGCGCGAGATGCACGGTCTCTTTGTTCGAGCGCGATGAATTCAGATTGACGTGCTCGATGATCTCGGCCTCGACCACATCGGTGTTGGGCGACGCCGCGGGCTTGCTGCCGAAATCGACCGCGATGACCTGGCCGTTCCCTTGCCGGCCGGCATCCGGCGGCGCCAGGGTCTTGAGAGCGTTGCCGATCCATCGTCCCGCCGATTCGGCGAAATCGAGGTCACAATCGACGCGATCCACGGCGCGCTTGGCACCCAGCGCCACCAGGCGCTCGTCGATGTTCTTACCGATGGCGCAGAACTCGGCATAGGCCGTATCGCCAAGCGCCAGCACACCGAAGTCGACGCCCTCGAGGCGCGGCGCACCCTCGCCCATCAATTCGTTGTAGACGCGCGCCGCGCGGCCCGGCGGCTCGCCCTCGCCCCAGGTAGCCGCGATCACAACAAGCTTCTTTGCAGTTTTCAGCGTGGCCAGATCGAGGTCCGCCATGTCGACGACGTTCGGCTTGAAACCAAGCTTGCGGGCGGACTTCGCCATATCGCCGGCCAGCGCCTCGGAATTTCCGGACTCCGTCGCGTAGACAATGGTGAGCGGCTCGGCCGGACGTGCCGGCGCCGCCGGGTGTGCTACCGGGGCGGCCCCGCCGGTGACCGATTCCACCCCGGCGAGGAAACCCGCTAGCCAGGCGCGCTGCACGGGGCTCGCAGGCCCAACCACCCGGTTGAGCAGGTCGACGTCTTCTTCGGAGAACGGTGCGGTTTTCGGGATCGTGGCGAAAACGGATGACATGAACACTTCACCTGCGACGGAAGCCTTTAAATAGAAGGTTATTCCGTGCAGCCGCAATAAGTGCCCGAAAATAAGAGGATATCTCCTCCGGCGACGTCAGCCGGAGCAACGATTTTCCCCCTCAAAGAGGCTGTGGAGAATGCACGGCCCCCGTGTCGCCGGGCGCAAGCGCATGCGAAAAATGTGACGCATGACTCCCGCCTATCGCAGCGCGCTGCGCGCCCTTCTGACCCCCGCCGAGGAACGCGTTTTCCGCCGGCTGGACACGCCACAGAAAATCCAGACCTTCCTCGATCGCACGCCGGCGAATTTCGAACTCGACGGCGACACAGTGATGTCGCCGCGCCGTGTCCTGAAGGCACGGCTCGCGCATTGCGCTGAAGGGGCCATGCTGGCGGCCGCGGTCCTCATCTACCACGGCAAGCGCGCGTGGCTCATGGACCTTCGTGCTCTTCCGAGCGACCATGACCATGTGATCACGCTTTTCCAGGAGCGCGGACTCTGGGGCGCCATCAGCAAGACCAACCACGCCATCCTGCGGTGGCGCGATCCGATCTATCGGAGCCCGCGCGAGCTCGCCATGACCTATGCGCACGAATACTGCCTGGCCGGGGGCAAGAAGTCGCTTCTCGAGTTTTCCCGTCCCTTCTCGCTCGCGCGCTTCGCACCCAGGCGCTGGGTGATCGCCGAGGAGGAATTGCACTGGCTGATGGACGAACTCGACGAGACGCCGCACACCCCGGTGGCTCCGGCCGCGGCCATGCGCAAGCGCCGTCGCTCGACCAAGGTCGAGTTGCTCTCGCAGTTGGTGCTGGAGTGGCCCGACCCCCGCAAGCCGAAGCCGAAACAGAACCGGAAGCTCAAAGCCAAAGCGCGGCGCTGACGATTGTCCGGCCTGCGGCGGCCCATTAAGGTGCCGCACGACATTGCGGGGACCGTTACGTGGCGTCTTTCACCTTCAGCAGACAGTTGACCATCGCCTGGGGCGATTGCGATCCGGCGGGTATTGTCTTCAATCCGCGTTTTTTCGAGTTCTTCGACACCAATGCCTGGATGCTGTTTGACGCCGCCTTAGGCGTTGCGCCGCAAAACCTGGCAAGCCGTTTCGGCATCATCGGCATTGCACTGGTCGACGCACGCGCGAACTTTTTAAAGCCCGCGAAGTTCGGCGACGTGGTGGAGATCACGTCACGGATCGCCGCATTCCGCCGTTCGAGCTTCGATGTCGAGCACAGGCTCACCAACGGCGGCGAACTTGCGACCGAAGGCTTCGAGACGCGGGTGTGGACCGGGCGCGACCCGAACGATCCGGACAAGATCATGGCGCTACCGATCCCGAAGGATGTGATCGACAAGTTTGGCTAATTTCGTCGTGGCCGGGCTTGTCCCGGCCTATCTCCGTCATCCTGAGGTGCGAGCCGCACTTGCGGCAATCCTCGAAGGATGACGGGCACGACCTTGGCCGTCACCCACCGATCTCGGGTTTACCCGAGATCGGATTGTCAAATGCGCAAGTTGGCTATAGCCAACTTGCGATGGCTCGCGGCTGAATGGTCGCTCGCACCTCAGGGTGACGGGACAAAGGCCCCACGCTTGGCCGGAATGACAGCCGTAATCAAACGATCTTCACGTATTCGAATTCGCCCGGCTTGTTGTCGATGCCGACTTTCGGCGGTGCGATCCAACTCGCGAACTTAGCGGGCTCGAACTGCGGGCGCATCAGGCTCTCGATGAAATCACGATCCTCATCCGACGGCAGATAGTCGCGGCGCCGCGCGCTCCAATCGCCATCGGCGAGGACGCTACCCGCAACGTCCGCCTTGATCTTCGAGAATTCGCCGATATGGCGATGAAATGCGACGTGCGGCAGCTTGATTTCGAACGGAATACCAAAACTCTCGATCACCTTGTTCCAGCGGCCAATCCCGACATTGCAGTCGGCGACGTAGTCGTCGCGCAGGCGCATGTTGAGCGCGGACAGAGCCGGTGCGTCCTCGTTCTGAATCTTGCCGTCGATCAGGCGCAGGACCGGATAGGTGTCGTGCTCGAGCTGATGATCGTCGGTGAGTCGGTTCTCGCGATAGCGTCCTTTGATCCCGGCGTGGAAGGCATTCGCGGCATTGGTCGAAATCTCGCTGCCGAATAGATCGAGCGTCAGCGAGAAATGCAGGTTCGCCTTCTTCTGAATAGTCGGCAGATCGATCACGCCGAGCTTGCGCACTTTTCCAATATCGTGGGGATCGCCGATCCCCGCCTCTTTCATCGCCTCGCAAGTACGCTGGATGATGCGCGTGACGCCAGTCTCGCCGACGAACATGTGATGGGCTTCTTCCGTCAGCATGAAGCGGCACGTGCGCGAGAGCGGGTCGAAGCCCGACTGCGCCAGCGCCTCGAGTTGCATCTTGCCGTCGCGATCGGTGAAGTAGGTGAACATGAAGAAGGAGAGCCAGTCCGGCGTCTTCTCGTTGAAGGCCCCCAGCATGCGCGGAGTGTCGGCATCGCCGGAGCGGCGCTCCAACAACGCTTCGGCTTCCTCGCGGCCGTCGGCGCCGAAATACTTCTGCAGCAGATAAACCATCGCCCAGAGGTGGCGGCCCTCCTCGACGTTCACCTGGAACAGGTTCCGCATGTCGTAGAGTGACGGCGCGGTCTTGCCGAGATGGCGCTGCTGCTCGACCGAGGCCGGCTCGGTGTCGCCCTGAATGACGATCAGCCGGCGCAACATGGCGCGATACTCGCCTGGGACTTCCTGCCACACGTCCTCACCCTTGTGGCGCCCGAACGGAATCTTGCGCCCTTCCATCTGCGGCGCCAGCAGCACGCCCCAGCGATATTGAGGCATGCGGACATAGTCGAACTTGGCCCAGCCCTTCGGATCGACGCCCACCGCCGTGCGTAGGTAGACGAGGGATTCCTGGAAGCCTTCCGGCCCCATGTCGTTCCACCAGTTGATATAGCCGGGATGCCATTTCTCCAGCGCGCGCTTCACGCGCACGTCCTGGCCCAGCGCGACATTGTTCGGAATGAGACCATCATAGTCGACTGCGGCGATAGTCATGGGCGTTGTCCTTGTCTCGTAATCGCGTCGCGCGCCTTTTCCTTGTCATTCCGACGCGCGAACGCAGCGAGCGAACCCGGAATCCGGACGCAAGCGCAGCACCCGGTACTGGATTCCGAGTTCGCGCTTTCAGCGCGCCCCAGAATGGCGACTAAACTCTTTCTTTCGCAAAGGTCGGCGAGACACCGCTGCCGTAAAGCTTGAGCGCGCCTTGCTCGCCGATCGCATTCGGCCGCTGAAAGATCCAGTTCTGCCAGGCCGTCAGCCGGCCGAAGATTTTCGTTTCCATCGTCTCGGGCCCGGCGAAGCGCAAATTCGCTTCCATGCCGGTCATGGCGTCGGGCGAGAAGCTCGCCCGCTCCTCCAGCATCACGCGCAATTCGTCATCCCAGTCGAAATCTTCGTAAGCCAAAGTGACAAGGCCCAGCTCGGCCGCCTCCTCCGCTTCGACCGGCGTACCGATCTTGTTGTTGAGAGTGGCCACCTGCTCGGGCTCGCCAAGGAAGCGGGTCTGTAAACGGGTGAGGCCATTGCCCATTGGGTACCAGCCGAAATTGGCTTGTCCCAGCGTGATCGCCGCCGGCGCGCGGTTGTCGCCCTTGCGCGTGCCGATCAGCATCATCGAGCGGTCGGCCGCGAAGGCGAGTTCGGCGAGCGTACCGGCAAAGCACGAGCCTGGCTCGATCAATGCGATGAAGCTCTTCGGCGTCACGTCGACGCGCTTGAGCACGCGCTTCAGATAGTGGCGGATTTCGCGCATCAACCAGTCGCCATTGGCGCGCCCGAGGAAATCGTCATGCGCCAGCACCGCCTCTGCATTGCCGTCTGTGCGCAGGAGCACGACGCCAATGGCCGCCTCGTTGGCGCGCAGGTGCAGGATGGCGTCCTCAAGCTCGCGGGCGACCGTCAGCGGCCAGAACGCGTCGCCGAGCGCGCGCGCTGCCTCAACCGAGGCGGGCGCGCCCTCCGCGGGCCCGCGCACCGTGATCGTCGCGAGCCCGCGCGTGCGGTCGATCTCGACGTCCACATGCGAATAGGACACGCGGTCGCCTTCGATCCTGCGCGCGAGCGGTGTAAGCGCGATGCCTTTGGCGCCGGACGGACGGTCGGAGCGCGCGGCGATCTCGTGCGCGCGCGCGGCGACTGTCTCTTTCCATTTCGAGTTCGGCACCACCTCGTCGACAAGCCGCCATTCCACCGCCTTGGCGCCGCGGATGCCTTCTTCGATCGAGCAGAACACATCGGCGCGGTCGCGCCGCACCTTGCGCTTGTCGGTGACACGGGTGAGCCCGCCGGTGCCGGGCAGCACGGCGAGCAACGGCGTCTCCGGCAGTGCCACTGCCGAGCGGCGGTCATCGACCAGCATGATGTGGTCGGCCGCGAGCGCGAGTTCGTAACCGCCGCCAGCGGCGTTGCCGTTGATCGCGCAGACGTAGATCTGCTTCGAATTCTCGCTGGCGTCCTCGATGGCGAGCCGCGTCTCGTTGGTGAACTTGCAGAAGTTTACCTTGTCGCCATGCGTCGACTTGCCGAGCATTCGGATGTTGGCCCCGGCACAGAAGACATTGTCCTTGCCGGATTTGATCACGACCGCACGGACCTCCGGATGCTCGAAGCGCAGCCGCTGCACGGCGTCGTACAGCTCGATATCGACCCCAAGATCGTAGGAGTTCAGCTTCAGCTCGTAACCGGCCGCGAGCCCTCCGGCCGGATCGACATCCATGATGAGATAGGCGACGTCGCCTTCGGTCTCGATCTTCCAGTGGCGGTAGCGCGTGGGATCGGTCTGGAAATCGATGGCGCTCATGGCTCTCCTCGGGCGATCCCACTACGCACTGTCTATGCATTATTTTGCATATCTGTACCATCCCGGCGGACGTTCAGCAACGTGAAAGGGTATATTCTCGGGCTTATCCGACCCTTGCTTTGCAATATATTGCATGTTACCGCTTCCTCGATGAAACCGCTCCCGATCAAACAGGCCGAGATGCGCGACCCCGACGCCTATCTGCTCCGGCTCGGCGAGCGGGTCCGCACGCTCCGCAACCAGCGCGGGATGACGCGCAAGGCGCTCGCCCAACATGCGCACGTCTCCGAGCGCTATCTGGCGCAGCTCGAGACCGGCAAGGGCAACGGATCAATCGTCCTTTTGCGCCGTATCGCTCGCGCTATCGGCCTGCCGGTGACCCAGCTCGTGCATGAAGGCGCCGATCCAGTCCTCGACATGGTCCTTTTGTCGCAATTCCTCGAGCGGCTCTCTCCCCCTGCGCTCGCCGAAGCACGCGACCTTCTGCTGAAGCACTTCAGCGAGCCGTCCGGCGATACGCGCCGGCACCGCATCGCCCTGATCGGTCTGCGCGGTGGCGGCAAGTCGACCATCGGACGGCTGCTTGCCGAGCGGCTGGATATTCCCTTCGTCGAGCTTGACCGCGAGGTCGAACGGCGCAGCGGCGCCACGTTGACCGAGATTTTCGACATGTTCGGCCAGGAGACGTTCCGCCGTGCCGAACGGGAGGCCCTGGACGACGTTCTAAGTCAGCACCAGAGCTTCGTCATGGCGACCAGCGGCAGCATCGTCACCGAGCCGGGCACGCTCGAGCTGTTGCTCGCGTCGTGTCTCACCATCTGGGTCAAGGCCGAGCCCGAAGAACACATGCAGCGCGTGATCGCGCAGGGCGACATGCGGCCGATGGCCAAGAGCGCCCGCGCCATGCAAGACTTGGTGTCCATCCTGCGGAGCCGCGAGCCGCTTTACGCCAAAGCGGAAATCGCGCTCACCACCTCGGGCAAAACATCGGAACAGAACGTGGCGGAGCTTTTGAACCTGATCGCCTTTACCGACAATCGCCTGAGCCGCAGATCGGCGTAACTCAAGACCACTTTCAGGAGCCGGCCGGGGCCGGAACGACATCCATGGCAGAGACGATTAAGACGGACGTCCTCATCATCGGCGCGGGGCCCGTGGGCCTGTTCGCGGTGTTCGAGTTGGGTCTGCTCGACATCAAGACGCATCTCGTCGACATTCTCGACAAAGTCGGCGGCCAGTGCGCCGAGCTCTATCCGGAAAAGCCGATCTACGACATTCCCGGCATCCCGATCGTGACCGGCAACGGCCTCACCGACGCGCTGATGGAGCAGATCAAGCCGTTCCATCCGACCTTCCATCTCGGCGAGATGGTCTTGAAGGTGCAAAAGCTCGCCGACGGGCAAATTCACGTCACCACCGATCGGGACAAGGTGTTCGAGGTGAAGTGCCTGGTCATCGCCGCGGGTGGAGGCTCATTCCAGCCCAAGCGGCCGCCGATCAACGGCATCGAGCCCTATGAGAACAAGTCGGTGCACTATGCCGTGCGCAAGATGGATTCCTTCCGCGACAAGCGGCTGGTGATCGTCGGCGGGGGCGACAGCGCGCTTGACTGGACGCTGAACCTCCAGCCGTTGGCCAAGCGCCTGACCTTGATCCATCGGCGCGACGATTTCCGCGGCGCACCCGACAGCGTCAACAAGATGCGCGCCCTTGTCGCCTCCGGTGACATGGACTTGAAGATCGGCCAGGTGACGGGGCTGGAAGGCGCCGATGGCCAATTGGCCGCCGCGTCCGTCAAAGGCAATGACGGCACCACCGCGCGGATCGAATGCGACGCCATGTTGCCCTTCTTCGGCCTGACGATGAAGCTCGGTCCGGTCGCCGAATGGGGTCTCAAGATGGAAGACGAGTTGATCCCCGTCGATACGGCCGCCTTCGAGACCAACATCCCGGGCATCTTCGCTATCGGCGACATCAACACCTATCCGGGCAAGCTAAAGCTCATCCTCTCCGGCTTCCACGAGGGCGCGCTGATGGCGCAGAAGGCGTATCACTACATCTACCCCGACAAGCGCCTGGTGTTCCAATACACGACCTCCTCCACCAGCCTGCAGAAGAAGCTAGGCGTCGCCTGACGATGGTCGCCATGCCGAAGATCACGTTCATCGAACACGACGGCACTCAGCACACGGTGAATGCGGAGCTCGGCTCGACTGTCATGGAAACCGCCATGCGCAACGATGTCGCCAGCATCGTTGCGGAATGCGGCGGTTCCTGCACTTGTGCTACCTGTCTCGTCCATGTCGACGACACGTGGACCGCGATCGTCGGCCCACCCTCGGCGGAAGAGAACGACATGCTCGACTCCGCATTCGAGGTAAAGCCGACATCCCGCCTCGCCTGTCAGATCAAGGTGACCGAATCGCTCGACGGGCTGATCGTGCACACGCCGGCTTATCAGGGCCGCTGATCGCATCCATTTAATTGTTCCCGCCGCGACATGCGGACGCGTCGCGCAATGCTGCATGTTCCATCGACTAATTTGCATACGTTCTAAATTTCATTTGACCGCCAGGAACTAGGCCGGAGCGCTCCGACTTGCCTCGGGTGAAGCCGCGCGACGTGGATATGCCGCATGAGCGCGCTCGAGGTGATCCGCATGAGCACGACGAAGCGTTCCCCCGACGCCGCCACCCGGGGCTTCAACCGGCGCAGTTTTCTCACGACGACGGCGGCATCCACGATGGCATTGACCATGCTCGAAAGAGCGCGGGCCGACGCGGCTTCCGCGCCGGCGGTGCAGAGCGACGCACGCGCGCCGATGACCATGCGCTTGCGCGTGAACGGCCGCGAACACCAGGTGGCACTCGACGGCCGCACCAGCCTGCTCGACGCGTTGCGCGAACACATGGGCCTGACCGGCACCAAGAAAGGCTGCGATCACGGCCAATGCGGCGCCTGCACCGTGCTGATGGACGGTCAGCGCGTGCTCTCGTGCCTCACTTTCGCGGCGATGGCGGAAGGTCACGACGTGACGACGATCGAAGGCTTAGCGGCTCCGGACGGCACATTGCACCCGATGCAGCAGGCCTTCGTCGATCACGATGCCTTCCAATGCGGCTACTGCACGCCGGGGCAGATCATGTCGGCGATCGCCTGCGTCCATGAAGGCCACGCCGGCAGTGACGCCGAAATCCGCGAATACATGAGCGGGAATATCTGCCGCTGCGCCGCCTATCCCAACATCGTCGACGCCGTGAACGAAGCCAAGACGAAGATGAAGAGGGCCTGACGATGCGTCCATTCCTATACGAACGGGCCGACAGCGCAGAGGCCGCCATTCACGCACACGGCGTGTCGCGGTCGGATGATCGCAGCGCTCCGTCTGTTCGCGCTCCGAGTCAGTATCTCGCCGGCGGCACGACACTGATCGATCTGATGCGGCTTGATGTCATGCAGCCCGAGCGTGTGACCAATATCAACGGCCTCGCGCGGACGGCATCTGGACGCATCGAGATGGGACCGAAGGGTCTCTGGCTCGGCGCCATGGTGCGGATGTCGCAGGCGGCCGATCATCCAGAGGTGAAAGAGCATTTCCCCGTCATTGCGCAGTCGCTGCAACTCGCCGCCAGCGCGCAGATCCGCAACATGGCATCGCTCGGCGGCAATGTGCTTCAGCGCACGCGTTGCACGTATTTCCGCGACACGTCCTACGCCGCCTGTAACAAGCGCAATCCCGGCTCCGGCTGTGCCGCCATGGACGGTGTCAATCGTCCGCTTGCGGTGCTGGGCACCAGCGACCATTGCATTGCCAGCTACGCCGGCGATTTCGCCCATGCTTTGATCGCGCTCGATGCGACGGTGGAAACGTCCGGACCGTCTGGCTCCCGCACTTTTCCTTTCGCCAAGCTGCACAAGCCGCTCGGCGACACCCCGCAGATCGAGACGACGTTACAGCCGGGCGAACTGATCACCGCCTTCATGGTGCCGGCGACGCCCTGGGCGAAGCGGTCCCTGTTCCTTAAGATCCGTGATCGCGAGTCCTATGAGTTC
>Ga0310811_10014157_pt1 | contig 10390 bp, 13 predicted proteins | sample YCmetagenome_FD_207642 | JGI IMG/M metagenome (GOLD analysis project Ga0310811, IMG submission 207642) | Soil microbial communities from experimental microcosm in Duke University, North Carolina, United States - YC | ecosystem: Engineered > Artificial ecosystem > Soil microcosm > Unclassified ... | reverse complement strand
TCCGACGAACTCTTGGCGGAAGCCGCCGAGGAACTCGTGAAAGAGGCAATGGCGCGGGATTAATGACGATCGCTTCAGCTACCTCGGCTGCGCTGAATGTCGTGCGCATTGCCGGCATCGACATGATAGCCGACTTGTCCGGTGCGCTGTTCTGGGTCGAAGAACAGCTGCTCGTGGTCTCCGATCTGCATCTCGAAAAAGGCTCGAGTTTCGCCACCCGCCGTGTACTCCTGCCACCTTACGATACGGCCGCGACGCTGGCGAAGTTGAGCGCAGTGATCGCGCGCCACGAGCCGCGCACGGTGATTGCGCTCGGCGACAGCTTTCATGACCGCGACGCGCACCAACGTCTTGATACGGCCAATCGCGCAACGCTGACAGAATTGCAGACGGGACGCGAGTGGATCTGGATCGCCGGCAATCACGATCCAGCCTTGCCGCGCGAAATCGGCGGCACGGTGATCAATGAAGTAAAAATGGGGCCGCTGACCTTCCGTCATGAGCCGACCGGCGCACAAGGCGAAATCGCAGGCCATCTTCACCCGAAAGCACGGGTCAGCCAGCGCGGCCGTTCAGTAGAGCGGCGCTGTTTCGTCAGCGACGGCATGCGCGCAGTGATGCCGTCATTCGGCGCCTACACCGGTGGGCTCAGCATTCGTGACAAAGCCTTCCAGGCGATCTTCCAGACATCCGCCTTCATGGCTCACCTTCTCGGCGATCGTCAGGTTCATCGCATCACCGCGACCCGCTGCTATTGAACGAGCGGCAGATTACTCCCTCGGCTTGTGCTGCTCCGGGAGTGGCTTTACCGTTTTGTTGCTTTCTGGCATCGCATCCCGTCCTTGATCGCCGTTCGCATCAGCGCCGCCCGATGTCGAAGTCCCGCTTCCGCTTTTATTCGGCGCCCTTCCGGTAGTGTCGCGATGCTGGCTGGCTGAGCCCGCGGCAGGCCTTGAATCATTCGGCAGACCTTTCCCCGTCTGCGCCAGTGCGACGTCTGTTGAAAGCGCCAACGCCCCCAAGAAAAGAAAAGTTGCGGTTTTCATAGCGGCAACTCCTTCTGATAACTTGCGCCTCTTTCGGTTTATTCTTGGACTTCCAGACACAGCTTCCGAGTGCCGTCCTTTTGGTCATAGTCTTCTAACCGGAAGGCGCTTCGTCGCTGCCGTCCGGCGTCATCCCCGACCCCGGCGTTTTACTTTCGTCTGCATTTTGAGGGTTAATCGTTGGCTGTCGGGTAAGATTATCCTTCCGCTTGGATTCCCCCTCGGAGGGATGATCGGGACTATGTCGATTTTTGTCTGGTCGCCCTGCATTGCTATTCGAAATATTGGCAGCCCTCGTCATAGGCTTACTCCACATCATCGCTTCATTGAGCTGAACCTGTCGCAGCAAAGCGCGTTCCGCCGAAACCGCTGGCTGACTTAGCGAACCATCCACCAGACGAGAGCCGCAATCATCAAAAGGAAAGGAACGGCCACGATCACCAACAAAGCGATGGGGAGCGGGTCGCCCACTCGTCCTTCCTCACCGACAATATTAGATGGCCGTGGCTGGGGTGGCGGAACTGAAGTGGTTGGTGAACTGGTTTGCTGATAGGGAGCCGGGTCGACGCTCCCGATGCTGCTTTCATATTCCCGTTCTCGGGTTTTTGAGTCAGCAAGCTTCATATGACGGTTCTGGGCGGCCTGCCCGGGCCGCTCCCATGGCCGATCGGTACCTTCATTTGTCGTAGACCGCGGACTGGTGCTGCTCTGTTTGGTCATAGGCTTACGCTCAAGCTGTGTGTCCACCCTCTGCATGATCGGGTATATTTTTCTCTTGCTGGGGCGTCATTTTGGCCGGATCTGGTTTTCCCGGAACACCGCGAGGGCCAAGCTGTTCGCGTTGCTGATCGTCTTCGGTCTGCTTTTGATTAAGATCGTCCACTTGATTGATAGCTGGCCATTTGTCTTGCATGGGAATCCTCCGTCTCTTGTCAGAAGACAAAGCGGAGCGCATCCCGTTCCCTTCAAACGCATCTACTTTTGACCCCAGAGGGAACTCAATTCGACAGCACCGCTTGTTTTACCCGATGGTGAATGGAATGCCCCGGGAACAATCCCCGACCAGACCATGAGACAAGGAGACGTTGTATGGGTATTGCAAGTTACGCAGTGATCGAGAAAGGGGCAAATTGGACCATTCTTCACGACGGTCGGGCCGAAGGCGATTACGCGTCAAAGGAAGCCGCATTCGAATCTGCCGTTGCCGCAGCTTCGCTCGCCGTGCGGCAAGGGCATGAAGTTCATGTGAGTGTGCCGAGCCAAGAAGCCGGCAATCAAACTGCACTGGGCGTCAACGACGACGAATAAAGCAGGCTGGACTTTATGGATTCGCCTGCATCGCCCGAAGCTTTGCCGCGTCCAATGGCGCCGCACTTTTTTGATCATTATCGAAGTATACAAAAACGTCCGAACCCGCGTTATGCCAGCCGTCGATGGTTTGCGACCATTTTTTCAACGTCGCGCTGGAATAACGCCCGCGATACCTGCCGCCCGGTCCATGGCTCCGCACATAGACAAAGTCGGCCGTCTGCTCCCACGGCGACGGAGCGTCATGATGGTCCGAAATGCAGAGCGCAATGTTGTACTGAGAGAGGATTTGGAAGATTTCGGCCGCGTACCAGCTGGGGTGCCTGAACTCAAAGACATAGCGATGGCGAGGCGAGAGCATGCCGATGAAATACTTCAGCCGGTCTGGATTGGCCGAGAAATTTGGCGGCATCTGAAACAGCACCGGCCCCGCCTTGGTGCCTAGCAGCGCGATCCGCTCCTCCATCAGTTTTAGGCTGCTGGCGCTGCTTTCGGACAAGCGCTTCCAGTGGGTGATGTATTTCGACGCCTTCCAGGCGAAGATGAAATTCTTCGCTGTCTGCTCCCGCCAGCTTTTAACCGTTGACTCTGATGGCATTCGATAAAATACGCCATTGAGCTCGGTGGTTTCGAACTGGGTGGCATAGAACCGCAATTGATGTTTGACCATCAATTCGGATGGAAAGAACGGCCCTCGCCACGAGGCATAATGCCAACCTGACGTGCCGATCAGGACTCTTCCTTTTTTCTTTCCCATGCGATGCGTTACGCAACTGGTTAGGTAAGGTTGTGCAGTCCTTTAACAGGAGAGGACGGCTTCTCCTCTTTACGACCGGCCGCATTACGGCGGTCACTCCTCCCCTCTTCTAGTAGATTTTGATCGCCAACGATCTCTGCCACAACTTCCTTGGCCGCACCCTTGAGATCTTGGAATGTCTTCACCGACCCACTCCTTTTCAGATTACACCTGTCAAGCTGGCTGCAGCCTCGTCCCTGCCGTCCGCGCATCTGGCTTCATCCCCGGCTTCATCACGACCTTCACGCAGCCGTCGCGCTTGGCACGAAATTTTTCATAAAGCTCCGGCCCTTCTTCGAGGGAAGCCACATCGGTGATCACAAAGGATGGATCGATCTCGCCATTCTGAATCCGCTCCAGAAGAGAGGGCAAATAGTGCTGAACCGGTGTTTGCGCCATGCGAAACGTCAGTCCGCGGTTAATCGCTGAGCCCATTGGAATTTTATCGAGGAATCCGCCGTAAACGCCGACAATCGACACGATCCCGAAATTGCGGCAGCAATGGATGGCTTGCCGCAACACGTGTGGCCTGTCCGTGCCCATGAAAGTGGCGACCTTGATGCGATCAACAACCGCGTCAAAACCGGAGCTAGTGCTGGGTTCCGTACCTACTGCATCGATACACGCATCCGCGCCGCGGCCGTGGGTCATTTCAAAAATGCGGTCGTAAATATCATCCTTCTGAAAATCGAGCGTTTCGGCACCCGCTTCGCGCGCCAGCTCAAGGCGCTCCGGAACCGTATCGATTGCGATGACACGTTCGGCGCCCAAAAGGAAAGCGCTGCGGATGGCAAATTGACCAACCGGACCGCAGCCCCATATGGCAACAGTTTCGCCTCCCTTCAAATTGCAAAAATCGGCAGCCATGTAACCCGTCGGAAAAATATCGGAAAGAAACAAGACCTGCTCGTCGCTTAAGCCATTAGGCACCTTGATAGGCCCGACATCGGCATAAGGCACGCGAACGAACTCGGCCTGCCCGCCTGCATAGCCGCCTAGGAGATGCGAATATCCGAACAGGCCCGCCGGGGAATAGCCCCACAGTTTTTCCGCCTTCTTCTTGTCGGGATTGGAACGTTCGCAACCAGAATAAAATCCGCGCTTGCAGAAGAAGCACTCACCGCAGGCTATGGTGAAGGGAATCACCACGCGATCACCCACCTTCAGCTTCTTATTGGCGGCACCGACCTCGACCACCTCGCCCATGGTTTCATGGCCAAGGACATCGCCTTTTTCCATCGATGGAATGACCCCATCAAAGATGTGGAGGTCAGATCCGCAGATCGCACAGGCCGTTACCTTGACGATGGCATCTCGCTCGTCCTCGATTTTTGGGTCGGGCACGGTTTCACATCGAATGTCGTTCTTGCCGTGCCAAGTCAGAGCGCGCATGGAAACCTCGCGTGATGGCCTGCCTCCCAAGGCAGCGGCGGTGATTTCGTTCCGGCAACGTCAATTTCACGGAACGCGCCCGAAGGCCCGTAGTTTCTCCGCCAAATCCTTTTTTTGCCGTTCCCCTCTCAAAGTGCAGGAGCAATCTCATGGAACACACCAACCAACTCGCTGTCGTCACCGGCGCATCGACCGGAATCGGCTACGAACTTGCGGCCTGCTGCGCAGATCATGGCTTTGACCTTGTTATTGTCGCTGATGAGCCTGCAATCCACGATGCGGCTCGCAAGCTTGCGGTTCATGATGTAGATGTTCTTGCGATTGAGGCCGATCTCGCAACTCCGGCAGGTGTCGAGAAACTCTACGATGCTGTCGTAAAAACGGGTCGTCCTGTCGATGCATTGCTGGCAAATGCAGGACGGGGTCTCGGCCGCGCTTTCCTCGATCAATCTTTCGATCAGATCAACCATGTAATCCAGACCAACGTCACGGGCACGATCTGCCTCATCCACATGATCGGCCACGATATGCAGCACCAAGGTTCAGGACGGATTTTGATTACTGGATCCATCGCCGGCTTCATGCCGGGCAGCTTCCAAGCCGTCTATAATGGCACCAAGGCTTTCCTCGATTCTTTCGCGATGGCCCTACGCGAAGAACTCAGCGATTCGGGGATTACCGTGACTTGCCTTGAGCCCGGCGCAACAGAAACCGAATTCTTTCGTCGCGCCGACATGATGGATACGAAGGTCGGTACCGACAAAAAGGATAGGGCCGCTGACGTCGCTACCGCCGGCTTTAAGGCGATGATGGATGGCGAGTCGGACATCGTGACTGGGCTAAAGAACAAAATAATGTCCTCGGTCGCTAATGTGCTTCCGGCCGAATTACTGGCGAGACAGCATCGCAAAATGGCTGAGCCAGGCACTGGAAAACAAGACTAACGCGCGCAAAAAGAAAGCGGGAGCTTTCAACAAAGCCCCCGCTTGATCGTCCATTTTCTCTACGCAGCTGACGCCTTCTTGTTGACGCCCTTGCGCATCGCCACTGTATTCAGCTTGGTGTTGGCGCCATGCTCTTCGTTGAGATTTGTCGTGAGAAGGCGGACGATTTCGTCATGACCTGCGCTTTCAGCCCAAGCGATGAGCGTGCCGTAACGGCAGATTTCGTAGTGCTCGACTGCCTGGCAGCTCGCGACGATGGCAGCATCGAGCACGGCCTTGTCCTCGATCTCGCCGGCAATCTCGTCCGTCTCCTTGATGATCCCATCAATTGCCGGACAGGACGTGCCCTTGGGTTGCTGGCCGAGCTTTTCGAACACCTTATTTAGGCGCTCGATCTGCTTGTAGGTTTCGTCCAGATGCGCCTTGAGGCCAGACACCAGATCGCGATTGGTCGCCTTCTCGATCACCTTCGGCAGCGCCTTGGTGATCTGCTGCTCCGCGTAATAGATGTCTTGCAACTGATGCAGCAACAGGTCATCCATTGTTTTGATGTCTTTGCTGAAAATGCCCATGTGTCACTCCTTTGTGATGGGCATTGAACCCTCTCATATTACGCAAGTTCCTTGGCTTTCGCCGTCGCGCTGCCCGTCTCTTCAATCGACGCGCCGGACATCCAACGACGACGCGATCGTGCCGGCCTTAGTCCGGACGGCTTTTCAAATCGGCCTTGCGCTTCTCGACGGCGCTCGCCGAAACCTTGGATCCTGAATTCCCCCAGGCATTGCGAACATAAGTCATGACGGCGGCAATTTGATCGTTATTCAGCTGCCATGCGAACGACGGCATTCCCGGCGCGGTCGGTTCAGCGGACGTCGCCACGCTGCGAGCGCCGCGCAGGATAATCCGGATCGCCGTTGTGGGATTATTCGATTGGGCAACCGCCGAACCCGCGAGCGATGGGAAAAGACGAGACACGCCCTTGCCCTCCAGACCGTGGCAAGCTGAACATGTATCTCGGTAGATTGCTTTACCAGCCACCATTTGCGGATCTGTAGCTGAAAGCGGTTCAGGAGACGTGTTTTTGCCGGGAACGGACTTCAGGTAAATTGCGATCGCCTTGAGGTCATCGTCGCTGAGAGTGGAAGTCGAATGAACCACTTCTTCCGCCATCGGTCCCGTAGCGGCCGAAAGCCGGTTATGCCCTGTCTTCAGATACGCAACGATGTTGTCGTCCGACCATTTGCCGAGACCGGTCTTGTTGTCATTGGTGATGTTAGGAGCAAACCATCCTTGCAAAGTTGCACCTTGCAGAAATTTGGCGGATTTTTCCCCGCCAAGAAATGACCTCGGCGTGTGGCAGGCGCTGCAATGCCCTGCCCCCTCGACGAGATAGGCCCCACGATTCCACTCGGCCGATTGATGCGGATCAGGCTTGTATTCGCTCGGTTTGAAATAGAGCGCCTTCCACGCGACCATGCCGGTGCGGATGTTGAACGGAAACGGCAATGTGTTTGTGACCACCGCATTCCGGATTGGTTTCACGGTTTTGAGATAGGCGCGGATAGCCATCACATCCTTACGCGACATCTTGCTGTAGGACGTGTATGGCATCGCGGGATAAAGATTCGCGCCATCCGGGCGCACGCCCTTCCGTACCGCATTGTCGAACTGATCATCCGTCCACGCGCCGATTCCCGTTTCCTGATCGGGTGTGATGTTCGGCGAGGTGATGCTGCCAAACGGCGTCTCGAGCGGGCGCCCGCCGGCATAGGGCTTGCCGCTGTTCTGGACCGTGTGACAAGCAAAGCAATCTGCCGCCTTTGCGAGGTAGCGCCCCCTTTCGATCTCCCCGAATTTCTGACCGTCGGCCGCGACAGCCTTCTCAGCCAGGACGCCGCAAAATCCCATACTCGTGCAGGCCACGGCAATGAAGATAGCTGCTTGAGCTCGCTTATGCATCGACCAGCGGCCTTGGGTTTTTCAGATACTGGTTGCGGATTGCATCGGCCGACCAATAGGCCAGCGCGCAAACAGTTCCGGTCGGATTGTATCCGGCGTTCTGCGGGAAGGCGCTCGCGCCCATGACAAAGACATTGGGAACGTCCCAACTCTGGAGATAGCGATTCACGACGCTTGTTTTCGGGTCAACACCCATCACCGCGCCGCCGTTCAGGTGCGTGGTCTGATAAGTCGTGATGTCATAAGGCCCTTTTCGCGGCTTTTTGTGGATCTGATGCGCACCCATGGCGTGTACAATTTCCGCGTACTTGTCCGTGAGATAATTGGCTGCTTTGAGCTCGTTGTCGTGAAAGTCTATTGTCATCCTCATCATGGGACGGCCGAACCGATCCTTGTAGGTCGGATCCCGATCGAGATAGACGTCACGATAGCTATAGAAACTCGAATGGATGCTGCCGCCGACCAGTGTGCTTAAATAATTATCGGCCACGGCTCTCTTCCATTGGGCACCCCACTTTGGCGTACCAGGTGGCACAATCGCGCTTTGAATGGGGCGACCATTGGTTTGCACCTGCCCGAGATAACCACCTCCGACAAAGCCAAGAGGACCATGATCAAAATTATCACCGTTGAATTCGTCGATGCACATACCGATCGCACCAGAAGCGATAAACGGATTGAAATTGAATTTGTCTTTGTCGAAGAATCCATCGACTGACGACATCGCCTGGTGGGTGAAATTCCGGCCGACAACACCGGAATTGGCGACAGGGTCGTAGGGCTTACCGATATTCGAATTGAGAAGCATCTGGACGTTGAAGACTGAAAACGCGGCCAAGATCACCAGATCGGCCGGCTGCTCCCATTCCACATTGCTGGTATCGACGAAGGTTACACCCGTGGCGTGCTTGCCTGAGCGATCGAGATTGATATGCATCACTTCGCAATTATCCCGCGCCGAGAAATTTGATTTCCGGATCAGAACCGGCAGGATCGTGGTTTGCGGACTCGCCTTCGAATAGTTTCCGCAGCCGAACCACTCGCAGAAACCACAATAGGTGCAGGGGCCAAGATGCAGTCCGAGCGGGTTTGTATAGGCTTGTGACATGTTGCCGGACGGTTGCGGAAATGGCTTGTACCCCAGCTCCTGCGCGGCCTTGCCCCAGAGGGTGTGGCCAAAGCCCTGCTTTTGTGGCGGATTCGGATAAGGCCGGGAACGCGGTCCCTCGAACGGATTGCCGCCCGCCTGAATGGCACCGCGCAGATTGCCGGCCGCGCCTGACGTTCCGCAAAGATACTCAAACTGGTCGTAATGCGGCTCCAGATCATCGTACGTCACGCCCCAATCCTGGATCGTCATGTCGTCTGGCAGGAAGCTTGCACCGTATCGTTCGGTGAGGTGCGTTCGCAGGACGAAATCGGACGGCAGAAAGCGCCACGTCTCCGCATTCCAGTGAACACCGCCGCCGCCGACACCGTTCGGAGGCATGAAGGCGCCCCACTTCCGGATTGGAAGCGCGGTCTGGTCCATCTTGTTGCGGAAGGTGAACGTGTTCTGTTCGGGGCGCAGAAAAAGCTCGTGACGAATGTGATAGCGCAGCTCGTCCTGCGCATAATTTGGCGGAAAGTCGGTAGGCGCGTCGCGCCATGGACCGCGTTCGATCGCGATCACATCGAGCCCTTCATCCGTCAGCTCATTGGCCAGGATCGAGCCCGTCCACCCGAGACCGATAATAACCACATCTTTTCGCGGAAGTTTGCGCGCCATGCCTCAGCCTTTCGGAGTCCAGTCAATGCGGCCAGTCACTCCGACAGGCGGCAAGGGGAAGCGCTCGTTGTGACGGTCGATCCAGTCGAGATAATTGTAGCGGGCGCCTGGGAAACCGATCATCTTCCAGGCCACCAGGTCACGGTTGCCTCCATAGAGGGGATCGGCGAAAAATCCGGCTTGAATGTTTTTCAGCGCAAGCTTGAAGAAGGCCTTGCCGTCCGCCCCGTCGAGTGAAACATCCCCCGACTCCAATCCGTGCAGGACGGAATCCTTGTCGCTATCGACCAGCTCGGCAAATGCCTTGCCGGAAAATTTGCTCCGACAATGCCGGTCGAGGGCATCGAGCGATTTCCTGTATTGCTGCGCAGGGCTTGCTTCGCCCTGCTCGCCTTGCTGCTTGGTACCGTTCATGAACGGCGGGGAATTGTAGTGGCCGTCTCTCTGGCCATAGGGACCCGCCAACTGGCGGTCGACAAACACCGCGCAGCCCGCATCCTTGCCGCCGGGCGTCTCGGCATCAGGCGGGATAATGCGATCGGCGATCGCCTCCATCGCCCTGCCCTCGGCACCCGTGAAATAGTGCCATGGGCCCGGCTGAATTGGCTTGGGAGGATTTCCCGCGTTGGGCGTCCAAGGCAGATGCTGCATGATCGGCGATGCGCGGACTGCGGATAAGCTCGCAACAATATACGCGGCACTGGCCAGTAATTGGCGTCGATTGATCGTCATGTCGCGCTCGCCACAGAATTGCTTCTCTAACAGGCGCGAACAATGCCAGTTCCAGCTTTCTTGAAATTTACTTAACCACCGTGATGTGCCAACTTTCCGATTACAATCAGTTATATCGCTTTACGATATTTATGATGGCCATTGAGAAGATTGAAGATTTTTGGATTATGGCTGAGTAACGAAATCAACAAGTCCAAGCCAGCAGGATCGCTAGCCTAAAGAACTGGCCCCGCGAAAGGCTGCTGAGCCACTGCACCTTCCGTTCCATAGGTGCCGATCGCCCGCCACCCTCTACATGATCTGGGATCAGTCGAAAATGATGACTTTCCATTCCATGTCGGTACGTAGCGAAATGATGTTCAAGCGCGACGAGAACTGGCGATAGCGACCAACCCCGCAATACCTGCAATCAGCGCGCAGGCGATCCCAGCTTTAAGATGAACGG
>Ga0310811_10014156_pt1 | contig 10390 bp, 8 predicted proteins | sample YCmetagenome_FD_207642 | JGI IMG/M metagenome (GOLD analysis project Ga0310811, IMG submission 207642) | Soil microbial communities from experimental microcosm in Duke University, North Carolina, United States - YC | ecosystem: Engineered > Artificial ecosystem > Soil microcosm > Unclassified ... | reverse complement strand
CCATGCCGATCACGACGGCATCGATTTCCTTAAGCCGCGTCGCCATCAGGAAAAATCCGCGATGGATTGCGGCTCGGCGACATAGCGCTTGCCGCGATATTCTTCGATCTTGCCGGCATAGGTGGCGGGCAGACCCGGGAAGCCCAGCATGCGCCAGGAGGCCTTGCCGCGATTGCCGCCATAGATCGGATCGGAGAAGAAGCCTTCCATGGTGATGGCCAAGAGCCGCTGGAAAAAGGTTTTGGAGTCAAAATCCGCGAACGCCGCCTTGCCGCTTTCCATCGCCGTCAGGGCCTCGGCGCGCTGATCGGGGCTCAACCGGTCGAAGCTCTTGCCATAGGTTTTTCGCGTCCAGCCATTGGCGGCCTCAACACCGGCCGCGAAATAATCGCGCGGCGTCAGCGGCAGCTGATAGCCCTGCTCCGGCGCACCGGCGTGGAATGGCCCCGCGCGATACATCCTGGCGCCCGCGCCCCAGGCGCTGGCAAGCTGACGATCGATGAAAACCGGAACGCCACATTCGCTGCCCGACGGCGAAAGCGCGTCGGCGGGAATCATGGTGTCGGCGGCGGCAGAAAAGAACGCGGTCTCGTCGGCCGTCAGCACCAGCCAGGTCTCCCCCGGAGCGTTGGGGGATTCTGCTGCCTTTGCGGAAGGAACACCCGCTGTCAGCGCCGCGGCGCCCGCGCCCGCCGCACCGGCTCCGGTCAGAAAATCGCGCCGCGGAATAGTGTCGTCAGCCATGGCTGGTACTCCCCTGCCATCCCGCACGGCCTGTGGCGTCAGGCCATGATTTCGGTGATCGGCTTGTTGGTGTTGTTCGAATCGGTGCCCCAGCGGTCGACGGACAGGCCCATGGTCTGCTGAACCGTCAGTCCGACCCGCGCCACGGTCGAGCCCGTGCCCGCGACATGGATGCCGGTTTTCAACCGCCCGCTGGCCGAGCCGGCCAGGATCATCGGAATGCCGTCAACCGCGTGAAGCTTGGCGTTGCTGGTATCGGTGTAGGCAAGCACCAGGCTGTGATCCAGCAAGGTGCCATCGCCTTCCTTGATGCCGTCCAGCGCCTCCACCAGCGTGGCCAGGCCCTCCATGCTGTAGGTGCTGAATTTGGAGGTGATGGGCTGATAGCCGAGCGCCTCGTCAATCGGCTCTTCATGGGTGGACTGATGGAAGGGACGGGAATCGCCGGGCACATAGATGGTCGAGGCCGGCTCGGAAAAGGCCATGTTGAAAATGCGCGTCTGGTCGGTGGCCAGGCCAATCGCCAGCAGCTTTGCCAGGATCGGCGTCACTTTGCGCAAGTTCGGTACCGACTTGTTCATCGGCAATTCATCCGGCGCCGGCGGGATCGCCACCTGGGCCACGATATCCGGACGCTGCAGTTCGGCATCCAGGGTCTTTTCGAGCTCGCGCACCGAAGTGAAATACTGATCCAGCCGCGCGCGATCGCCGGCGCCGACGTTTTTCCACAACGCCCTGCGGTCATCGGCCACCACCGACAGCACGCTTCGCTGCAGCATGACCTCCGGATCGGCCTTCCAGTCGCCCTTGGACGGATCCTGGAAGCCCGGACCGAACAGGCGCGCATAAAGACCAGCTGGAGAAATCTCCGGCGGATTGATGTTGCTGCCGCCCAGGCTGGAATAACTCTCGCGCTTGTTGCCGCAGCAGGAAATCTCGATGGAGCGGAAACGGGCGCCGTGACTGATGGCATTGGCGATGGTCTGGTCGATGGTCGGGGCGTCGAACTGAAAGTCATTGGCCGGCGCGATGCCGGTCGAGATCGCCGCATTGCCGGTCCAATGCTGGATATTGGGCTTGTCGTCGACATAGGCCCTGAAACCGCTGAGCAGATTGAGCTTGTTCTTGTAAGGCTTCAGCGAGGCCAGTTGCGGCGTGTCGTCATAGTTGGCGCCGACAGTCTTGGGCAGATACAGCGCCTTGGTCAGGCCGCACCCCCAGAAAAACGTGCCGAAGCGGGTGGGAATTTTCTGGCCCGTCGCAGCGAGGGCCTGGCCTTTGCTGTCCAGGAAGCAGTCCAGGAAGGGCAGCGCCATGACGGCGGCAGAGCTCTGATATAGACCCCGCAGGAGAGAACGGCGAGTGGCAACCATGGATGATCCTCGCTAGCGCGCCGCGGCGTTCATGGAAAGCTTCGCCGCAGCGTCTGCCGGTGGCGGCGCGGTGAAGAATTGCGGACTGGTGACAATGGATCTCAGCAGCGCTGGCAGGCGATAGCCGCCGCTGGTGAAGCCATCCAGATAGGGCCGCACCGTGCTTGTCTGCACATCTTCGCTGCTCGTGCCCACACCATAGGCATAGAGTTTGCGCACAAAGCAGGCCGGCACCCTGGGATTGTCGTGCAGGTACTGACCCAGCCCCGCCCCACCCTCGAAATGCTTGTCGCCGATGGTGGCCGACACATCGATGTCGCGGCCATCATCCTTCAGACGCCGCTCTCCCACGCTGTCGAATTGCTCCAGGCTCAACCCGATCGGATCGCTATGGGTGTGGCAGGAGGCGCAGGTCGGAGTCGTGGCATGCGCCATCAACCGGTCCCGCACGGTGCGAAGCTTGGGGTTGTTGACGTCGTTGACGATGGAAAAATCGACATTGGCCGGCGGGGTCGGCGTCGGCTCGCACAGGAAGATGTCCATCAGGGCGACGCCGCGCTTGGTCGGCGAGCTGCGGCCGGGATGGGAGAACATGCTCAGCATCGAGACCTGGGTGACGATGCCGCTGCGCCCATCGCCGTCGTGGAATTCATACGGCATCCAGGCGCCATCCAGGTTGTAGGGGACGTCATAGACCCAGGCGAGCGACCGGTTGATGAAGGTCTTGCGGGTGGTGAAAAGCTCGCGGAAATCGCCATCGCCTTTCAAAGTCAGGTTGATGGCCGTCCGCAGCGTTTCCTCGCGGGCGGACGCCGCGATCTCGTCGCTGTATTTCGGATAGATGGTCGGGTCCTTGGTGATGGCGCCAAGCGTATCCAGCTGCAGGAAATCGCTGAAGAAACTGCGCATCCCGGTTTCCAGGCGCGGCGACGCCATCAGGCGGGCCACTTCCGTCTTCACGCCGGCATCGCTATCCAGCGCGCCGGTGCGGGCGGCGTTGAGCAAGCCTTCGTCCGGTGTCGTGTCCCACAGCATGTAGCTGAGCCGCGCCGCGCGGCTGTAACCGTCAAGGGTGTAGGCCTTCCCGGCAGGGACGGCGACTTCGGCCCGGAAGAGAAAATCCGGCGCGGACAGGAGCGTCGTCAGGCTGTAGCGAATGCCGGTGTAGAAATTGCCCGACTGTTTGGTCACGGCGTCGGCCGCGTCCAGCCGCGTTTTTAGTTCGTCCGCCGTCAACGGCCGGCGGAAAAGCTGCAGGCCATATTTCGCGAAGATCTGGCTAGCGCAGCCGCGGTCCGCGGCGTTGGGGGATTTCGGCGTGCAGGCAAGCAGCTTGCCTCGATGTTTCTCGTCCACGACCTGCCGGGCGATACCGTCGGCGATCTTGGCATAGCCTTCAAATCCGGCCGGCGTGATCGAAAGGATGGAACTGCTGGCTGCGAGCAAACCACCGACGCGGCTGTCCGGCTCGAACTTGCCCTGCACCAGGATGTCGGGGCCAAAAATGTCTGCGATTGAGTTGCGATACTGGCTTTCGGTCAGCCTTCTCAGCCCGGCCAGGTAGGGCCCCGAAGCCGCGGACAGGGCGGCCTGCGTTCCGGCGAGAAGACATAGCCCTGTCAGGAAAACCAGCGTATTGCGCGAGCGTCGCATGAGATTCATCCGGTGCTTATGACGGAGCGTCTTGCTTTATAAAGCCGGCGCGGTCCCGAATATATGGCAACAACCGCCGGGCACAAATCCGGTGCTCCGGTTCGTTAAGACCTTCTCGTTGTGCGACGCAGCAAATGTCTGTCGGGACGCCCAGCCGCGGATCGGGTATGATTCATCAGGCTTCCGACCTTTGAGGTTCAGTTCAAATGGTCCCCCTTCAAATGGTCCCCATGAAAATACGATTTCTGATTGCCGCTGCCTTAGGCCTGAGCGTGAGCCCGGCGACGGCGGCGCCGTGGGTCCGCGGCTTTGTCGTGGATAACTATGAGCCGGCTTTTTACTATGGCGGGCGCAGCGGCACGGAGGAACCGGGTCCGGATTGCCCCAAGGGAACAATCCCCATCCTGGACTACAAGACCGTCCTCAAGACCAGTTGGCGGACTCAGGCCGAAATCGACAAGATCACCCTTCCCGTATCGGCGGGGGGCCTGGGTGAACGCGTGGTTTCGCCGGCCATGCAGCATCGCGGCTTCCGCAGGGACATCGATACCTACGTCAATCCGTTCACCGCACCCGATGCCGGCATCCAGCAGGTCACCGGAAAAATTGCGGAAGGCTTCAACCTGGACGGCAAAGCGGAGACCGGAGGCTTTACCAGCCCCACCGGCGAGCGCGGCATCGACAACGCCTTCTATCGCGCCTGGGGCTGCATCATGTCCTATCGCGGCACGCCCTGGCACGCCTATCTGAGCCAACGCGCCAACGACAAGATGCTGGACGGCCTCTACACCATGGTCATCCGGCTGGCCGGCAACGGCGATCCCATGAATGACGACAATGTCACCTTCGAAGTGGCCTATTCGCCCGATCACGTCGTCAAGGATCCGATGGGCAATGTGGTCCGCGATGTGTCCTTCCGCATCGTCAAGACCGAACAATATACCAAGCTGAAAGCCCGCATTCACAATGGCGTGCTGGAGACCGAGCAGGCGGACATACGCATGCCGGAATTTTCCTGGGGCGAAACCCGCCGCGGTGAGGCGCTGTACCGGCACGGGCGCATACGCCTCACCATGAACAAGACCGGCGGCCTGTCGGGTCTGGTGGGCGGTTATCGCGACTGGCGGGAAGTCTATGGTCGCGACACATTCAATGTTCCCTCCGGCGGCGCAACCCGGGAGACCTATTATCACGAGAACCAGATCGCGATGTATTATGCGCTGAAGCGCAATGCCGACGGCATCCCCGACCCCAAGACCGGCCGCAACACCGCCATTTCCAGCGCCTACCGGTTTACCGCCAGGCCGGCCTTTGTCGTCGATCCGCCGGTTGCGCTTGCGGTGGACGAGCCGCCTTACCCGGGCGGCGAAAGAGCGGTGGTCGAGCGGCAGCGGTTTCTCCACGCCATCACCACCCGCGTGATAGAACCGGAATATAAGGCGCCCAGGAGAAACGGCGCCCCGCCGCAGACCGTCGCCAGCGACGAGCCCTCCGGCGAAACGCCCCCGCAGAACAACTAGCAGAACGGCGCCCGTCATCGCTTTCCAAGCCGCCCGGCTTTCCCTGGCCGCGCCTGCCGCTTAGAAAGCCGGTCTGTCCCAGCGAATCCTCATGGAGCCGTGATGCCTTATCTCGCCCCGATCGTGCTGCTTTTCGCCTCCAATGTGTTCATGACCTTCGCCTGGTATGGGCAGCTCAAATATCCGGCGGCGCCGCTGCTCGTGGTGATACCGGTGAGCTGGGGCATCGCCCTCTTCGAATATTGCCTGGCGGTACCGGCCAACCGCATCGGCCATCAGGTCTATTCCGCCGCCCAGCTCAAGACCATGCAGGAAATCATCACCTTGTTGGTATTCGGCGTCTTTTCGGTTCTCTGGCTGGGCGAGACGCTGAGATGGAATCACATGGTGGCTTTCATGTTCTTGTGCGGGGCGGCCTTTTTCTCATTCCACAAATGGAGTTAGCGGCCAGGCCGCTCGCCTTAGCTCGCGGCGTTCGCCGCGCGAAACGGTCCGCTGGACCGTTTCGTCAGTCGCGGCTCACGGAATCACGTGGTCGCCTTCCTGTTCCTGTGCGGGGCGGCGTTTTTCTCCTTCCACAAATGGAGCTAAACGCTAGGCTGATCCCCGCGGTTGAAGCGGGGGCTTGGCATGCGCGCACTTATATCGAAGGCTTTGGTATCGACGGCTTTGACGGCATCACTGGCTGCGCCGGCGGTGGCCCAGGGGCTGCGGCCCGATCAGGTTCGCTTCCGGGCGCTCTACAAGGAGTTGGTGGAGACCAATACCACCTTGTCCGCCGGCGACTGCACCTTGGCGGCGCAGAAGATGGCCGCGCATCTCAAGGCCGCCGGCTATCCCGATAGTGATCTGCACATCTTCACCGTACCCGATCACCCCAGAGAAGGCGGTTTGGTCGCGGTACTTCATGGCAGCGAGCCGAAGACGAAGGCCATTCTGCTTCTGGGCCATCTGGATGTGGTGGAAGCCCGGCGCCAGGATTGGACACGCGATCCCTTCACTCTGATCGAGGAGAACGGCTTCTTCTACGCCCGCGGCGCCTCCGACATGAAATCCCAGGTCGCGGCCTGGGTGGATCTCATGGTGCGGCTGAAAGAGGAAGGCTTCAGGCACCGCCGCGACATCAAGATGGCGCTGACCTGCGGCGAGGAAACCGCCACCGCCTTCAACGGCGCCAACTATCTCGCCACCCATGAGCGCGGCCTGATCGATGCGGCATTTGCCCTGAACGAAGGCGGCGGCGGACGTCTGGATGCCGATGGCAACCGGCTGGCGTTGAGCGTGCAGGCGGCGGAGAAATATCCCCAGAGCTACCAGCTGGAAGTGACCAATCCGGGCGGCCATTCCTCGCGGCCCGTGCCCGACAATGCCATCAACCGCTTGGCCGCGGGACTGCTCAAAATCGGTGGCTATCAGTTTCCCTTCCAGGCCAGCGACATCACCCGCGCCTATTTCGGCAAGATGGCGCCGCAGGTCGGCGGCGACATGGGCAAGGCCATGACCGCTTTTTCGGGCGGCGACATGACGGCGGCAAAGACGCTGGCGGCCGACCCGACCAACAACGCCGTGCTGCACACGACCTGCATCGCCACCATGCTCAATGCCGGCCATGCCGAAAACGCCCTGCCCCAGCGCGCCGACGCCACCGTCAATTGCCGCATCTTCCCGGGCACCAGCGCGGAACAGGTGCGCGCCAAGCTGCAGGAACTGGTGGCCGACCCTGAGGTCAAGGTGGCTCTCATGCCGGCGCGCAGCGCTGAGCCCAAAGGGCCGCCGCAACCCCTGGCGCCTGAAGTCTTCAAGCCGGTGGAGGCGGTGGCCGCCAGGATGTGGCCGGGTGTGCCGGTGGTGCCCTTCATGTCAGCCGGCGCCACCGATGGCGCGTTCCTGGCGCCGGCCGGCATTCCAACCTATGGCGTGTCGGGCATATTCGGCGAGGCCGATGGCAATGGCGCGCATGGGTTGAATGAGCACATGCGGGCGCGGTCGCTCTATGAGGGACGTGACTTCCTCTACGAAGTGGTCAAGATCTACGCCAATCAGAAATAGCAAGGCAGGACGGGATGAAGCGGGGATGGATAACGGCGTTTGCCGTGCTTCTGGCGTTGCCGGCGAATGCGCAGGATTTGCGGCCCGACCAGCGCGCATTCCGCGCGCTTTATCAAGAGCTGGTGGAGACCAACACCACGCTGTCGTCGGGTAGCTGCACCCTGGCGGCGCAGAAGATGGCGGCGCATCTGAAAGCCGCCGGCTATCCGGACAGCGATCTGCATTTCTTCAGCGCGCCCGATCATCCCAAGGAGGGCGGGCTGGTGGCGGTGCTCCCGGGCAGCGATTCCAAAGCTAAAGCCATTCTGCTGCTAGCCCATCTTGATGTGGTGGAGGCCAAGCGCGAGGACTGGACGCGCGACCCATTCAAGCTGGTGGAGGAAGGGCGCTATTTCTATGGCCGCGGCACCGCCGACGACAAATCGCTGGCCGCCACCTGGGTGGACATCATGGTCCACTTCAAGCACGACGCCATCGCCCATCGACGCCCGCTGAAGCTGGCGCTCACCTGTGGCGAGGAAACCAATGGCGCCTTCAACGGCGCAAAATGGCTGACCGAAAACCAGCGGGGACTGATCGATGCGGAATTCGGCCTCAACGAAGGCGGTTGGGGCACGATGGATGAAAAGGGCAAGCGCATCGCGCTGAATATCGATGCCGGCGAAAAGCTTTCCCAGAATTATCAATTGGAAGTCACCAATCCCGGTGGCCATTCCATGCGTCCGGTCAAGGACAATGCGATCACCCGGCTGGCGGCGGGGTTGCAGAAAATCAATGCCTACGACTTTCCCCTCGAATCCACAGACGCTTCGCGCGAATATTTCTCCCGCATGGCGCCACTGACGGGGGGCGCAATGGGCGCAGCGATGGCGGCTTTTGCGCACAATCCCCATGACGCAAAAGCGGCGGCGGTGCTCGCCACCGATCCCCGCTACAATGCCGCGATGCGCACCACCTGCGTCCCGACGCTGATCAATGGCGGCCATGCCACCAACGCGCTGCCCCAGCGCGTCACCGCCAATGTCAATTGCCGGATTTTTCCGGGCACGACGATCGAGCAGGTGCGCGGCAAGCTGCTGGAGCTGACGGGTGATCCCCAGATCAAGATCACCGCCCAGGCGGCACGCAGCGAGCCGTCCGGGGCACCACCCCTGACGGACGCCATCATGAAGCCCATCATCAGCATGGCGGCGAAACGCTGGCCTGGCGTTCCGGTCATTCCGCAATTGGACATCGGCGCCACCGATGCCTCCTTCGTGACGCCAGCGGGAATCCCGACCTATGGTTTCACCGCCATGTTCTTCGAGCCGGACGGCAGCCGGCTGCATGGCCTGAACGAGCGTATCCGCTCCGACGTGCTCTACCAGGGCCGCGACGCGCTCTACGATCTGGTGAAGGACTACGCAAAATAGGGCCTCACCTTCGATAGGCTCAGGGTGAGGAACGACAGGAAGTCCTCATGCCAAGCCCGTCGAAGCATGGCATCTCTCAATGCAGCTTGAGCTTGGGCCGGATGATCTGGTTGACATGACCGATCACGATCAGGGCCATGCCCTTGACCCAGCCGTGAATGGCGATCAGATGCATGCGGTAGAGCGAGACATAGACAAAACGCGCCAGCCGCCCCTCGATCGCCATGCGGCCGCCGATCAGATTGCCCATCAGCGAGCCCACGGTGGAGAAATGGCTCAGTGACACCAGCGAGCCGTGATCGTGATAGGCGAAATCCCGAAGCGGCCGTCCCTTTATCATGGCGGTCAGATTGTGAAAGCAGATCGCGGCCATCTGATGGGCGGCCTGCGCCCGCGGCGGCACGGGGCGGTCTGATCCCGGCGGTATGAAGAAGGCGCAATCGCCGATGGCGAAGATGCGCTCGTCCCATGTGGTCTGCAAGCTGGGCTTGACCACCAGCTGATTGCTGCGCGCCACTTCCAGGCCCAGGTTTTTCAGGATCTCCGGTGCCTTGACGCCGGCGGCCCAGACGTTCAGATCCGCCTTTATCAGCTCGCCCGATTTGGTGCGCATGCCTTCGGCCGTGGCTTCCACCACCTGCTCGCCGGTGATCACCCGCACGCCCAACACTTCCAGCTCCTTGTGCGCTGCCTCCGCCAGTTTTTCCGGCAGTGCAGGGAGGATGCGCGGGCCCCCCTCGATCAAGGTCACTTTCATGCGGCTTTCGTCGAACACTTCCAGGCCGTAATGGCGCAGCGCCGCGGCGGCATTGTAAAGCTCGGCCGCCAGCTCCACCCCCGTGGCCCCGCCGCCGACAATGTCCACCTTCACGCTGGCATCCGCGGCGGGATCGTTCTGCAGGGTGCGCGAGACGCGCAGGCAATGATTGAGCAGCTTGCTGCGGAAACGGTCGGCCTCCAGCCGGCTGTCCAGGAAGATGCAGTGCTGCGCCACACCCCTGGTGCCGAAATCGTTGGACACCGACCCCACCGCCAGCACCAGATAATCGTAGCGGATGCGGTGGCGACCCATGATCTCGCCGCCATCCTCGTCCAGGATGGGCGCGATCAGGACATGGCGGCTCTCCCGGTCCACGCCTTCCATGACGCCATAGAAGAAGCGGTAGCCCCAGTCATGGCCGTGGCTGCGATAGCCGACCTCGTCCAGATTGGCGTCCAGCGCGCCGGCTGCCACTTCGTGCAGCAGCGGTTTCCAGATATGGGTGCGGTTCTTTTCGACCAGAATGATGTCGAAATGTTCGCGCCCGAAGCGGGCGCCCAGGCGGGTGACCAACTCCAGGCCGCCGGCGCCGCCGCCCACCACCACAATTTGTGTTTTGCGCGCTCCGCGCGCGGGCTGGGTCTTGCGTGGCTCGCCGGTCCCGCTCATGCGGCGACAAATACCATGAGAGACGGCTTTCGGGACCGCCTTTTTTCGGTCAGGCTGCCCCGGAAACAAGCAGACCGAGACCACCGCTCATGAGCGACTTCCGCATCAGCCTGGACAAAGCCAACACCATCATCACGGCGGCCTTCGCCAAGGGCAAGGAAGCGGGCATGAAGCCGCTCTCCTGCGTGGTGGTGGATGCGGGCGGTCATG
>Ga0310811_10014155_pt1 | contig 10391 bp, 13 predicted proteins | sample YCmetagenome_FD_207642 | JGI IMG/M metagenome (GOLD analysis project Ga0310811, IMG submission 207642) | Soil microbial communities from experimental microcosm in Duke University, North Carolina, United States - YC | ecosystem: Engineered > Artificial ecosystem > Soil microcosm > Unclassified ... | reverse complement strand
ACCTACTACACGGTAACACAAGGCTCTTCACTTTTTGAATCGCTTACCTGATGCACTATCGTAGGACCCAAATTGACACCGACAAAAAAACCAAATCAACACCAATGTCTTTTTTCCAGTCACAGCCCGAGGCAGGTCCTTCTCGCCTTGCACCGCCAGTTGAATTAGATGTCATCAACACTCTGATACCTACAACCAGGTATCAAACTTTTACTCATTTGTTTGATGGATGACCTAACAGTGTCACATGATTGGAATCGTCCAGCATGAAGAAATGGAATTGACAATGATGGCTAGTCAGTCACAGCCAGAGGCAGGACCATCTCGCCTTGTAGGCCTTGAAGAACACACGGGAGAATAGTCTTTGTAGTCAGTTTTATCTCGAACTTTACATCGTACTTACAGCTTCATATCATCTTTGACTGTGCCTGCAACATAATTGACTGTAAATGTTCTTGCAACGTTTCACTTGGACCAGGGCATCGACAGCTTGAGGACTGAATATTCAACAACTCGTTCCAGACATCGTCTATATTCCTGCTGAGCTTATCTTTTGTCTGTTTTGGCTTGATTTCCCTGGGCCATGACTCTGTATGTGCTCACAGAATTCGGTCTGTTGTCTTTGTATCATGGTCACCATTTTTTTTCTGTTCAGATGATTGTGTATTGAAACAAATTTCACCTAGGCCCACTGATTGGAATTTGTTCAGCATACAGTGCTCGGCTGGCGTAAGTGACCATCGTGAAGTTCGTTCGCACTCCAATACAGTCTTTGCTACAAGCCACAGCTGTGCTCGCACAATCACCATGAACATTCAGAAACATGACACAATATATCCACCATGCTCCTTTGGTCGACGACGACATCATACACTATAGCTACAGATAAATCATACAATACTCCAACAACCATGAAAGATTTTAACTAAATGTTTGACTCTATCGCCAGATTAGCGCATAGTCGAAGCAGTATTTGGATAACTACGTATGGAGCGTCCACTTCTTTTGATTTTTGATAGTCGCCATTCGTCGGGTTTCTTGTACTAGTAAATGCGTGAGCCTGAGATGCATGTCTCACATGGATGCGAAGCATCCCTTGTTGTACAATGGTTCGATCTTGTTCTGCCTCTTCCGCTTACTGATCTTGTTGGCATCAGCAACTCTGAAGAACTGAGGTGCAACCTCCACGAGCCATTTTGGCTCAATAGTAGTGATGTTGTGACAGTATTCGCGAGTGGTCAACACCAACTCGTTATAGACCAACCATTCAGGCGTGCGGTTGAAGAGGCGATGAGCATCTTTGCAAGCGGCGGCTCCATGAGGAAGTCAGCCATCTTGCAGCCCAAACGAGTCAAGAGACCTTCATCGTCCAATGCCAAAAGCGCATACAATGATTCCAATGCAGTTATCATGGTCTGCACCATGAAATCAAAACTAAGAAGGTCATTGATACCCATTGCCTTGAGCATCAGAATGGTATAGGCAAGATTCGTCTGCTGAATATCGGGAATAGAAGTGGGTAACACTTTGTTTCGATAGGCAACTGTATATAGATGGTAGCACTTTCCTGGACCTGTGTGACCAGCACAACCAGAGTGCTGCCATGCTTGTGCCTGGGATATAGGCATGACCACCAGTGAATCCATTCCTAGTCTCGACTTGTATGTGTTTTGCTTTGAGAACCCAAGATTAATGACATAGTAAATCCCAGGAATAGTCAAACTGGTTTCTGCAACATTGGTGGCGATAACAACTTTACAGGCGCCAGGAGGAGTGGGTTCGAAGATGCACGACTGTACTTCGGAAGGAAGGGCGGAATAAATGGTGAGGATGATAAGATCTGGGACTTTGGACCTAACGCTTTCATATGCTCAAAGGGAATTTCGCATATGATTTGGTAGTTCAGACACTAGTTGTGGTCTGCCATTAATGCTGATCGTGATGTATAATGCATCAAAGCGAAAGTTTTCTTGATTAAATACTCACTTTCAACACCGATCTTCACATACATTCGTTCACCATGCCAAATTCACATATGCCAAGATGTCTAAAAAGTTGTCTAGGCGTGAGAGGGTTTATGCAATACTGAAAGCGTAAAGAGTGGGCAAACTATCGAAAAGTGTTCGGGGCTGTAGGTATGGATACTAAGAAATGTTCATGGGAGTATGATCCTGTAGGATAGAGCGTCTGATTGTATGTCATGCAGAGATAAAAGATGTCACGGACAATTCGTGTTCCAGCGCTTGGTGCGGTAAAAAGAACATCCCAGAAAAGCAGTGTCTCGGCACAAAGTTCCTAGACCCAGGCGCCTATGAGGCGAGGTCATGCTGTATGTCATGAGCTGCATGCTGTAGACGCATTGTATCAGCAATGCACCTCAACACAGAAAGATCTTTCGCATTCTCCTGTCTGGCGTGTCTAACTTCCCACGAGGAAAAATTCAGCCGAGCAGCTGTCTCAGGAGAATAACAGAGGATGGAGGATGGCAAACAACTACCTGGATCACATCAAAAGGCTATCAGGACATTTGAGGGTCATCAGGATATCATCAGGTACATCGCGATTTTTCCGGACGGCAAGAGAATAGTGACTGGATCTCTGGACAAGACAATATGGATATGGGGACTTGAGGATGGCGTGGAGATGAGGAAGTGGGTGGTGGAGCAGTACATCAGTACACTTGTACTCTTGAAAAATGGGGAACAGGTTGTCAGTGCGGAGGGAGAGCTCCCAGCCCATATTGGTGAAGAAGATTTTGATGAAAATGATTTTGATGGAGTGTTGCATTGGCAGTTATGGGTACGTGATGTTGAGAGTGGGGCTTACTATTGCTAAGTGCTACCAAGGTGGAGTCTGTGAAATACTGGTATGAAACAACTAGAGTGACAAGCATCAAGATTTTGCCGACTCTGCTAGTGGTTTGTCAAAATACTAGTTATCTATGAATGGTTTCATTCAGTGAAGACTAAATGCAAGTTTCTTCAGTTGGGGGTGGGGTTTTGGCTGTGGTCTGTTTCGGCTTTTGCTGAGCAGTGCAGACAAAAATATCCGCCAGGTCGATGTGAAAATGAGTGAAAAATTCGTCTGGGGCGAGTGAAAGACAAGATCAAATGCGCACAAGCAAAGGCGCTGAAAGAGATATATTCGTCTAAAGCAAGTGAGAGACGAGAACGAGTGTGCATGAGACAAAGAGCGTGAAAAGTATCGACCTGGGGAAAAGACACAGCTGGAAACCCTCGAGTGTGAAGCAGAGGTATTTGGGAAGTTTTCTGAAACACGACACAACCCAAAACAAGCGCTAAACGAACAAGTGCTTACACCCGAGTCGTGTAGAGAACACTGACCCCCAACTTACGAAGACTTGTGAGTCAAACGAAAACATGTGAGATTGAGTGCGAATTTATCTGTATCTACACTCATACAAGTCCATAGAAGCTTTAATAAGTGAAATGCGTGAATCTTGCATTGAACTAGCGATAAAAGTGGGGAGAATGGATTCAATATGATGCCAATAGTCTAAAAACAATCTGGACTTCCAACAGCCTTGTACTGCAACGATGTCTGGGGGGGTGCCTCTGAGCAAGAGCTCTGTTGCTCCCCTGATCCAAAAACAGTGACCGGATAGTTTATCCAAGCCTTCTGACTTCCATACGTTGTTGCAACGCATGAGAAACCAAGTGCGTGTCATAGGTGCCCATCCGGAGTCTGTTTTAAATGCAAAGAGAGGAGCTGACGGAGGTACGGCAGAGTTCGCTGAGATGTGGTGCATGAGGGCATCATATGGATTCGTAAGATCGTCAATCTTTGAAACAGTAACTGAATCTCCCTCTCCGTGCATTTTTTTAGTCCAAGGAATGTGGAAGGTAGCGTATTTAGCGCCACCTGGGGTTATTCTGTGAGAAATAGTGGTGGAACGAGAAATGTGACGAGATGGATCGAATGTGTTAAGTGAAGGAATAATAAGTTCACCGAGTCTAGTAATAATCAGCAACTGGGACATGCAGGTGAGACAAAGTAAAAACCTGCAACAAGACCAAAATGCAATGCTCGCAGTGCCGTATACAGCAGCATTGAATGAGTTAGAAAGATCGAGACAGCGGAAAAGCGTGTGCATGTGCTCCAAAGTTATGGGAGGCCTGCGTGGGCGTTTTGAAGATTCTGGTACAACCTTGCCTAACCCTTGCTTGGCTCTTCTCAACAGAGCATGACCGTTCCATTGTGCACCATTTATTTGGTGCTGTTACGAACTGGGATAGGTTCTGACAACCTAGACTCAGAAGAGAGTCTTCATGGTTGAGTCTGGTCTAACGACACAACGACAATGAAGTCTGCTTGCAAAGTTAAGAGCTAACAGTGAGGTACAACCTTGGAGTTAGGTTCAAAGGTTCAGACTAACAAAGAGGAGTGCTCTAAGTTAGAGATCGGTTCAGACGACTAAGCTTGGAGGGCTTAGACGAAGGAAATCAAGTATCAGGTAAAACCCAGTAAGATTAAAGTAAAGGACTACATAGTACAAGAGCGCATATTTATAGGGGATCTAGGAAAGGTTTAGGGCAGGTTACTAAGACAAAGAACAACCGCCTGATTAAGCATGTATGCGCTAGAAAAGGTAAGCAATCCAAGAAAGGGGATATCGGTCATCTAGCGACAGCGGTAGTAAGTGATCGTGATGTAATACAATGGTAAGAAAAGGAGAAAATGAATAGGGCCTAAGCGTATTGTAACAGGTGCCAAAATTGCAGTCCTGCAAGCCAATTGTCTGCTGTTGTTACAGCGACATGACCTGCCCAAGAAGAGATGAAAGCTGCAAGTAGCTGCTCGGATGCTGGTAGGTGTTTGTCTTCTGAGATGGAAATTGAATCACAAAACTGGTGAAAGTGAAGTAAACCCGCACCATAATTCTCATGTGTTTTGGGTTCTACTGAAATGAGGACGACATCAAGAAGATGAGATGCGGTGTTAAGAGGAAGGTCGTCAAGAAGGGTGGAGTGGAAGGAGTCTGAGTGTGGGGCTGACCAGAGACAGACTCTGTCATGGGCAAGAACGTGCGGACAATAATGAGATGGTGCTATTTCATTGTGCGGTTTTAGTTTTTGGGGTCTGGGAACTCTGTGAACAGTAGTGGGCGGCACTCCAACCGTGGGCTGCCTCTTCAATGCCTCCCTAAGTTGGACCATAACTGACACCATGTCAGCACCTGCTGACTCTGACGAAATGTCGTCAGACATGAGGTATGATGTAGGGTGTCAGCTCCACAGGCAGCTGAATGGGCAGAAGACAAGAGCTAGCTGGGCCCGTCTCGCCATGAGAAACGGGGTCCGCTTTGTTAGCTAGCGACTCTGTGTAAAATAAGTGATGTAGCATATGAGATTCCATGGTGATAGCTTGGACCCTCCTGATGCTCAGATTGACCTGGAAGTTCCTGCTGCGCCCTTGCTTAAAGGCGCCGATAATGCCTTGATTATCTGAATGAATCAGAACTGAACTGTCTCACCAGCCTGCTGCGTGCAAAGTTAACACTGCTAATTCAACCGCGATGGCCTCCAGCCAACCGATGTCTCTTCCTTCTCCTTTCCAGCCGTTAGTGGTGCGCCAGGCATCCCATCGGTCACCCAAAGTAAGTCCTATCCCCCAGTCGGTTGATGCATCAACCCACAAATCAATATCTTGAGGTGGTCCCCTTGGGGTGAGAATGTGTGGGGGTGGTGTTTTGCTCAGCACGTCATGCCACCATTTGAGGTTGTTAAGGACTGATGGCAGAGGCTTGCGCCGTGCAAAACACATTTCACGAGGGAATGTCGAGGTGAAACGGGATAAGTTCGATAGGAAAGCGCAGCCATGTGGAATCACGAAGGCTACGTGGGATAGTGTGCCGTGAATGCTGAGAGCATCCTTGAAGGACATGAAAGGTGATTTCGAAACTGTGGAGATGATGCCGTCCAGCTTAGATAAGTATTTGAGGTGTTTCTTCTCTGGAAGAGATACTGATCGATTCACTAAGTCCCACAAGAACCCCAGGTAAGTGAAAATGACGTCGAAGTCTGAACATTTGTCTGGGTGCCACGGAATACCTAAGGGTTGCATGGCTTCGAAGATCTTGAGTAAGTCAAATAGATACTTGTACAAGGAAATGGAACCATCTGGGCCCAGGACACCGCCTGCCACGGGAAAACGGAACATAGCATGGTCATCAACCCATTTCTTGATAGGTGTTATATCCATTGCGTGAAGAATATCTACCGTAGTGTTGGCAACCTGGCCTTGTACGCCACCTGCGGTAGTGAGGCCAAAAGGGAAATTGTGATCAATCCAGAACGAACCATTGAACCCAACTACAAGGAACTTTTTGTGGGGTGGCCAAACAGGAATAGTGTGGTAAGTGGCTTTGATATCAAGAGTAGCGGCCTGTGAGCCTAATGGTGCTGTAGCGACCTGGAAGGGAGGTCGTTAGACCCAGAACGAAAAGACCGTACATGTGGCAACATGGTGCAATGAAGGGCTTAGACAGGCGCGTACACGCACCTGTCTAGCGAAGAAGGGGCAAGGTGTATGACAACGCCTGCTCAAAGAAGAGGCAGGTGTACGACAACGCCTGCACAAAGAAGAGTGGGGGGGCCATGCGGCTTCCGCACAAAAAGAGCTTCCCCATCCGCATATATGCACTGGTTCGCAATGAAAGAAAGTGAGATACATAAATGTACGTACGATTTCAGCTACTTGTGAGGCCGTGCCCCATTCTGTTGGGAAATTGTCTGCATCAAGGTTGTCATTAACGGAGTAACCATCATCTTTGTTGTGGTATGATAGGTCATGGATAGTATGAAATTTTCCTGGAGAACCAGCCTTCTCGACGAGTCCGAGAGGGCAGGATACAAAGAATCCGCCAAGTTCTGATTCTACTTGGTGTGCTGAAAATGGGCCAGACATACGGCCAAGAGAGACTTCTTCTGCTAAGTAATCGTGAATGACTGAAGGGTTGTCAAGTGCTGATTTGTGGTTGGGAGGAGTATATGAGCATGTCAAGATAGGCATGTTCCCAATCGGAAAGCCATTTCTAATGTTATATGCTAAGTTGGGGTAACGAGCGGTGAGGTTGAACTTGTGCAAAAGGTTTTCGAAAGTGTCAGCATTGTAGGGCGTCACAATGTGGTTTAAAATGCTATCAGCACGCTTTGGAGGAGGCCCCATGAGCTTTGCTTCCGCAGACGGAACAAACGTGGATGATGTCAGTACCGTGCTTTCCTGGGGTGCACCTTCCGATGTTGTGAGAAATGCAGACAATGGCTGATGATGACTTAAGAATGATTTTGTCTTGCCAGATGCATACAACAGGTGTGTTTTTGATGGTGTGAGTGAAGGTGCAGTCACTGGCTTTGTGACCGTTCCAACTGCAGAGAAGGCAAAGGGGTCCATCAGATGGTGCCCCTTTGCCCTTTCAAAAGGACTTGCCATCTGAGGTTGAATGGGTGCCATTGGTCTTTGGCTTGGGAGGGTAAGGATTGTAATGATTGCTGCTGCCTGAACCTTCCAGGCGTGAGACTAGGGCAGAAATACGTGCTGCCTCGCAGTTGGCATTGGCTGCTGCCTTGTCTGATTTCTGCTGTGATACCTTCATTTGAATTTCTTCCCAACAATGCTTGTATGCGTCCTCGGTGAAGAAGGTTTTCGTGTTGAAGAAGATCCTGCGCGTTTCAATATCAAACGTGAGTATGGCTTGGAAGTTCTTGTCGAAGTGCTTGCGGGACAGGCAGAAGTCACGGTGCTGCTTGAAGTGCTCGATAATGAGGGGACTAGCTATGTGCGCTAGTAAGTTGATAAAATTTTTAGAAGCCTCGTTAAATTGCATGGGAGGAAGTGAAGTCTCGGGAGGGAAAGATGAAGAGTCCATGATCGATCTTTTGGGATCGTTGAGAACGATTCCTTTCTTCATCTTGATGCACGAAGGGTTTGTGTGAATTCTCTCCATGGCTTCTGCTGTAAACAGCATCAATGGCACATGCATCTTTGCAAGTGCCAAGTTAATTATAACGCGCAGGATTTCGTACACATCATCGATGGATGATACCATCTTGACGTCGTCATCAGTATATGCAAGCGCAGGTGCTGCTGTAGCGTTACTAGCGCTAATGGTAGGGGCTTCGTGCTGTGAAGTAGCCTTGTCCACCCCTACTTTGCAATTCAAGGCTTGGTGAAACGTGTCACATGAATGCGGGGTCAAGGCGTCGAAAGCGCTGAATGCATTGACTAGGGGCGCATTTTCATGAAACTGCCTACTCGGCCTGTAACGTACCCTCAGTTCTTCATCTGGTAAGTCCAGCATATCTTCATCATCTGAGACAAAGCCGGAAGTCGCTTGTCTGCAATCAGCTCTGTCACTGTTACGATTAGAACATGCGTTGTTTTCGTGCTCTATGTGTTCACACGACGAGACGTTCTCGCGGTGCCTGTTCCTTACGACTCCGTCGACTAACCTATCAACGTCAGACCGATTGTGGCTGGTCCCACTGGGAATCAGGGCAGACGTGTCTTTACCCCCAACCCCGGCCGGTAAACCAGAATTCGACGCGATGTTAGTCATTGTAAACGAGAATATGCGATAATTAGACGTGAGTGGAGGAATTCTCTACTAAGAGATCTAAGCGAGCACGCACAAGATAAAAACGAGATGGAAGATGCACATTGGCAAAATGCCATCTTACGATGCGCGTCTGCTTGCTTAGTAAGCACTTGTTTGAGCGAAACGTTCACAGGCTCACGTAGAGCTCAAATGGCACAAGGTTGTCGCAGGTCCCTTAGAAGGTCACACAAACGTTGTAACTGCTTTGGACATGTCCCCTGATGGAGAGATTTTGGCCAGCGGGTCATTCGATCGCACAGTCATTTCATGGGACACTAGCACCTGGAAGAGGAAAGGTCATCCTCTCTTCTGTGGCTCACACATCCATGACATCCAATTCTCTCTGACTGGTCAACTCGGCGTTGCTACCAAAGAAGATATCCAAATATGGGACTTGGATCAAAAGAAGCATCTATCTCAATTCAACGGCCATCACAAATTCAACAATGCATGCAACTTCTCATTCACCTGGACTCCTGATGGTGCACATCTCCTCTCAGCAGGTGATAGATATGATCCTGTCATTTGCTCATGGGACACATCCACCTGGAAACAGGCTGGTGATCCCTGGATTGGCCATGACAAAGACAAGGTCATCTACCATATCATATTGAACCCAGCGGGCACCCTTCTCGCATCAGCATCTGATGACTGCACTGTTCAATTGTGGCAGTGTCCCACAGGCACAGAACTTGCCCAATTTAGGCATTCAGATCTAGTGATTCATGTTACATTCTCGGTGGATGGACGCTCTATATTCAGTGGCGGCCTCGACAAGAAAATCTCGCAATGGGAGATACCTGAGGATGTGCTCGCAGCAGTGGAATGTGATGCTCTGGCTAGCGCGAAGAATGAGGTGACTACTCCCAACTGTAATTTCTTTCCCTTCCATGCTCAAGTGTATTCGTTTCAAGGCTGCTCAGAGAAAACACAATGTGCGTTTTCCAATCCTGCATGTGATGTATATCCTGACTCTTGACCAGATGAAACGCCTGCTTAATGTACGTAGCTTCAAAACCATTTGGTGGTCTGCTTCAACGAGATGTATTTCTTAGTCGGAGATTCCTGGCCAGCGCCGAAATAAGCCAGCGACCTATCAGCGCTCCCAGGGATGGATATTTGAGATCTGACCTCATCTAGGGTGATGTTGTTGGTGTGGATGATGGAACATGACCATATGTACTCTTCTTTTGCCTCAGCTGGTTCCAGAAAAAGAAGAAGAAGCTGGAACCACCACAACAACTCTATGATGACGAACTCTATGACGACGAATCTGAACATGCTGTTGATGTTTCCATACCTACTACACGGTAACACAAGGCTCTTCACTTTTTGAATCGCTTACCTGATGCACTATCGTAGGACCCAAATTGACACCGACAAAAAAACCAAATCAACACCAATGTCTTTTTTCCAGTCACAGCCTGAGGCAGGTCCTTCTCACCTTGCACTGCCAGTTGAATTAGAAGTTGTCGACTCTTCGATACCTACTAATAGGTATCAAACTTTTACTCATTTGTTTGATGGATGACCTAACAGTGTCATATGATCAGAATCGACCAGCCTGAGGAAATGGAATTAAACTCAATGGCTGGTCTGTCACAGCCAGAGACAGGACCGTCTCGTGTTGTGGAATGCATGGGAGAACAGTGTTTATAGTCAGTTTTATCTCTTAAGCTTTCAATCGTACTTACAGCTTCATATCATCTTTGACTGTGCATGTAACAACCGTGACCTCGACAATTGACGGTGAATATTCTTGGGACTTTTTACT
>Ga0310811_10014154_pt1 | contig 10391 bp, 7 predicted proteins | sample YCmetagenome_FD_207642 | JGI IMG/M metagenome (GOLD analysis project Ga0310811, IMG submission 207642) | Soil microbial communities from experimental microcosm in Duke University, North Carolina, United States - YC | ecosystem: Engineered > Artificial ecosystem > Soil microcosm > Unclassified ... | reverse complement strand
AGGTGACAACGTCTCGATCACCGTGCAACTGATCAACCCGATCGCAATGGAAGAAGGTCTGCGCTTCGCAATTCGCGAAGGCGGCCGTACCGTTGGTGCGGGTGTCGTTGCCAAGATCATGGATTAAGAAGCATCTCTGCGGCGATCCATGTGATCGCCCGCCGCAGCTGGTTTGAAGCTGTACCGTTGTAGTAGCAAAAGACGTAGGGGCGTAGCTCAATTGGCAGAGTGACGGTCTCCAAAACCGTAGGTTGGGGGTTCGAGGCCCTCCGCCCCTGCCACCGGATTCTGGTGCAAGGCATCGAAAGTAGAAAGTATGTCTAATCAACCCGTACAAACTGTTGGCGCATCGGGCGACAAGGTCAAGGTCGTTCTGGCGATTGCTGCTGCAATTGCTGGCGTCGTCGGATTTTATGTGTTGTCGGACAAGGCCACGGCAGTGCGTGCTGCTGCGCTGGTGGGTGGCTTGATTGTCGCGGTTGCTCTTGCCTGGACCTCGGCGGCCGGCCGCGATTTCGTCAATTTTGCAAGAGAATCGGTTCGCGAGACCAAGAAAGTTGTCTGGCCAACCCGCAAGGAAGCGATGCAGATGACGGCCATCGTGTTCGGCTTTGTGCTGATCATGGCCATCTTCCTGTGGGGTACGGACAAGATTCTGGAATTTGTGTTGTACGACCTGATTTTGGGCTGGAAAAGATAATGGTCGACAAAATGCAAGATGATATGCAAGGCGGCGCGCAAAGCGCCGCGTCTGCTTCCACGGGCAAGAAACGCTGGTACGTCGTGCACGCTTATTCCGGTATGGAAAAGAGCGTGCAGCGCGCCTTGACCGAGCGCATCGCACGCGCCGGCATGGAAGACCAGTTCGGCCAGATTCTGGTGCCGACCGAGGAAGTGATTGAAGTAAAGAATGGCCAGAAATCGGTCAGCGAACGTCGTTTCTTCCCGGGCTATGTCCTGGTTGAGATGGAAATGACGGACGAAACCTGGCATCTGGTGAAGAACACCGCCAAGGTGACTGGTTTCATCGGCGGCAAGTCGAACAAGCCGACGCCGATTCCGCAGCACGAAGTCGACAAGTTGATGCAGCAGATGCAGGATGGCGTCGAAAAGCCGCGTCCGAAGGTGCTGTACGAAGTGGGCGAGATGGTCCGCATCAAGGATGGTCCGTTCACCGATTTCAACGGCAACGTCGAGGAAGTCAACTACGAGAAGTCCAAGGTGCGCGTCTCTGTCACGATCTTCGGTCGTGCGACGCCGGTGGAGCTCGAGTTCGGGCAGGTAGAGAAAGTCTAATTGCGGGGCAGAGTTCAGCGTAGCGATACTCTCTCCCCAACTGATTAGAACGGGACGCGAAATATAAGCCGTCCTTGTTGATCGAACAGAATTAGTAAGCGCCAGTTGGAGCGTCGCGAATCTCGCGAAATCCACCAAGAGGAGCCTCAGTAGCAAGTCGCAAGACAAACGAACCGGCGCTACCACTCAACCAATGTAGGAGCCATCATGGCAAAGAAAATCGTTGGTTTTATCAAGCTGCAAGTGCCAGCTGGTAAAGCAAACCCGTCCCCTCCGATCGGCCCGGCGCTGGGTCAGCGCGGTCTGAACATCATGGAATTCTGCAAAGCGTTCAACGCGCAGACCCAAGGCATGGAAGCTGGCATGCCGATTCCAGTCGTGATCACCGCGTTCGCAGACAAGTCCTTCACTTTCGTGATGAAGACGCCGCCTGCGACCTTCCTGATCAAGAAGCACTCGGGCGTGCAAAAAGGTTCGGCCAAGCCGCATACCGACAAGGTTGGCAAGCTGACGCGTGCACAAGCTGAAGAAATCGCTAAATTGAAAACCCCGGACTTGACCGCTGCTGATCTGGACGCTGCTGTCCGTACGATCGCCGGTTCTGCGCGTTCGATGGGTATCACGGTGGAGGGTGTGTAATGGCTAAGTTATCCAAACGCGCCAAGGCAATCAAAGCCAAGGTTGATCGTACCAAAGCCTATCCGTTCGACAACGCTGTTGCGCTGATCAAGGAATGCGCATCGGCCAAGTTCGATGAATCGATCGATATCGCCGTGCAACTGGGCGTCGACGCGAAGAAGTCGGATCAAGTGGTTCGTGGTTCCGTCGTGCTGCCGGCTGGTACCGGCAAAACCGTTCGCGTTGCTGTTTTCGCCAGTGGCGACAAGGCTGAGCAAGCTAAAGCAGCTGGCGCAGACATCGTCGGCATGGAAGATCTGGCTGACCGCATCAAAGCAGGCGACATGCCTTTCGATATCGTGATCGCGTCCCCAGATACGATGCGTATCGTCGGTACGCTGGGCCAGATCCTCGGCCCGCGCGGCATGATGCCGAACCCGAAAGTCGGTACCGTGACCCCGGACGTCGCTGGCGCCGTGAAGAATGCAAAAGCCGGTCAGGTGCAATACCGTACCGACAAGGCAGGCATCATTCACGCCACGATCGGTCGCAAGTCCTTCTCGGACGACGCGCTGAAATCGAACTTGCTGGCATTGCTGGACGCATTGAACAAGGCCAAGCCTGCAACGAGCAAAGGCGTGTACCTGCGCAAGATCTCGTTGTCGTCGACGATGGGCGCAGGTGTGCGCGTCGATCAAACGACGCTGGCAGCCTAAGCAACAGAATCAAGTCCCGTCGCATTGCGCGACGGGCGCATCTTTGGGCTGGATCGTTTTTTCTTTGTGGGACTGAGTTGAGTGTAACGATACTCCGTCCCGCTAATGAAAGCGGTGCAGGCAATCAAAGACCGTTGGGCAGCGCACATGCAGGTAGTGTGCAAAGGTAAACGTCGAATCGGCAACGATCGATACCCAGCGCAGATGGTGACCCCGAACAAGTTTTGCAGCTCTCTTGCTGGTTTCGCCAGTATGGACTCCTAACTTCGGACGCCGTGTTCGAACCGATGGGAGGCAGGCAGTCGATCGCGACTGTGCAATCGCCGAACATCATTTTTGGAGGTTGATCTTGAGTCTCAATCTGAATGACAAAAAGGCCGTCGTCGCCGAAGTCTCCGCCAAGGTTGCAACGGCGCAGACCATCGTCGTGGCTGAATATCGTGGCATCCAGGTTGGTAACTTGACACAACTGCGCGCCAAAGCGCGTGCCGAGGGTGTGTACCTGCGTGTGTTGAAAAATACGCTCGCTCGTCGCGCCGTTGAAGGCACCGCGTTTGCTGGTCTCGCCTCCGAAATGACCGGTCCGCTGATCTATTCGATCTCGGATGACGCCGTTGCTGCAGCAAAAGTCATCAACGACTTTGCGAAAGGCAACGACAAGCTGGTCGTCAAGGCAGGTAACTACGCAGGCAAACCGCTGGATAAAGCGGGTGTTGCAGCGTTGGCCAGCATTCCGAGCCGTGAAGTCCTCATCGCCCAGCTTATGGGTGTCATGCAGGCTCCGGTTTCCGGCTTTGCTCGTGGCTTGGCTGCTCTGGCAGCCAAAAAAGAAGCCGAAGCAGCGTAATCGCGCCTGGCGCGAGCTGTTCGGTTTCAGTCAAACCAATCTCGATGGTATTCAACAAAATTTAGGAGTTTCACATGGCAATTAGCAAAGACGACATCCTGGAAGCCGTAGGCGCGATGTCCGTAATGGATCTGAACGATCTGGTTAAAGCGTTCGAAGAAAAATTCGGCGTGTCCGCAGCTGCAATGGCAGTGGCTGGTCCTGCAGGCGGTGCTGCTGCCGGCGGCGCAGCGGCTGAAGAGCAAACCGAATTCACGGTTGTTCTGTCCGACGTGGGCGCAAACAAGGTTGGCGTCATCAAGGCAGTTCGCGAAATCACCGGTCTGGGCCTGAAAGAAGCCAAGGATCTGGTTGACGGTGCACCGAAGCCAGTCAAAGAAGGCATCGCTAAAGCCGACGCTGAAGCAGCGAAGAAGAAACTGGAAGAAGCTGGCGCGAAAGCAGATCTCAAGTAATTTTGATTTCTGCGCCGTACGTCGCACTTTAGCTGTACCCGAGTCAAAGCACGGAACCGCCCGTAAGGGCGGTACGGCTTTGGCTCCTTTGTCGTTTTTGGCCGTCAGCAGCAAGCCGGGTCGAGTTGATGTAATCTGGTGGGCTCGCCGCGGTTTTCGAGGACTGAGTTTTGAGGCTTTAATGTCTGGTTGGCAACTTGCGTAATGCAAGGCGGCAACCGTGGCCCATTGAATCCTGAAATCTCCATCCTTTTCCCCCTGTCACTCACGGAGTGTCCATGCACTACTCATTTACTGAGAAGAAGCGCATTCGCAAGTCGTTTGCAAAACGCGCTAACGTCCACAACGTTCCGTTCCTGCTTGCCACACAGCTCGAGTCCTACACGAGTTTTTTGCAGGCAGATACCATTCCGTCTCAGCGCAAGAATGAAGGCTTGCAATCTGCTTTTAGCTCGATTTTCCCTATCGTGTCGCACAACGGTTTTGCGCGACTCGAATTCCTGTCGTACGTGCTCGGCGATCCTCCATTCGACGTCAAGGAATGCCAACAGCGCGGCTTGACCTTTGCGTCGCCGTTGCGCGCCAAGGTGCGTCTGGTGATCCTGGACAAGGAATCGCCGACCAAGCCGGTCGTCAAGGAAATGAAGGAGCAGGAAGTCTACATGGGCGAACTGCCGCTGATGACGACGACAGGTTCGTTCGTTATTAACGGTACCGAGCGCGTCATCGTGTCGCAGTTGCACCGCTCGCCGGGCGTGTTCTTCGAGCACGACCGCGGCAAGACGCACTCGTCGGGCAAGCTGCTGTTCTCCGCCCGTATCATTCCTTACCGTGGTTCCTGGCTGGATTTCGAATTCGATCCGAAAGACATCCTGTTCTTCCGCGTCGACCGCCGCCGCAAGATGCCGGTCACGATCCTGCTGAAGGCAATCGGCATGACGCCGGAACAGATCCTGGAAAACTTCTTCGTTTTCGATCAGTTCAAGCTGCGCGAAGATGGCGCCGAAATGGAATTCGTCGCCGAGCGTCTGCGCGGTGAAGTTGCGCGTTTCGACATCGCCGACAAATCGGGCAAGGTCATCGTCGCGAAAGACAAGCGCATCAACAGCAAGCATGTGCGCGACATCGAAGGCGCAGGCATCAAGCACATTTCGGTGCCGGAAGACTATCTGCTGGGCCGCGTGCTGGCGAAGAACATCGTTGATGGCGACACCGGTGAAGTCATCGCCAATGCGAATGACGAGCTGACGGAAGAACTGCTGGCACGTCTGCGCGAAGCCAAGGTCGACAGCATCCAGACCCTGTACACCAACGATCTGGATCAGGGCGCCTACATTTCGCAAACGCTGCGTACCGACGACACCGCCGACCAGATGGCAGCGCGCGTGGCGATCTACCGCATGATGCGTCCTGGCGAACCGCCAACCGAAGATTCCGTGGAGGCGCTGTTCAACGGCTTGTTCTACAACGAGGAACGCTACGATCTGTCCGCTGTCGGTCGCATGAAATTCAACCGCCGTATCGGCCGCGATGAATTGACCGGCAAGATGACGCTGGACAACGACGACATCCTGTCCGTGATCAAGATCCTGGTCGAGCTGCGCAATGGCCGCGGCGAAGTCGACGATATCGATCACCTGGGTAATCGTCGCGTACGTTGCGTTGGCGAATTGGCTGAGAACCAGTTCCGCGCCGGCCTGGTGCGCGTAGAGCGCGCCGTCAAGGAGCGCCTCGGCCAAGCCGAAGCGGACAACCTGATGCCGCACGACCTGATCAATTCCAAGCCGATCTCGGCTGCGATCCGCGAATTCTTCGGTTCGTCGCAACTGTCGCAGTTCATGGACCAGACCAACCCGCTGTCCGAGATCACGCACAAGCGTCGCGTCTCCGCGCTGGGCCCAGGCGGTCTGACCCGCGAACGTGCTGGTTTCGAAGTGCGCGACGTGCATCCAACGCACTACGGTCGTGTGTGCCCGATCGAAACGCCGGAAGGTCCGAACATCGGCCTGATCAACTCGCTGGCGCTGTACGCTCGCCTGAACGAATACGGTTTCCTCGAGACGCCGTACCGTAAGGTCGATGCCGGCAAGGTGACGAACCAGATCGACTACCTGTCCGCAATTGAAGAAGGCCGTTACGTGATCGCGCAGGCGAACGCGACGATCGACAAGTCGGGCAAGCTGTCCGACGAACTGGTATCGGCGCGCGAAGCCGGTGAAACGATTCTGGTCTCGCCGGAACGCGTTCAGTACATGGACGTGGCGCCAGGCCAAGTTGTCTCGGTTGCGGCATCGTTGATTCCGTTCCTCGAGCACGACGACGCGAACCGTGCATTGATGGGCGCCAACATGCAGCGTCAGGCCGTTCCTTGCCTGCGCCCTGAGAAGGCATTCGTCGGTACCGGTATCGAGCGTACCGTGGCAGTCGACTCGGGCACCACCGTGCAGGCGTTGCGCGGCGGCGTGGTGGATTACATCGATGCAGGTCGTGTTGTGATTCGTGTCAACGACGATGAAGCAGCGGCTGGCGAAGTCGGTGTCGATATCTACAACCTGATCAAGTACACGCGTTCGAACCAGAACACCAACATCAACCAGCGTCCGATCGTACAAGTTGGCGATCGCGTGGCACGCGGCGATGTCATCGCCGATGGCGCATCGACCGATCTGGGTGAATTGGCGCTGGGTCAGAACATGCTCGTGGCATTTATGCCATGGAACGGCTACAACTTCGAAGATTCGATCCTGATCTCCGAAAAAGTCGTGGCCGACGATCGCTACACCTCGATTCACATCGAGGAACTGTCGGTCGTGGCACGTGACACCAAGCTGGGTGCGGAAGAAATCACGCGTGATATCTCGAACCTAGCGGAAAACCAGCTGGCGCGTCTGGACGAATCCGGCATCGTGTACATCGGCGCGGAAGTGACTGCAGGCGATACGCTGGTCGGTAAAGTGACGCCGAAGGGCGAAACGCAACTGACGCCGGAAGAGAAGCTGTTGCGCGCAATCTTCGGTGAAAAAGCATCCGACGTGAAAGACACCTCGTTGCGCGTTCCGTCCGGCATGGTCGGCACCGTCATCGACGTGCAAGTCTTCACGCGTGAAGGCATCCAGCGCGACAAGCGCGCCCAGCAGATCATCGACGATGAACTGCAGCGCTATCGCCTGGACTTGAACGATCAGCTGCGTATCGTCGAAGGCGACGCCTTCCAGCGTCTGGAAAAAATGTTGATCGGCAAGGTTGTCAACGGCGGTCCGAAGAAGATTGCCAAAGGCACCAAGATCACCAAGGACTACCTGGCGGATCTGGACAAGTATCACTGGTTCGACATCCGTCCGGCGGACGATGATGCAGCGAACGCACTGGAAGCGATCAAGGAATCGATCGCCGAGAAGCGTCATCAGTTCGATCTGGCCTTCGAAGAGAAGCGCAAGAAACTGACGCAAGGCGACGAACTGCCGCCAGGCGTGCAGAAGATGGTCAAGGTCTACCTCGCGGTCAAACGTCGCCTGCAGCCTGGCGACAAGATGGCAGGTCGTCACGGTAACAAGGGTGTGGTTTCGCGCATCGTGCCGGTGGAAGACATGCCGTACATGGCGGACGGTACTCCGGCCGACATCGTGCTGAACCCGCTGGGCGTTCCGTCGCGTATGAACGTTGGTCAGGTTCTCGAAGTGCACTTGGGTTGGGCAGCAAAGGGCCTGGGCCTGCGCATCGGCGAAATGCTGCAGGCGCAAGCCAAGGCGGCTGAGCTGCGCAAGTTCCTGAAGACGATCTACAACGAGTCGGGCAAGTCGGAAGACATCGACAGCTTCTCGGACGATGAGATTCTGGAACTCGCAGACAACCTGAAGCAGGGCGTGCCGTTTGCGACGCCGGTGTTTGACGGTGCGCATGAAGAAGAAATCCGTCGCATGCTTGATCTGGCCTACCCGGACGATATCGCGAAGAAGCTCGGCATGACGCCGTCGAAAAACCAGGTCACGATGTACGACGGCCGTACCGGCGAAGCGTTCGAGCGTCCGGTTACCGTCGGCTACATGCACGTGCTGAAGTTGCACCATCTGGTCGACGACAAGATGCACGCGCGTTCGACTGGTCCCTACTCGCTGGTTACGCAGCAACCGCTGGGTGGCAAGGCGCAGTTCGGCGGCCAGCGTTTCGGCGAGATGGAAGTCTGGGCACTGGAAGCCTACGGTTCGTCGTACGTGTTGCAAGAGATGCTGACCGTGAAGTCCGACGACGTGAACGGCCGTACCAAGGTGTACGAGAACCTGGTCAAGGGCGATCACGTGATCGACGCCGGCATGCCGGAATCCTTCAACGTTCTCGTGAAGGAAATCCGCTCGCTGGGTATCGATATCGATCTGGAGAGAGACTGATCTTTTTGCGGGACAGAGTTCATGAGCCGCACAGGCGGCGAATGACTCTGTCCCACAACTGCTCAGAACAAAGTTTCGAAGGACTCAGCAGTACAAGGTTTAGAAGTTAAGCAGTACGGACGCATCGCTTGTCCCGGTATGTACGGCACTTGGCCTCGGTGGCCCAGCTCTCCCGCACATGCGAACAGGGTAAAACAGGCGATACGGACACCCGTTAGAAACAGCGTTTTTCACGCCAACTGGAGTGATACATGAAAGCACTGCTCGATTTATTCAAGCAAGTTCAGCAAAGCGAACAATTCGACGCGATCAAGATTGGTCTGGCGTCGCCTGAAAAAATCCGTTCGTGGTCCTACGGCGAAGTCAAGAAGCCGGAAACCATCAACTACCGTACCTTCAAGCCAGAGCGCGATGGCTTGTTCTGCGCAAAGATCTTTGGCCCGATCAAGGATTACGAATGCCTGTGCGGCAAGTACAAGCGCCTGAAGCACCGTGGCGTCATTTGTGAAAAATGCGGCGTGGAAGTCACGCTGGCCAAGGTGCGCCGTGAGCGCATGGGCCACATCGAACTGGCATCGCCGACCGCGCACATCTGGTTCCTGAAATCGTTGCCGTCGCGTCTGGGCATGGTCCTCGACATGACGCTGCGCGATATCGAACGCGTGCTGTACTTCGAAGCCTACGTCGTGACCGATCCTGGCATGACGCCGCTGAAGAAGTGCCAGATCATGTCGGAAGACGATTACGCCGCCAAGTATGAAGAATACGGCGACGATTTCACCGCATTCATGGGTGCCGAAGGCATTCGTGAATTGCTGCGCTCGATCGACATCGATCGCGAAGCGGAAACGCTGCGTCAGGAGCTGAAAGAGTCGAAGTCCGAAGCCAAGATCAAGAAATACGCGAAGCGCCTGAAAGTGCTCGAAGCGTTCCAGCGTTCCGGCATCAAGCCTGACTGGATGATCATGGAAGTGTTGCCGGTGTTGCCGCCGGAACTGCGTCCGCTGGTGCCGCTGGACGGTGGTCGTTTTGCGACTTCCGACCTGAACGATCTGTATCGCCGCGTCATCAACCGTAACAACCGTCTGAAGCGTTTGATGGAACTGCGTGCTCCAGAGATCATCACGCGCAACGAAAAGCGCATGCTGCAGGAAGCGGTGGACTCGCTGCTCGACAACGGCCGTCGCGGCAAAGCGATGACCGGCGCCAACAAGCGTCCGCTGAAGTCGCTGGCCGAAATGATCAAGGGCAAGGGCGGTCGTTTCCGTCAAAACTTGCTGGGCAAACGCGTCGATTACTCGGGTCGTTCCGTCATCGTCGTGGGCCCGCAATTGAAACTGCATCAATGCGGCCTGCCGAAATTGATGGCGCTGGAACTGTTCAAGCCATTCATTTTCAACAAGCTTGAAGTGATGGGTATCGCCAGCACGATCAAGGCTGCGAAAAAAGAAGTCGAGAACCAGACGCCAGTCGTGTGGGACATTCTGGAAGAAGTCATCCGCGAACATCCGGTCATGCTGAACCGTGCGCCTACGCTGCACCGTCTCGGCATCCAGGCGTTCGAGCCGGTCCTGATCGAAGGCAAGGCAATTCAGCTGCATCCGCTGGTCTGCGCCGCGTTCAACGCCGACTTCGACGGCGACCAGATGGCGGTTCACGTGCCACTGTCGATCGAAGCGCAGATGGAAGCACGCACGCTGATGCTGGCATCGAACAACATCCTGTTCCCGTCGAACGGCGAACCATCGATCGTTCCTTCACAGGATATCGTGCTGGGTCTGTACTACGCGACGCGCGAGGCGATCAACGCCAAGGGCGAAGGCATGATGTTCCCGGACGTGTCCGAAGTCATCCGCGCCTACGACAACAAGGAAGTCGAACTGGCAACGCGCATCACCGTGCGTATCACCGAATATCCGAAGAATCTGGAAACCGGTGAGTTCGAGAAAACGATCACCCGTTATGAAACTACGGTTGGCCGCGCGATCCTGTCCGAAATCCTGCCGAAAGGCCTGCCATTCAGCGTACTGAACCGTCCGCTGAAGAAGAAGGAAATCTCGCGCCTGATCAACAT
>Ga0310811_10014153_pt1 | contig 10391 bp, 8 predicted proteins | sample YCmetagenome_FD_207642 | JGI IMG/M metagenome (GOLD analysis project Ga0310811, IMG submission 207642) | Soil microbial communities from experimental microcosm in Duke University, North Carolina, United States - YC | ecosystem: Engineered > Artificial ecosystem > Soil microcosm > Unclassified ... | reverse complement strand
GTTGCGAACTTCAGCGGCGACTGCCTCTATAGGAGATGGAGCGATGGTCGGATTGCTGACTGAGGACAACGAATCAGCAAACGCAGGAGTCATGGGCACTGTGAAAAATTTCCCTTCCTAAAGCTGGCGGCAGTCACGTCCGCTCAGCCATTGGATGCAAAGTTGCTGGTAGGAAGTAACAGGAAATTTGTAACTTACTGACACAGCGGTGTCAGCAGGTTATTTACGGCAGGTGAATCGCCGTAAAGGGAGCTGCGCCAAGGTTCACGCCGTATGCCTTATGGGTTACCGGATTGAGGGCGACCGCGTAAGGATGATCGGGATCGCTCAAAGTACCTTTGACGTGGAGAGTCTTTGTATCCACAACCGTAATGGCGTTCTGCTGCGGGCTGGCGATGTAGAGCAGACCTGCGGCGTCATCAAGGGTTAGCCCTTGCGGATGAGAGGTTACCTTGAGGCTCGAGGGCTTGCCGTGATCGAGAACGGTGACGGTGCCATCCGCGTAGTTCGCAACGTAGATCTTGCCTGTGGAGGAACTGACGGCAATAGCGCAGGGCATCGCTCCGGCGGGTAATGCGCTGACTGTATGGGTCGTGAGATCGATAGCGCCGATGCTGTGTTCCTGCACATGCGAAACGTAAAGGGTCTTCCCTACCCTGGCGGCTCCCCAGAGGTGCAGTGCTCCGGCGGGAAGCTTGACTGTAGCTCCGGTGGCAGGATCGAGCTCCGTAACTGTGTCGCTCTCATAACCGAAAAGGATGATGCGATGCGGATCGGGATTGACCACAATGATATCGGCCGAACCGACTGGGAGATTCGTGGTGGTATTGGTCGCACCTTCGATGACCGTGAGTTTGTTGCTGAAGGTGTTGGAGACATATACCTTGTCTGCGGCCGCATCGACCGCGATGGCATAAGGACGCGCGGCAGTTTCGACCGTAGCTTTGACCGCATGCGTTTTGTCGTCGATGACGGAGACCGAGCGTCCGCCGGAGTTGACGACGTAAAGCATGCCTGTGCGGTGGTTGAGCACGACAGCGATTGGTTTGGAACCGACCTGGATGCTGGAGCTGTTGCCCGATGAGGAGAGAACGGAGACGGCGTCGTGCAGGAAATCGACGAGATAAAGATCGCCGGAGGCCTCGCTGTAAACAGCAGCGTCGCGATTGAACAGCGCAGTCTCGGGCTGAGGAGACTGGGCTGAAGCAGCAGAGATTGCAACAGAGATTACTGCGAGCGCGCCGAGCGTACGCTGCAAAAGACGACTCATCCTGATCTCCTAGTTTGAGTGTGTAATGATTCGCTATAAGACATACGTTTGTCTACAATGGACCACGCGATTCTATCAGCACAACCTTTTCGTCGAGAGACGCGATTCTTTTTAAGAAGGATTGAAAAGAGATGAACTGGCTTCGATGGCAGCTGGCTGTTGCTTTTTTGTTTGTACTTTCCTGGACCAGCTGCGTAGCTCAGGCGCAGTCGAACCATGCGTTTCATGTGCTCGCGATTGCAGAAAAGGGTGGGATTCATCAGCCCTTCGTGGATGCCGCCAAGGTTTGGCTGGCGAAAGAGGCACAGCAGGATCACTTCACAATCGATTACATCGAAGACACGAAGCCCATCAATCAAGAGTTCCTGGCTCGTTATCAGGTTTTTGTACAGCTCAACTATCCTCCGTACAACTGGACTCCCGAGGCCGCGGCAGCTTTTACCGAGGCTATTGAGAAGGGGACGATCGGCTGGGTTGGGTTTCATCATGCAACGCTGTTGGGCGAGTTCGATGGCTTTCCCATGTGGCCGTGGTTTTCCCGCTTTATGGGAGATATCCGTTTCACCAGCTACGTCAAAGATTTTGCAACGGCAACGGTTAACGTAGAGGCTCCGACACATCCTGTGATGAAGGGACTGCCTTCGAGCTTCACGATCGAAAACGAAGAATGGTACACATGGAGTCATTCACCGCGTCCGAATGTGCATGTGTTGGCTACTGTGGATGAAAAGACTTACAAGCCCGACACGATGATCAAGATGGGAGGAGATCATCCTGTGATCTGGTCGAACGAGCATGTGAAGGCGAGGAACGTTTATATCTTCATGGGTCATCATCCGGAGCTCTTCAGCAATCAGGCTTTTACAACTCTGTTTCACAACTCCATTCTTTGGGCAGCAGGACGATGAGACGAATTCTATGCACACTAGCCGCAATTGCGGCGTTGAGCCTTGTGGCGCGAGCGCAACAACCGACGTTTCATGCGCTGGCTTTTTACTCCGAGACGGTCGAACACGATCACGTAGACTTTGCGCATCAGGCGATCCAGTTCTACACCGAAGCTGCAAAGCGCGATCATTTCGAGTTCGCAACGACGCAGAACTGGGACGATATGAATGCCGAGAAACTGGCTTCGTACCAGGTGGTGCTTTGGCTCGACGACTTTCCCCATACGCAGCAGCAACGAGCGGCTTTTGAACAGTACATGGAGCATGGCGGGGGATGGCTTGGGTTTCATATTGCCGCCTACAACGACAAGGGAACTCGCTGGCCGTGGTTTCTTAATTTTCTGGGTGGCGGAGTGTTTTACGGAAACAACTGGCCGCCATTACCGGCAACCCTTGCGGTCGACGACCCGAAGAGCCCTGTAACGAAGAGCCTGCCCTCGAGCTTTGAGTCGCCTGCGAATGAGTGGTATATCTGGCGCCCCTCGCCACGCGAAAACAAGGATGTGAAGGTGCTGCTGACCCTGTCTCCTAAGAATTATCCGATCGGGATGAAGGATGTGATTCGCGGCGGGGACCTTCCGGTGATGTGGACGAATACTCGCTACCGCATGCTGTATATGAATATGGGGCACGGCAACAAAATCTTCACTACCGAACTGCAGAATAAGCTGGTTGAAGATTCGTTGATGTGGGTTGGGACAAGTCACCGCCCGTAGCGGCGACCATCCACAACAGAAAGAAAAAGGGCCGGCGAAGGGGCCGGCCTTTGCTATTGCAGCGTTGTAATCAACTAGCGAGTGGCTGCGGCGGTTACGAGATCAAGAACATCGGCGACGATACGCGTAGTTGGATTGTAGGCGACGACATAGCCGTCGTAGTAGCCATACTGGTATCCCGCTGGAGGCGGCGGAACCTGAGAATAGTAGGAGCGAGGAACTGGCTGAAAGTGGTAGTTGGAGGGAATGCGTTCTCCGCGTGCGAAATGGGGGCGTCCGTGAGAGTTATGCTGCCAGTGGTCGATGTCTTTCTGGTAATGAGGAGCGAAGTGTTCCCGATCCTGATCATGGAAGCGGAAGTCCTGGTCATGGCGGTCATGATCGTCATGATCAGAGTGGCCGTGATCGGGACCATGTTGAGGTGAGGCCTGTGCAATACCCGTTGAAACAGCAAATGCCAGAACTGGCACAAGTGCGCTTTTTAGGGCCCGAGGCGCAATAAAACGAATTGTCATTGACCGTTCCTTGTGGACATGGAGATGTCCACAAGGTGAGATGCAGAAATTGTCCAGAGACCTTTATCCACAAAGGTTCTTCCTTAGAGCTAATGGGTCAATTTCTTCAATTTTTAAATATTAATTCGAGGCAACTTTCGAGACTTAATGTGTCGCATCCATTGCAAGCCTCAAACCTGAGAACTGCCAGCGCGTGCCGGGCGCGAAGAAGTTGCGATAGGTGACACGAATGTGAGACGCAGGCGTGACGCAGGAACCGCCGCGTAACACCATCTGCGAGCTCATGAATTTTCCGTTGTATTCGCCCAATGCTCCAGGAAGCGGAGCATAACCGGGATAGCCAGTGTAGGGGCTGGCGGTCCACTCCCAGACATCGCCGAAGAGCTGCTGCACCCCAGGAATGTGGTTTGCCGTGGTGGGATGAAGATGACCGCTTCCGAGCAGATTGGCCTGCAGCGGTTCCGTCTCAGAGTTATTACGTGCGGGATATTGCGCAGCGGCGTACTCCCACTCAAACTCCGTGGGGAGACGATGACCGGTCCAACGTGCATAGGCGTCGGCTTCGAAGAAGCTCAGATGACAGACAGGCGTCTCGGAGAGATCTTCAAGCGGAATGAGACCGTGAAGCGTGTAGATCGACCAGCCGGACTTCGTCTCTGAATCGCGTTGCCAGTAAAGAGGAGCCTGCCAGCCTTCGGAGCGCAACGTCGTCCAGCCCTCGGAGAGCCAGAGCTCAGGACGGTTGTAGCCGTTCTGATCGATGAAGGCGAGGTATTCGGCACAGGTGACGAGACGGGTAGCAAGACGGAACGGTGTGATATAGACGGGATGCCGCGGCGTTTCGTTGTCAAAGGAGAAGGCTTCGACGGAAGAGGGATCGGGAGTCAGGCCGATCTCGGTAAGGCCGGGCGAGAATTCAACCCAGTCCATCGGTGGAGCGATTGCAGTCGTAGCCAGCGGCTCGGTGTTGTCGATGTAAGCAGGATGAAGAGGATTGGTGAAGAGCGCGTGCTTGACGTCGGTGGCGATCAACTCCTGATGCTGCTGTTCGTGCTCGATTCCGAGAACGATGCGGCGGGCGGCTTCGTCTTCGACGGGATGCAGCAACAACTGCTCGATCGCAGCGTCGACATGAGCGCGGTAGGCAAGGATGAGATCGAGTGGAGGCCGCGAGAAGGAGGAGCGCAGCTTCTTTTCCGGCATCTCTCCGAGCGAGTTGTAGTAGCTGTTGAAGAGCCAGCGGAAGTCGGAATGAAAGGGGACGTAGTTGACGAGAAATTCGGAGAGGACAAAGGTTTCAAAGAACCAGCTGGTGTGTGCAAGATGCCACTTGACGGGACTGGCCTCAGGACAGGACTGCACCATCATGTCCTCGGGCGAGAGAGGACGACAGAGTGTGGAGGTAGCACTGCGTACAGCCTTGAAGCGGGCTGAAAGATGGGCGGCGACATTTTCAGTAGAAGCTGGCATGTTCATCCTTTGACCTGTGTTTATGGGATGGGAGCGTAACGGGTTTTGTTGCTTTTTTCTCTCTCCAGGGCCTGTTGGAAGGTATTTTTAATCGCGCGTGAGCTAAGCGTGCTCGTTCAACAGGAGAGCAAGCCCATAGGCCGCCGCCGCGGCTGTTCCGCCGATCACCACGGTCTGAATGGCGCTGCGAAGCCATCCGGTGCCTACCATCTTTCCCTTGAGCGCTCCAAAGAGAGCGAGAGCCAGCAGAGTGATGGCAATCGAGAGTTGGAGCGCGAGCCGGTTGCTGTTGACCAACATATAGGGCAGAAGAGGTACGAAGCCTCCTGCAACGTAAGACAGGGCAATCGTGAGGGCGGAGCGATGCGCCCGGTTTGGAGCCGGCTCTTCCAGGCCAAGCTCGAAGCGCATCATAAAGTTGACCCATGCGGCCGGGTTCTGTTTCAGCGCCTCGAGTACGGGAGCTGCGTTTGCGCGCGGGACGGAGTACTGCTCGAAGATCTCGTAGATCTCCTCCTCTTCGTCCGGCATGCGTTCGACGACCTCTCGCTCTTCGCGCTTCTTCTCGGAGGCGTAATGCTCGGCGTCTCCGCGCGCCGCCAGATACCCGCCAAGCCCCATAGCGATCGATCCGGCGGCGATCTCGGCAAGCCCTGCCAGCACAACGATGCGCGAGGAGTTTACGGCGCCGGAGAGGCCTGCTGCTAACGCAAACGGAACCGTAAGTCCATCGGAGAGACCGATAACGATGTCGCGTACTGTCACGCTGGATTCAAAGTGGCCCTCGAGATGAGGCGTATCTCCACCCGAAGAGGCTGGAGTGCTGTGAAGAATTGGAGAACCGGGAGTACCGGAAGATGGAGGCATAACAGTAGTTTAACTTCCGAGGTTTGCGGCCAGCCCGTAAATATGGATTTTTGTCGTCTATCGCGTCTTTCGGCGCGAAAGTGCGTCTGTATGTGCACAGGCCTTGGAATGAAGAAGGATAGAACGATGAGAACGGGATGGGCGCGGTTTGTTTTGGCTGTTGCGATTGCGGTTACAGGAACGGGAGTCACAAAGGCACAGGATGGTCCAGAAGGCGGGGCGGCCCTTGCCCGCGGGCCTATGGTGCGAGGCACCGTGACGGCCACCGCTGCCAATCATCTGACCGTCAAGACCGACTCCGGGGAAGTCTATGAGGTTTCCCTGACGCCGAATACGCGTCTGATGAAGAATCGCCAGCCTGTTCAGGCAGCTGATATCAAAGTGGGTGATGGCGTTGGCGCCATGGGAGAGCTGGATGCTCCCAAGAAGACCATGCATGCGTTGTTTGTCGCCGTGGTGGATGCCGAGCAGGTGAAGAAGATGCGCGAGGATCTCGGCAAGACCTACATCACAGGCAAGGTAACCGCCATCGACGATGTGAAGCTGACGATTTTGCGTCCAGACCAGGTAAGCCAGGTGATCGAAGTGGATGAAACCACCTCGTTTCGTAAAGGCGGCGGAAGACGGCGCGGCGCGGCCGGTCCCGGAGAAAATGGCGCCGATTCAGCTGCAGCAGCAGGAAGTGGAGAGCTGGTAACTCTGGCCGATGTAAAGGTCGGCGAGATGATCGCCGGACGCGGATCTGTGAAGCATGGGGTCTTCGTGCCGACAAACCTTGCCATACTGCCTGAAGGAGCGGCCAATGGAATGGGAATGGGCCGGAGGCGTGGAGGCCAGGGCGCGGCACCGGAGAGCTCTCCGCCAACAGTGACTTCTCCTTCGAAGCCCTAGAGCTTGTGGATCAAGGACGAACTGGCGGTTTCGATTTTCAAGACTTGGTGCGAGGTCTCGGTGAAGAAAGCGTTTCAAAGTGCGGCTCTGTGTGCCTTCCTCTGTGGAGCAGCTGTTGCATGGTGCCAGGAAACACCCGCTGCCCCAGCGGCTGCCACTCCGCAGGCTGTATCCGGCGGCGTGATTCGCGGATCCGTAAAAGCAGGAGCTGTGCCGCTTCCGGGAGTCGCAATTACAGCGACCAATACCCTGACGGGGAAAAAATATGCGACCACGACTGACGTTGCAGGCTCATTCGCCATGGCGATCCCAAAGAATGGACGTTACGTGGTCAAGGCAGATCTGGCGGCCTTTGCCAGCGATGCCAAAGAAGTGCTGATCAACACGAGCGGTGAGAATGGCGGCAAGCCGGAGCAGGTTGCGGACTTCACCATGCAGCTGGCTTCGCGTGTGGAACAGCAGCAGGAACGACAGGTGAGCCAACAGAACGCCACGACCGCCGGATTGGCCGGTGCGCTCGGCCGGGGCATGCAGTCGTTGAGTGTGACCGAAGGAGCGTCGGACCTTGCCGATGCAAGCGCTGGCACCGGCAACGTCGGAGTGCAGATGCCAACGATGGCTGGACTCAGCGACGCGGCTGCGACCGACTCCGTTGCGGTGAGCGGACAGATGGGGCAGACGAATGGCCTGGCAAACCTGAGCGAGGATGAGATTCGTCAGCGCGTGGAAGAAGTGATGGCGCGAGCTCGCCAGCAGGGCGGAGCCAACGCCGATGTCGCCAACGCGGTAGCGGGAATGCTCGGTGGATTTATGGGAGGAGGAGGCCGCGGTGGCGGCGGTGGTGGCCGCGGCGGCTTTGCGGTACGCGGAGGCCGCGGGCGAGGCTTCGATCCGACACAGCCGCATGGAGCTATCTTCTATCAGGGTGGAAACGGCGCGTTGGACGCAACCAACTTTTCACTGACCGGAGCTCCTGTGGTGAAGCCGGCCTATAGCCGCAATCAGTTCGGAGTCAGCTTTGCGGGATCGCCATTTATTCCCGGTCTGATTAAGCCGAGCACGAAGCAGTTCGTCTTCTTCAACGTCACGGGCATCCGCAATTCGAACCCTCAAAACCTTTACGCGACTGTACCTACAGATGCTGAACGAAGCGGCAACTTCTCACAACTTGCACCGATCTTCGATCCGGCAACCGGTCAGCAGTTTCAGTGCAACGGCGTGCTGAATGTCATCTGCCAGAATCGGTTCTCACCACAGGCGACTTCGTTGCTGAATTTTTATCCGGCTGCCAACATTCCAGCCACAGGCCAACAGGGCCTCAACTATCAGACGATTACCTCTGCTGGACAAAATTCGCTCCGGGCCTCCGCACGTTATGTGCGGAACTTCGGACAAAGCGGCGTTGGAAGCTTTATGAGGCGGCCGGCTGCGGGAGCACCGAAGGCGCTGCGGCAGAACATCAACTTCTCTTTCAGCTACAGCCATGCCGCCTCGGATCTTCCCAATGTATTTCTTCCGCTCGGAGGCTCTTCGAGCTCAAACGGCTATAGCGTTGCCGCAGGCTATACGGTGGGATATGGAAGGTTCAACAACAGCGCCACCGTCAACTGGAACCGCTCCCACGCTACGACACTGAACTTCTTCACCAACGGCACGGTGAATCCTGCGGCAGATGCGGGAATTCTGATCGGCAGTGCGGCCATCGCCTCCAACCCGTTTTATTATGGCGTGCCTTCGCTGACCTTCTCAGGATTTAGCGGGCTGAACGAGACCTCGCCCAGTGACCTGATTAACCAGACCATCTCCTTCAGCGATTCGGCGAGATGGTCGCACGGCAAGCACAACTTCAGGTTTGGAGTCGATCTACGCCGGGTTCATGCCGACAGTCTGACCGCACCGGGAAATCTGCAGAGCGGAGCCGGCCCCCTGGGATCGTTTACCTTTACTGGAAACTCAACAAAGGATCCGAGCACTCCCGCAGAACAATCGGGCGGGAACGGCTTTGCGGATTTTCTACTTGGACTTCCTCAGCAGGCTGCCGTGCAGGCCGGACTTAGCAAGGCTTATCTACGCGCTAACGTCTTCGATCTCTACGCCACGGATGACTGGCGCATTCTGCCGAACCTGACGCTGAACTATGGACTGCGTTATGAGTATTTCTCTCCTTATGTTGAAAAAAACAACCGCCTGGTCAATCTGGATCACAATGCAAATTTCTCGAGCATCACTCCGGTAACTCCTGGTCAAACAGGCCCGGATAGCGGCAGCACTTTTCCGCGTTCTCTGGTCAATCCTGATCGCACGATGTTCTCACCGCGATTCGGTTTCGCCTATCGTCCCAAAGGGAACTTCCTCAAGGAGACGGTCGTTCGCGGAGGATATGGGATCAACTACAACACCACCCAGTACGGAAGCTTTGCTCGTCAGCTTGCCTTTCAGCCTCCCTTCGCCATTACTCAGACCAACATTGCGGGTTCCGGGGCAGGTCAATGCGGAACTCTTGTGCTGGCAAATGCCTTCGACTGCCCGACGGGAACGGTACAGAACAACTACAGCGTGAACCTGAACTATCGTCTGGGCAATGTGCAGATGTGGAATCTCGATATTCAGAGGACGTTGCCGATGGATGTGGTGCTCGATATCGGCTATACCGGTTCTTTAGGAGGCGATCTCGATATGGTACGCACTCCCAATGCCGCTGGAGCCTCGGTTCAGCCCTTCAACTATGAAGACTCCCTGGGTTTTTCCCGGATGAACATGCTGATCATCAATGCACGAAAGCGAATGCAGAAAGGCATCTCGTTGCAGGCAACGTATCATTACGGGCACTCCATCGATAACGCCTCCTCGATTGGAGGAGGTACGATCGTCCCGGTACAAAACGACCTCAATCTGAATGCGGAAGAAGGTAATAGCTCCTTCGACGTTCGTCAGCAGCTCACCGGAAACTGGGTGATGGAGCTTCCTTTCGGACCGAATCGCGCCTTTTTCTCCAAAGGCGGCTTCTGGTCAAAGGCGCTGGATGGCTTCTCGCTTTCGGGCGATTTCACTTTTGCGACGGGAACGTACTACACTCCCCGCTACCTCGCGACCGCAGCTGGAACGGCCACGGGAAGGAACAATTCACTACGCCCCGATCGTATTTTTTCGCAATCGATTGATGGAGCAGGAACAAGCCTGAACTGGTTCAATACGGCAGCTTTTGCTACGCCGACCGGCAGCAGCATCTTCGGTACAGCCTCACGAAATTCGATCGAAGGACCGGGAACGGTTGCCATTGATGGCTCGCTCTCAAGAACGGTGGCGTTGGGCGAGACACGTTCTTTTGAAATGCGCGTGACCGCAAACAACGTCTTCAATACCGTACAGTACTCAGCCATCGGCACCACCCTGCCTTCTCCCACCTTTGGACAGGTCACTTCGACAGCAGATATGCGGCGACTGCTCTTTACCGCTCGCTACAGGTTCTAACAAAGAGAAAGGCAAGGTTAGCGGATATGCGGCGGATAACAGCAGCGGTGCTTGCGACAGCCATGACGATGATGCCGAGCTATGGCACACCTATAGCATGGGCTCAACAGGCCGCGGCTGACGGCACCTTTACGCTCAAGGTGCAGACCGATATCGTGCTAACGAATGTTGTGGTTCGCGACAAGAAAACCGGCGATGTCGTAAAGGGACTTACCGCGAAGGACTTTACCGTACTTGAAAATGG
>Ga0310811_10014152_pt1 | contig 10392 bp, 9 predicted proteins | sample YCmetagenome_FD_207642 | JGI IMG/M metagenome (GOLD analysis project Ga0310811, IMG submission 207642) | Soil microbial communities from experimental microcosm in Duke University, North Carolina, United States - YC | ecosystem: Engineered > Artificial ecosystem > Soil microcosm > Unclassified ... | reverse complement strand
AGCGGCGCCGGTTTTCTCGCGCCGCACCGGCGTCGTCGTGGTCGGCGCCGGGACCGCCGGCTGGGCCGTCGTGCAGGCGCTGCGCGCCCTCGATGCAGACCTGCCCATCACGATGGTGACCGCCTGCGATGGCGACCGTTATCAAAAGCCGCAGCTTTCGGTCGCCTTGAGCCAAGGGAAGTCGCCCGACGTTCTGGTCAGCGAACGCGGGCGCGATGCGGCACAGCGACTACGCGTGCGCTTGCTGTCGAACACTTACGCCATCGGGCTGTCGCCCGCGCTGCATCAGCTGCGCACCACGGCCGGCACGCTCCACTACACGCAGTTGGTGCTGGCGCAAGGCGCGCGCCCCGCGATGCCCGCTGAACTGCCGCCGAGCTTGTGCTGGCGCATCAACGATCTCGCCATGTGGACCGGCGTGCGGCGCGCGTTGGCCACGGGGCGCAAGCGCATTGCCATCATCGGTGCGGGGCTGGTCGGCTGCGAACTCGCCGAAGATTTCGCGCAAGCGGGCCATTCGGTGAGCGTGCTGGACGTGAGCGAGCGGCCGCTCGCCGCGTTGTTGCCCGCGCGGGCATCACAGCGCTTGCTGGCTAGCTGGAAGGATATCGGGATTCGTTTTCTGGCCACGCGCAGCGTCACCGGCGTCACGCTGGCCGATGACGGCGCGAGCGGCGAACGCGTCGTTCATACACAACTCGGTGAAGCGCTGCACGTCGACCTGGTGCTGTGCGCGACCGGTCTCGGCACGGAACCGCGACTGGCACGCGTGGGCGGCTTGCGCTTCGAGCGCGGCATCGTTGTCGATCCACGAACATTGCAAACGAGTGCCGCGGACATCTATGCGCTCGGCGATTGCATTAGCATCGAAGGCGAACCGTGCCGCTTCATCGAGCCGATCGCAGCACAGGCCGAGGCCATTGCCCATGCCGTGCTGGGCCGCGATCATGCGGGATATCGGCACACACCGCCGGTGTTGCGCGTCAAAACGCGGTCGCTGCCGATCGTGATGCGCGGCGCGCCGTCGCGCGAGTTGAGCTGGGAGGTTGTCGACGAAGACGAGCGGCAACTGTCGATGGCGCAATACCAAAATGGCAGCCTGCTCGCGTCGCTGCATGTCGGGCAGAAAAATCTGGAACTGGTGACGTGACGACGGGACCGCACGTCCAGCCATCGCAATCAGATATGTTGATTACCCAGGGGAATTCAGTTGGATAGTGGCAACCGTTTTCGGCCGTTCGACGGCCACGCGACGCTCGGCGCTTGTTCTTGCGGGCAGCATGCAAGTCAGTCGGAGCATGACCTGGAATCGCGTGCATCGAGCCGGCCCGATGCGGATGCGATGTTGCGTGACTTTGTCGAAGCGGCGGCGGTACGCGCGTTGTTTCCTCGCGATGGATTGCGTCGCGCGTTCATCCGCGCGGTCGGAAAGAGCGCGGCGATGGGCGCGCTCTACAGCGTCCTGCCCATTGCATCGCTGCAGGAAGCGTTCGCGCAGGACCGGTCCGGAAATTTGGAACAGCGAGAACTCAATGTCGGCTTCTTGCCGATTACCTGCGCGACGCCCCTGATCGCGGCCGAACCGCTGGGTTATTACAAAGCGGAGGGGCTCAAGGTCACGCTCCAGAAGGTCGGCGGCTGGGCGCTGGTGCGGGACCGGATGCTGAACAAGGAACTCGCCGCCTCGCATATGCTCGCGCCGATGCCGCTCGCCATCTCGATGGGTGTTGGTTCGCAGCCCCAACCGACTCGTGTGGCGACCATCCAGAATGTGAACGGCCAAGCGATCGTGATGGCGCTCAAGCACAAGGATAACCGTGATCCGCGCAACTGGAAGGGCTTCAAGTTCGCCATTCCGTTCGATTTTTCGATGCACAACTTCCTGCTGCGCTACTATCTCGCGGAGCATGGCATCGATCCGGACCGGGACGTGCAATTGCGCGTGACGCCACCCGCCGAAATGATTGCGAACCTGCGGGCCGGCAACATCGACGGCTTTCTCGGACCGGACCCGTTCAATCAGCGCGCCGTATTCGATGAAGTCGGCTTTATCCATATCCTTTCAAAGGATATCTGGGCCGGTCACCCGTGCTGTACCTTCAGCGTGTCCGAGTCGTTCGTCCAGCAAAACCCCAACACGTTCGCCGCGCTTTACCGGGCTAATTTAAAGGCCGCCGCCTTTGCGAACGACAGGGCAAATCGGCTGGCACTTTCGCAGATGATCTCCGCGCCGGCGTATCTGAACCAGCTCGAACTGGTGGTCCGTCAAGTCCTGACCGGTACCTTCGCCGATGGCCTGGGCCACGTGCAGCGCGTACCGGACCGCGTCGATTTCGAACCGCTGCCCTGGTATTCGATGGGCACCTGGATCATGACGCAGATGAAGCGCTGGGGATACGTGAAGGGTGCGATCGACTACCGTTCGCTCACCGAGCAGGTGTTCCTGCTGACCGACGCGCGCAAGGCCATGCGTGAACTCGGGCAGCCGTTGCCGGATGCCGCGTCGCGGTCGGGCTACCGGCCCATTACCGTCATGGGTCGCGTGTTCGACGCGACGCATCCCGACGACTACGTCAATAGTTTTTCGATCAAGCGCGCCTGAGAGCCGGAGAATCTTCATGAACGTTTCACTGCGCTACAAGGCGACGTTTTGCTCCTTATTATTGCTCGCGCTGGTGGTCCTGGTCTGGCTGGCCGCGACTTGGACCCCGCAGACTCCCACGGCGGCGGCGATGACGCCCGAGCAGGTCGAATATGCGGAGCTGATGGGCAAGACGCCGGGGGCCGGCGGCTCGACCGGCAAAGTCAATGGCTTCCCGACTCCCGCGCAATTCGCCAGCGCGGCCGCCCAACAGCTCGCGCATCCGTTTCGCGACGACGGCCCGAACGATAAAGGCGTCGGCCTCCAGCTCGGTTATTCGCTGGCGCGGGTAGCGCTCGGCTATGCGATTGCGGTCGCGGTGGCCTTGCCCCTCGGTTTCCTGATCGGCATGTCGCGGCTGGCGTTCCTGACCTTGAACCCCTTTATTCAGGTGCTTAAACCCATCTCGCCGCTCGCATGGATGCCGATTGCTTTGTACACGATCAAAAGCGCGTCGAGTTCCGCGATCTTCGTGATCTTCATCTGTTCGGTCTGGCCTATGCTGATCAACACCGTATTCGGTGTGGCCAACGTGCGGCGCGACTGGATCAACGTCGCGCGCACGCTGGAGGTCGCCCCGCTGCGCCGCGCTATCGAGGTGATCCTGCCCGCTGCGGCGCCAACCATCGTCACGGGCATGCGTATCTCGATGGGGATCGCGTGGCTCGTGATCGTGGCGGCGGAAATGCTCGTCGGCAGCACCGGAATCGGCTATTTTCTTTGGAACGAGTGGAACAACCTGTCGCTGTCGAATGTGCTGTTCTCCGTAATACTCATCGGGCTGGTCGGCATGTTCCTCGATATGCTGTTCGCGCAACTCCAAAAGAAGGTGACCTATGTCGACTAAGGCCTTGCACATCGTGAGCGAGCCGAGCGAGCCGACCTCTGCTCGGAGCTTTGTCAAAATCGAATCGCTCACCAAACGCTATCGCGCCGATGCACCGCCGGTGTTCGAGAACGTCAGCTTCGACATCGAGCAGGGCGAATTCGTCTGCCTCATCGGCCACTCCGGATGCGGCAAGAGTACGATTCTCAACGTGCTGGCCGGGCTGGAACAACCGAGCAGCGGCCAAGTGTTCATGGCGAACCGCGAGATCTCGGGGCCGAGCCTCGATCGTGGCGTAGTGTTTCAGTCGCATGCGTTGATGCCCTGGCTGAGCGTCGAGGCGAACGTCGCGTTCGCCGTGCGCTCTCGGTATCCGGACTGGAGCCGTAAGCAGGTCGCCGCACACTGTGCGCGCTTCATCGAGATGGTGGGCTTGCAGGGAGCAGGGCGCAAGAAGCCCTCGGAGTTGTCCGGCGGGATGAAGCAGCGCGTGGGCATCGCGCGAGCATTCGCGGTCGAGCCGAAGATGCTGCTGCTCGACGAGCCGTTCGGTGCACTCGATGCGCTGACGCGCGGCGTGATCCAGGATGAACTGCTGAAAATTTGCGCGGCAACCCGGCAGACCGTCTTCATGATCACCCACGACGTCGACGAGGCGATCCTATTGTCGGACAAGATCCTATTGATGAGCAACGGTCCGCGCGCACGGGTCGCGGAGGTGGTCGTCAATACGCTGCCCAAGCGCCGCCAGCGCGACACGATTCATCACGACCCGCAGTTCTACCGGATTCGCAATCACCTGGTCGATTTTCTCGTGCGCCGTTCACGGCTGCTTCAGGCGGGGCAGGCGGAGTCGGGTAGCGATGGTCCGTGTTTCGTGTCGCCCGGCCTCGAGAGCGAAACACCCGCGTCGGCGGGCATGGTCGACGGCGCGCTCGGGCCTGACATCGTGACGCCGATCACGGCGCACGCCTGAACTTTTATCTTCCTCATGGTTCAATACAAACGGAGCACAGCATGATTTCAAGCCGGAACGAAGTGACCCAGATGATCGTCGCCGCAAAAGTGGCGAAGGGCATCAAATGGGCCGATGTCGCGACCCAAGTCGGGCGCAGCAAGGAGTGGACGACGGCCGCCTGCCTCGGACAGATGACGCTGGACAAGAAACAGGCGGAAGTGGTCGGGGAGATTTTCGGCCTGCCCGACGAGGCGGTGGCGTGGCTGCAGATTGTGCCGTACAAGGGCTCGCTGCCGACGGCCGTGCCGACCGACCCGCTGATCTATCGTTGGTACGAGATCGTCAATGTCTACGGCACGACGATCAAGGAATTGATTCACGAGGAGTTTGGTGACGGGATCATGAGCGCGATCGATTTCTCGATGGATATCCAGCGCGAGCCGGATCCGAAGGGCGATCGCGTACAAGTGGTGCTGTCGGGCAAGTTTCTTCCGTATAAGTCCTACTGAGCCGCGTGGCCCGTGCGGTTCGATCCGGCGGGCCCTGCACGCCTGAGCCCTGCCGGCGAGTCAGTCTTGGAGCAGGCATGCCGATGATTTTTCGCCAATTTTTCGAGTCCGTCTCGAGTACCTATACCTACCTGCTGGCCGGCGCGCAGGGCGGCGAGGCGCTCATCATCGATCCCGTCAAAGAATGCCTCGACCAGTATCTCCAGGCCTTTGCCGAACTCGATCTCAAGCTTGTCCATGCGCTCGACACGCACGTTCATGCGGACCATGTGACAGCGCTCGGCGACCTGCGCGACCGGACCGGCTGCACCACGATCATGGGGAGCCCGGCGCAGGTCGAATGCGTGTCGCGCAAGGTCGGCGACGGGGAAAAAATCGTCGTCGGCGGCATCACCTTGCGCGCCATGGCGACGCCAGGGCATACCGCGGAATCTTTCAGTTTCGCGCTCGAATCGGGCAGCGACCAGCGTGCGGTCTTCACGGGCGACGTTCTGCTGATTCGCAGCACGGGACGCACTGATTTCCAGCAAGGCGATGCGCATCGCTCTTGGGATTCGATCGTGAACCGGCTGTTTCGCTTGCCCGACGAGACGCTGGTCTATCCCGCCCACGATTACCGCGGCTGGACCGTGTCCAGCATCCGTGAGGAGCGGCGCTACAATCCTCGGCTCGCCGGCAAGACCGAAGAGGAGTACGTCGCGATCATGGAGCATCTCGACCTGCCGAATCCGAAACTGATGGATGTCGCCGTGACTGCCAACCTCGCATGCGGGCAGCCCTCCGGGTCGCATTGACTTAAAAACGGGTTGTTCGCCAATACCTCAAGGCGCGCAATAAATCTGGCGCAGCAACCGATGCGCACTCCAATCAAAACGAGGGCTAGCCAGGAATTTTTGGCGAGTGCACAGTATGTTTCAGCCACTTGCCGTTCTCGTCTCACATTACGGCGTTCAAACGGAGTCAGGCCCGTTAGCTGAATTCACGTCATTGGGCAACTCGGTGAGACTCAACGATGGTCGATTGACGCGCTTCGACGACAGGTACGGATCTGATCCACGGCAGTGCTGTGAATCGCATGATTCATGCGAGTAATTGTTTTGTAAGTTAGGAATGAAAGATGTATCGCGGTAAGCTAAGTTTGAAATTGATTGCCGACGCCGCCCGGGTCGATTTTTGGAGGCGGCATGAGATGCCAGGCCGTCTGCGTACGCTCGCAGGTATCCTAACGTTTCGGTCGGTGCTGTGGTTGATCGCTGCAGCGGCGCTGATGCGCTTGGGCATGCTGGTTCAAGGCGATGAAGAGTCCCTGTGGGTTACGATAGCCGGTGCGGCCGCGATGGTCTGGGGCATTGTACTGATGTCATTTGCGATCGCTTTCGTAGTCGGTAATGGGCGCTATTTCAAACCGCATTAATGCAACGCGCATTGCACGACATTTGATGATTCGCTTTTCTTCCTGATCGCACCGGTTTTCTGTTTATCGGGATCTCCTTAGGGCGCAGCCGGTGCATCGCTGCCGCTGGACAGAACGATCCGCGCGGCATCGATGTCGGTCCGCAACGACGCCTACGACAATACCCATTCGCAAGCGCACGCCATCTAGCGCAGCCTGGAACACGAAGTAAGGCGTGTACCGTAGATAGGCATCCCTGTTGCAGTAATGGTGCAACGCTGCACCATTGATGTGCTGTGAAGGCCGATTGCAGGATCCGGCGATTACATCGTTTGTTCTTGTCTCGCCAAATTGGGGCCGGCACGTTCGCCGTATGGCGGACTGGCATAACGCTTGCTTATGTCTCTTGGCGTGTGCGCGGAGCATCAAACAGCGCCCCGTCCCGTTGTGCGATACAAAGGCGTCTCGCAGAACACCGGCCAAAAAGGTCCGAAACCAGCATGTCTGGGTTCGGGCCTTTTTTTGTTTTCGCAATCTCACCACTGTCGGAGTCAGAGCAATGAAAATGCGTATGTTGTCAGCAGTCGGTTCGAGCTTGACCAAGGCTGCTCTGCCCCAGCTAGGGCGCATGGCGGCTGCCACGTTCGGCGCCTGCGCCTTCGGATTCGTTCACCCCGCTGCCGCGGCGCCGTTGCAACCCATCGAATTCTCCGAGGCGGTGCATAACCTCGGCTACATCGACCTTTATGTCGCGCAGCACGCGAAGCTCTTCGAGAAGTATGGGCTGAAGGTGCACCTGACGGCGGCCGGCGGCGACACGCAGGCTTTCGCAGCTGTGCTTGGCAAGACCGCGCAGTTCGCCGTCGGCGATCCGACCATGGTCGAGATGTCTCGCGAGCGCGGCGGACCGGGCATGGTGGTGGGGACGTTGGTGCAGCGTGCCCATTACTTCGGTGTATCGAAGACTGTAGCGCCCATTACCAATGCCAAGAATTTCAAGGGCTTGACGTTAGTCACGTCGCCGGATCCGAACACCGAATACAGCGTCACCAAGAAACTGCTGCAGGACAACGGCCTGAAAGTCGGAACCGACGCGAAGATCGTCGAAGTCAGCCCCGGCACGGAAATCGGCGCCATGCTCGCGGGCCGCGCCGACATCGCCTTCGCGCAGCAGCCGATGGTGGCTTCCGCGATGGCGCAAGGGGCAAAAGTGGTATTCGACTTCTCGAGCTACATGGGTCCGTTCTGCAACACCGGGATCATGGTGCTGCCCGACTATGCCAAGGCGCATCCCGACATCGTACAGGCGCTGGCGAACGCACTGGAAGAAGCCGCGCGTCTCACCTATGCCAAGCCCGACTACGCGAAGGAGGTCGCGCGTGCGGAGTTCCCGGACCTGCCCGCGGACGTGGTGAACAAGGCGATCGACATGGAATTGCAGTACAAGATTCCGGCGCAGACGATCCCGGTCGACGAGCAGCAATGGGGCAAGCTGATGTCAATGCAGAAGTACCTGGGTAACGTAAAGGGGACGCTGTCGTACCACGACGTGATCGACGACACCTTTGCCGGCAAGGCGGTCAAGACGGTGGCGGAGGTCAAATGAGCGTAGCGGGCGCAGTGCGGCCTGCAGCGCAAGCGAGCGCAACGGCCTCGGGGGCGCAGGCCCCACTCGTCGCGCGCGGCGTCGGTAAATCGTATGGCGAGGACGATGGCGAGCTCAACCAGGTCATCGGCGACATTTCCTTCAGTCTGCGCGCGGGGGAAATCGTCAGCCTGGTGGGTCCGTCCGGTTGCGGCAAGACCACGCTGCTGAATTTGATGAGCGGCCTGACACAGCCCACGCGCGGCGCGGTGCTATGGCACGGCCAGGCGCTGAAAGACGTGCCCAAGGGCATCGGCTACATGTTGCAGAAAGACATGCTGATGCCCTGGCGCACCGCGCTGGCTAATGTCACGCTGGGCCTCGAATTGACCGGCATGTCGCGCGCGCACCGCGAGCAAAAGGCCCATGCGATGCTCGGCAAGGTTGGGCTCGCATCGTATTACGACTACTATCCGTCGGCTTTATCGGGCGGGATGCGCGCGCGCGTCGCACTGGCGCGCACGCTGGTGACCGATCCGGAAGTGATGCTGCTGGACGAGCCGTTTGCCGCGCTCGATTTCCAGACCAAACTGGTACTGGAAAGCGACATGGCCAGATTGGTCAGGAGCCAAGGGCGTTCCGTACTGCTGATCACGCATGACGTCGAGGAGGCCGTCTCGCTCTCGGACCGTGTCATCGTTCTCACCCATCGTCCATCGCGCATCAAAGCGATCCACGAGATTCACCTGGATTGCGACCGCAACGACATGATGGCCGCCCGTGATACTGCGGGCTTCACCGCCCACGTGCGCGAGATCTGGTCTCAGCTGGATGTGCGCATGGGCGAGCGTTGAAAAGGAAACCGCGTGCAAGAAACTCATCCCCAAGCGCCGTTGTATGCATCGGCGTCGCACAAACGGCGCAAGTTGCTGCGCCGCTGGCGCGGCAAGCTCGTAGTCGCCGCCTGCCAGCTCGCGCTGCTCGCTGTATTGCTCGCGCTGTGGCAAGTGGCGACCTCGAGCCAGGCGCTTGCCTTCCTGTTCGGCTCGCCTAGCGAGATCTGGAGTTATCTGGTCAAGATGCAGCAGGACGGCAGTCTCGTGCACGATGCCACCGTGACGGGCACGGAAACGCTGCTCGGCTTCCTGCTCGGCAACGTCATCGGCACGGTGCTTGGCTTGTCGCTCTGGTATTCGCGCTTCGTCTCGAAGGTGATGCAGCCGTTCATCGTTGCGCTGGGCTCGATTCCGATCGTCGCGCTCGCGCCGATCGTGATCATCTGGTTCGGTACCGGGCTCCCATCGAAACTCGCGATGTCGACGCTGTCGGTCGTGGTGGTGGCGCTGGTAACCGCCTACAAGGGAGCCACCAGCGTCGATGACGACCAGATCAACCAGATGCGCACGCTCGGCGCCGCGAAGCGGCAGATCTTCTCCAAGCTGGTGATCCCCGCATCGCTGCGCGACATCTTCGCCGGCTTCAGGCTGACGGTCGGTTTCGCGCTGATCGGCGCCATCGTCGGCGAATTCATGTCGTCGGACGACGGGCTCGGCCATGCGATCTTCAAGGCGGGCAGTCTTTACATCATTCCCAAAGTATTCGCCGGGGTGGTCGTGACGATCGCGCTGGCGCTGTTCCTGTCGTTTCTCGTCGGCAGGCTCGAGCGCTTTCTCATGCCCTGGCACAAGTTCGATTGATTCGAGCCACCCGCCGCGATTTTGCCGGCGGGCGGCACTCTGGCAACATCCGAAGGAGCAGGCAGCAACCCATGAGCAACCTACCTGAAAAGCACCAAATCATTCGCAAGGATGACCTCAAGTACGCACTGGCCGCGACCGACAGCTTCATCGCCGAAGTCTCGCCCGGCGAGACCTTCGAGGTCGAGACCGAATTGAACATCGGCGGTCACCTGATTACGCAGCTCGACGAAAAGCTGGACGAGTCGAAAGTCAAGCTGCCATTCGTCAATCCGGCCACCGGACCTGTGCGCCTGCGCGGCGCGAAGCCTGGCGATATGGTGGTGATCGACGTCCTCGAAGTCGGCGTGCACGGCCTCGGTTATACAGCGCTGTGGCCGGGCATCGGCATTTTTCCGGATTGGGTCCGCAAGAAGGAATTCGGCATTCAGAACCGCAATGTCGTGGTTGAAAACGGCATCGTGCACTGGAGCGACTCGCTCAAACTGGAAGCCAAGCCGATGATCGGCGTGATCGGCGTGGCCCCGGTGGCGGGCGGCACCTTGACCATCGACAATGGTACGCACGGCGGCAACCTGGACATTCAGGAAGTCACGAACGGTAACCGCATCATGTTTCCGGTGTTCCATGAGGGCGCGTACCTGTATTTCGGCGACGTGCACGCGTTGCAGGGCGACGCCGAGTGCAACGGCATGGGGGCGATCGAGATTCGCGGCCACCTGAAGCTCAAGGTCGACCTGGTGCGTGCGCCGAGCCGCATGACCTGGCCACGCATCGAAACCC
>Ga0310811_10014150_pt1 | contig 10393 bp, 9 predicted proteins | sample YCmetagenome_FD_207642 | JGI IMG/M metagenome (GOLD analysis project Ga0310811, IMG submission 207642) | Soil microbial communities from experimental microcosm in Duke University, North Carolina, United States - YC | ecosystem: Engineered > Artificial ecosystem > Soil microcosm > Unclassified ... | reverse complement strand
TGATTCTGATATTGCAAAGCCTAAAGAGAAGGTAACCGAAAAGTATGACAAGCTAAATCAACTGGTGCTATCTCCGACAGGTAAGTTTAAAACATGGAAGGAATGTGTTTTTTTTATGTCATCACCTTACGATATAGTGTTATTGAATAAGAAAGGATTTATTCGTGGAGAGTATAAATCTTATGATCGTGATGAAATGGATCGTCTATTTGTTGAACTGGATATTATTTTGAAGAGATATTAATTATGGAAGTACAGAAGGAGCCTTACAATAAGTTAATCATAGCTGTTTCAATTGTTATACCATTAGTCGTTGCCATATTGTTTGGTGTTGATAAAGTACCAGGTTATGACACTTCTTTTCTTCCACCCATTTATGCTACAATTAACGGATTAACAGCCGTTCTTCTTGTTGCCGCTTTTATTGCCATAAAGAATGGTAATCACAAACTTCACGAAAGGCTTATGAAGTCTTGTATTGCATTATCCCTTGCTTTCCTTGTTATGTATGTTATCTATCACATGACCAGCGATAAAACAGTTTACGGTGGTGATGGAATTCTTCGTTATATTTATTTGTTTATTTTAGTAACCCACATAGTTCTTTCTATAGCCATTATTCCATTAGTACTTTTTACGTTTGTAAGAGCATTGCGGGGTAATTTTCAAAAGCATAAGGCGTTGGCAAAGATTACATTTCCAATTTGGTTGTATGTTGCCGTTACAGGTGTAATTGTTTACTTGATGATAAGCCCATATTATAAATAGAAGAGTATGAAAACAAAATTCGTATTAAGCTGTTTGTGGATGTGTATAGTTTCTGTTTCCGTTCAGGCGCAATGTGCTATGTGTCGGGCTACGGTTGAGAATAACTTTAGCAATGGTAAGCCAGGCATAGCTGCAGGACTTAATGTTGGTATTTTGTATTTACTGGTAATGCCATATCTAGCTATTATGACGTTAGGTTTTCTCTGGTATCGGTCAAGCAAAGCAAATGGCAAAAAGATCTTACGTAGCGGGCTTACTGCAAGGTAAATGCCCAAGATGCCGAGAGGGTGATATTTTTACTTATCCTGTCTCTATCTCCAAAATCACAAAATTCAATGCCATGAATATGGCTTGCCCCATGTGCGAGGTGAGGCTTGAACCCGAACCTGGATTTTATCAAGGAGCAATGTATGTTGGTTATGGAATAACTATAGCCTGTATGCTTGCAATAAGCCTTACTCTTTATTACTTCTTCAATCCGCCTGACTGGGTTTATATGGTGAGCGTTATTGGATTTATGATTCTGATTGCTCCGCTGAATTACCGCTATTCAAGAATTGTATATTTATATTTCTTTGGAGGGATTGGTTACGATCCCGAAGCCCTAAGGTTAAGGCCCTAATTGTATTTTAAACCCGGGCTGAGTCCTTGGTTTTTTCATTAACTTCGTAAACACCTTTTGTGATTTACGTTGAAGTCAAAGTTATTTATTCCACTCTTTCTTTTTTTATCCTTTCTGCTTAGTGGACTGGTTGCTACGTACTTTTCCTTTCAGAATGTTTCACCTGAATCAATTACACGAAAGATTACCAGTAAACTCCTTTTCGAGTTACAGAAGATTGAGCACGAAGCAAATTCTATCATAGAAGGCTCCAGAGAATCTGAAATGAATTTGCCTCCGGTAACTCATGGCAGTTTCTTTGTTTTTAATCGAGGTGAATTGGTGAGTTGGAATGATAATCGATTTGTGCCAACGCTTCAGGATGTTGAAAGTAATTTTACTCTTAAATTATTAAAAACATCAAATGGCGATTATGTCATTCGGAAATGGAAAATAGATAGTGATGGATTTCTACTGGCAGTCCTTCCTCTTTATACTGGATTTAAAATTCAGAATAACTACTTACAGCCACAGTGGAATAAAGAAATCTTTCCTCAAGGTAATGTCAGAATTCTTGAGCCAGGTTCCTCATCAGGCTTTCCAATAACAATCCGTGGTAATAGCATTTTTAAAATAACTACTCCAACAGATACATATTTGCTGCATGAACGAAACCGTTTAACCGCTGCAGTGCTTTTATTTTTATCCATTTGCTGCCTGGTGTTTTTAATCTATAAGACGCTGCCGAATGTAAAAAACAGAGGCAAAGCTTATGGCTTCTTATTTTTAGTTGTAGCATTATTTGGAATTCGGATTTTGATGGTAGTCTTTGATTTTCCTTCCTCCCTAATCCATACCAGAATTTTTGATCCTAAATATTTTGCATCTTCTAACTACAATTCATCATTGGGCGATCTGATTTTGAATGAATTGGTTATTCTCGCACTATGTTACTATTTGTTTAATAACAGGGCATCACTGCAGATATACTTAAAAGAATCAAGTTCATTTGTTTCTAACACAGCAAAAACTGTATTCTCCATTCTTTGCTTTCTTTTTGCAGGCCTATACCCTTTTGTTGTAATCCAAACACTCTATAACAATTCATCCATTCCGCTTGATATAGCTCAGTCACTCCACTTTGATTTACTGAGAATAGTTTCTTTTGTAGCTATTATGATTTCGTGGGCATGCTCATTCTTGTTTTCGCATGTTTTCATAGAGAATCTGTTCACAACAAAGAAGTGGATTCAATCTCTCATCTGTGCAATTCTTGGTATAATAATTTTTGTCGCCATCAACTTGTATTCACATCAAACATATTGGTCGTCACTGTTCACTAGTCTCGTTTATTTTGGATTGGTATATACTTTAAGACTCTACCGGAGCTTTGATAAGATCGGGTATACAACCTTTGCTTATCTGTTTGCCTTTATTTCTTTCACTTCGCTTAACGGAGCTTTCTGTATAAAATATTTTGGTGAAAAAGAGAAAACAGAAAATCAGTTTCGGTTTGCAACCAATTTCTTAATTGATAAAGATAACTTTGGTGAATACCTGTTGCACGAAACCTCATTAAAAATTCAAAGAGATGGTTTCGTTAAACTTCGAATGAGTAGTCCTTTTTTTAGCAAGGATGCCGTTCGTCAAAAGATAAGACAGTTCTTTCTGCCTAGCTACTTCAATAAGTATGATGTGGATATCTTATTGTATAATTCCGATGGAACACCTTATAACAATCACTTAACAAGTTCTTTTACTGAACTGATCAATACTTATAATCAAGAGGCTTTTCAAACGGAATACAAAGAAGTACACTTCATCAACAGTCCCTCTGCTGATGTTACACAGAAGTATCTCGTCATTGTACCAATTAACAGAAGAAACGCGATAAGCGGGTATGTGGTAATAGAACTCTCCTTAAAGAAAATTATTCCTGATAATGTTTATCCTGAGTTGTTAGTGGATAACCGATTTCGACAATTCTATAAGACAGAAGATTTGAGTTACGCTGTTTTTTCAAACAAAGAAATTGTATTTAGCTCAGGTGATTTTAATTACGAGGGGTTATTTAATAGGAGCTGGCTTGGTAAAGGAGATTTGTACAATACAGGAATAAAGGAATCTGGTTATATTCATATTGCACAGGAAGATGAAATAGGGAGAGCTGCAGTAGTGTCATCTAAATTGCCTTCTTTCAGTTTTATTGTTTCTAACTTTTCATTCTTGCTGGTCTCAGGCCTGTTGATAATTCTTCTTCTCTTCGTAGCCTTAGGAATTATCAATTATTTCAGAGGAGAGAAATTAGTTTTTGCTGCACGCATTCAATTATTTTTAAATCTTGCATTTTTCTTTCCATTAATTGTTGCCAGTGTCACCACACTCGGACTTACCAGTCAATCTTCAAAAAGGCAATTAGATGAAGAGTATCTGAACAAGACAGAAGTGTTCGGCGACCAGATCTCAGTTTATCTGGATGCTTTCATGAAATATTACAATGAGAATCAACCTGACTTTGAAAATCAGTTAACAAACCTCGCGAAGCTAACGAACCTTGATGCTAACGTTTATACAGTTCAAGGCAAATTAATGTCAACCAGTCAGCCACAGATCTTTGAAAACAGTTTATTATCTACTTACATAAATCCTGCAGCAATAGAGAAAATAAAAAATGGAGAGACCTTATTCATTGAACAGGAACAGGTAGGCTTGCTCAAGTACTTCGTTTCTTATGCTGCGCTTAAATCGGCGCAAAGCGGAAAACTGATTGGAATTTTGGCGATACCATTTTTTCAATCTGCTTACTCACTTGAGAAAGTACAGATTACAATCTTTACCAATATCTTAAATATTTTTGCTGCCATTTTTATTGTGCTGTTGTTGCTTTCTTATCTGGTTTCGGAGTGGCTTACTTTTCCGTTGAGATTTATTACGCAGTCTCTTAGTAAAACATCATTAACAGAAATCAATCAACCATTAAAATGGAATGCTTCAGATGAAATAGGGCTGATGGCCAGAGAGTATAACAAGATGCTTTTTAAGTTAAGTGAGAGCAAGGCGGAACTTGAACAGACGCAACGTGAACGTGCTTGGCGTGAGATGGCGCAACAGGTTGCCCATGAAATTAAAAATCCATTAACACCCATGAAGCTCACGCTTCAGCAGCTTGAACGTTCTATTCAAAACGGTTCTAATTCAACTGAGAAAACCGAGAAGGCATTAAACTCTTTACTTATACAAGTTGATACGTTGAATGACATTGCTTCGTCATTCAGTTCATTTGCAAAAATGCCTGAGCCCGTTGTTCAGAGACTTGAATTGATTGGACTTTTAAGACGAATTGTAGATTTGCACAACCAGGGAAATAAGCTTCACTTCAAACCACAAATCAAAGAGTTGTTTGTTTTGGGTGATGAACAATTGCTCGGAAGGACATTTTCAAATATCATTCTGAATGCTACTCAGGCATTACGGTCAGGCGTTCCAATTCATGTTATTATTTCTATTGAAGTTGATAATAATGCATGTCTTATAAAGTTCGCTGATAATGGAACTGGAATTGATAAGGATCATGAGAGCAAAGTTTTTGTGCCTCACTTTAGTACAAAGAAATCAGGTTCAGGTCTTGGCTTGGCAATAGCAAAACAGGCTATTGAACAAATGAACGGAAAGATATGGTTTGAAACTCAAATCAATAAAGGAACAACTTTTAATATAGAGCTCCAGTTGGCGAACTAGTTTAAGTAGCCTATTTTATTTTAAGCAGATAGGCTTTTGGCCAAAACTTTCCTGTAACGAGTATAGCTTTCGAATTGGCATCATATGCAATGCCATTGAGTACATCCGCACCTGGATATAATTGATGGATCTCACTTGTTATTAAAGAAAGATCAAGTCTTCCAATAACTTTGCCAGTAGCAGGATCAATTTTCACGATCAAAGGTGTTTCCCATATATTTGCATAAACAGCCCCATTGATATACTCTAGCTCATTTAGTTTTTTAATGGGTGAATTACCATCCATCACAATAATAGAATGATTAACTTTTAAAGTCGTAGTGTCTAGAAAGTAAAGTTTCTCACTGCCATCACTCATGATTAAGTTCTTACCATCATTTGTTATGCCCCATCCTTGTGTAGCATACGTGAACTCGCCAAGTTGTTTGTAAGTAGATGCATCATAGATAAATCCAACTTTCGATGTCCATGTGAGTTGGTAGATCTTGTTATTTAAAACAGTAATACCTTCTCCAAAATACTGTTCATTCAGTGTTACTTTTTTATCCTGCTCGCCCGACGCAGGATTAACTTCAGCAATCCAAGAATCATCCTGACCAGTGCTTTCAAGAATTTTATTATTGAAGATAACTAAGCCTTGTGTAAAAGCCTTTGGATCGTGCGCAAGTGTACTGATGATGGTATACTTAATAGCAAGGCTATCATACGCAGTCTCTGTTGTAGTTCCTTTTTTGCCGCATGATGACAAGAGAAGGAGAGAAAATAAAATGCAATACGCAACAGATAATTTTATCGTACGATATACTACAGTGGCGAGATAAGATTTATTCATAGCTTCAGTTTGATGAAGGTTTGGTAAAGATAAGTAATCTGATGTCAGGATCAGGCTCCAGGTTATTCATCTGGTTTTTCACCCAGGGAGATCGTTTTGTTACGTATGCTGATACTGGCTTTACTGTATATTTTTTAGGATTGGGAAGAGATGCTGCTATCATGGCGCATTCTCCACGCGTGAGTTTTAAGGCCGGTTTTTTGAAATATTTCTGGGCGGCAGCTTCAATACCAAAAACACCCTTTCCCATTTCAACTACATTTAAATACATTTCGAGAATTCTTTCCTTTCCCCAGATCAGTTCAATCATAAATGTAAAATAGACTTCAAGACCTTTTCTAATCCAGCTTCTGCCTTGCCAGAGAAAAACATTTTTTGCTACCTGCTGACTAATGGTTGAAGCACCCTTTAGGCGTTTCTTCTTTTTGCTATTATTCTGCATCGCTTTTTTGATGCTTTTAATATCAAAACCATTATGATCGGGGAATAACTGATCTTCTGCAGCAATGACACTAAGCGCTGCATAGGGTGACATGTCTTTCTTGTCTACGTAATCTCTTTTCAATCCATTGCCTTCTAGAAGGCTACCGATCTGTGTTACGGTTATCGGTGGATTTACCCATTTCAAAATGATGATATAGATGAGTTGCGATAAAAATAATATAATGAATAGCCTCTTAACCTTCTGCCATACATTCTGTGCGCCACCTTTTAAGCTCATGCTATTAAAATATTTTTAGAGTCATCCTGCTACGAAAGAGGATTACTTTCCTTTACAAGATTAATAAAAAAAGTCATTGATTCAGGATTTTTTAATGACCCGCTGGCCAGTACTTCCGTTGGGTTTTTACCTGCTAAAATTTTCTTAACTGGCATCTCCGTTTTTTTGCCACTGATTGTATATGGAATATCAGGCACAGCAATAATTTCATCTGGTACGTGCCGCGGCGTAAACTCCTGGCGGATGGTTTGGTTTATCTTTTTTTTGATCTCAAATGTTAATTCATAACCTTCCTTCATCACCACGAAGAGTGGCATCCAGAATTCACCACCTTTTTTCTCCAGGCAAATAACAATACTGTCCTTCACTTCAGGTACTTTATCAACAGCACGATAAACTTCACTTGTTCCTATACGAATGCCACCGCGGTTTAAAGTAGCATCTGACCGTCCATAAATAATAATGCCTTGATGCTGTGTTATCTTTATCCAATCACCATGACGCCAAACATTAGGAAACATTTCAAAGTAACTTTCTTTGTAGCGTTTGTAGTCTGGATCATTCCAAAAGTAAATGGGCATAGAAGGCATAGGAGAGGATATCACCATTTCGCCAACCTCATTGAATATGGGTTCTCCATCTTCTGTAAAAGCATTGAGGTTACAGCCTAGTGCTCGACATTGAATTTCACCAGCGTATACCGGCCATAACGGATTGCCTCCGACAAAGGCACTGCACACATCTGTACCGCCACTCATAGAGGCTAACCACAAGTCTTGCTTGACTTCCTGATAGATCCAGTTAAAGCCTTCTTCAGGTAGTGTACTTCCTGTTGATCCAATGGATCGGAGGGAAGATAAATCAAATAATGTTGATGGCTTTAATTGCTCTTTCATATTAGCCAGAATAAAACTAGCACTGGTACCAAAATGATTTATCTGCGCATCCTGAATAAATTTCCAAAGAGCAGTAAGATTTGGATAGCCCGGGCTGCCATCATACAGTACCATAGTTGCACCTGCCAACAGACTACCATGGATGTAATTCCACATCATCCATCCGGTAGTAGTATACCAGAAGCATCGTTCGCCAGGTTTGAAATTGTTATGAAAGGTTCCGTACTTCAGTTGTTCAAGCAGTATTCCACCATGACTATGCGTTATGGCTTTCGGCAAACCTGTTGTACCTGATGAATATAAAACCCAGATAGGATGACTGAAAGGCACACGTTCAAATGTCAGTGATAAATTTCTTTTCCCGCTCGCATCCTTCCAATGAATATAATTTTCCGCAATAGTATTCTTCGAACTTAGCAATATAACTTTTTCTATTGACGGAATAGCCTTGACGAGTTCAGCAACAACATCTGCTCGCTCGAATGTTTTACCACCATAGCAATAATAATCTACAGCAAATAATACTTTCGGTTCTATCTGGGAGAAGCGATCGATAACAGCGTTAACACCAAAGTCAGGTGAGCAGCTTGACCAGATAGCGCCTATTGCATTAGCAGCCAGGAATGCAACAGTTGCTTCTGGTATACATGGCATGTAGGCTGCAATGCGATCATCTTTTTTTATTCCAAGTTGTTTAAGACAATCCCGTATTGAGGCAGTCTGGTCAGTAAGTTCTTGCCAGCTTATTTCTATCGGATTACCATCTTCTGATTGATGAATGATAGCAGGTTGTACATCGGTTGATTTTCTAAAAACATGCTCGGCGTAATTAAGGCGTGTTCCCTCAAACCAACTTATGAAAGGCATTTGATCGCCAGTCAGAATATTTTTAATCTCGCCATCGTGAAGTATATTGAAATACTCCCAGAGACTTTTCCAGAATTCAGCAGTGTTATCCACTGACCATTGCCAAAGTTCCTGGTAGTCATGAAAAGAGAGGCCTCTGTTTTTCTGAAGCCATTGAATGTAATGCTGAAGATTGGCATCCTTAACAAACTGCGCTGATGGTGACCACAACGGTTTTTCCATAAGTTCAATTTACAATTTTAGATTTACTTCTATTAACTACGCCTAATGACGAATGACTAACGATCTATACTATCAAGCAATCTCAATGCATCAATTTTATCCTTGTGAAGTTGCAGCTTCAATTCTTCAAGATCATTAAACTTAATATCACCTCGTATCAGCGTGTGAAAATAAACGGTGATTGATTCACCATAGATCTCCTTATCAAAATCAAAAATATTAACTTCGATATTGCGCTGCAGGCCGTTAATAGTAGGACGATTGCCAATGTAAAGCATGCCCTTAAAGATGTTATTTTCATAGCTCACTGTTACGGCATAGATGCCATCACAAGGTATGAGTTTATACTTGGTGTCAACTTCAATATTAGCCGTTGGGAAGCCCATGAGTCTTCCAATTTTATCACCCTTTATCACGCGACCCGTTACACTATAAGGTCTACCGATGAGATGATTTGCAGTTTCCAAATCACCTGTTTCTAAGGCCTGTCGTATTTTAGTTGAACTTACCCCAACATGATCAATATCCTGTCGTGGAATCTCTTCAACATCGAAGCCATACTTTGGCGCATTAAGTTTTAGTTGCTCAAAGCTTCCTTCTCTGTTCTTGCCAAAACGATGATCGTAACCAATAACAAGTTTCTTTGTGCCGATGGTTGATACCAGAATTTTATCAATGAATTCTTCTGACGTAAGTTGTGAAAACTCTTTAGTGAAAGGTATTCGGATAAGATGTTTTACGCCGTGCTCTTTAAGCAACTCAGCTTTTTCTTCAAATGTATTTAGCAGTTTTAAGCTATCGTCTTCCGGATGTAATACGAGACGGGGATGTGGCCAGAATGTGATGACTACTGTCTCTCCATTATTTTGCGTGGCGATTTCCTGAAGGCGTTGCAGAATTTGGTGATGACCAGCATGCACGCCATCAAAAGTGCCGCTGGTGACTACAGCGTAATCTAAGCGAACAAAATCATCAATGCCATGATAAATCTTCATGCTGTAGCCTCCTCTATGGTTTGTGCATCGCTAAGTTTATAGGGGCCAATGCGTGTACGACAAAGTTCCGAAAGATAAGCACCAACGCCCAGTTTTTCGCCAAGATCACGCGCAAGGCTTCGTATATATGTTCCCTTTGAACACACTATTCTAAAACCAATAACGGGTAAAGCTATTGATGTTATTTCAAACTCCTTGATTTCAACTTCGCGGGGAGACAATATGATTTCTTTTCCTTCACGTGCAAAATCATAAGCACGTTTGCCGCCAACGCGTATCGCAGAGTGCGCCGGTGGGAGTTGACTTATTCTACCGGTTAAAGATTTTACAGTAACGTGAATAAGTTCGTCTGTGATAGATGAAATATCTTTTGGTTCTGATACAGGAGTTTCTAAATCATGCGAAGCAGTAACACTTCCAATGGTGAATTTGCCTGTATACTCTTTCTCAAGACCCATGAAATCCTCAATTCGCTTGGTCATATTGTGAGTGCAAATAATGAGGAGACCTGTTGCTAATGGATCAAGTGTTCCTGCATGACCAATCTTCTTAATCCTAAATCTGTAGCGTAGTTTATTGACAACAGCAAACGAAGTCCATTTATAGGGCTTGTCAACTAAGAGAATACGTCCTTCTTGTTTCTTTCTTTCTTCCATTACACGATGGAAAGCTGCATACCAAAATAGTAAAGTATCAGAATAACCGCACCCAACACAATGCGGTAGTAACCAAACCACTTAAAGCCATGTTTGG
>Ga0310811_10014149_pt1 | contig 10393 bp, 8 predicted proteins | sample YCmetagenome_FD_207642 | JGI IMG/M metagenome (GOLD analysis project Ga0310811, IMG submission 207642) | Soil microbial communities from experimental microcosm in Duke University, North Carolina, United States - YC | ecosystem: Engineered > Artificial ecosystem > Soil microcosm > Unclassified ... | reverse complement strand
GACCTCGTCGGTGAGCGTGCATGGCCGCAGCGCGGATTGGGTGAACGTGGGTGGCGGCGACGTCTTCCCCGGCCGGTCGTACACGCCGGCGGAGGACGAGTCCGGGGCGCAGGTGGTGGTGATCAACCAGAAGCTGTCGGACTGGCTGTTCGGCGGACTGGATCCGATCGACCGGACCATCAAGATCGGCGCGATGCCCTACCAGGTCATCGGCGTGTTCAATCCCCCGCCGAACCTGTTCGGCGAGGATAACGGGTTCGAGGTCTATATCCCGCACGGCGCGCTGGTGAAGTACGTCAACTACTGGAAGGGGTGGATGGACCTCCTCGTGGGGCCGACCGAGCGCGCCACGACCGCCCAGGCGATGGAGGACGTCACCGAAGCGCTGCGGATCGTGCGCGGCCTGCGGCCGGGCCAGCCGAACAACTTTGCCGTCGTCTCGCAGGAGCAATACCTCGCCGATATCGGGAAGACGACGTTGATCATGCGGGTCCTGATGGTCGTCCTGTCGATGGTCGGCCTCGCGGTGGGCGGCGTGGGCGTGGTGGCGATCATGATGATCTCGGTCACCGAGCGCACCCGCGAGATCGGCGTGCGCAAGGCGCTGGGCGCCCGGCGGCGCGAGATCCTGTGGCAATTCCTCGTCGAGGCAGCCACCCTCACGCTGGCCGGCGGCGTCTGCGGCATGATCGCCGGCGGGCTGATCTCGCTCCTGCTGCGCATCGTCCTGCACTTCCCGGCGCACGTGCCGATCGGCTCGGTGGTCGCGGCCATCTTCGCCGCGGCATTCACGGGGATCCTGTTCGGCATCTATCCCGCGAGCAAAGCGTCGCGGCTCGATCCGGTAGAGGCGCTGAGGTACGAATAGGGTTTCATGCCCTTCTTCGAGGCGATCCGCCTCGCCTTCCAGACCCTCCGAGCCCAGAAGCTGAAGAGCGCCTTTTCCATCGTGGGCGTCTTCATCGGCGTCATGTTCCTGATCGCCGTCGTCTCCGTCGTCCAGGGGATGAACCGCTACATGACCGACAAGTTCGCGGGCACGATCCTCGGCATCAACACGTTCCGGCTGCGGCAATTCCCCGACGTGCAGCTCGGCAACGTCACCGACTCCACGTGGCGCGTGTGGCGGCGACGGCCGCGCATCTCCTACGACGACGCCGCCGCCGTGGCGCGCGGCCTCTCCGTGCCGGTCACGACGGCGTGGGAATCGACCACCAGCACCACGCTCCTGGCCGACGGCAAGCGGGTCACCGGTGTGCTCGTCACCGCGGCCACCGAGCAGTATTTCGCGATTCGCTCGCTCACGGTCGAGCACGGCCGGCCGTTCACGGCCCAGGAGGTGGAGGCCGGCGCCCCGGTCGCCGTGATCGGGTGGGAGCTGGCGGACAAGCTGTTCGTCGGCCTCGATCCGATCGGCCGCGAAGTGAAGCTGTTCGCGCTGCCGTATCGCATCGTCGGCGTCGTGGAAAAGCAGGGCAACCTGTTCGGGTTCTCGCTCGATAAATTCGCCGTGGTGCCGGCGACGTCCGACCTGAAGCGCTACATCAACGCGCCGCACGTCATGGACGCGCTCGCCGTCAAAGCCGGCTCCCAGCCCGAGATGCGGGAGGCGCTCGCGGAGGCGGAGGGGATCATGCGCAGCCGGCACCGGCTGCGGCCGCGGGCCGACGACGATTTCGCGCTCGAGACGGCGGACGAGGTGCTCGATTTCTGGGGCAAGATCAGCCGCGTGCTGTTCGTCGCGCTGCCGGGGCTCGTCGGCGTGTCGCTCGTCGTGGGCGGCATCGTGATCATGAACATCATGCTGATGGCGGTGAGCGAGCGCACGCGCGAGATCGGCATCCGCAAATCGCTCGGCGCCCGGCGGCGCGACATCCTGCGGCAGTTCCTGGTGGAAGCCACCACACTCGCCACGGTGGGGGCGGCAATCGGCGTGGGCACGGGACTCGGCCTCGCGAAGCTGGTCGCGGCGTTCACGCCGCTCCCCGCGGCCGTGGCCCCGTGGTCGATCGTGGTCGGCGTGCTGCTGGGCGCCGGCGTCGGCATCATCGCCGGCGTGTATCCGGCGACCCGGGCGGCGCGGCTCGATCCGATCACGGCGCTGCGGCAGGAAACGTGACGCCGGTCCTGGAAGGCGTCGGCATCGCGCTCGACTCCCTGCGCGCCAACAAGGGCCGCGCCGCGCTGACGATCCTGGGGGTCGCCATCGGCGTGACGGTCGTGATGGTGATCGCGGCGATGATCAGCGGGATCAATCAGAGCGTCGCGAACACCTTCGAGCAGATCGCGCCGCGCACCTTTCTCGTGTGGCGGTTCTTCCAGGCGGGAGTGAACGTCTCCGACGGCTCGGACGAGAACTCGCCCTGGCGCAAGAACCCGCCGATCAACGACGCCGAAGCCGACCGCATCGCGCTGCTCCCCAGCGTACGCTACGTGACGCGGCGCGAGGAGGCGCCGGCGATCGTCGAGTTCGGCGACCTGCATCTCGAGTCGATCACCGTCTCGGGGCTGTCGTCGCAGTGGGTGGAGGTGAACGGCGGCGATGTCTACCCCGGCCGCACGTTCACGCGCCTGGAAGACGCGGCGAACGACCAGGTCGTCGTGATCAATCAGAAGCTCGCGGCACAGCTGTTCCGGGGGCGCGATCCGATCGGGCTCGCGGTGAAACTCGACGGCGTCCCGTTCAAGGTCATCGGCGTGTATCGCGATCCGCCGAACATCTTCGGCGGCGCGAGCCAGCCGTGGGCCGGCGTGCCGCACGGGGCGTTCGTGAAGACCCTGCCGTACTTCAAGGGGTGGATGCGGCTCGCCGTGGCGCCGTCGCCGGGCTACTCGCAGGAGCAGGCGATCGACGAGGTCGTGGCGACGCTGCGCTCGCTGCGCAGCCTCAAGCCCGGTCAGGAAAACACGTTCGCGATCATCACCCAGGACAAGCTGCTGGACTCGTGGCACAAGATCTCGGGGATGTTCTTCCTGGTGATGCTGGTCCTGTCGTCCATTGGTCTGATGGTGGGCGGCGTCGGCGTGGTGGCGATCATGATGATCTCCGTCACCGAGCGCACCCGGGAAATCGGGGTGCGTAAGGCGCTCGGCGCCACGCGCGGGGCGATCCTGTGGCAGTTCCTCGTCGAGGCGTCGACCCTGACGCTGGTCGGCGGCGTGGCGGGGATGCTCGTCGGCGGAGTCGTCGCGTACGCGTTATCGGTGATCACGCCGATCCCGGCGCACGTGCCGCTGTGGTCGATCGTCGCCGCCCTCGCCGCGTCGGCGTTCACGGGGGTCGGCTTCGGGCTGTATCCGGCGAGCCGAGCGGCGCGGCTGGATCCGGTGGAGGCGCTTCGCTATGAATGAGGTTGGTGGAGGTTGGTGGAGGTTGGTGGAGGATGGTGGAGGATGGTGAAGGATGGTGAAGGTTGATACAGGATTAACCTCCACTAAACCTCCACCAACCTCCACGAACCTCCATTAGTTTTCGTCCTCATGCAACTCTCCGAAGCCATCCTCATGGCCCTCCAGGCGGTCTGGAGTCACAAGCTGCGCTCGTTCTTCACGCTGCTCGGCGTGATCGTCTCGGTCGGGTTTCTCGTCGCGGTGGTCGCCGTCATCCAGGGCATGAACGCCTACGTGCGGGACCGGCTCGCCGGCGCGATCGTCGGGATCAACGCGTTCCAGATCCGGCGCGACCCGATCCAGTTCGGGTTCGTCGACGACGAGGAATGGAAGCGGATCCAGCGCCGTCCCATCATCGCGCCGGAGGACATCCCCTACGTCCAGCGTGCGCTGCCCGACGCGCAAGCCATCTCGCTGCAGTCCGGCTGGCCGACGCCGCTGGCCGACGTGCAGTGGCGCGACAAGAGCGTGAGCGATGCCTACGTGTTCGGCGTGACGCCGCAATTCGTCGTGGTGGAGGATTACACGCTGGCGGCGGGCGATCCGCTGAGCGAGGTGGACCAGCAGCAGCGCCGGCCCGTCGCGGTGCTGGGATGGGAAGTCGCCGACAAGCTGTTCGGGTCGGCGGCGTTCGCCGTCGGGCACGTGATCCGCGTCCACGGGGAACAGCTCAGCGTGAAGGGCGTGATCGACCGCAAGGGAACGGTGCTGGGTCAGTCGCAGGACGCCTTCGTGATGCTGCCGCTGTCGATGTTCGAGTCGATGTACGGTCGCCGGCAGACGACGGTCATCTCGGTCAAGATGCCGGCCGCCGACCAGGTGAACGACGGCATGCAGCGGGCCGAGGAAGCGATGCGCATCGCGCACCGCCTCCGTCCGGAGGCCGAGGATGATTTCACGATCGACACCGGTGCGGGACTGGTGGCGTTCTGGGGGAAGCTCACGCGCGTCATCTTCACGGTCGTGCCGGCGGTGGTGGCGATCGGCATCGTGGTGGGCGGCATCGTGATCATGAACATCATGTTGATGAGCGTGACGGAGCGCACGCGCGAGATCGGCATCCGCAAGTCGCTGGGCGCCTCGCGCCGGGACATCCGGCGCCAGTTTCTGGCGGAGTCGATCACGCTGTCGCTGCTCGGCGGCATCGCCGGCCTCGCCGCCGGCGCGGGGCTCGCCGCGCTCGTGCAAGTCGCCTCGCCGCTGCCGGCGCGCGTGACGCTGTGGTCGGTGGGGGTGGCGCTGGGCCTCGGGCTCACGGTGGGCGTCGTGTTCGGCGTGTTTCCGGCGATGCGCGCCGCGCGGCTCGACCCGATCGAAGCGCTGCGGCAGGAATAGATGGCGCTGCATACCGCGCGCGAAGGCTGGCGCATCGCCGTCGATCAGCTGCAGGCGAACAAGCTGCGCTCCGGGCTCACGATCCTCGGCGTCGTCATCGGGATCGCGACGGTGATGGCGATGGCGTCGATCGTCGCCGGCTTCCGCGAGCAGATCGTCAACACCCTCGAGGTCGTCGGGCCGACGACGTTTCGCGTGCTCCGCTTCTTCTCGCCCACGGGGGTCAACCCCGATGCGGTGCCGCGCGAGGTGCGCATTCGGCCGAAACTCGTCCCCGCGGAGGCGGAGGCGATCGCGCGCCTGCCGGAGATCCACTACGCCGCGATCTGGACGCAGCTGTTCCAAAAGTTTGAGGTGAGCGGCGTGCGGACGCAGTCGCTCAGCATCTTCGGGGCCGACGACCGGTTCATGGAAATCCTGGGCGGCGAGCTGGCGCGGGGCCGGACGTTCACGATGTCGGAGCAGCGCAGCGGCGAGGCGGTCGTCGTGCTGGAGCAGCGCAGCGTCGATCGCCTGTTCGGCCCGATCTCGCCGCTCGGCCGCATCGTGCGGATCGGCGGCCATCCGTTTCGCGTAATCGGCGTGTGGCAGCGACCCACCAACATCTTCGAGGTCCCCGGCACGCCGCAGATCTCGGCGGTGTGCCCGTTCGAGGCGGCGCGCCGCAACTTCATGATCGATGAAGTCAACAGCCTGATCATTCTCGTCAAGCCGAAGCCGGGCGTGACGGTGAGCCGCGCCATGGATGTGGCGACGCTGCAGCTGCGACGCCTGCGCGGCCTGCGCACCGGCCAGCCGAACAGCTTCGACCTGCTCACCTCCGACCAGGTGCTGGGCATCTTCGACAGTCTCACCGGCGCGTTCTTCCTGGTGATGCTGGTACTGTCGAGCATCGCGCTCATGGTCGGCGGCATCGGCGTCATGGCGATCATGATGGTGTCGGTCACGAGCCGCACGCGCGAGATCGGGCTGCGCAAAGCGATGGGCGCCACGCGCCGCGCCATCCTTTGGCAATTCCTGGTGGAGGCGGCCACCCTCACCCTCATGGGCGGCATCATCGGGATCGTCATCGGGCTGGGCGCGGGCGAGGCGCTCAAACATCTGCTCGACTTCTCGACGCACGTCCCGCTGTGGAGCGCCGCCGTCGCGACGGCCGTGTCGGTGCTCGTGGGGCTCGTGTTCGGCATCGCGCCGGCGGCCCGCGCGGCGCGGTTGGATCCGGTGGAAGCGTTGCGGCACGAATGAGCGTGACGGTCGACGTTCTCGCCATCGCGGCCCACCGCGACGACGCCGAGCTCACCTGCGGCGGCACGCTCGTCAAGGTCGCCCGCGCGGGACATCGGGTCGGGATTCTGGATCTCACGCAGGGCGAAACCGGGACGCGCGGATCGGCGGAGCTCCGGGCCGCCGAGGCGGAGCGCGCCGCGAAGACGCTGGGCGTGGCGCTGCGGCTGAACGCCGGGATGCGGGACGCGCATCTCCAGAACGACGAGGCGTCGCGCGCGGTGCTGGTGCGGCTGGTGCGCGAGCTGCGCCCGAAGGTCGTGATCCTCCCCTTCCCGGTCGGCCGCCACCCCGATCACCGCATCGCCTCCGAGCTGGGGCGCGACGCCTGCTACCTCGCCGGGCTCGCGAAGTACGCCCCCACCCCCGGCGCCGAGCCGCACCGGCCGTTCAAGATTCTCTATGCGCTGGCGTACCGTGAAGACCCGGTGAAGCCGTCGTTCGTGGTGGACATCTCGGACACGTTCGACACGAAGATGGCGGCCATCCGCTGTTACGCCTCGCAGTTCGACGGCGCGCTCGCGGCGGGAGAGATCTTCCCGACGGGACAGGACCTGTACGAGCTGATCCGTGTCCAGTCGGCGCACTACGGGTCCCTGATCCGAACACCCTACGGCGAGCCGTACTTCACCCACGAGACGGTGGCCGTGGACGACGTGCTCGCGCTTGGCGTGTCGAGTCTCTGAGTCTAAATTCCTCCAGACGATGGCCACACGCACCACGTATCTCGATCACGCAGCGACGACGCCGGTCCGGCCCGAGGTGCTCGAGGCGATGCTGCCCTATCTCGGCGCGGAGACGTTCGGCAACCCCTCGTCGGCGCACCGCTTCGGGCGGGCGGCGAAGGCGGGGATCGAGACCGCGAAGCGGGCGGTGGCCCAGGCGCTCGGCGCCGAGCCGAACCAGGTGATCTTCACCTCGGGCGGCACGGAGGCGGACAACCTGGCGGTGATCGGCGCCGCGCTCGCCGCCCGGGCGCGCGGGGCGCCGTTCCGCGTCGCCGTGGCGGCGAGCGAGCACAAGGCAATCCTCGCCGCCGCCCATGCGGTGGCGCATCTGGGAGGCGAGGAGGTGCTCCTCCCCGTCGATGCGAGCGGCCGGGTCGACGCCGCCGCATTCGAGGACGCGGTGCGCCGCGCGGTGGCGGTGGTGAGCGTGATGTGGGTGAACAACGAGGTGGGGACGATCCAGCCGGTGCGCGACATGGCGCTGCGATGTCGCGAGGCGGGTGTCTGTTTCCACTCCGACGCCGTACAGGCCTTCGGCAAGATCCCCGTTTCGTTCTCCGACGTCCCCGCAACTCTGCTCTCGATTTCCGGCCACAAGATCGGCGCCCCCAAGGGGATCGGCGCGTTGGTGGTGCGCGACCGCCAGGCGGTGGAAGCGATCATCCACGGCGGCGGCCAGCAATTCGGCCTGCGGCCCGGGACGGAGAACGTGCCGGGGATCATCGCCCTGGGACGGGCGGCGGAGCTGGCGGTGGCGGAGCAGGTGGAGCTGGAGCGGCGCCTCACCGCGCTGCGCGACGACCTCGAGGCGCGCCTCGTGGCCCAGTTCCCCGACGTGCGGATCAACGGCCGCAACGGAAACGGTGGGGAGACGCGCGCGCCGCACGTCGTCAACGTCTCGTTCCCCGGCACCGAGTCGGAGGCGATGCTGATGCACCTCGATCTCGCCGGCATCGCGTGCTCGGCGGGCTCGGCGTGCAGCACGGGGTCGCCGGAGCCGTCGCACGTGCTGACGGCGATGGGAGTGCCGCCCGAGCTGGGCGTCGCGAGCTTGCGCTTCTCCTTCGGGCGCACGAGCGAATCGGGGGATGTGGATGCGCTGTGCGCGGCGCTCCCGCGGATCGTCGAGAAGTGCAGGTCGCTTGCCGCCGAGTTGAACCGGTGAGGGACGGACGGGCGCTGTGAAGGGGAAGGTTCTCGTCGCCATGTCCGGTGGCGTCGACAGCTCGGTGGCGGCGGCGCTCCTGGTGGAGGCCGGCTACGACGTCATCGGCGCCACGCTGAAGCTGTTCTGCTACGGCGACGAGGTGCCCGACCGTCCCTGCTGCTCGCTCGACTCGATCACCGACGCGCAGCTGGTCGCGCACCGGCTCGGCATCCCGCACTACGTGCTGAACCTCGAGGACCGCTTCGGCCACGACGTGATCGACGACTTCGTGCGCGAGTACGCGCGCGGTCGCACGCCGATCCCCTGCGTACGCTGCAACTCGTTCACGAAGTTCCGGGACCTGCTGCACCACGCTGACGCGCTCGACTGCGACTATCTCGCCACCGGCCACTACGCTGTGGCACGGGATGGAGCGCTGTATCGCGGTCGCGATCCGCAGAAGGACCAGTCGTACTTCCTGTGGGGCATCGACGCTGGGGTGGTATTGCGCCTCCTGACGCCGGTCGGCGAGCTGACCAAGGTCGAGACGCGGGCGCTGGCGCGCCGGCTCGGGCTCGAGACCGCCGACAAGAAGGAATCGGTCGAGATCTGCTTCGTTCCCGACGGCGATTACGTGAAGGTGCTGGAGCGCCGGCTCCCCGCCGACGCGCCGGCGCTCGCCCCCGGCCCGCTCGTCACGGTGGGCGGCGAGGTGGTGGGCGAGCATGCCGGATTCGCCCGCTACACCATCGGCCAGCGGCGCGGCCTCCCGGGGGGGTTCTCGCACCCGCTGTACGTCGTCGACATTCGTCCCGAGACGCGCGAAGTCGTCATCGGCTCGGGCGACGACCTCTTCGGCCACGCGGTCACGCTCGAGGAAGTGAACTGGCTCGCCCCCGCGCTCGGTCCGGGCGACGACGTGCTGGTGCAATGCCGCTACCGCGCCCGCGCCGTCCCGGGAACCGTCCGCGCGGCGAGCGGCGATCGTCTCGAGCTGGGGCTGGCGGAGCCGGTGCGGGCAATCACGCCGGGCCAGTCGGGCGCGCTGTACGACGGCGCGGGACGGCTGCTCGGCGGCGGAGTGATTGCGTAGACAACTGACGTCAGACGTCTGACGTCAGACGTCTGCTGAGACTACTGGGAGGAACATCGATGCAGATCTCCAAGCTCATACGCCTGTCGCCCTGCGCCGCGCTGGCGCTCGCCGCGGCTTGCAACAAGGACGCCACCGGTCCCGCGAGCCTCTCGAACCCGCAGGCGACCATCGCGGCGGTCGCCGCGCTGGACAGCGCCTTCGGCACGCCCGTGCTGGCGAGCTTCGGCGCGCTGAGCGGCAGCATCGGCTCGACGGCGGCGACGGCGGCACTGGCGCGCACGGGGACGATCGTGCAGGCGACGCTGCCGCGTCCGGCGGGCGCCGGGGTGTCGGCGGAGGCGGCGGCGGTGCGGCGGCTTTCGGGGCTGCGCACGCTGGCGCTCGCCAATCCGCAGGGGCCGGTCATCCCCGATTCGCTGTACGGCTCGGTCTACACCTACGACACGCTGTCGGCGACGTACACGCGGTCGGCGACGACGGGCGGGCCCGCGAACGGCGTGCGGTTCACTCTGTACGCGATCAATCCGTTGACCGGCGGGGTGGCGATTCCGCTCACGCCGGTCGGCCGGACCGACCTGCTGGACGAGAGCGTCGGGTTGACGGCGAAGCTGCACATCATCGTGACGGGCAACGGGGGCACGCCGACGTACGTCGACTATACGGCGGGGCTGACGTTCGGCGCGTCCACGCTGACGGCAACGCTCAACGGCTCGCTGACGAACGCGCTCCCGGGCGGCGGGAACAAGACGCTGACGTTCACCGCGACCGCGGACTTCACGGCCAGCACGATCACGGTGCACGCGACGTACACCCTCAACAACCCGGCGGTCACGCTGGTGCTCGCCGCCACCGACGTCCAGGCGCTCCCCAAGGACTCGGTCGATCTCGCGTTCGCCCTCACCCGGCAGGGCGAGACGGTGGGCTTCACCGGGTTTCTCGTCACCACGAGCGGCACCGTCGACACGGTGTCCGCGGCGATCACCGTGAACGGTCAGAAGTACGCGACGGTCAAGGGGAACAACCTGGGGGTGACATTCTACGACGCCGACAATAACCCGATCACCGACACGACCCATCAGCACGACATTCTGGTCGCGCTGGAGGGTATTCAGTTCGCCGTCGTCCTGGTGATCGGATTCACGGCGGCGTTGTTCGGTCCGATCGTGAACCTGCTGAGCAGTTAGCGCCGCGCCCGCGCAGGACACCCCGCGTGCGACGCCCCCGCCCTTACCCGGCGGGGGCGTTTGCGCTAAATCCCCTCGAACCCTTCACGCGGAGTGGGCCGCCGTGACCTCGCGCCGCCGTTTTCTCGAATCGCTCTATTCCACCGCCGCCGTCGTCCCTGCGCTCAGGAACGACTGGCTGCACCACATCACCCGGACGGTGGGGGCGGTCGCTTCCACGAGCGCCGCC
>Ga0310811_10014148_pt1 | contig 10393 bp, 5 predicted proteins | sample YCmetagenome_FD_207642 | JGI IMG/M metagenome (GOLD analysis project Ga0310811, IMG submission 207642) | Soil microbial communities from experimental microcosm in Duke University, North Carolina, United States - YC | ecosystem: Engineered > Artificial ecosystem > Soil microcosm > Unclassified ... | reverse complement strand
TACGTCGCTGAGCTCGTGTTCGGCAGAGCGGCCCGGTTGGTCGATCAGCTCGATCCGACGGCACTCGTCCCGACGCGACGCTCGGCGGTCGTCGCCGGGGTCTTGTTCGCGGCGTGGCTGTTGGTGGCCAACCGCCCGGTCTTTCCCATTCCGAATTCGTTTCGCGGCGAGTCGACAACCAGCGCGTCGTCCGCGCCGACACTCCACGGCGTCGATGTGACCGTCATTCCGCCGGCCTACACGGGTCGCGCCGCGCAAACGCTGCGTGATCCGCCACGTGTCACGGCGCTGGCCGGCAGCAGATTGTCCGTCGTCGTTCGCGCGAATGCGGAGCTGACGACGATGGAGACGCTCGCCGCACAGGACACGCTTAGAAGGCAAGGCGACACGTTCACGGGCCAGATCGTCGCGGACGCGGACGGCTACATCGCCGTGGAGGCGCGCCGCGGCGAGCGCGGCAGCGGTCGGAGGCTGATCGGCTTGACGGTGCTTCCCGACTCCCTACCCCGCGTTCGCATTGTCACACCGGGACGCGACGAGCGATTTCCGGACGCTCATCGGACGCTATCACTCGCGATCGAAGCCAGCGATGACATCGCTCTCTCGTCGCTGACGATGCGGTTCACGAAAGTGTCGGGTTCGGGTGAGCGATTCACCTTTGTCGAAGGCCAGGTGCCACTCACCGTCGTGAGAAGCGGCGATCGCGCTTGGGCGGCGCGCGCAACTTGGCCGCTCGACTCACTCGGCCTCGAGCCCGGCGACATGGTGGTGTATCGCGCGGTTGCCGCGGATCGAAGGCCCGCCGGTGGCACTGCGGAATCAGACTCGTACATCGCGGAGATTCTCGCACCGGGCGGCGTGGCCGCCCCCGGCTTCGCGGCGGATTTCGAGCAGGAACGTTACGCCGTCAGCCAGCAGATGGTGATCGTGAAGACCGAGCGGCTTATCGCTCGGCGCGCGGCGATGTCACCGACAGATTTTGCCGATCAATCGCAGCAGCTCGCTGCCGAGCAACGGAAGGTGCGCGCGGAGTTCGTGTTCATGCTGGGCGGCGAGCTCGCCGACGCGCCGGACGTCGCGGCGAGCATGACGGACATCAACGAAGAGGAAGAGGCCGGCCGCGAGTCCGACCTCCTCGCCGGATACAACGCGAACGCCGGGCATGTCGCGTTGATTCGCGGCATTCGCGCGATGAGCCGTGCCGCGGCGTCTCTCACGACGGGCGATCCGACGGCGGCTCTACCGCACGAACGCGCGGCGCTCGATCAGCTCGAGCGCGCCTTCTCCCACTCGCGAATCCTTTTGCGCGCGCTCGCAACGCGCGAACGACTCGATTTGTCGCGTCGCTTGAGCGGCAGCCTTAGCGACGCCGTCGGCGATGCGAGGCCGGTAGCCGAACCGAATCGAGACGCTGCCTCGGTGACGCTGCGCCGGGTCCTGTCCGACGTATCGGCATTGGCGAGCAAACGCGATCGCGACGCCAATGACGCGACGAAGGCGGCCGCGCTCGCCGAGGAGGCGCTGCGCGTCGATCCATCGTCGCGGGTGCTTCAGGATGTCAGTGCGCAACTATCGCGGGCAGCCGCCGCGATGTCTGGCCATCGGGCCGACGAGACGGCTGCCGCAATCGACCAGGCGTCGCGCGATATCGCGAAGATCTTGCGTCGAGAGCTTCCCGAGGCGCCGGCTCGCGCCGCGGAATTTGGCGAGCGGCGCATGCACGGCGCGCTCGTCGATGCGCTGCGGGGCGCGAAACCGTGATGCAGGCAAGACTGCACGTCGGCTCGGGCGCGCGGTTTCTGGGCCGCGCCCTTGCGATTGCCATCGCGGTTGGCGGCATTATCGATCCGGCAATCACGAGCGACCGACCGGCGAAGCGCATCGTGATCGTCTCGGCGAGCGACTATGTGCGCGACGGCCGGCTGGCTGACGTCGTCGAGAACAGGCTCCGCCGCCAGTTCGAGGTGGCGCGAGCGCCGATCGCCGGCGCGAGCGCGACAGTGATTGTCGGCGACCGGTTGCCGCAGGCCAACGACAATTTCCCGACGCCGGCGTTCGTCATCGTTGCCGACAGCAGCGAACCGCGCGTCGAGCTCGATCGGATCGACGTTCCGTCGAGCGCCACGCTCGACGAGCGCGTCGCTGCTCGGGCGGTCGTCAGTGTGCTCGGCGCGGCGGGACGGCCGGTGGACCTCACGGTGCGGGCGGGCGGCGCCGTCGTCGACCGCGTTACGAGCCGCGTGGCAGGCGACAGCACCTTGATCGTTCCACTGAGCTTTGTCCCGACGTCGACCGGCCCGGTCGTCATACGAGTGTCGGCGAGTATCGGCGGCACGGAAGCTCCGGCGGTCGCCGACGCGGTCGTCAATGTCGTCGGCCGACGTCGTTCGATTCTGTTCTACGATCCGCGTCCATCGTGGATGTCGACGTTCGTGCGTCGAGCTCTCGAGCACGATCCACAGCTCATGGTCACGAGCCGCGTCGTCACGTCGCGGAATGTGAGCACCAACGCCGGACAACCTCCGGCGACGCTCGGCGATCAATCGACCCTCGCGCCCTTCGACGCCGTCGTGATTGGCACACCCAACGCACTCTCGGCGACGGATGTCGCCGGCCTCGAAGCGTTCATGCGGCGGCGCGGCGGCAGTGTCGTCTTCCTACTCGACGAAGCCACGCCCGGCCCATACGAGCGCCTGGCCCGCAATTCGGTCTGGTCGTCAACGCGGGGGACGCCTGTCGCGTTCGCGCTTGCGCGCGGTGACTCGACGACGATTCGGGCGGCCGACGTCGTCGTTCCGGCGAAGATGCCGGCCGCGGCGACTGTCATCGCCGGAGGAGCGACGCCGGTCGTTTGGGAGATTCCCGTCGGCGCGGGCCGGCTCATTGTGAGCGGGGCTCGCGACGCGTGGCGCTTTCGCGACCCCGGGTCGTCGACGTTCGATCGGTTTTGGCGAACGGTGATTGCCGACGCAGCCGCGTCCGCACCGCCACCGCTGGTGGTGGAGACCGCTGCTGCTCTGGCCAAACCCGGCGAGATGGTCGATGTGCACGCGACCGTTCGCGACGCCGCGCTCGCCGCCGACGCGGCATCGGCGCCGGGCTCCGTTCGCGCCACGATCGCCGCGGTGCTCGCGCCGGACACACGCGTTCGCATGTGGCCGTTGGGCGACGTCGGCCAATTCAGCGGCGCAGTGCGAGCTCCAAGACAGCCTGGTATCTACCGCCTGTCGGTAGCCGCGAGCGGGCGCACGGCCGAGGTTCCTTTCGTGGTTTCCGCGGACGCGCGCACCGACGCGCCAGTCTCCAGCGCGTTATCGACAGCGTGGGCGACGTCGCGGGGCGGACGGCTCTTCCACGCGCGCGATGTCGATAGGTTGCCTTCAGCGTTGGACGCCGCGATCCAATCCCGTTTGGAACGAACGACGTGGCGTCCTTTCCGATCGGCGTGGTGGATCGTACCCTTCGTGCTCGCCCTTTCGGGGGAATGGTGGTTGCGCCGGCGCCAAGGATTGCGGTGACGGGCTAGTAGGCGCCTCGGCTGCTCGGCCCCCGAGGATTGTCAATCTCGTTTTCGTGACGCTCACCCGATTTCTCACTCATGTATACTCGCGAAGAAGCTCGAGCTCTGGTCGACAAGGTGATCGCGATGGGCAGGGACGCGAAAGCCGATACAGTGGAAGTCAATCTCACCGGGGGCGAACGCTCCGGAACCCGCTGGGCCAACTCCTCTATCACCACGAACCTCGTCCAATACGACCGTCAGATCGTCGCGACCGTGCGCGTCGGACAGAAGCAAGGCAACGCGACGACACGCGATTTCAGCGACGCGGGCCTCAAAAAGATGATCGACGAGGCGATCGACGAGGCGAACAAGGCCAACGACAATCCGAATCTTCCGGAATTGCTCGGCGCCCAAGAGTACATCCCCGTCGACGGCGCGCTGCCGACGACGATTGCGTACGGTCCCGCCGAACGCGCGCGCATGGTGAAGGACAGCATCGACACCGCCGAACGCATGGGCGTGCTGGGAGCCGGCTACATCCCGAAGAACGACATCACTACCTGTAACGCGAACTCGAAGGGCCTGTTCGCGTACTATCGCTCCGCGGAGATGGGCTTCTCGCTCACCTGTCGCATGGCCGACGGTTCGGGTTCCGGCTGGTCCGGAACAACCGGCGTGAAGGATGTCAGCACCGTTGATGCGAAAGCGCTGACGACCGTTGCGGCCAATAAGGCGCTCAAGAGCCGGAAGGCGAAAGCGATCGAACCAGGACGCTACACCGTCATTCTCGAGCCGCGTGCGAACGCGCGCTTCCTCTCGCTGTTGCTCGGCATCTTCAACCCGAACGGCGGTGGATTTGGACCGCCGGGTGCAGGCGGTCCCGACGCCCCGCCAGGCGGCGGAGGCGACACTCCCCCGGCCGGGGGAGGTGGCGCCGGCGGTGCCTTCGGCGGGGGCGGGGGCGGCCGCGGCGGCGGAGGTGGCGGTGGTGGTGGTTTGTTCAATAACGCACCGGGATCGGCCGCGTCGTACATGACCGGCAAGAAAGTCGGCGACAAGCTGTTCAGCGACCTGTTCACGCTGAAGAGCGACATCGGCAATTCGACGCTTCGCCAGAACACGGTGCTCAACGACAACAAGCCGGCCAAGCCGGTAACGTGGGTCGAGAAGGGCGTGCTGAGAGCGTTCGGTCCGAATCAGGGAGCGAACACGAATCAATCGCTCGTGATGGAGGGCACCGAGCTCTCGATCGACGACATGGTGAAGCAGACCCGTCGTGGCCTGCTCATCACGCAGTTCTGGTACATTCGCGGCGTGCCGTCGCAGGAGCAGGCGCTGCTCAACACGGGAATGACGCGCGACGGCTTGTTCCTCATCGAGAACGGCGAGATCGTCGGTCCGGTTCAGAATTTCCGCTGGAACATGTCGCCGATCGTCGGCTACTCGAACCTGACGCTGGTCGGCAAGCCCGTGCCGATGGACCTCGGCGAGGGCTTCGGCGCGGCCAATGCGGCGCTCGTGCCGCCGGTGCGCATCGAAGAGTTTTACATGACGTCCATCTCACCCGCCGTCTGACCAATTCGAGAATCATCATATGACGTCACGTCGAGATTTCATTCGCGGGGTTGGCGCTACGACGGTCATGGGCGCGCTCTATTCGCGCGACCTGGTCGCCGATCTCATTGCGACATCGCCGTCGGGCCGCGTGCTCGAGACCAAGTTCAAGGGCCTGGCCGACATCGCACTCGCTGAGGGCAAGCTGGCCGGATGCAGCTATACCGACATTCGATTCACGCTGACGGCGAGCCCACCGGGCGCCACGGCGAATTTCCGCGCCGAGGGCGGTGGTGAGGGCGGTCGCGGTGGTCGAGGCGGCGGCGGCCGAGGTGGTGGCGGCGGCGGTGGTGGGTTTGGTGGCGGGCGCGGCGGCCGCGGGGCTCAGCTTCGCGAGATTCCGACCGACGCCAACCGGCAGCCGGGCGGCTTCGGCGTGCGCGTGGTGCACAGCGGCGTATGGGGCTTCGCGTCGAGTCCGATCGTCACCGAGGACGAGATTCGCCGCATCACGCGCGTCGCCGTGGAAGTCGCCAAGGCGAGTGCGATCGCGAAAAAGGCGGATCTTCAGCTCGCTCAAGTACCCAAATACGTCGACAACTACGTGACGCCGATGGTCAAGCCGCCCTTCTCCGTTTCGCAGACGGACAAGCAGGCCTGGGCACAGGCGATCGTCGACAAGGCGAAAGGCGTCGCCGGCGTTACAGCCGTGAATGTGTCGGCGAACCATGGCTACGAATGGCGGTACTTCGCGTCGAGCGAAGGGTCGTACATCGAGCAGGAGTTCTATTCGACGACACCGACCTTGAGCGTGACCGCCAAGGTCGGCGACGTCACGCGGACACGGAATTATCCGGGCGTCGCGTCGATGGGCGGCTGGGAAGTCGCCGAGCGAACGGATTTCCTCGCGTCCGCCGAGCGCGTCGCGCACGAGGCGGTCGAGATGTGCACCGCGAAGCCACTCGGCTCGAGCGGACTGCGCGATCTGATTCTCTCGCCGTCGCACGCGATGCTCACGATCCACGAGATCGTCGCGCACGCGACGGAAGTGGACCGCGTCGTCGGGTACGAAGCGAATTACGCGGGCACGAGCTTCGTGAAGCTCTCGGACATCGGCAAGCTTCGGTATGGCTCGAAGCTCATGAACATCACCGCCGACAAGACCGACGACGGTCTCGGCTCGGTCGGCTATGATGACGACGGCGTGAAAGCCCAGAAGTTCCCGATCGTGCGCGACGGCATCCTCGTCGGCCTCCAGACCAATCGCGAGACCGCGCATCTCGTCGGCGAGAAGTTCAGCCGGGGTTGCACGTTCGCGAACTCGTGGCGCGACTACCCCTTCCTCCGCATGCCCAACGTGCACTTGGAGCCGGGACCGGCCAACTCACCGACGCGCGAACAGCTCATTGCCGACGTGAAAGACGGCGTGATGATCGACGGCCGCGGCAGCTACTCGATCGACCAGCAGCGATACAACGGCCAGTTCGGCGGCCACATCTTCTGGGAGATCAAGAACGGCAAGATCACCCGCCAGGTCACCGACGTGACCTACAACGCGATCACGACGGACTTCTGGAAGAACCTGGATGGCATGACCGGTCCGTCGGAGTACCTAAAGTTCGGCACGGGCGGCGACGCCAAAGGGCAGCCGACGCAGACGAACTCGATCTCACATGGGTCGCCCTGGCTGCTCATTCGGAAGATCATGGTGGGAGCAGCTTTCGATTAAACACAGTGAAGCTTCCGTTCAGCCGTTTTGTTGTCCGTATCTAATTGTTCTACCCGTCCACGATTTGGGGTGCCTGCGTGATCGAGATCCATTGGAGATCTCGACCACGTTTGCATCATCAGTCCAATGTCCGCTTGGAACAATTAGATACGGACAACAAACGGAGGGGACGGACTGAACGGACCTGCCTTGGCACGACAGCGCCGGGTCGCGTCGGTGATCAGGAGATGGGTGTCTTTAGCCTCAGGTCATCGCGTAGACGACCAGATTCACCGCGAACTTCGTGTTGTCCTTGGTGCGAAAGCGCTTGTTCTGCCAGGCGTAGTCCCATTCGCAACCGTAGTCCTGGTTGGAATAGACGACGCCGAGTCGGCCGTTGCGCTCGACGCCCTTCAGGTAGCCGTGGACCGTGTTGTCGCCCCAGCCATTGAGCTCGTGTGATGTCTGCGGCGGTCCGGCAAACTTGAAGAACGTGCGGTAAACGCGGTGGTCGTTCGGCAGCTTCTGCAGTGTTCCTTGGCCGAGAGTGCGCGCCATCTCGGCTTCGAACGACTTCGCATACAGACCGTTCACGTCGTGATTGCAGTCATCGGAAAAGAGCAGACCACCGTTATCGACGTATCGCACGAGGCCCTTCCGCTCTTTCTCGCTGAAGCGAACGAGCTTGTGGCCGGTCATGAAGAGAAAGGGGAACGAGAGCAGGTCGGCGGAATCGAGCGTGATCACGACCTCGTCCTGCTTCACCGGGATCGACGTGTATTGCAGGACGGCGTCGAGGACGTTCGAGCAGACTTTGGGGTTGTAGTCCCAATCGCCCGAGTCGTAGCGAAGACGGGCGAATACAAATTCGCCGGAACTGGGTGTTAGCGCGGGCAACCAGGCCGGCGCCGCAACGAGGCTGCCGATTCCCCACCCCATGCGGCGCAACAGCTCGCGGCGGTCCATGCGGAGAATCTATTCAGTGGCCATGTTGGGGGCAGCACGGAGTGGCGCTAAGGAGCCGCGCCGTCTGCACGAGCTCGAGCGTGCCGATCAAATCGACTCCCGCGTCGAGAAGGCGCCGGTAGACGTGCTGGTTCACGGGCACGTGATAAGCCCGGATTCGCTGCCCGGGAAAGAGCGCCTTGGTGGCCCGTATTGCCGCAAACCAGCGCCGGCGGTGCGCGGGTAATTGCCAGCGCCGCCCGATCGTTTGCTCGTAGTCGATGCTGATCAACCCTACGCCCCGATCCGCCGCATCCGCCGGTGGCCCGCTGGAGCTCAGCAGCCGCGCTTGTCGCGACAAGGGTACCGGCGCGCTGTCGCGAAAGCCCGGCGGATACCAGCCCACGAGCACGGCCTGCACGGGCGGAGCGCGGGATAGCGATTCAGCCGGCTGCCCGTTCCCAATCGAGAAGAGATCGGGATAGCGCGAGAGGACAGCGACCAGCGTATCGAAGGTGGGCCGCGACTCCTCCTTGATTTCCAAGTCGAGCAGGAATGGTTGTCCGTCGTCGGTGAGAGTTCCACAACGCGCGACGATCTCCCGCAACGGCGCGAGGTATTCCGTCTCCAGCGATCCGTCCTGAACGGCGGCGCGCCGTTCGTGGCCGAGCTGCAGCTTGCCTTTGACGAGGAACACGTCGGCCTCGACCCCCTTGAAGCCGAGCGAAAGCGCGTCGTGAAGAGGACGCGCGTTCAGGTAGTCATTGTGCGCGTATGCGGGCAAACTGCCGCGAGGACAGTCCGACTGGGGCGGTCGACGCACCACGGCGGCGGCGAAAACGAGCGCGAAGGACGCGACCGCGAGCTCTCTGTGATACGCCACTCCTCGCGTCGGCACAGCAACGACACTAGAAATGTTTCGTCAGCGTCGGCGACGAGACGTGCGCCGCGGCAGTCATCGGACCGGATGCGCCAACGGGCGCGTAGAAGCGCGTGAGCTCTTCCATCGTCGCGCGCATGCTCTGAGCGTCCGGCCAGCCGCTCACTGTCTTCTTGCCGTTGAGGTCGTAGCGCTGGACGTACATTGGCCATACCACGAAGACTTTATCGTCGAGGATCAACGCGTGATGGATGTAGCTCGCCGCGACGATCGGTCGCCGGTCAGGCAGCCGTCCAAACAGGTTCAATCCGTTGCTGTAGTCTCGAGTGTTCCAACCGCAGTGCAGCGCTTCCTGAAGGATCGTCGGCGCGATGTCGACTTCCGAGGTCACGGTGGACACCCGTCGTCCCGGTTTCCCCGGAGCGTAGACGATCAACGGCACCCGGGTCTGGTATTGGGTGAAGTTGCCGCCGTGCATCCAGGTATTATCGCGATTGTCGTTGAACTCTTCGCCGTGGTCGCCGGTGATGACCACGATCGTGTTCTCGAGCAGGCCTGAGTCGCCCATGCGCCGCAGCAGGTCGCCGATCAGTCCATCCACATAGTGGACGGCGTTGCGGTAATCGTTGAGCATCGGCGCGGGGTCGTCTGCCGCGCGCGCGCGAATCACGTTCAGCTTGCGTGCCGGCTGGAAGGGCGCGGAGTCGGCGGGATAGTCGTAGTTGTAGTGCGTCGATTTGTAGAAGGCGAACCCGAAAAACGGTGTTCGTGCTGCCTGCTGCGCCGTCATGAAGCTGAACAGGCGGTCGGTCATGTCGCGGTCGTTCTCGTGAGCCGTCGTCCCGTTGAACGATTCCTCGACGTCGATGTCACGAAATACGGCCTCCTTGATCTTGTGCGCCTTGAAGTCCGACTTGGCGAAGATCCCAAAGGCGTAGCCGTTCTCCTGCAGTGCGTCGATGAGAACCGGATTGTGGATGCGGACGTTGTTTGCCTTGACCGCTTTCCAATACGTGGAGTGAATGCCGTAAAACAGCGGGAAGACTCCAGACGGCGTCGAGTTGCCGGAGCTGAAGTGATCGAGAAAGACGGAGGCGCCGCGACCGAATGCCGAGAGGCGTGGGGTGGTGACGGAATCCAGCGTGTTTGCGCGCCAACTCTCGACGAGAAGGACGAGCACGTTCTTTCGAGTCGTGTCGGCGCGAACGCCACAGCTCGCATCACGCAGCGGGTATTGCAGCGAAGCGGATCCCGCGACCGACGCGTTGGTCTCGCTCTCACGGATCAGAGACAGCTGGCGCCCGTATTTCACCGCATTCCGATGCGAGCGCATCGGAAAATAGAACGGGAGCTGCGGGGTGATCGACGTAAATCGAGTGTCGCTTACTTCGTACGCGACAATGTGAATGGCCTGTGTGATCGCGAAGCAGACGAGGCACGTGCCAACCAGGCCCGCGCTCCACAGGGAGCGGCGACGGATCCGGCGGGCTGTGCGAAGCAAGAACAACTGCAGCGCCAGGATCACGGCGAACGCGAGCACGGAGCCGGCGATCTGCGACGGCTTTATGCCAAGGCCCTCGAACGTCGTCAGCAGGTATTGAAGCCAGAACGCGTCGATGTGCGCTTTCGCCACCCGATACACGATGCCGTCGATCGCGAAATAGCAAAGCGCCAGCGTCAGGATCGTTGTGCTCGCCGCGGTAAAGACCCGCGGCCAGCGGCCGACGAGCAGGAAGGCGACCGTCAGGAGGACGAAGATGAGGAAGACGTAGTACCCGGCGAACACCAACAGCGTGTACACGCC
>Ga0310811_10014147_pt1 | contig 10393 bp, 12 predicted proteins | sample YCmetagenome_FD_207642 | JGI IMG/M metagenome (GOLD analysis project Ga0310811, IMG submission 207642) | Soil microbial communities from experimental microcosm in Duke University, North Carolina, United States - YC | ecosystem: Engineered > Artificial ecosystem > Soil microcosm > Unclassified ... | reverse complement strand
TCTCTACTTACATCGTTTGCATCCCTCCCGATTCCTGTACTAGCTGCCACAGCAGCCGAGTACGCGTTATTCATATGTACACCACAGCTCTGTCACATAACCGAAAGCACGTACAAAAAGTCATCTTAATCAAGGACAGAGCGTCTAAAACGGCCGGCAGGAACGGCGGACGGTTGGGAGTACGCTCCACAACTGGGCATTCGCTAGTCCAAGATGCACTCGAGACCCTGGGGGTCTCTAGAATAGATCGTAATGTCCTACATAGAGTACTACTCTGCAAAGGACAGAAATTGGAACTAAAAAAAAAAAAAAAAACACCATTGCTTAGGCGCTTCCTAGCGATGGAAGCATCTTGACTAACCAACTCCTTCGTATGCTCAGAGAAGTCGGGCCCAGATGCGGCATCAACCAGCAAGCTCACGAGAAAGCTCTGTGAAAGATGTTTTGCCAGGGCATGATGGAGAGCATGCTCTATTGTGAAAGAAATGTGGTCAATGATGCGCTGCTCGAGGTGATAAGCGCATTGACACGGAGATAATGAGCGAGACTCACCTTGTAGGCAATGTGATAATAGGCTCGAATGTCAGCCATCACAACCAGCTCTTCCTCAAATGAGTCGGGGGGTAACAACCGTGCAAGATCTGAAATCTGGAGACCTGCATACCCCGCTTCTGCAAGAGCCCTCAAAGCTTTGGCCTCTAGCGTCTCCGGATAAGGCCGATCAGGACCTAGTGCGACCTGTTGAGGTTACACCCCATCTCGGCATAGGCGATGGCGGGGGTATTCATACTCCGCGTCGTCACATTCAACATCAGGGATTGGGTGAACTTCGAGTTTGGGCGACTTGGCCTCCCTAATACGATGGATGGGAGCCCTGTACAGAAAAGGTCTACTCCGAACTGTCTTATAATGAGCCAGCCATTTCGCGGAGTGTTTGAAGATAGTGCGTGTTCTGAGATTAGTAGTTTACAATTCCAAGGCTGTTTTGACAGCGTCTTTGGAGATATGAACCTGAATTCGAATCAAATTGCTAATTTTAAAGGCAACTTAGCAAGCCCAGACAATGGTCAACGCTTACCCTAAATATTCCTCAAGGACTTTGGAGCGTCCAAAATGAGTGTCAATGACTTGATCAAGCGCATTGTTGACACCAGCGAGACAGCGCTCAGATCTCGGAGCAACCCAAAGTTTGGTGAATTGAGTAATGAGGTTTGCCTTCGCCTGATATGGCACGTTGTTCGGAAGCTCCATCCAATCGCCCTTTAAGCTGCCGCCCAACTGCAACAAAATCCGAAAACAAACTCTTGGATGACCCTGCGGATATCATATATGCCCATCACTTTCACACCTGGGTCTCGCTCAGTAAGAGACATGTTCCCTTCAGTATCATATACTGGAACATGATCTTTCGGTTTATCGAAAAGTCTAAAGTCAGGAGCAGTGCCACGTATAATGTGGCATGATCATATGTATTGCATTCCCTAGGGCATCTGCAAATAGTAGCATGAGTATACCTGTAATAGCTAGTATTTATGAGAGTCACCTTGTACAGGTTCTGATATCTCTTGGGACGTTGATCTTTATCATGAAAAATGAATCAAGATACAAAAGGGCAACATATCTGCCAACGTACCGTGACCCCACTAACGGCCTCGTAAGAATGAACTTTTTCCCGCTGAAAATTCGTTGAATATAGCTGTGGGTGCAAAGGGAGGTGACTACAAATCGGATTGGCCACCAATTATGACTATGGATGGTAAAGCGATCAACGTGTCGGCACTGTAAGAAGTAGCATGAGCGATCCGAGGTCATAACAAGATCCGTAATCACTTACATGAAAGCCTCCATGCTGAGATTCCAACCCAAGAACTCAAGCTCTTCAATCCACGCTCAATCTAAATTATACACTTTGTGTTTTAAAAAAATCGTTTGTCGGCAGGTTTCGAACCTGCGCACTGCAAGAGAGACAGATTTAATTCTGTTGTGGTCGCTGTTTCTGTCAGGAGGAAGTTAAGATAAAACTCCGACACCTGTCCATGAAGGGTGTGATAAGAGGGAAAAATCATTTGTCAGCAAGTTTCGAGCCAACGCAGTTGAGGAGAAATAGGTTTTTGATTCTGTTGTGGTAACCACTTTGGTGCCAAGACAGTTGATATGTCCATGAATGCTCAAAGCGTGGTAAGAGGCAAAAGATAACCTGCAACTGTTAGTAGTTAGCCAGCGTAGCTCCAAGGCTACTTGGGTTGAATCAATTTCTAATATGAGCACCTACACGCACTCTAACATACGTCAAGCGATGGTCTCCCTCGAATAGCAAATAATTTCGTTTCATAAAATAACCATGTGCACAAGCCAAGCTGTACATGCGGAGGACGCAAGTTTGATAATTATCGTTACCTATGGACGATGGCACAAACAATCTGAATAAGAGTCATTTTACCAATGAAACAAGTTGCTATTCACGTACATGTTACAATACGAGTGATAGTAGAATTTGAATATATGAGAGACAACAACAAACCTGCTAGCAGCAGACACACGACTTCCCGCCTCCATGTTCACCAGGATCTATATGTACTGCTACTGCCTGCTGCTGTTGTGTACCAGAGTCCGGTTGATCAGTATCCTGTTCTTGATATTCAAGAGGTACTATGTCCGGGTCCTTCAAGTAGCTAGGACCCGCTGCAGCATTACGCTGTAGACTATACATCAGACACCCAAGACACTGTGATAAGAATCGACCGGGCGCACCTCTTTAGCCTTTGTGAAAGGAACTTCGACAACCGGTGGTGTTGCATGATGAGGTGGCCGGGTGTATAGGTGTCGTATATGGGTTTTGAAGGTGGTAGGAGCAGAGGCTGGTGGTGTGGTGGTAGGTGGTGCAGACGTGGGAGCTGGTGCTGGTACAGGTGCCGGTGGAGGAGCTGAACGAGGAGTTCTAGCCATAGCGAGCCTGAGTCTCTTAAGACGCCCAAGGTGCTGTTGAGGTCGTGGCCGCGAAATTTGAGAACGCTGTAATAAACTATGTCAGGGAGAAACGAAGGATTAGCCATTGTACGCACTTGATGCATTCCATGGAAGAAATTGGGTTCTGTATCATAACCATCCTGATCCTGCCCGGGGATCTCCGCCTGCAACCAGGTCAGCAGAGAAAGAGATAAAGAAGAAAGTACATACGCCGAGAATACGGTCATCATGCGCAGCGAGCGCACTACATTTCTCCTTGAATTCTGAGTGAAATGCGAGTGAGTATGATAGCGTCAGGTGACGTCACTGAGAACATGCCTTTGGACCAATCAAGGCAGCTGGCCTTAGTGGTTTTGTCGATGACATCCATCATGTATTGGTGTGCTTCGAGGGCTTCATCAAGTTTACCTGCAGAGAGGAATGTCTGGCACCGTTTCTGGTGTGTTGTAAGACACAGAGACTCAAGGTCCCAGCCGAAGAGCTGGACAAAGCACCCATGTGTTAAAAAGATTATGTATGCACCATCTTGACGCACCATGATGAGTTCCCCAAATATTTCATGAATACCTTTTGATGAGAAAGCACCAGAGTTGACAGCAGCAGTGAAATGATCAGCGGCTTCGTCATAATGCGCACCGTCCAATGCTTTGGTTCCGAGCTGAACACGTAGATATGTCTAATGTGAGTCGCAAAGATCAGTCTTGATGACTGAGCGTGGCTGGATGATACTTACTTCCACGACATGACACCCGAGAGGATCGACATTCGGAAAAGCGGCGGTGAGTTCTTTGACGAGCAGCATTGCCTCCTCGTGTTGATCTGCATTGAAGAGGGCAATGGCCTGAAACACGCAATGAAGCAGAGAATATCGGAGAGGAATTCGACCTACCTTGATCAAGAGAAGATAATGGTTGATTGTTGAATCTTGGTTCGTGAAAAAGGATGCGATATCGAATGCTGCCCTTGCATGCCGGACGTTGCCCTTTCCGCAGAGGGCGATGCCTTTGGAGATGTAGCCTGTCAATGAGGGCTGAATGCTGATGGACTATGACACGAATGAAAGTCGGCCTTTTCGTAACAGGGCCATGATGAACTCACTTTGAGCGCATCCCAAAGAGCATGGTCCCAGTCGTTTTTTCTGGCCATAACGAACGAGCGATGGGCATATGAGGTATGAGGGTTGTCATCGGTGTCTATCTCTTGCGTGAGCAACTCTTCAGCGGTATCCAGGTCTCCGGTTACACATGCATCGCGGGCTGTGGTGATAGCCAGGACCTGCAGAAAAGATGCTCGAATTGTGTTATGAGAGTCAAGAATGGAAACTAGCCTTTGGAACCATGAATTGCTTGGGTAATTCCCACTCTGAGATCTTTTTATCATCACCTCCGCTGAGGATGCGTTTACCATCAACGGAGAATGTGACACATTTCAGGATGGATGAGTGCTGGAAGATGGCGATGGTTTGTCTACATGAGAGCGACCAGAGACGGACATGGTTGTCGTGAGATGCAGAAGCGACGAGGGTGCCAGAGGGATGAATGGCAATGGCGCGGATAGCGCTGGTGTGGCCTTTCAAGGGATGACCGACCTGCTCCCAGGTCAATCGATCCCACTCTTGTATGGTATTATACTCTACTACTGAAAGAAGGCGCGTGCCATCAGGCATCCACGCGAGTGACCAGCTATAATCCCCAAAAGATGCGACATGTTCCCTTGTGCCTGGATTATAAATTTGGATGTTGCGGTATGTTGCGATGGCAAGGAGTTCACCAGAAGGCGAATATCGAATGCAGTAGGCATAACCACCACACTTGATTGGTTCTCCTTGCATCTGCCACGTTTTAGTACACCAAAATTTAATCGTTTCGTCCCGTGAACCAGTGGCCAGCACCGTGCCATCCGGAGAAAAATCAACCGAGTAGATGTAATCGGAGTGGGCTTTGATGGGTTCGGTAAGGGATCCACCAGTTTCACCGTGCCAGGCAATGAATTCTCCATTTTTATCGCCGCTTGCTATCATTTGACCATTTCGTGAAACCGCCAATGCCCACACCAATGCGCTATGTCCTTCTATCTCTTTCAACACAATACCTGTCTCCAAGTCCCAAAGACGAAGTGTCTTGTCGAATGAGCCGGTAATAATTCGTCGCTTATCGGGGAAAACTGCGACTGCCGATACGTTGTCATCATGATCTTCAAAAGTTCGAAGGGGCGTGGTGCTTGTAATAAGCTGTGGCATTTTACTAGAGGCTGGTGGTGTTAAGGGATTGAGGATGTCTTTCTAAGCTGCCGAGGTGCGTGTGTTGTGCACTTTTATACTGCTTCATCACACCACTAACCTACCTCGTTTTCATACACGCTCAAGACACGAGGCAGCCGGTTATGGCTAGTAGCGGTGTGGATATCGGTGAGTCAACAGTGAGTGAATTGACGATGACCAAGGTGTATTCAATGGCAGCGGGTTAGAACTAGTTGTCAGCACAGTATTATTATCATCGAAAACAGCGAGAGCCTTGCTATGACTGCGTGTAGTGAAAGATGTAGGATAGCGGTGAGGAGGCAGTTTATCGGATATGCAGTGGCGGGCTGACCCAAGTCCACACCCGAATGGCGTGTCTCAAGAGATGCTAAACGTCTATAGGGGGTCGTAACAGATATCAGTTCTACTTACGCTCAGCTGAACGTTTAAAAAGCGCAAGGCTCACGTCGACAGCAACACCAGTACTAAACAGTCAAATGATAACGTGGAAGAGCGTATGATCGATGATGCGAAGATCGTATGCCTGCGTCAAGATACCTGGCGTGCATCAGTTCAAACATTGCGCACCGTGTCCAATCGGAAGTGTGTCAGGCCCACAATATACTAAGTATCGCAGTTGTGAGACGTACACGCATTCATCGGAATTAGACTTTGCTTGTCTCAAGATGTCATTATTCCGTGATGTTACAGTGATCAAACACCATTGTTGAAGGTCATGAGTTTCCAGCAAATATTCAATAGGCGTTCTTTTCTTGTTGAGAGCATTAGGCACTTCCTAGCGATGAAAGGATCTTCACTAACCAACTCCTTCATATGCTCAGAGAAGTCGGGCCCAGATGCGGCATCAGCCAGCAAGCTCGGGATGGGAGCCTTGTACAGAAAAGGTCTACTCCGAACTGTCTTATATTGAGCCAGCCATTTTTCGCGGAGCGTTTGAAGATAGTGCGTGTTCTGAGATTAGTAGTTTCCAATTCGATGGCTGTTTTGACAGCGTCTTGGGAGATATCAACCTGAATTCGAATCAAATTGCTGATTTCAAAGACAACTTAAGCCCAGACAATAGTAGTGAGGAGTCAACGCTTACCCAAAATATTCCTCGAGAACTTTGAATCGTCCAAAATGAGTGTAAATGACTTGATCAAGCACATTATGGATACCAGCAGATGGAGCAACCTAAATGTTTGGTGAATTGAGTAATGAGGTTTACCTTCGCCTGATATGGCACGTTGTTCGGAAGCTCCCGTCCAATCGCTGCCGCCCAACTGCAACAAAACACGAAAACGAACTCTTGGATGACCCGGGCCCTGCGGATATCATGTATGCCCATCACTTTCACACCTGGGTCTCGCTCAGTAAGAGACATGTTCCCTTCAGTATCATCTACTGGAACATAATCTTTCGTTTGTCGAAAGATCTAAAGTCAGGAGCAGTGCCATGTATGATCTGGCATGATCAGACGTATTACATTCCATATGGCATCTGCAAATAGTAGCATAAGTATACCTGCAATAGCTAGTAGTTATTAGGGTCACCTTGTACAGCTTCTGATATCTCTTGGGACGTTGATCTTTATCGTGAAGAAGAAAAATGAAAAAGGACAAAATATCTACCGACATACCCCACTGACAGCCTCGAACGAGTGAACTTTTCCCGCTGAAAATTTGTTGGGACACGGCACCAGAATGACCTTTGTTTTTGTGCGCCGGCTGTCGATTCAGAGGCTTATGTGCACAAGCCAAGCTGTACATGCAGAGGACACGAGTTTGATTATTATCGTTACCTATGGACGGTGACGTGAATAATCTGAATAAGATTCATTTTTATCAATGAAATAAGTTGCTATCTACGTACATGTTACAATACGAGTGATAGTAGAATTCGAATATCTGAGAGACAATAACAAACCTGCTAGCAGCAGACACACGACTTCCCGCCCCCGTGTTCACCAGGGTCTATATGTACTGCAACTGCTTGCTGTTGTTGCTGCTGTTGTGTACCAGGGTCCGGTTGATCAATATCTTGTTCTTGATATTCAAGAGGTACTATGTCCGGGTCCTTCAAGTAGCTAGGACCCGCTGCAGCATTACGCTGTAGACTATGCATCAGACACCCAAGACACGTTGATAAGAATCGACCGGGCGCACCTCTTTACCCTTTGCAAAAGGAACATCAACGACAGGCGGTGTTGCATGATGAGGTGGCCGGGTGTATAGGTGTCGTAGATGGGTTCTGAAGGTGGTAGGAGCGGAAGCTGGTGGTGTGGTGGTAGGTGGTGCAGACGTAGGAGCCGATGCTGGTACAGGTGCCGGTGGGGGAGCTAAACGAGGAGTCCTAGTCATAGCGAGCTTGAGTCTCTTAAGACGCCCAGGGCGCTGTTGAGGTCGTGGCCGAGAAATCTGAGAATGCTGTAATGAACTATGTCAGAGTGAAAGGAAGGATTAGCCACTGTACGCACTTGATGCATTCCATGGAAGAAATTCGGTTCTGCATCATAACCATCCTGATCCTGCCCGGGGATCTCCGCCTACATACAGGTCAGTAGAGAAAGAGATCGATGAGAAAGTGCATACGCCAAGAATTCGGTCATCATGCGCAGCGAGCGCACTACATTTCTCCTTGAATTCTGAGTGAAATGCGAGTGAGTATGATAGCGTCAGGTGACGTCACTGAGAACATGCCATTCGACCAATCAAGGCAGCTGGCCTTAGTGGTTTCGTCGATGACATCCATCATGTGTTGGTGTGCTTCAAGGGCTTTGTCAGGTTTACCTGCAGAGAGGAATGTCTGGCACCGTTTCTGGTGTGTTGTAAGACACAGAGACTCAAGGTCCCAGCCGAAGAGCTGGACAAAGCACCCATTTGTTAAAAGGATTGTGTATACACCGTCTTGACGCACCATGGTGAGTTCCCCAAATTCTTGATGAATGCCTTTTGATGAGAAAGCACCAGAGTTGATAGCAGCAGTGAAATGATCAGCGGCTTCGTCATAATGCGCACCGTCCAAGGCTTTGGTTCCGAGTTGAACACGCAGATATGCCTAATGCGCGAGCGAGAAAGATCAGGTTTTATGACCGAGCGTGGCTGTATGATACTTACTTCCACGACACAACAGCCGAGAGGATCGACATTCGGACGAGCGGCGCTGAGTTCTTCGACGAGCAGCATTGCTTCCTCATGTTGATCTGCATTGAAGAGGGCAATGGCCTGAGTTACGCAATGAAACAGAGAATATACGAGAGAAATTCGACCTACCTTGATCAAGAGAAGAAAATGGTTGGTGGCTGGATCTTGGTTTGTGAAAAATGATGCGACGTCGAATGCTGCCCTTGCATGCCGGACGTTGCCCTTTCCGCAGAGGGCGATGCCTTTGGAGATGTAGCCTATCAATGAGGGCTGAATGCTGATGGACTATGTCACAAATGAAAGTTGGCCTTTTCGTAAGAGGGCCATGACGGACTCACCTTGAGCGCATCCTGAAGAGCATGATCCCAGTTGTGTTTTCTGGCCATAACGAACGAGCGATGGGCATATGAAGTATGAGGGTTGTCGTCGGTGTCTATCTCTTGCGTGAGCAACTCTTCAGCGGTGTCCGGGTCTCCGGTTACACATGCATCGCGGGCTGTGGTGATAGCCAGGACCTGCACAAATGATGCTCGAATTGTGTTGTGAGAGTCAGGGATGGAAACTAGCCTTTGGAACAATGATACGCTTGTGCCCGGGTAATTCCCACTCTGAGATCTTTCCATCATAACCTCCGCTGAGGATGTGTTTACCGTCAACAGAGAATGTGACACATCCAGGGATGGATGAGTGCTGGAATATGGCTATGGTTTGTCCACACGAGAGCAACCAGAGACGGACATGATTGTCATAAGATGCAGAAGCGACGAAGGTGCCAGCGGGATGAATGGCAATGGCGTTGATTCTTTTGGTGTGACCTCTCCAGGGATGACCAACCTGCTCCCAGGTCAATGGATCCCACTCTCGTATGGTAGGATCGTATTCATCGCCTGCTGAAAGAAGACGCGTGCCATTGGGTGTCCATGCGAGTGACCAACTAACACCCCCAAAAGATGCGACATGTTCCCTTGTGCCTGGATTATAAATTTGGATATTGTTGGATGTTGGGATGGCAAGAAGTTCACCAGAAGGCGAATATCGAACGCAGTAGACACAACTACCACACTTGATTGGTTCTCCTTGCATCTCCCATGTTTTGGTACACCAAAATTTAATCGTATAGTCCAATGAACCAGTGGCCAGCACCGTGCCATCCGGAGAAAAATCAACCGAGGCGATTCCATTTTCTCTGTCTCCCCATGGGTGGTGGGCTTCGATGGGTTCGGTAAGAGATCCACCAGTTTCACCGTGCCAGGCAATGAACTGTCCAGTTCTATCACCGCTTGCTATTATTTGACCATCTCGTGAAACCGCCAATGCCCGCACCCATTCGTTATGCCCTTCCACCATCTTCTTCAACACAATACCTGTCTCCAAGTCCCAAAGACGAAGTGTCTTGTCGAATGAGCCGGTAACCATTCGTCGCTTATCGGGGAAAACTGCGACTGCCAATACGGTCCCCTCACCATCTTCAAAAGTTCGAAGGGGCGTAGTGCTTGTAATAAGCTGTGACATTTTACTGGAGGTTGATGAATGTGTCTTTCTCTAAGCTGCCTAGGTGCGTGTGTTGTGTGCTTTTATACTGCTTCATCATCACACCGCTTTCCTACCTCGTTTCCGTAGACGCGCAAGACACGAGGCATGCGGTATGGCTAGTAGCGGTGTGGATGTCAGTGACAATGAACGAGTCAACAGTGAGTGAATTGACGATGATCAAGGTGTTTTCAATGCCAGCGGGTTAGAACTAGCTGTCAGCACAGTATTATCATTATACCTGTGTTGTCAAGTACATGCTATGTCGCAGGAGGTTGGCTTCGAGAGTGAGCTGATAGAGAATTGAGGTCAGGTCATCATCACTAAAATCCACTTAGCATGATTTGGCAATATTTAAATGACAATTTTAATCAATTTTGTGCGTCAATGACATGTCAGTATAAGGGAATATAATGGTGTTATCATACTGACGACCTTTGATAACATTCTCCCGACGTGCAGTGCTTCACATGCAAATATAATGCTGTATCGAGAGACAAGCAGATGCTCCCGA
>Ga0310811_10014146_pt1 | contig 10394 bp, 10 predicted proteins | sample YCmetagenome_FD_207642 | JGI IMG/M metagenome (GOLD analysis project Ga0310811, IMG submission 207642) | Soil microbial communities from experimental microcosm in Duke University, North Carolina, United States - YC | ecosystem: Engineered > Artificial ecosystem > Soil microcosm > Unclassified ... | reverse complement strand
CGTTGTTTCAGGTCATGGTTGCTGAAGATGCGCCTACCGGCGGTGTGACCGTCACCTACCGGGGCCGGACGATCGTGTTGTCTGCTGAACAGTCGATCGCCTCGGTGAACGGCCGAATCGTGACGCTTCCGGGACCGGTCACACGATCAGGTCGGCGACTGATGGTCCCGATCGAGTTCTTGCCACGAGCGCTCGGTCCCATTTACGACCGCCGGATCGATCTGCGCCGTGCGTCGCGGCTGCTGATCGTCGGCGATATAAACGTCCCGCGTGTCGTCGCCAGAATCGATGCGGTGGGGCCGCCAACGCGGGCCACCATCGAAGTGACGCCTGTGGCGCCGGTGACGGTGGCGTCCGAAACAGGCCGGGTGATCGTCCGCATCGAGGCGGATGCGCTGGACCTCACGCTGCCTGCCGGTGGCGGACTGATCGAGCAGATTCGCGCCGGCGATCAGGCAAATACCGTCGCGCTCGTGCTCAGCGGGACCGCGGGCATGCCAAGGACCGCAACCGTCGCAAACGATGGCCTGGCCCGAATCACGATCGACATCCCTGCGGCAACGACTCCTGGCGGGGATATCTCGGCGGCACCGCCAACGCCTCCGCCGCCAACCGATACGCTTCCCGTTGGGACGCGTGCTCGCTTCGCTGTGATCGCCATCGATCCGGGCCATGGCGGTGACGACATCGGAGTCCGGACCGGAGATGGACTCCAGGAAAAGGAGCTGACGCTCGACGTGGCACGCCGTGTCCGTCAGCGGCTCGAGACGCGTCTCGGCGTCCGCGCGATCCTGACGCGTGATGACGATCGTTCGCTCTCGCTCGACGAACGCGCCGCATTCGCCAACAACAACAAAGCAGATCTGTTTCTCAGCCTGCACGCCAACGGCGCGCTGGGCTCAGGACCTCAGGGCGCCGAGGTGTATTTCCTCCGGCTCGATCGCGAGGGCGAAACCGTCCGGCGTACGGCGAATGCTGACGCCGTGTCGCTGCCCGTGCTGGGCGGCGGCCGTCGTCTGCTTGAAGTCGTGCCCTGGAATCTCGCGCAGGCTGCGTACACGGACAAGTCCGAGAAACTCGCGAGCCTGCTCGAGGAGGAGCTTCGGAGGCGTGTGCCGATGAGCCCACGAGCCGTGCAGCGCGCGGGCATGCGGGTGCTGACCGGGGCCAACATGCCCGCCGCGCTCGTCGAGATGGCGTACCTGACGAACCGGGAGCAGGCGTCGAAAGCCCGTGGCGATGACTTCCGCAACGCCATTGCCGATGCCTTGTATGAAGCCGTCGCCCGGTTCCGCGCCGCCGCGATCGAGAAGCCGACGCCATAATGGCCAGCGCCATGACGAAGCTGCGCCGATTCCTTCCGCTGATGATCGGCATCGTGCTGCTGGGCCTCCTCGCGTGGGGCGTCACCTCGTTCCTGGAACGTCTCACCTCCCGAAACGGCGAGACGGTGGTGGCAACCAGCAAGCCAGTGCCCAGCGAAACACCGCACATTGCGGCCACGCTGTTCTACGCCACGCCTGAAGGCGACGCACTGATGCCGATTCGGCGCGAGGTCCCGCTGGCCGACGGGGTCGTGGCGCAGGGGCGCCAAATCCTCATGTCCCAGCTCGAGGCGCCGCCATCGCCGTACATTTCAGCGATTCCAAAGGGAACGACGTTGCGTGCCTTCTATGTCACGGACAAGGGAGACGCATTCGTGGACGTCAGCGGCATCTCCGCCGCGCATCCCGGCGGCTCACTCTCCGAACTCCTCACCGTCCACGCCATCGTCAACGCCGTCACCGCGAACCTGCCGGCGGTGCAGCGCGTGCAGATTCTGGTTGACGGAAAAGAGGTCGATACGATTGCGGGTCACGTGGACATCCGCCGGCCGCTGGCGCGCGATACGTCGCTCATCCGCGAGGCGGAATCCGCTTCGCCGTAAGGCGAGATTCGTCGTAAAAAACGCCAGAGAGCCTGCAGCCTTCCGGTTTGCATTACAGTGAAAGGCTATGCGTTCTGACGGCCGTCTGCCCGAACAACTTCGCCCGACCCGGATCACTCCCAACTACCTGATTCACGCCGAAGGCTCCGTGCTCGTGGAGGCGGGCAAGACGAAGGTCATCTGCACCGCAAGTGTCGAAGACCGCGTGCCGCCGTTTCGCCGGAATACGGGCAAGGGCTGGGTCACAGCCGAATACGGGATGCTGCCACGCGCGACGAGCACGCGAACGCAGCGCGAGGCGTCGGCAGGACGCGTCGGCGGCAGAACGCAGGAGATTCAGCGACTGATCGGCCGTTCGCTCCGTGCGGTGACGAAGCTCGAGGAGCTGGGCGAGCGGACGGTGACGCTCGATTGCGACGTCATCCAGGCGGACGGCGGCACCCGTACTGCGTCGATTTCCGGCGCTTTCGTGGCGCTGGTCCTCGCCCTCAACAAGCTGCTCGAACAGGGCGTCATCCGCACGATGCCGATCAGCGACTTCGTCGCGGCCACGAGCGTCGGCATTGTCGAAGGTGAACCGCTGCTCGATCTGGCGTATTCGGAAGACTCCCGCGCCGACGTTGACATGAACGTCGTGAAGACGGGAGGCGGGCTGTATATCGAGCTGCAAGGCACCGCCGAAGCACTCCCCTTCGGCCGTGAAGCGCTCAATCGTCTCCTCGATCTCGCCGACACCGGCACGCGCCAGTTGTTTGCGCTGCAGCGCGGCCTCGTGGGGCAATACCTGGCCAAGTGAGGCTGCTGATCGCGACGACCAATCGCGACAAGCTGCGCGAGATTCACACGGTCCTCCGAGGTACTCCAGTCGAACTGCTGACGCTCGCGGATCTGCCGCCCGTCGAGGAACCTGATGAGACCGGCACCACCTTCGCTGAGAACGCGCGCCTGAAGGCGCTTCATTACGCGGCGGCCGCCACTCGTGCCATCAACGATCCCTCGCTGCTGACAATCGCGGAGGACTCGGGGCTGGTCGTCGATGCGCTCGACGGCGAGCCGGGGGTCCGATCGGCTCGTTTCCTTCGGCCTGACGCGTCATACGCGGAACGCTTCGAGGCGATCTACACGCGCCTGGCCGCCAACCCTGAGCGGCCTCGCACTGCTCGCTTCGTGTGCGCGCTCGCCGCCGTCAGCAACAGCGACGTGGTGTTCGAAACGACTGGAACCGTTGAAGGAGAAATCTCACCAGCGCCGCACGGCACGAACGGGTTCGGTTACGACCCGATCTTTTACTACCCCCCGTACGGGCGTACGCTCGCGGACGTGACCGACGAAGAGAAACTGCGGGTCGCGCACCGCGGCCACGCGTTCCGGAATCTGGCGAAGTGGCTGAAGGGAATATAGAACGGAGAACGTTGTCGCTGTTCTCCGTTCCATCACCCAGAGTGTCGGCCGCAAGCGAAGCAAAATCCCCGCTCGGGTTCGTGGGGCAGGACGTGTCGGCCAGTCGGTCTTACGGCTCGTAGGAAGGAATTACACCGACCGGCCAGGCGGGTAAATTGTCAAACGTCAGGAGGTGCCGATCGCATGGTCGGCACGCATGTACGCTCCATCGCGCGTGCGGAACAAAAACTTGGCTTCGACCAGCGCGCCAAGCAGCGCGTCACACACCGCGCGGTCCAGACCCCACAGCCGTTGGGCCTGCGCAATCGTCAGGCGAAGACCAGGCATCTCGATGTACTCACCCTGCACACGCCGAAGCACGTCGAGAGGCTGTTCTGCCATTTACTCGTCTCCCGCTGGGCTGTTTGGATGAACCGTCGCAGACTCGAAAAAAGCAACTGATATGCCACGACTGCGAGCCGAGGCAAGACGCCGCTCACAACCATCAAAACCCAAAAGATTCGGCCCGGATCGCACGCGGAGTGACGTCAAGCTCAGCGCATGCGCGTCAATATCCGGGCTCTGCGTGTAGCGGTACCAAGCCTCAGCTGTCTTGATTCAGGTCACTTAACGCCGCCAGTCCAAAATCGCACTTCCCCGGTATTCCGGGGCATACCCGTTGCACTACCCACATCGAGGAACTTCATGGCTTCAAATCTGGTGCAGCATCGTGTGGACGCGAACGTGTGGGACCGGCTGGACCGGACCGAGTGGGACCGGGAGCGCTGGGTCGCAGCTGCCGCCGCCGGCGTGCTCCTCCTAGCTGGCGTGCGGCGGCGCTCTCCGCTGGGCCTGGTGTTGACGATGGGAGGCGGGATGCTGGCCTGGTGGGCAGCCTCAGGCGCAGACGAACGGACGGGGTTCAGACAGCATGTGCGCGCGGCGATTCCATGGCCGCAGCCCGTGGCTGATTCGGTGGGTGAAGCATCGGAGGAATCGTTTCCCGCCAGTGACGCCCCGGCGTGGACGCCGACCACTGGCAACACCTCCACATGCGGGCGCCCGGCTCTGAAACCCTGTTAAGCGCCTCTGGTGTATAACCTCCGTACCATTGCTGACCCGGTTCAGCAGGCGGAGGTTTCCATGCGCAGAATGACCGTCCTCGCCGGCGCCTGCGTCGTGATGCTCGCTGGCGCTTCTCTCATTGCTCAACAGGCCCGCAGTACCACCGCAGCGGGTCCCACCCTTCAATCGGCAGTCGCCGCGTTGAACGTCACGTCGCTGCGGTCGGTGCAGTTCACCGCGACGGGACGATCATTCGTGCTCGGCCAGCCGGCGACCGCCACGGAACCGTGGCCAGCACGGCAGATTAAGAGCTACACCGCGCAAATCGAATACGTCACGAACAGCATGCGGATCGAGCAGGTGGTGACAATGCCGACGCCTGCACCGCGCGGCGGTGGCGCGGCAATCACTGGAGAGCAGCGACAGGTTCAGTACGTCCGCGGTGCTTACGCCTGGAACGAGACGCAGCCTGCGGGCGGCGGTGCGCCGACATTCCAGTCGCAGCCTGCCGCATCTGCCGAGCGCGTGCTGTGGCTGTGGGCCGCCACGCCGCAGGGTGCGCTGAAAGCGGCCGGCGCCACGCTGGCAAAGCCCGTCGCGGACGGCGCGCAAATCGAGCTCACCGTCGGCGGACGCTACCCGCTGCACGTGCACATCAACAAGCTGAACCAGGTCGATCGCGTGCGTGCGTGGATGCCGAATGACGTCTTCGGCGACATGCTCGTCGAGACCACCTACTCGGGCTACCGCAACTTCAACGGCATCCCGTTTCCGTCGCGAATCGTGCAGTCACAGGGTGGCTATCCGACGCTGGACCTGACGGTGACCGCCGTCCAGATCAACCCGTTCGTTGATATCACCGTTCCTGACGCGGTCAGGAATGCGCCTCCCCCCGCTGCGGTGACCGCTGCATCGGAGAAAGTGGCTGACGGCGTCTACTGGATCACCGGCGGCTCGCATCACAGCCTCGCCGTGGACATGGGCGACCACGTGGTCATCATCGAAGCGCCGCAGAACGAGGCGCGTTCCGACGCGGTGATCGCGGAAACGAAGAAGCTGATGGCCAACAAGCCAATCCGCATGGTCATCAACACGCACCTGCATTTCGACCATTCCGGCGGCCTGCGCCGCTACGTCGCGGAAGACGCCACGATCGTGACGCACGCGGCGAACCAGGCCTTTTACGAGAAAGCGTGGGCCGGTCCGCGGACACTCGCGCCGGACGCCATGTCGAAATCGGGCAAGAAGCCGCTCTTCCAGGGCGTGACCGATCGCACCGTGCTCCGCGGCAGCAACAACCGGACGATCGAACTGCACGTGCTGCAGGGCAACCCGCACAACGAGCAGCTCCTCGTCGCCTGGCTGCCGGCCGAGAAGATCCTGTTCCAGTCGGACATGATCAACCCGCCGGCGGCGAACGCGCAGATTCCGCCGCCAACGCCGACGATCAGCAACTTCTACGACAACCTCGCCCGGCTGAAGATCCAGCCGGATCGAATCGTCGGCGGCCATGGCGCCCGGATCGCAACCGTCGCGGATTTGAATCTGCTGGCGGGGAAGAAATAACCACGACGGTCACGAAGAGCACGACGGATCTTCGTGTTCTTCGTCGTTTCGTTACAGCTTTCGCAATTTGACTCGCCGAATCGCGTGATCGCGCCCCTTCTCGAGAATGAGATGGGCGCGTTCACGCGTCGGCAGCACGTTCTCCCGCAGATTCACCAGATTGATGCTCGTCCAGATCTGGCGCGCCGTCTCGCGTGCGTCGTCCACGGATAGCCCGGAGTAGCGGTGGAAGTACGACGAGGGATCGCGGAAGACGGTCTCGCGCAGCATCAGGAAGCGCTCGATGTACCACAGCTCGATGTCGGACTCGTGCGCGTCAACGTAGATCGAAAAATCGAAGAAGTCGGACACGAACACGCCGCTGCCCGCCTGCAGCACGTTCAGCCCCTCGACGATCACGATGTCCGGATTGCGCACGACCTCGAACTGTCCCGGGACGATGTCATAGGACAGGTGCGAGTAGACCGGCGCGGCCGTTTCAGCCACGCCCGACTTCACGTCGGCCATGAAGCGCAGCAGCCGGCGCACGTCATAGCTTTCGGGGAAGCCCTTCCGCTGCACAAGACCGCGTGCCTCCAGCACGCGCTGCGGAAAGAGAAATCCATCGGTCGTGACGAGACTCACCCGGGGATGGCCCGGCCAGCTGGCCATCAGCGCCTGCAGCACGCGCGACGTCGTGCTCTTGCCGACCGCCACGCTCCCGGCGATGCCGATGACGAACGGCACGCGCGGCGTATCGGTGCCGAGAAACGTGGCTGATGCGGCGTGCAGGTTTCTCGTCGCTCCGACGTAGAGGTTCAGCAGGCGTGAGAGCGGCAGGTAGATGTCGGCCACCTCGTCGAGCGACATGCGTTCGTTGACGCTGACCAGCCGGCGAAGCTGGGGCTCGGTCAGCGGCAATGGTGTGGACGCGCGCAATTGCGCCCAGTCCGCGCGCGTGAACTCGACGAAGCGGGAGACCGCCACCTGTTCGCTCATAGTCTCAGGAACATCGACAGGGCCATCGCCAGGCCGACGGCAACCACGATATGGCGTACAGCAGCTGGTCCGACGCGGCGTGCCGTTCCCGCGCCGATCAGGGCGCCGACGCTCGCACCGACCGCCATCAGCAGCGCGTCATCCCACACAATCAGATCCGTGAAAACCAGGTATGCGATCGCAATCCCATTGATCGCGACCGCGAGCAGGTTCTTCAGCCCGTTCATCTGGTGGATGTCTGTGTGGCCCATCAGGCTGAGCGCCGCCAGCATCATGATGCCAATGCCCGCGCCGAAGTAGCCCCCATACACCCCGACCACCAGCTGAAACAGCATCGTCCAGGACAGCCAGTGTGAACGGGCGTGATGGAGGGCCGTGAGGTTGAAGCGGCGCTGCAGCGGCTCCTGGGCCATGAAGAGCACCGTCGCGAACAGAATCAGCCCGGGAATCAGTCGCTCGAAGACGTCGGGAGGCGTCCGTTTGAGCAGGATCGCTCCCGTGAGGCCGCCGATCAGGCTTGGGACCACCAGCGCGTAGACGCGGGAATCGGCCTGCCGCATTTCGCGCCGGAAGCCCCACGCCCCGCTCAACGAGCCGGGCCAGAGGGCGACGGTGCTGGTCGCGTTTGCGTTGAGAGCGGGAACGCCGAGCCAGATCAGGGTTGGCACCGTGAGCAACGTCCCCCCGCCGGCCACCGAATTGACCGCCCCGCCGGCACAGGCGGCCAGGAAAACGAGGAGCTGGTGCACGTGCGGAAAGCATATGCGAATGGCCTGAGCGGAGGACGACGCCCGTCTCCGCGCGCGACAAGCCCGCTGCAAGCGCCATGCATTCGTGGCTGACGCACTGGCGCATCCTTTGCCTCGACCGGCCCGACCCTGGGTTGCTTTCAGTTCGGAGGTCAGTCGATGCGATTTTGCCTCTCCCTGCTGGTGGTCCTTTCCGTAGCCGCAAACGCGGCGGCCCAGAATCCACCGAATCCGATTCGGCGCCCTGCCCCCGATTTCCTGTTTTCCAGCCCCCACGGGTCGATCACTGTCCGCGGCAGTTGGCTCTTCGCGCGCGGCGGAAGCGACTGGTACGACTTCGTGACCGATCAGCTGACGCTCGCTCGAAAGGACTTCAACGCACCCGGCGTAGGAGTGGACGGAAACATTCCGCTCACCCCGCGACTCGAGGTGCAGGTCTCGTTCGATTTCAGCCGGTCCAGCAGGCTGTCCGAGTATCGCGATTGGCTCGACAACAATCGATTGCCGATCGAGCAGACGACCTCGCTGCGCGAGATGAACCTGAGCGGTAACATCCGCTACGCGCTGCTTGATCGCGGTCGGGAACTGAGCCGGCTCGTGTGGGTGCCGCGTACGCTGGTGCCGTATGTGGGTGCCGGAGCCGGTGTTCTCCATTACAAACTGGAACAGGTGGGCGACTTCGTCGACTTCGTGGATTTGTCGGTCTTTCCCAGCACCTTCGAGTCGCACCACTGGACGCCAAGCGCGCAGGTGTTCGGCGGCGTGGATGTCCGCGTCCTCAAACGCGTCTACGTCACCGTCGATGGCAGATATCTGTGGGCGGCGTCAGAGCTCGGACGCGATTGGATCGATTTCGAGCCGATTGACCTGGCCGGCTTCCGCCTCTCCGGCGGCGTGAACTTCATTTTCTGAAGGGCTTATGAAAACGACTCTGCTCGCTGCCGCCTTCGCGCTCCTCGCAATGCCCGCGCTCGCCCAGTCCACGGACGCGCGGTGGCAACCGTGGATCGGCTGCTGGACCCTTGCCACCGAGAACCTTCGCGCTGCGGAAGCGCAGGAGGGTGCGCCGCAGCGTTCGGCTCGTCCGACGACCGCACGCGAAGGGGCACCGCGCGTGTGCGTGAGTAGCGCGGGCAATGGCGCGCGCTTCGAAACGACGGTCAGCACCCAGCCCGTGATCGATCAGACCATCGTCGCCGACGGAACTTCCCGTCCCGTGAACGACGCCGACTGCTCCGGAACCGAGCATGCCGAATGGTCGAAGAGCGGTTTGCGCCTGTTCTCGTCCGCCGAGATCAGGTGTCAGGGGGACGAGGGGCTGCGCCGGGTTTCGGGCATCTCGCTGATCGCGCCGAACGGCGACTGGCTGGATATTCAGACCGTGGCGATCGGGCCCCGTGAGTCGATCCGCGTGAAGCGCTACTACCGTGCCGACGATTCTCCGCGTTCGTCGCCCGCAACCGTCGCGTCGTCGCGACTCACGCTCGACGAAGTGAAGGACGCGAGCAGCAAAGTGTCGTCTGCCGTGCTCGAGGCGGCGCTGGTCGAAACGAACGCCGGCTTTAATCTCTCGAAGAAGACCGTCACGGATCTGGCTTCGTCAGGTGTGTCTGAGCGCGTCATCGACCTGCTGGTTGCACTGTCGTATCCGGAGAAGTTTGCGATCCAGCGTGTCGGGCAGGCGGGTGGGGCACCTGTGCCGACGACCTACGCCCGCGATCCGTTCTTCACCGGCGACCCGTTCTATTACGACTCGTATTACTACTCGCCGTACTATTACCAGCCGTTCGGATATCGGTACCTCGTGATCGACGGAGGCGCGTTCGTCGGAGACGGCAGTGGCATCGGTGGCGGGGGGTCGGTCCCACCACCGGCGGGCGTCGGACGCGTGATTAATGGTCAGGGCTACACGCGAGTCGTGCCGCGCGAGTCGGTGCCCAATACGAACGCACCTCCAGCGCGGACGGCCTCCACATCCACATCCGGATCGGCGCCGAGTGACGCAGGGTCTTCCTCATCCTCTTCGTCGTCTGGGTCCTCGTCGTCCGGGTCTTCGTCGTCCGGGTCATCGGGCGGTGGCGCGACAGTGTCGCCAAGTGGAGCCTCGAGCGGTGGCTCGAGCGATTCTGGGCGAACGGCGGTGCCGCGTTAGGCACTGCCCCGGCCTGCGCGGAAGCCACTGGCGAAGGGCGGAATCAGGAGCGCTCGAAGAGCGTCGCGAGCGTGCGCGGACGGCTGGCCAGCACCCAGGCGGATGCACATGCGAGCAGCAGCGCGAGCCATCGGGCCCCTGCCGCTGCGCGCCAGTAGCTCCGCGCTTCTGACATCACCGCCAACAGCCACGGCAACCGTGCGGGCGCGATGGCGGGCGCCGATGGACGCGTCTCCTCTACCCACAGATTCTGAATCGGCCCTTCCGCCGGGAACATCGCGATGATTTCCGTGGTGACCTGAGGGTTCAGGTGCATCGGGGCGAGTCGTGGCGCATCGAGAAACGCAACGGCCTCCGCCGATCGGCTGGTCAGCGGCGCACCCACTTCGCGCAGATAGACGTCGTTGAAGTAGCCGAGACGCGACGGGTGCGGTACGACATGGAAGACCAGCTGCCGGCGCTCGCCAATGAACAGGAGATCTCCGGCATCCTGCATCTTCTGAAGCACGTCGCGGATCTCGTAGATCGTCTCAATCCTTGAATTGATGAGCGCGATGTCCACAGCCAGTCCCATCGT
>Ga0310811_10014145_pt1 | contig 10394 bp, 9 predicted proteins | sample YCmetagenome_FD_207642 | JGI IMG/M metagenome (GOLD analysis project Ga0310811, IMG submission 207642) | Soil microbial communities from experimental microcosm in Duke University, North Carolina, United States - YC | ecosystem: Engineered > Artificial ecosystem > Soil microcosm > Unclassified ... | reverse complement strand
CAACTGGGATTGGCGCTGAAGGACAGCACGTCCCCCGCATTGCGCGCCATTTACGCGGCCAAGCTGCGGCACCTGGAATTGTTGAACTGAAACCGGGTGGGCCAACGCATATGCAGCCAAACGGATGGAGGCTTGATTGCCTCCGTTCGCTTTTGCATCGGCTCAGGCTCCTCGCCTGAGTACCACCGTTCCCTCACGACAGCGCAGCGTTGCCCTCCTCCTCCAAGGCCCTGCGGCGCGCACGCCAGGTTTCCTCGGTCTGCGGTTTGACGAACAGCGCAACGATCGAGGAATCGGCTTCACGCGCGCTGCGTTCCATCCGGTTGACGCACGCCTCGACTTCCGGGGTCGTCAACGCATCCTCGAATTCCGCGCTCAGCATCGCGACCACCTGGTGTGGTCCCATCTGCATCGTGAGCACGCCGTTGGCACTGCGGACGCCGGAATCCTTCCTCGCGATGGCGAGGATCGTCTCGCCCACCCGCGGATGCGCCGGTTCGCCCAGCAACAGGCCCTTGCTTTCGCGGGCCAGCAACAGCGCCGCGGTGGCCAGCACCAGCGCGATGCCGACCGACGCCGCGCCATCCATCCACGGCGCGTGCAGCACGCTGCCGCCATAGATGCCGATGAACGCGATCAGCAAACCCAGCAACGCGGCGCTGTCTTCCAGCAGCACGGTGAAAGTGGTCGGATCCTTGCTTTCCCGGAACGCCTGGAAATAGCCAAGCTTGCCCTTGCGCGCGCGAAATTCGCGCAGCGCGATCACCCATGACGTTCCCTCGAACACCGTCGCGACCGCGAGGATGATGTAGTTCAGCCACAAGTCCGTATGCGGTGTCGGGTGGCGCAGCTCCAGGATGCCTTCGATGCAGGACACGCCCGCACCCAGCGCCAGCACCAGCACTGCCACCACGAAGCTCCAGAAATACAGCTCGCGACCGTGGCCGAACGGATGCGCACGATCCGGCGGCGTGGTGGCGCGATTCATGCCATGCAGCAACAGCACTTCGTTGATGGTATCGACCGTAGAGTGCACGCCCTCGCTCCACATCGCCGAACTTCCGGACAGCGCAGCCGCGATGAACTTGCTCAGGGCGATCAGCAGATTGCCGGTGAGCGCGACGTACACGACCAAACGCGATTTCGAATGGCTGGCCATCGCGCGTCATCGGCCCCACGTCGCGAACATCACGACCGCCGCCGCAGCCATCACCAAGGTTGCGATCCAGCCCAGCACCTGCAGCCATGGCGGCAGCACGAACTTGCCCATGTCGCGCAGGCTCATGCTGAAAATCATGATCGCTACCATGATCGGCACCGCGGCGACGCCGTTGATCACCGCACTCCAATACAGCGCCTTGACCGGATCGATCGGCAACATGTTCAATGCCAGGCCCAACGCTCCCGCGAGGATCAGCACGGCGTAGAAAAGTTTGGCGCGCGGCACCTTGCGTTCGAGCCCGCTGGGTTCCTTGAAAGCCTCGGCGACGCCAAAGGCGGCGGACCCTGCGAGCACCGGCACCGCCAGCAGGCCCGTGCCGATGATGCCCGCCGCAAACAGCGCCGAGGCAAACCGTCCCGCCAGCGGACGCAATGCGGCCGCGGCTTCCGCCGAGCTGGTGATGTCGGTCTTGCCGTGCGCGTGCAACACCACGGCCGCGGTGAGGATGATGAAGAACGCCACGATTTCCGACACCAGCATTCCCGTGACCGTATCCAGCCCGATCCGCTGGAGCGCATCCGGACCCTGCGCCGGCGCCTGCTTGAGCGGCTTGCGGCGATTGTCGGTATCACGCACCTCTTCCACTTCCTGTGCGGCTTGCCAGAAGAACAGGTACGGACTGATGGTGGTGCCCATCACGGCAACGATCGCCATCGCATATTTGTCATTGATGGTGATGTGCGGCAGGAACACGCCACGCAACACGTCGTGCCACGGCACCTTGATCACGAACGCGGTGGCAACGTACGCGAACAGGCTGAGCGTCAGCACCTTCAGGAAGGGCGAGTAGTACTTGAACGGCACGAACACCTGCAAGCCGATCGACAGCAGCACGAACGCCGCCGTGTAGGCAAACGCGGGGCCGCCGACCAGCAGCTTGAGCGCGGCGCCCATCGCACCGATGTCTGCGCCGAGATTGATGACATTGGCGACCAGCAACGCAGCCACCACGGCGTACGCCAGCCAGCGCCCGTAGCGCTTGCGCAGCCCGGTGGCGACGCCGGCCCCCGTGACGCGGCCGATGCGCGCGCTGATCATCTGGATCCCGATCATCAGCGGCAGCGCCAGCAGCACGCTCCACATCGTGTTGTAGCCGTACGCCGCGCCGACCTGCGAGTAGGTCGCGATGCCGCTGGGATCATCATCGGCGGCCCCGGTCACGAGCCCCGCGCTGAGCCTGCGCCAGACCGGTGTGCTCTGGGGCTTGTCCGCATCCTTGCGAGGTTTTTTCATTGGGATTCAACCAAAGCCGCATCCGCGGCGTGCGCCCTCAAGCCTAAACCAGAGTGTCCATCCGCGATTGACGGGGCGCCCGATGCGTTGGGTTGTGTTCACGCAAAGGTGACCATCCGCTGCGTAGCTACGATGCGGTAACCTGGGGGCACCAGATGGCCTTTTGGTGGGTCAATCACAAGCAGACGCGCGACCACGAAGTTCGTGGCGGTTACCTGTGGTCGCCCATGCGGAACGCCAATAGCGCAGGCAACCAGACTTACGAAAACATGCGTCTGGTTCGTCCGGGCGACATCGTGTTCTCGGATGCCCACGGCCGCATTGGCGCAATCGGACGCGTCACGGAAGCGGCCACTGCATGCCCCAAACCCGATAAATTTGGCGACGTAGGTGGCTACTGGTCGAATGAGGGCTGGATGGTCGAGGTTGATTTTTGAGACGCACCGCGACCTGCCCAACCAGCACAGGCGCTCGATCTCATGGGTCCCTTGTTGCCCGCACGCTATTCACCCATCCAGCAAAACGGACACGGCAATCAGGGCTGCTATCTCGCCGCCATTTCAAGTGAACCCGGCCCCGTTGGCGACAGTTTGCCCGGCGGCCATGTTTCCCTAGACTGCACCCTCCAGCCCATATGGATTGCTCATGGCCAAGCCCAACTATTCTTTTGAAAAGCATCAACGCGAAATCGCCAAGAAGAAGAAACTGGAGGAAAAGGACGCGAAGAAGCGTGCGCAGCGCGAAGCAGCCAAGAACAGCGACGCGTCGAAAGCAGGCTTGAACTGACACTGAGGCGCCCGGCCGACGTGTGCACACCACGGGTAGCGCTTCGACGCGTCACCGCTTCGCCGGCGTGCGCCCCGTGCACCGGCCGCCACGCGGACCGCTGGTAAGTGAACCTGACGCCGTTACTCGGATGGCAACCTGCGCCTCAACGACAGTAAGTGGGACTACTACGGCTTCAAGGGTAACCGTTGGGAACGCGTACGCAAGGAAATCCGCCAACGCTATTTGCTTAACGCCTGTCGTGTCCTGTTAACCCGCGCGCGCCAAGGCATGGTGATCGTAATTCCTGAAGGGAGCACCGATGATCCAAGTCGGGCCCGGCCCTTCCATGACCGCGCGTATCAACTACTCTCCGAAATTGGCATACCCATTTTGTAGTGTGTTGGCGCAGACCGCGCCGAAATTCATTGACCAGTGGCCTTGCCATCAGCCGCCGCCGCAGAACTCGCGGAAGCCGCCAACGGCTTTACCGGTGTGGCATCACTCGCGCGCCAGCGCATGCGGCCGCTGTGGAATTCGTCATAGGCCACCTGATAGGCCGCGATGGCTTGATCTACTTCGGCTTGATCTACTTGCTTATACGGCACCGCCCCACCGGTGGCGTAGTTCGGCTTGACCTGCTCCACCTTGTGGCCGGGCGACAGGATGGTCAGGCGATCGTCGCGCAGGTAGCCGAGGTTCTGGTAGGTCGACGGGAATGCGCGATCGCGATCCGGCGACAGGTCCAGCACGTCATGGCCGAAGAACCGGCTGCGGTAGCTGAAGTGCAGCAGGCCGAGCAGGGTCGGTGGGATGTCGATCTGCGAAATCATGCGTTCGACGCGCCGCGGTTCGATGTGCGCGGGCGAGTAGATCAGCAGCGGGATGTGGTAGCGGTTGATCGGGATGCGCGACTTGCCGGCACTGTCGGCGCAGTGATCCGCGGTGATCACGAACACGGTGTCCTTGAAATACGGCTTGGCCTGCACGCGCCGGATGAAGTCGCCGATGGCCCAGTCGGTGTACTTGACGGCGCCGTCGCGATTGCCTTGCGGCATGTCCACACGCCCCTTCGGCCAGGTATAGGGCCGGTGGTTCGACGTGGTCATGATGTGCAGGAAGAACGGCTTGCCGTTGGCGTGGATCTTGTCCATCTGGCCGATCGCCAGCGTGTACAAGTCCTCGTCGGCCACGCCCCAGACGTTCTCGCTGTGGATCGTCGCGCCCGCGGGGATGTCGCGGCGGTCGACGTCGTCGTAGCCGTTGTGGGCGAAGAAGTAGTTCATGTTGTCGAAGTAGCCGTATCCGCCGTAGACGAAATCCGACACGTAGCCGCGCTGGTTGAAGATGTCCGCCAGCGAGAACAGGTTTTCGTTGTGCTTCTCCTTGATCAGCGAGTCGCCCGGCGTCGGCGGTATCGACAGCGTCACGGCCTCCAGCCCGCGCACGGTGCGCGTGCCATTGGCGTACATGTTGTCGAAGAACAGGCTCTGGCCAGCCAGCCGATCGAGATTGGGGGTAAGGCCCTTCGGGTTGCCGAACACGCCGAGGTAACTCCCGGACAGACTTTCGACGGTGATCAGCACCACGTTGAGATGTTGTTCCGGCCCGGTGGCATGGATGGCGCGGGTGATGTCGTGCGGGTCGTTGCTGACCCAGGTCGCGTTCGGCGTTTTCAGCATCTTGCGCACGATTGCGTAGGCCTGCTCGTCCGGCAATGTCCGGTAGAAGCGATGGACATTGAGGCTCCCGGCGCGGAACGCCGCGAAGAACTCGTAGATGCCGTTGCCGGCCAGCGAGTTGACGTAGGTGTTCTGCAGGCGATCCTTCATGCCCGAGTTGACGGTGAACGCGGTGACCAGCGTGACCACCAGCCAGCCCAACACCACCAGCGAGCGCTGGCCGAAGCGGCTGTCGTCGTCGCGCGTGCGCAGGCTGCGCCGCGTGAGCACGACGATCACGATGGCGGCCACCGCCAGCATCGTCAGCCAGCGCGCGATCGGGTATGACTCCTGGATGTTGCCGACCACCTCGCGCGTGTAGATCAGGTAGTCCACCGCGATGAAGTTGAAGCGCGAGCCGAACTCGTTCCAGAACGTCAGTTCCGACGCGCCCGTGAACAGCAACCCGAACAGCAGCAGCAGGCAGAACACCCACAGGATCCACTGCCCGACGCGCGAGGTGTAGGTGAACGCCGCCAGTGGCAGCGCGAACAGGAACGGCAACACCACCGGCCAGCCCGTCTTCAAGTTGGCGTGGAACTGCCAGCGCAACAGGCCCGCGCAGATCACGAGCAGGCCCACCAGCAGCAAGGCGTACGACAGCCAACGCTGCCAGCCCGGCAAGCGCCCGCGTTGCGTCGGCACCAGCCACAGGAACAACACCATCGGCCATGCAACGTAGACGAACGTGACCAGGTCGTAGCCGAGGCCGACGCCGAAGGCATACAACCAGTCCAGCGGATTCGGCGGCACGCCGGAGCCCGTCATCAGCAACAGGATCAGGCGGGTGACGAACGAGATGGCGAGGAAGCACACCCCCAGCCACAGCAACGGACGGAAGCGTCGCGCCAGCGACCCCCGCAACAAGGTTTCGCTCACGCGCCAATACTCCAATGTGGGAATGCTGCGACTACCCGCATGATTTGTTCGAAGTGGTCGGACACCGGCATCGTACAGGCGTAAAGGGGACGGAGGCCAAAGAACGGGGTCAGGTTCACTTCCTGATAGCAGATGAGTGAACCTGACCCATTTAGGAAGTGAACCTGACCCCGTTCTTATCCCGTGCCGGTTTTCAGTCCTTCGACGACGCTTTCGATGCGCGTGCGATCGCCATGCTTGGCGGCGTACATCGCCCCATCGGCGTGCCCCAGCAAAGCTTCCGCATCGGCCCCGTTGGCGGGAAACGTGGCCACGCCGATACTCGCGTCCAGTTGAAACAGCCCTTCCGGCAGCCGGCACGGTGCCGTGATGCGCGTCCGCAGGCTGTCGGCAACTTTCTGCGCGGCCTGCACGTCGCGGCAATCGGGGAGCAGCACCACGAACTCGTCACCTCCGACGCGCGCGACCAGGTCGTTTGGCCGGACGCCCCGCTGCATGCGCCCGGCAAGCTCGCGCAACAAGCGGTCGCCGACGGCATGGCCGCCGCGATCATTGACGCGCTTGAAGCCGTCGAGATCGATGTACAAAAGCGCAAGCCCGCCACCCTCATCGGCCGCATGTTCGATTGCGGCTTGCAATTCCGCCCGCAGGCGGTGCCGGTTGACAAGACCGGTCAGCGCGTCATGGTTGGCGCGGTGCTCCAGTTCGCGTTCGGCGCGCCGCAGCTCGGTCACCTCGTGGCCGACCCCGATCCGCACGCGATGCTCCGGCAACCAGCGCGCCGACCACTGGATATCCACGGTATGTCCATCCTTGTGGATATAGCGGTTGCGGAAATGGCGCTGCAGTTCCCCCGCCATCACCCGTTCGGCCTGCTCGGCCGTCACCTCGCGGTCATCCGGGTGGACCAGGCTGAAGATCTGCCTGCCCAGCACCTCCTCGGGCGCATAGCCGAAGATGCGTTGGAAGCTGGCGTTGACGAACAGCAGCCGCCCCTCCGGGTCGACAACACACACCGCATCGGGCATGAGGTCGAGCACCTCGGCGAGCGGGGGAAGTGTCGTAGGCATTGCTTTGAAAGGCTTGCAGAATTGATGCCAACACCGTCCGCAGTGGATAAGGGTGTCAGGGATACTCGCGGGCGCGGTAATGGGTAAGTGACCTGACCCCATTATTGACCCCGTTATTGGGGCGTTGGCGTGATGCGCCAGATCACGTTTCCGACATCGTCGGCGACCAGCAGCGCACCGGCATGATCCACCGCGACGCCGACCGGGCGCCCGCGCGCCTTGCCATCGGCAGCGACGAATCCCGTCAGGATGTCTTCCGGCGGGCCGGCCGGCTTGTCATCGGCGAACGGCACGAAGACGACCTTGTAGCCGCTGCGCGGCCTGCGGTTCCACGATCCGTGCTCGCCGATGAACACACCGCCGCGGTAACGCGCCGGGAAAAGATCGCTGGCGTAAAACGTGAGCCCCAGCGCCGCCACGTGTGAACCGAGCGCGTAATCGGGAACGATCGCGCGTGCGACCAGATCCGGACGCTGCGGCTTCACCCTGGGATCCACGTGCTGGCCGAAGTAACTGTAGGGCCAGCCGTAAAAGCCGCCCGGCGTCACCCGGGTCAAGTAATCGGGCGCGAGGTCCCCGCCCAGTTCATCGCGCCCGTTGACGACTGCCCACAGCGCACCGGTTCCCGGTTGCACGGCCATGCCGACGGGATTGCGCATGCCGAACGCGAACATGCGCTTGTCGCCCGTGGCGGGATCGACCTGGACGATGCGGGCGCGGTCTTGCTCCACCGCCATGCCGCGGTTGCCGACATTGCTGTTGGAGCCGATCGAGACATACAGCGCGTCGGCGTTCGGAGCCGCGACGACGTTCTTGGTCCAGTGATAATTGATCGGGCCCGCCGGCAGGTCGGTCACCTTCTCCGCGGGTGCTGTGATCGATGTTTCGCCCTCGCGATACGGAAAGCGCAGCAGCGCGTCGGTGTCGGCGACATACAGGGAGCCGTCCAGCAAGACCATGCCGAATGGCGAGTGCAAGTGATCGAGAAACACCCTGCGAACGTCCGCGACGCCGTCGCCATCGCTGTCGCGCAACAGCACGATGCGGTCGGGACTCGGCACGCCCGCGCCCGCGCGCTTCATCACCCGCTTCATCACCCAACCTTTCAATCCGCCCAGGCCTTGCGCTTCGGCCGGAGCATTGCTCTCGGCAACCAGCACGTCGCCGTTCGGCAGTACGTACAACCAGCGCGGATGGTCGAGATCGCGCGCGAACGCGCTGGCCTCGAAACCCGGCGCCGCGTCCGGTTTGGCGCCCGCGCTCCAGCGTTCGGCCGGCGCGATGTGGACAGTCGGGATCAGTTCTGGATTCGGCGCCGGCAGGTTCGGGTTCGAGCCGGTCTGCGCCTTGATCGGCAAGGTCGCATTGGCCCCGCAGCCCGCGAGCGCCAGCAGCACGGCGATCACAACGAACCCCAGCAGGACGCGCAGAATTCCGCCGCGTCCTTGCGCTACCCTGCCCTGTCCTTGGACCCTGATCTCCTTCATGGCCGTTGGCATAGGCCGTCGGCCATGAACCAGGCCTGAGTGCTGACAGGATCACCCTTCCTGCATCGCCAGTCGGTGATCAACATGAGCGGCTGCGCCAAATATCCGAGTTGCGTAACCCGCCCCGCTTGAGCCGTAACGTTGCGGTCGCCACCTGCTGGAGACGCTCCGAGCCCGTTTCATTCGAGCCATGAAGATCGCCACCTTCAACGTCAACGGTATTCGCGCGCGGCTGCCCTTGCTGCTGCGCTGGCTCGAGGAGCAGTCGCCGGACATCGTTTGCCTTCAGGAACTCAAGGCGCCGCAGGAGCTGTTTCCCGTCACCGCACTAAATGAAGCGGGTTACGGCGCGGTGTGGCATGGGCAGAAGAGCTGGAATGGCGTTGCGATTCTTGGCAAGGACTGTGATCCCGTGGAACGCAGGCGGGCTTTGGCCGGCGAGCCGGATGACGTGCAAAGCCGATACCTCGAAGCAGAAGTGCGGGGGATCGTCATCGGATGCCTTTACCTCCCCAACGGCAACCCGGCGCCCGGTCCGAAATTCGACTACAAGCTGCGCTGGCTCCAACGCCTGACGGCGCATGCGCGCGATCTTCTTGATTCCAGTTTGTCCGTGGTCCTCGCCGGGGATTTCAACGTGATTCCGGAAGACATGGACGTGTACGCGCCGGAGCGCTGGTTGGACGACGCGCTGTTTCGCCCCGAGGTGCGCGCGGCGTACCGGAACCTGTTGGCGCAAGGCTGGACCGACACGGTGCGCGCGGTGCATCCGGACGCGCGCATCTACACATTCTGGAAGTACCTGCGCAACGCGTTTGCGCGGGATGCCGGCCTGCGAATCGACCACATTCTGTTGAGTCCCGCCGCAGCGCGGCGTCTTCAGTTTGCAGGCGTGGATCGGGACGTGCGCGGCTGGGAGCAGACCAGCGATCACGCTCCAACCTGGGTCACGCTCGAAGAAGTCGAAAGCCTGCTGGAAAATCGACTCTGACCCGTGTTTTCCGTGACCCGTGTTTTCCGACCCGTGTTTTCTGACGCCCACTTCGGCGAGCTTTCTCATGCTCCCTTTTCACGATGCATGAAACGCAGGAACCATGCGCTTGCCAGTGCGCGCACGCGGGTGACGTCGTCCGGGTTCTTGATGACGTGCGGCAGGCCATCCACGATGTCGAGGCGGAGGCGCGCCGCGGCATCGCCCGCGTAGTGCGGTGCGAGCGCGCGGTACAACGACCGGGCATCGTTCGCGTCCACCACGCCATCGTGCGCACCCTGCACGATCAGCAGGGCCGGCGTCCCGCGCGCGATGTCGGCGGCGCGCACGACGGCATCCGATGCCTGCGCGAGCGCACGCGTTTGCGGCGTCCACGCGAACGCCTTGCCGGTGACGTGTTCGTACGCGGCCACCGAGGCACTGAGCCCGGTCGAAGCGTTCAACACCATCGCGGCCTGCACCGGCACGTCGCGCTCGGCCAGCGCGTACAGCGCCGCCGCGCCGCCGGCGGAAAACCCGAACAGGCCGATGCCCTGCCCCGGTTGCAGGCAGCCCTGCCGGCGAAGCGCATCGACCACACGTGGCAACTCGCGCGCGGCGCCCATCACCACGGGCTCGAACACGCCCGTCGCCAGGTTCTGCTTCTGCCGCCGCGCCAACAGGCCGGGATCCTTCGGCGCCCGTTTGCCGAACATCGGAAGGCCCAGGTAAACCTTCACCGCGGGTACCTCATCCAGCGGCAGCATGGCTTCCAGCGCATCTTCGCTGGCGGGCGGCCCGAACCCGTGCCACAACACGATCGGCGGCATCGAAACGTGGGCAGGCACCCGGATCCTGGCGGGAACACCCGCGAGCTCGGTCGCGATCGATCGAACTGCGTTCATGGATGTTGCGGGCGCGCATGTTCCCGCCGCATCCGGTGATGACGCCAACGCCATGGCTGGCAACACGAACGACAAAGCAGCGATCAGCAACGGGACAAGGCGCACGGGGAATCTTCCGAAAGAGATCGGTCGCACTCTACCG
>Ga0310811_10014144_pt1 | contig 10394 bp, 9 predicted proteins | sample YCmetagenome_FD_207642 | JGI IMG/M metagenome (GOLD analysis project Ga0310811, IMG submission 207642) | Soil microbial communities from experimental microcosm in Duke University, North Carolina, United States - YC | ecosystem: Engineered > Artificial ecosystem > Soil microcosm > Unclassified ... | reverse complement strand
GCCATGATCGGTTGCGTCTCCGGATCGCCCATTCTGCAGTTGAATTCGAGCGTCTTCGGGTTGCCTTGCGCATCGATCATCAGCCCGGCATAGAGGAAGCCGGTATAGCGAATCCCTTCCTTTTCCATGCCGCGCACGGTGGGCTGAATGATTTCGCGCATCACGCGCGCGTGCAACTGCGGCGTGACGACCGGCGCCGGCGAGTAGGCGCCCATGCCGCCCGTGTTCGGGCCTTGGTCGCCGTCCAGCAGGCGCTTGTGGTCCTGGCTCGAAGCCAGCGCCAGGACATGCTTGCCGTCCACCATCACGATGAAGCTGGCTTCCTCGCCGGACAGGAATTCTTCGATCACGACCCGCGCTCCGGCATCGCCGAGCTTGTTGTCGGACAACATCATATCGACCGCGGCGTGCGCTTCGTCGAGCGTCTGCGCGACCACCACGCCCTTGCCGGCAGCCAGCCCGTCGGCCTTGATCACGATGGGCGCCCCTTGCGCGTCGATGTATGCGTGGGCGGCCGCGGTGTCGGAAAACGTTGCATACGCCGCCGTCGGGATCGCATGGCGCTGCATGAACGCCTTCGCGAAGTCCTTGGAGCTTTCGAGTTGCGCCGCTTCCTTCGACGGTCCGAAGATCTTCAACCCGCGTGCACGGAAGACATTGACGATGCCGGCCGCGAGCGGCGTCTCCGGTCCCACCAGGGTGAACGCGACCTGCTCGCTTTCCGCGAAATCGGCCAAGGCGTCCAAATCGGTGATCTCGACGTTGCGCAAGCGGTCATCCGTGGCGGTGCCCCCGTTGCCGGGCGCGACGTACACTGTCTGCACGCGGGGCGACTGCGCGAGTTTCCATGCCAGCGCGTGTTCGCGACCGCCCGAACCGACCACCAATACCTTCATATGCATTCCCGGAATAGCTAAAAATCAATGCGTTCGAGGCCGTTCAATCGACCATCACGGCGTTGGTGTAGACCTCCTGGACGTCGTCCAGGTTTTCGAGCGCGTCGAGCAGCTTCTGCATTTTCGCCGCGTCGTCGCCGCTGAACTCCACTTCGGTTTGCGGCTTCATCACCACCTCGGCCAGTTCGGCCTTGAAACCCGCCGCCTCCAGCGCGCCCTTGACCTTCACGAAATCGTGCGGCCCACAGGTTACTTCGATGCTGCCGTCTTCGTTGGTCGTGACGTCGTCGGCGCCGGCTTCGAGCGCGGCTTCCATCAGCGCGTCTTCGGGCGTGCCCGGCGCGAACAGGAACTGGCCGACGTGATTGAACATAAACGACACCGAGCCGTCCGTGCCCATGTTGCCGCCGAACTTCGAAAACGCGTGCCGGACTTCGGCGACGGTGCGCGTGCGGTTGTCGGTCATCGTGTCGACAATGATGGCCGCGCCGCCTATGCCGTAGCCTTCGTAGCGGATTTCCTCGTAGGTCGCGCCGTCGACGCCACCGACGCCGCGCTGAATCGCGCGGTTGATGTTGTCCTTGGGCATGTTCGCGTCGACCGACTTGTCGATGGCCAGGCGCAGGCGCGGATTCGAATCCGCGTCGCCGCCGCCCAGCCGCGCCGCAACCTGGATTTCCTTGATCAAGCGTGTCCATACCTTGCCGCGCTTGGCATCGGTAGCGGCTTTCTTATGCTTGATGTTGGCCCATTTCGAATGACCCGCCATGTCTTTTCTCCCTCGTCCGGCAAACGTCGATTTTATCACGCAGTAGACGCCAAACCGGGGCGGCCGGCAAGCCCGCCGAATGGCATAGGCCGTTCGGCGCGGGCGGCGCGGTACGGTACGACGCGGTGCGCGATGGCCAAGCCGGCCGCGTCAGTTCTTGGTGCCGAACAGCCGGTCGCCCGCGTCGCCGAGGCCTGGAACGATATAGGCGTGCTCGTCCAGATGCGAGTCGAGCGCGGCGATGAACAATTTGACGCCCGGATGCGCCTTCGTGAACACTTCCACGCCTTCGGGCGCAGCAACCAGGGCGAGAAACATGATGTCCTCGTCGACGACGCCGCGGCGCTTCAGCACCTCCACCGCGTGCACCGCGGAGTTGCCGGTGGCGACCATCGGATCGCATACGATGAACACGCGCTCGTCGAGGTCCGGCAGCTTGACCAGGTACTCGACCGGCCGATGATCGGCGGCGCGATAGACGCCGATATGGCCCACGCGTGCCGATGGAATCAGTTCGAGCAGCCCGTCGGACATGCCGACGCCGGCGCGCAGCACCGGCACGATCGCCAGTTTCTTGCCGGCGATCACCGGTGCGTCGAACTCGACCAAGGGTGTCGCGACGCGTCGGTGTGTCAGCGGCAGGTTGCGGGTGATCTCGTAGCCCATGAGCAGGGTGATCTCCCGCAATAGTTGGCGGAACGTGCGCGTCGACGTCTCGCGGTCGCGCATGTGCGTCAGCTTGTGCTGGATCAGCGGGTGATCGAGGATGAAAAGGTTCGAAAAACGGCTGTCTTGTTTCATGGCGCTTCGCTCGGTCGCGAGATCGGGGGCACGGACTGGCTGGTGCGATGCTGTAAGGCAAAGTTTAGCGAAGAACCGGCACGGCGCTGCAAAAATGATGGCGCGGCAGGCGCAAGACGGCAGGCGCCAGACGGCAGGCGCAAATGTCACGCGCAAACGGCACGCGCTAGCCGGCAGGCGCAAGACAGCACGCGCCAGACGGCGCACCCAAGACGGCGCGCCCAGCAAGCGTAGCTTTGCGGCGTGCGATGAGGGATTCCAATACAATCGGTCGATTGCCTGACAGGTGAGGGGAGACCGCGACATGGACATGGGAATCGCAGGCCGTAGCGCGCTGGTTTGCGGGGCCAGCAAGGGGCTCGGTCGCGGCTGCGCGCAAGCGCTGGCCGCCGAGGGAGTGAACCTGGTGATCGTCGCGCGCACCGCGCCGGCGCTCGAAGCCACCGCGCAGGCCATTCGCGACGAAACCGGCGCGCAGGTCACGACGATCGTCTGCGACATCACGACCGACTCCGGTCGCGCGGCGGCGCTCGCCGCGTGCCCGCAACCCGACATTCTGGTCAACAACGCGGGCGGCCCGCCGCCGGGAGACTTCCGGCGTTTCAAGCGCGACGACTGGCTCAACGCGCTCGATGCGAACATGCTGACGCCCATCGAGTTGATCCGACTCACGCTCGACGGGATGATCGCGCGCGGTTTCGGGCGTGTGGTCAATATCACCAGTTCGGCGGTCAAGGCGCCGATCGACGCGCTGGCGCTCTCCAACGGCGCGCGTTCGGGGCTGACGGGCTTCGTTGCGGGCATCTCGCGCAAGGTCGTGCGGCACAACGTCACGATCAACAATTTGTTGCCAGGCGCATTCGATACCGACCGGCTCACCGCGACGATGGCGGCGGATGCCCAGGCGCAAGGCATTACCCTCGAAGCGGCTCGCGAGCAGCGCGCGCGCAAGGTTCCGGCCGGACGGTTCGGGCGGCCGGACGAATTCGGCGCCGCCTGCGCCTTCCTGTGCAGCGCGCACGCCGGATACATCACGGGACAGAACGTGCTGATCGACGGCGGCGCCTATCCCGGCACTTTTTAGGCCGGAGTTTGCGGCAATGCGGTATTTAGAACATAGCAAGGAGAATGAGGCATGACCACGCGCATCGCTTTGATCGCTCACGACAAGAAAAAAGACGATATCGTCGCGCTGGCCGGCGAATACGTCGACACGCTGCGGCGGTGCGAGGTGGTCGCAACCGGCACCACCGGCGCACGGATCGCGCAGGCCCACGGCCTGGTGGTGGAGCGCAAGCTGTCCGGTCCGCACGGCGGCGATTTACAGATCGGCGCGGAACTCGCGGAAGGGCGCGTCGACATGGTGATCTTTCTGCGCGACCCCATGACGCCGCAGCCGCACGAACCCGACATCAACGCGCTGGTGCGCGCCTGCGACGTGCACAATGTGCCCTGCGCGACCAATATCGCAACCGCGCGGATAGTCCTCGATCAACTCAAGCAGCGCATGGGCGTCGAGCCCAGCCCGCGTCCTAAGACCTGAACGGAGATACCATGGCGAAAGCAATACGCTTCGAACGCGCCGGCGTCCCGGAAGTGATGAAATACGTCGACATCGATGTGCCCGCGCCGGCCGACGGCGAGATACGCGTCAAGCACCACGCGGTCGGGCTCAACTATATCGACGTCTACTTCCGCTCGGGACTGTATCCCTTGCCGCTGCCGGCCGGGCTCGGCATGGAGGCGGCCGGTGAAGTGCTGGAGGTCGGCCCGGGCGTGACCGATTTCAAGGCCGGCGATCGCGTCGCCTACGCGGCGCGGCCGCCCGGCGCCTACGCGGACGAGCGCACGCTGCCGGCGGCGGGAGTGGTCAAGTTGCCGGACGGGATCACTTACGAACAGGGTGCGGCCATGATGCTGCAGGGGCTCACGGCCCAGTACCTGTTGCATCGCACTTATGCGGTCAAGGCCGGCGACACGATCCTGGTTCACGCGGCCGCGGGCGGCGTGGGACTGATCATGTGCCAATGGGCGAAAACGCTCGGCGCCACCGTGATCGGCACGGTCGGCTCCGACGCCAAGGCCGACCTGGCCCGGGCGCATGGCTGCGATTACCCGATCGTCTACACGCGCGAGTCCTTCCCGCAACGGGTCAGGCAGATCACCGGGGGCGCCGGTGTGCCGGTCGTCTACGACTCGATCGGCAAGGATACCTTGACGGGCTCGCTCGACTGCCTGCAGCCGCTGGGCTACTTTGTCAGCTTCGGCAGTGCCTCCGGCCCGCTGCCGCCGATCGATTCGTCCGAATTGGCGGCACGCGGCTCGTTATTCTTCACCAGGCCGACGCTGTTCAGCTACATCGCGAAGCGCGCCGACCTCCTCAAGGGCGCGGCCGAACTGTTCGACGTCGTGCTCAAGGGCCAAGTCAAGATCGAGGTGAACCAGCGCTATGCGTTAAGTGACGCCGCGCAGGCCCATCGGGATCTGGAGGCGCGCAAGACCACCGGCTCGACGATCCTGTTGCCCTGATGGGCGGGCGGGGCGCGCTGTCCCGTCTTTTCATTCACGCGTGAAGCGATGTCCCGTCCCGATCCCGATGAGCTGCTGGACAAGCTCCAACGCGAGGAAGAAAAGCGCCAGCGCGGCCGGCTGAAGATTTTTTTCGGCGCATCGGCGGGCGCCGGCAAGACGTTTGCGATGCTGCAGGCTGCGCGCCGGCGCCGTGACGAGGGCGTTGACGTGGTAGTGGGCATCGTCGAGACGCACGGCCGCCAGGAAACTGCCGCGCTGCTCGAAGGGCTCGAGGTGCTGCCGCTCGCGCGCATCGAATACCGGGCACGGCCGCTGGCCGAGTTCGATCTCGATGCCGCGCTGGCGCGCAAGCCGCAACTCATCTTGATCGACGAACTCGCGCACTCGAACGTGCCGGGTACGCGGCACCTCAAGCGTTGGCAGGACGTTCACGAGTTGCTTGACGCGGGCATCGACGTCTACACCACGGTCAATGTTCAGCACCTCGAAAGCCTCAACGACGTAGTCGGGCAGATTACGCAGATCCGCGTTTGGGAAACCGTGCCCGACCGGGTGTTCGACTTCGCGGACGAGGTGACGCTGGTCGATCTGCCGGCCGAAGAACTGCTCGACCGGATGCGCGAAGGCAAGGTCTATCTACCGCAGCAGGCCGAGCAGGCGGTGCGCAACTTCTTTCGCAAGGGCAACTTGATCGCGCTGCGCGAACTGGCGCTGCGCCGCACTGCCGATCGCGTCGACGCGCAGATGCGCGAATATCGCGCGGATCAGTCTATCGACCGCATCTGGCAGGCGCGCGACCGGCTGATCGCATGCATCGGCCCGGGCGCCGAGAGCGCGGCACTGGTGCGCGCCGCCGCGCGCCTTGCCGCGGGCCTGCGCGCGGACTGGCTGGCAGTCTACGTCGAGACCCCGGCACTGCAGCGCCTGCCAGATGCCGAGCGCAAGCGCACGCTGGACGCGTTGAAGCTGGCTGCCGAGCTGGGCGCGGAAACCGTTACGCTGGACGGTGAGGACGCCGCGCGTACCGTGGTCGCCTACGCGCGCATGCGCAACGTATCGAAGCTGGTAGCCGGCGCGGCTCGCGGTGGGTCGCCGCGCGGTCCGGTCGCGCGTGCGTTGCGGCATTTGACCGGGCGCTCGGTGCGCGAACGTCTTACCGCCATCGCCGACGACCTGGACGTGACGCTGATTGGCACGTCGACAGGCCGGACGGACGGCGTATCGCGCGCGGAGCATGGCGGCCAAGGCAGCGGCGGCGGCCTGTGGCTTGGCATTGACGACGGCAGCGGCACCGGCACCGGCAGCGCGAGCGGCAAGGGCGTCGCGGGGCTGAGCAATCGCGTCTTCGGCTTCGGCGCCGCGAGGGGCGGCGAGCGCCGCTCGGGACCGCGCGCGTATTGGGGTGCGCTGGCGATTGGCGCGTGCATCACGGCGCTCGCCAGCGCGCTGCGCTTCAGGCTCGACCTGACCAACCTGGCGATGCTGTATCTGCTTGGCGTGGTGTTCGTGGCGGCGCGGCTCGGGCGTGGGCCGGCCGTGCTGCTGTCGTTCCTGAGCGTGGCGGCGTTCGACTTCTTCTTTGTGCCGCCGCGGCTGTCGTTCTCGGTGGCGGACACGCAGTACCTGCTGACCTTTGCCGGTATTTTGCTGACGGCCCTGGTGATCAGCCACCTGACGGCGACCCTGCGGCGCCAGGCGCGTATCGCGACGCTGCGCGAGCGCCGCACCAGCGCCATGTACGCGATGACGCGGGAGCTTGGCGCGGCGCTCAGCACGGCGCAGATCATCGAAATCGGTACGCGCCATGTCGGCGACATATTCCACGCGAAGGTCGCGATCTTGCTGCCGGACAGCGCGGACGCGTTGCGGCAGAAGGTCGAGCAGATCGATCCAACGGCGACGCTGAGCGCCCCGTCGCTCGACCTCGACATCGCGCAGTGGGTGTACGACCAACAGAAGCCGGCGGGACGCGGCACCGACACGCTGACGGCGACCGACGCGCTATACCTGCCGTTGAAGGCGCCGATGCGCACGCGTGGCGTGCTGGCGCTCGCGAGCGCGCACGCCGAGGCGCTGCGGGTGCCCGAAGAGCAGCGCATGCTGGATACTTTTGCCGCGCAGATCGCGCTGGCGCTCGAGCGCGTACATTACGTCGAGATCGCGCAGGACGCGCTGGTCAGCATGGAGTCGGAGCGGCTGCGCAACTCGCTGCTGTCGGCGCTCTCGCATGACCTGCGAACGCCGCTGACCGCCATCGTCGGCTTTGCGTCGATGCTTGCCGAACAGGACGGCGTGGCGCCGCCGCACACGCCGGGCGAGCTGGTCGAAGCGATCCATGAAGAAGCGCTGCGCATGACCGGACTGGTGACCAACCTGCTCGACATGGCACGGTTGCAGGCGGGCGGCGTTAAGCTGAACCTTCAGTGGTCGCTGCTCGAAGAGGCGATTGGCGCGGCGTTGCGCAGTTGCCGGCGCACGCTGGCGGCGCACCCTATACGGATACGCGTGCCGCCCGAGCTGCCGCTGCTGCGGTTCGACGCGGTGCTGATGGAACGGTTGTTCGCGAACTTGCTGGAAAACGCGGCCAAATATACGCCGGCTGGCACGCCGCTGACAATCGGCGCGCACGTCGAGGAAGACGGCGCGCGCCGCGTCGTCAAGGTGACGCTCGACGACGAAGGACCGGGGCTGCCTGCCGGCATGGAGACGCGACTCTTCGAGAAGTTCACGCGTGGCGAAAAGGAGTCCGCGAAGCCGGGCATCGGTCTGGGGCTGGCGATCTGCCGGGCCATCGTCCATGCGCATGGCGGTACAATCGGTGCCGAAAACCGGCAGGGCGGCAACGGCGCGAGCGGCGCGCGTTTCTGGTTCACCTTGCCGATTGAAGACGACGCGCCGGCGCTCGAGGCCGAGGCGTCACACGAACTTGTGCCGGACGGCGCGCGCGATGCCTTGCCGCCGGCAGCGCCGACGCCGGCCACTCCTCCTGCTGCAAATTCATGAGCGAACCGACCGTCACCATCGTCCTGATCGAAGACGAAAAGCAGATTCGCCGCTTCGTGCGCGCGTCCCTGGAGTCGCACGGGATGAGCGTGTTCGACGCCGAGACGGGCCAGCAAGGGCTCATCGAAGCGGCGACGCGCAAGCCGGACCTGGTGATCGTCGATCTGGGGCTGCCGGACACCGACGGGCTGGACGTGATCCGCGAACTGCGCGGCTGGACCGACTTGCCGGTGATCGTGCTATCGGCTCGCAGTCAGGAGGCCGAGAAGGTCGCGGCGCTCGACGCGGGCGCCGACGATTACCTGACCAAGCCGTTTGGCGTTTCGGAACTGCTGGCGCGCATTCGCGCCCATCTGCGGCGCCGCAATGGCGCCGGTTCCGCGGACTCGCCGCCCGTGCGCTTCGGCGATATCGCGATCGACCTGGCCGCACGGCAAGTCATGCGCGGCGGCGAACCGGTCCATCTCACACCGCTCGAATACCGGTTGTTGACCGAACTGGTGCGCCATGCGGGCCGCGTCCTGACGCACCGCCAGTTGTTGCGCGACGTGTGGGGGCCATCGCACGTCGAGAGCAGCCACTATCTGCGCATCTATATGGGCCATTTGCGGCAGAAACTGGAGCGCGATCCGGCGCAGCCCGAGCATATCGTCACGGAAACCGGCGTCGGTTACCGCTTGGTCGGCGTCCAATAGCGGCGGGTGCAGGCCGCGTTTGCTAAAATCGGCGCACCGCACCGGGACGGCCCGATGCGTCTCCCAACACCGGGGACGGCCCCAGCGCTTCAATGGAGGCTGTGATGTCCTGGTTCCTGTTGGTGATTGCCGGTGTCCTCGAGGTCGCCTGGGCGGCCGGTCTCAAGCAGTCCGCGGGCTTTACGCGTGTCGGCTGGTCCGCCTTCACGGTCGTCACCGCGCTAGGCAGCTTCGCGCTGCTGACGCTGGCGATGAAGCAACTGCCGCTGGGCACGGCGTACGCGGTCTGGACGGGCATTGGCGCGCTTGGCGCGTTCGTGGTCGGCATCGTCGCGCTGGGCGAAGCGGTCAGCGTCGCGCGGGTCGCCAGCGCGACGCTGCTCGTCGCCGGGATGGTGGGGCTGAAGCTGTCGTCCGGGCATTAGCCGGCGCCGGGTCGTCGGTCGCGCTTTTTTGTGCGGCTCACTCGCGGGCACGAGTGTCGCTATAATGAAACGGCAATCAATTCAACATCCTCTTCATGCGCCCCCTGCCGCGGTGTCCTGAAAGGCTGGCGCGCGACGCGCAAGGAGGCGGCAATGCTTTATGCCCTTTCACTGGCCGCCGGTCTGGCTTGGGCCAGCGGTCTGCGCCTGTATCTGACCGTGCTGATCACCGGCTCGCTGATGCGTCTCGGCTTCGTCCACTTGCCTGATTCGTTGGCGCTGCTTGCCTCGCCGTGGGTCATTCTGGCCGCCGCGGTGCTCGCGCTCGTCGAATATTTCGCCGATAAGATTCCCGCCTTCGATTCCTTGTGGGATGCGCTGCACACGCTGATCCGCATCCCGGCCGGTGCGTTGCTCGCCGCCGGCGCGGCCGGTCATGTCGATCCTTCGGTCACCGCCGCCGCCGCGCTGGCGGGTGCGACCATCGCCGCCACCGCGCACCTCGTCAAGGCAGGCGTGCGCGCCCTGATCAACTTTTCGCAGGAACCGCCGTCGAACGGGTCCGTGTCGAGCGCCGAGGACGCTTTCGCGATCGCCGGCCTGCTGCTCGCCCTGTTCGTGCCGATGTTGTTCCTGCTCTTCATGGCTGCCTTCATCGTTGGCGCCGGCATCGCGCTGCCACCGCTGTGGCGCGGCGTGCAGGTCGGATTTCGCGGCATGGCGGCGGACATGTTGCCGCATGCGGCGCGGATTCGCTCGGGCCTCGGTCCGCGCGATATCGATCACTTGCGGGGCAAGCGCGATTGAGTTCGTCGTCTCCTTCCAATCTTTCGCAGGTGCGCCGCGCCGCGCACCCAGCGCCGGCCACGTCCTCCCTGTCGTTCACCGATCTGCTTTCACAAGCCGCCCGGATGACATTGCGCGATGCCCGCGCGGGCGAACTGACCATGCTGCTGCTCGCTCTGGTGCTGGCGGTCGCTGCGCTGACGAGTGTCGCGTTCATCGGCGACCGGTTGCGGCAGGGCCTCGAGCGTGACGCGCGGCAAATGATCGGCGCGGATTTCGTGGTGCGGGCCGATCATCCGGTCGAAGCAGAGTTCCACGACGAGGCGAAAGCACTCGGACTGGCCACCGCGACCACCGCGATCTTCCCGAGCATGGTCAGCGCGGCGCCGCTCCAGGCCACGCCGCAGGGCGAACCGCAGCCAGGCGAACAGGCGCAAGCCCGGCAGGAGCAAGGCCAGCCGCGAATACAACCGAGAGTACAACCGGG
>Ga0310811_10014143_pt1 | contig 10394 bp, 11 predicted proteins | sample YCmetagenome_FD_207642 | JGI IMG/M metagenome (GOLD analysis project Ga0310811, IMG submission 207642) | Soil microbial communities from experimental microcosm in Duke University, North Carolina, United States - YC | ecosystem: Engineered > Artificial ecosystem > Soil microcosm > Unclassified ... | reverse complement strand
TGGGGACATAGTCGGGCAGGCTCTCCACCTTGACCATCTGGCCCTGGGTGAGCCCGCGGCGCGCGATCATCCGGCCGCGGTCATCCAGGATGGTGATGTCCTGCGACTGGCCGTTGATGATCAGCTTACGGACATCCGGCAGGGTGGAGAGAAAGTGCGAGAAGAAGATGGCGCCGAAGATCACACCCCAGCCGCCCAGCATCAGCAGCACATAGGGCCAGGTGGCGCGAGGCTTGCGCGGCTTTGGCGGCAGCGATGGCGGGCGCGAGCCGGCGTAAGGCCGGCGCGGAATCCTGACGGGCTTGGCAGGCTTTTTGGCCATGCCATTGTTCTAGGAGCGTGTGGTTAACGGGCGTTAAACAAGTTCTTAACGGCGGGACGAGGCCGTTAACACTTGCTCACGCACAGAGGCGATAGCCGCCACCTTCCGTCAGGAGAATCTGGGCTTTGGCGGGGTCCTGCTCGATCTTTTTGCGCAGGCGGTAGATGTGGGTTTCCAGCGTATGGGTGGCGACCTGGGGGCTGTAGCCCCACACCTCGTGCAAAAGAATGTCGCGGGGAACCGTGCCGGCGCTGGCATGGAGGAACTTGAGGATATTGGTTTCCTTCTCGGTCAGCCGCACCTTGCGGCCGTCGGCCTGCAACAGCTTGGCGGAAGGATGGAAGGTATAGGGCCCGATGCGGACGGCGGAGTCATCGCCGGGCGCATGATGATTGTTGAGGGCATGCAGCCTGGCCAGCAGGGCGGAAAAACGGAACGGCCGGAGCAGGGTTTCAAAGGTGGATTGTGCTTCGTCCAGGGTCAACAGCAGGATCGGGCATCCCAGGCCAAGGTCACGCAGGCCTGCGGCCACAGTTTCCGCATCCTCAAGACCGACAATGGCAAAGCCAAGCTGTTCGCGTGCCGATGCGCGCGCGCTTTCGCCGTCTTTCGCGGCGATCACCTCATAGCCTTCGCGCTCGAGCTGTTCGCCAAGGCTGGCGCGCAGCACGTCGTCACTTTCGGCCAAAAGAATTCGGGTCGGCATGAGCAACTTGTTGATTTGGGGTAGGGCCAGACTAGCGCGTCCTGAGGCCGGGCGGCAAATCTTGCCGGGTAGCCCCTTGGGTCAAACGCGGAAACACGGATGAAATTCCAGCAATAGCGCGAAAAATGATTTGGCGCGGCGCTTGCTTTGATTCGGGGGATGAGCGTCTACAGCCCCGTATATCACGCCATGGTGATGTCTCCCGGTCCTGCCGGCGGGAAGACGGCTGGGACATCCACAACCGCCGCTGCCGATGCCAGCCAGCCCGCGGAACAGCATGAGAGTTTCTTCCACCATCTGTGGGATGTGGTGAATCCGCTGCAGCATATTCCGGTCATCGGCACTATCTATCGCGCCATTACCGGCGAAAAGCTGGATGCGGTGGAAAAGATCGCCGGCGACACGCTGTATGGCGGGCTGTGGGGCGCGGTTTCCTCTATCGCCGATGTGGCTTTCGAAGGCCTGACGGGAAAAAGCTTCGAGGACACCGCGCTCGCGTTGTTCAAGAGTGACGACAAGACAAGGCTCGCCAGCACAAAGGTCACCGCACCGGCCATCGCCACCGATACGTCGCTGCCCTCGTCCGATCTTCCCGCCTTGCCATCGTCGCCTGTTGCGGCCGCCAACCTGCCGAATGATCTCAATATGATGGCGCTGACCAATGCCCTGTCTGCCAAGGGTGTGGACAACGACACCGCCAGCCGCGCGCTCTATGCCTATCGCCGCTCGATGGGTATGAATGCGCCGCCGCCGGTTCTCGCCGGCGCATACTGACGTTGCGTTGCGGCGGACGCCCGCGGCGTCGCCGCGCTCGACCGTATTCCCCTATACGCTCTTCGCGCGGCTCCTGGCGGATCGCCTCGCCGGAACGCAACGTTGCCAGTTCAATCTGCGATCGGCCTGTTCTATATGTTCCCTATGAACTTGATCGTCACGCCGGCGCCGGATGGCGCGCGCCTGGATTGGGGCGCCGGCCCAAAGCGCGCCGCCATCGGGCCCGCCGGCATTGCCGTCAAAGGTGGCGAGGGCGACGGCATCACGCCGCGCGGCCATTTTCCGGTGCGCGAGATTTTCTATCGCGCCGACCGAATTCCCGCTCCGTGCACCTCTTTGCCGTTGCGCAAGATGGAACCGGATGATGGCTGGTGCGACGCGCCCAATGATCCCAACTACAACAGGCCGGTGAAACTGCCCTATCCCGCCAGCGCCGAAAACATGTGGCGCGAGGATCATCTCTACGATCTGGTGGCGGTGCTGGGTTACAACGACGATCCGGTGGTGCCCGGCAAAGGCAGCGCCATCTTCATGCATCTCGCCAAGCCGGACTATTCAGCCACTCAGGGCTGCGTGGCGCTCGCCTATGGCGATCTCCTTGCGGCCCTTGAGCAGCTTCAGCCGGGTGATCAGGTGGTCGTCACCTGAGGGGCGCGTGCACCAAAAATTGCCGTACCGACTCTCACATGGGTGGCACCGAACTTCACCGCCAGCTCGAAATCCCCGCTCATCCCCATGCTTAACTGGGAAAGCCCGTGATCGCGTCCCAGCTTGGCGAGAAAGGCAAAATGCGGCGCGGCGTCGTCATCGGCGGGCGGAATGCACATCAAGCCTTCCAGCGGCAGACCCAGCTTGCGGGCATGGGCAATCAGCGCGCCGGCTTCGCGCGGCAGGACACCCGCCTTTTGCGGCTCCTCCCCCGTATTGACCTGCAGGAACAGGCGCGGGCAGCGGCCCGACTTTTCCCGCTCCGCCGCAAAAGCATCCGCCAGCTTGGCCCGGTCCAGGGTCTGGACGACATCAAACAGCGCCACCGCGTCCTTGACCTTGTTGGTCTGTAGCGGGCCGATCAGGTGCAATTCCAGATCAGGAAATTCGCTTTTCAGGGCAGGGTATTTGGCCTGCGCCTCCTGCACCCGGTTCTCGCCGAACAGCCTTTGACCCGCCACGATGGCTTCGCGGATGCCCTCTGCAGGCACTGTCTTGGACACCGCCACCAGGCGGGTCTGCGGCGCGGGCTTGATAGCGGCCTTCCGCGCGGCGTCGATGCGCGCCAGAATGTCCGCCAGATTCTGTGAAATGCTCATGGCCGCGAACCTATCAATCCGTCAACGCAGTCTCAACGCCGATATGCCATTGGTGATGATGACCGATGACCGCAAAACGGACTGGGCCGCAGCGGCACGGCGGCTACCGTCGGGCAGCGTGGTGGTGGTGCGCGCACGCGATGCCGCGCGACGGCGTGCTCTGGCCGAGCAACTTGCTGGTCTGGCGAGGCTGTTGATCGCGGATGATCCCGTACTGGCGTCCGACATTGGTGCGGACGGTCTGCATCTGCCTGAGGCGCGCATGCGTGAAGCCGCTCATTGGCGCGCGCGTTTTCCCGATTGGACCATCACATCATCCGCCCATTCACTGCGCGCCTTGATGGGCGCACAGTATCTGGATGCCGTTTTCCTATCGCCGGTCTTCGCCACCACCAGCCACAAACAGGCGCGGGCTTTGACACCGGTTCGCGCCGCCTCCATTGCGGCGCTTTCGCCTGTGCCCGTCTATGCGCTGGGTGGCGTCACCGCGCGCAATGCGGCGCTGCTGGCACCGGCTTTCAGCGGCATTTCTGGAATAGGGTTATTCCTCTGAAGTGTTTAGCGTTAAGTGCAGGAAAATCGCATCCATCTTGAGCTGGGGCGCGCCATTGAAGAACACGCCCGCACTACGCGAATAGCTTTGATGCTGCCAGCCGCCGCTGATCCGGATACTGTCGCTGATGCGATAGCCCAGCGAGGCTTCCCATCCGTTCAGGCCCAGCCTCGGCAGATTCGACACCGCATCGGCGGTGCCGGTGCCATATTCCACACCTGCCATCCATTGGTTGCGTGTAACGGCGGCCGAGATATGCCCCACACGCGTGGTGCCCGCCTGCCAGGTCTGGTTGACGTCAAAGCCATAGGCATTGCTCTGGCGATAGGCGCCGCCCAGCGAAACACTGGTGTCTTCGTCCAGCGAATAGTCGGCTTTCACGCCCGTCCCCAGATCGCTGGTGCCTTCCTGGCCGGGCAATTTGTGTTCGGCGCGGCTTTCCGACACCGCGCCATAGGCCGAAAGCGTGATCGGTCCCCCATCGGTGTCCAAATCGGTTTCATATCGCAACGCCGCTTCCCAGAATTCCACCTGGCGGCCCGGCACATGCGGGCCTGCATTCAGGAAAGGGAGCTGTTTTCCTTCCGACGGCGTGAAGGACAAAGCGAGCTGCGCACCAAACAGCGACGGGCTGGTATAGGCGATCTTGGCATAGTTGCTGGAAGCGCCCACCTGGGTGCGCAGCGCGAACATCTCGCTCACCGCGCGATGGCTGCCCGGATCACGAAAGAAACTGGTGCGCGGATCATTCAGGCTCACCCCGGGATCGACCCTGGGGCCCGTCACCGCCAAGCTGTAACCCGCGCCATCGGTGATACCGGCCTCGATTTTGCCAAGCCCGGTTCCCACGCTGCCCGCCAGACGCTCGATCGCGTCGCCGTCATAGCGGCCGCGCGACAGGGGATCGGCGGCGGTGAAGGTTCCACCCAGGCCCAAGGTCAGGCCGCTGTCATAGCTGCGCTTCAAGTCCGGCATCAGGCGCAGGGCGCCGCTGGCCTGTGCGCCGCTCCAGCCCGGCTGGTCCGGGCTGAACAGGGCGCCACTGGCGTCGGCGCCGAGCTTGAGTTCGGCCTGGCCAACCGGCCAGGACGGCGGCGCCAGGATCTGGGCCTGTGCCGGGCCCGCCACCACCAAAAGCAGGACAAACTTACCAAAGCGCAATCCGTGTCCCCTCCTAAGTCCTTCCAGAATAAGCCAAACCGGGCGTGTTGACGCAAGCTGCGCGCCGTTGCGTGTTGGGGCCCCCAACGGCTATAAGCCCTTGTTCGGCGCTGGCGTGCGCCAGCTCCAAAGGAAAAGATAACTCGATGCGCGTTCTGCCCGCTTTGCTGTGTGCTCTGGTTCTGGCCGGGTGCGGTTCCTCGAATGACGGCGCGCGGGAGATGGATACCGGCACCAGCGCCATCGCCAGCGGCTCCACCCGGGTCACCCTGGGCGTGAACTCCTATCTCTGGCACGCCTCGCTGGACACGCTGTCCTTCCTGCCGCTGGTTTCGGCCGATCCTTTTGGCGGGGTGATCATTTCGGAATGGTATGTCGCCCCTTCCAGCCCCAATGAGCGGCTGAAGGTGACCGTCTACATCATGGACCGTTCGCTGCGTGCCGACGGCCTGAAGGTGGTGGTGTTCCGCCAGACCCGCAACGGCACGGCCTGGGCGGACGCCCAGCCCAGCCCGGACACCGCCCATAAGCTGGAAGACTCCATCCTTACCCGCGCACGCGAACTCAGGCTCGCCACGCTCGGCCAAGTCGGCTGAGGGCTGACTGACATGGCGCGTTACAACGCCAAGGAATCCGAGCAACACTGGCAGGCGGAATGGGACAGCCGCGCGCTGTTCGCCACTCCAGGTCATTCCGACAAGCCCAAATGCTATGTGCTGGAGATGTTCCCCTATCCGTCGGGGCGCATCCATATGGGCCATGTGCGCAACTATACCATGGGCGATGTGATCGCCCGTTTCCGCCGCGCCCAAGGTTACAATGTGCTGCATCCGATGGGCTGGGACGCCTTCGGTCTGCCGGCGGAAAATGCCGCGCGCGACAAGGGCGTGAGCCCGCGCGACTGGACCTACGAAAACATCGACGCCATGCGCGCGCAGCTCAAGATGATGGGCCTGTCGCTGGATTGGAGCAGAGAGTTCGCCACCTGCGACGTGGAGTATTATCACCAGCAGCAGAAGCTGTTTTTGGATTTCTACAAGGCCGGGTTCGTCTATCGCAGCGAAGCCGATGTGAATTGGGACCCGGTCGACATGACCGTGCTGGCCAACGAACAGGTGATCGACGGCCGCGGCTGGCGCTCGGGCGCCATTGTCGAGCGGCGCAAGCTCAGCCAATGGTTCTTCAAGATCACCCAGTTCGCTGACGAACTGCTGGCCGGATTGGACACGCTGGATCGCTGGCCGGAAAAAGTGCGGCTGATGCAGCGCAACTGGATTGGAAAAAGCGAAGGCCTGCGCTTCCAGTTCACTTTGTCGAATGGCGAAAAGCTGGACGTCTTCACCACCCGGCCCGACACCTTGTTCGGCGCCAGCTTTGTGGCGCTGTCGCCCGATCATCCTTTGACCCAGGAATTGGTCAAGAAGGATCCCAAGCTCGAAGCCTTCATTGCCGAATGCCGCAAGACCGGCACCGCGGAAGCCGAAATCGAAAAGGCCGAGAAGCTGGGCTATGACACCGGCCTCACCGCCACCCATCCCTTCGACGATGGCTGGCAGCTCAAGGTGATGGTGGCCAACTTCGTGCTGATGGGTTACGGCACCGGCGCCATCTTCGGTTGCCCGGCGCATGACCAGCGCGACCTGGATTTCGCCCGCAAATACAAGCTTTCGGTGACGCCGGTGGTGGTGCCGTCGGATGCGGACCCCAAGACTTTTGAGATTGGCAAAGAGGCCTATACCGGTCCCGGCAAGCTGGCCAACTCCAGCTTCCTGGACGGCATGACGGTGGAACAGGCCAAGGCCGAAGTCGCGGCACGGCTGGAAAAGACCGGTATCGGCGAGCGCACCACCCATTACCGCCTGCGCGACTGGCTGGTGTCACGCCAGCGGCCCTGGGGCTGCCCCATCCCCATGATCCATTGCGAAACGTGCGGCGTGGTGCCGGTGCCCAAGGACCAGCTTCCGGTCAAGCTGCCCGACGTGATCAACTTCAACGTCAAGGGCAACCCCCTGGATGCCGATACCACGTGGAAGAACACCACCTGCCCCACCTGCAAGGGCCATGCGGTGCGCGACACCGACACGCTGGATACCTTCGCGGATTCATCCTGGTATTTCACGCGCTTCACCGATCCGGCCGCGGATGCGCCGGTCAACAAGGCGGCGGCGGATTATTGGCTGCCGGTGGATCAGTATATCGGCGGTATCGAGCACGCGATCCTGCACCTGCTCTATGCCCGCTTCTTCACCCGCGCGATGAAGAAGCTCGGTCTGGTCAATGTGGATGAGCCGTTCAACGCGCTTTTCACTCAAGGCATGGTGACCCACGAGACTTACAGCATCGGCACGGGCGGCGGCGCCAACGGATCCTGGGTTTCGCCTGATGAGGTGGAAAAGCGTGACGGCAAGGCTTTTCTCAGGGGCACCGATGAGCCGGTCGAGATCGGCCCCTCGATCAAGATGTCCAAGTCCAAGAAGAATGTGATCGCGCCGGAAACCATCATTGCCGAATATGGCGCCGACACCATCCGCTGGTTCATGCTGTCGGACACCCCGCCCGAGCGCGACGTCGAATGGACCGATGCCGGCGCCGAAGGCTGCTGGCGCTTTGTCCAGCGCGTCTGGCGGCTTTGCACCGAATCGCAGGGCTTGCCTGCGCCCGGCACACCGGTCAGCGCGGATGACGAGGCGTCCAAATCGCTGCGCCAGGCCACGCATAAGGCTATCGCGGCAGTGACCGAGCATCTGGAACATCTGCGCTTCAACAGCGCGGTGGCCCAACTCTATACCCTGGCCAATGTCATTGGCGGCGCCGACAAGGCCAATCCTTCGGCCCGGCGCGAGGCGCTGGAAGCCCTGGTGCTGCTGTCGGCACCGATGATGCCGCATCTGGCGGAATCCTGCTGGCAGGCTTTGGGTTACACCAAGCTGGTGGCCGAGACCCCCTGGCCGAAATATGATCCGGCGTTGACAGCATCCGACAGCGTCACCATCGCCATCCAGGTCAATGGCAAGCGCCGGGGCGAGATCACCGTGGCCAAGAATGCCGATACCAAAGACGTGGAAGCTGCCGCGCTGGCGGAAGACGGCGTCCAGCGGGCTTTGGAAGGCAAGGCGCCGAAAAAGGTCATCGTTGTGCCCAATCGGATCGTGAATATCGTCGCATGAAGAAGCTTACCGCCCTTGCCGCGTGTCTGCTGCTTGGAGCTTGCGGTTTTCGTCCCATGTACGGCAGCTCGCTGGCGCCCGCTTTGTCCTCGGTTTATGTCGAACCGATTGCCGAACGCGACGGCTATGAGTTGCGCAACACCCTGATCGACGCCCTGCACTCCGACGGCGACAAGGCTGGCAAGACCTACAGCCTGAAGGTCACGCTGAATGAATCCAGCCAGGGTATCGCGCTGCAGAACGACGCCACCATCACCCGCTACAACAACCGGCTTGAGGCGCGTTACACCTTGAGCGATATGAAGGGCAATGTGCTGACCACCGGCAGCCAGACCGAATTGTCGGCTTATAATGTGGTGCAATCGCCTTACGCCACCCTGACGGCACAGCAGGATGCCAGCAAGCGCGCCGCCCAGGATGTGGCCGAGCGCATCCATCTCGACCTGGGGGCGTGGTTCCGGAAACAGAAGAAATGATCGTCAAGAGCCACGAGGCCGACCGTTATGCCGCGAACCCGCCCAAGACTTTGGCGATCGCGCTGGTCTATGGCCCGGATGCCGGGCTGGTGCAGGAACGCGCCGAAAAGCTTTTGAAAAGCGTGGTGCCGGACCTCACCGATGCATTCAACGTATCAGACCTCAGCGAAGACACTTTGCTGGCCGATCCGGCGCGGCTGGCGGACGAGGCGGCTTCCATATCGATGTTTGGCGGCCGCCGGGTGGTTCGGGTGCGCGGCGCGGGCAATGATCTCGCCAACCTGCTGGAATCCTTTTTGGACGATCCCAAAGGCGATGCCCTGGTGGTGATCGAGGCCGGCGACCTGGCTAAGACCGGCGCCTTGCGCAAGCTGTTCGATGGCCACAAAAGCGCTGCCGCGGTGCAATGCTATCCGGATTCGGCGCGCGACCTGGGCGATGTGCTGCGCGACGCCTTGCGTGCGGAAGGCATTTCGATTGCGCCGGATGCGCTGGAAGATGCGGCGTCGCGGCTGGGCTCCGACCGCGGCGTGACAAGGCGGGAGATCGAAAAGCTGGTCCTTTACATGCACGGCCAAAAACAGGTGAGCCTGGAAGACGTCCGCGCTGTGATGGGCGATGAAGCCGAAGCGCGCAGCGAAAGCGCGTGCGACGCGGCGGGCAGCGGTGATCTGACCAGGCTTGATCTGGAATTGGAAAGGCTGTGGGCGGCGGACACCCAGCCGGCCCAGATCCTGCGCAGCGCCATGGGTCATTTCCAGAAACTGCTGCAGGCGCGCGAAAGCGCCGCCCGCGGCGAGAGCATCGATATGGTGATGAAACGGCTGCGCCCGCCGGTGCATTTCTCGCGTGCCACCAGTTTCAAGAACCAGGCCCAGCGCTGGTCCAGCGACAAGTTGGGCGAGGCGCTGGATATGCTGCTGGAAGCCGAAGCCCTTACCCGCACCACCGCCGCCCCGGCGGAAGCGGTGACGGGCCGCGCCCTGATGAACATCGCCGCCATGGCGAAAGGCAGAATGTGATGTTGAAGGTCCGTGTCATTCCTTGCCTGGACGTGAAAGACGGCCGCGTGGTCAAGGGCGTCAATTTCGAAGGCCTGCGCGATGCCGGCGATCCGGTGGAGCAGGCGATCATCTATGACAAGGCGGGAGCGGATGAGTTGTGCTTCCTGGATATCACCGCCTCCCACGAAAATCGCGGCACCTTGCTGGATGTGGTGCGCCGCACTGCCGAAGTCTGTTTCATGCCGCTGACGGTGGGCGGCGGGGTGCGCACCCTGGAAGACATCCGCGCGCTGTTGCTGGCCGGGGCCGACAAGGTCTCGATCAACACCGCCGCCGTCAGCCGTCCGGAATTCGTGAAAGAGGCGGCGGAGAAATTCGGCAGCCAGTGCATCGTCGCCGCCATCGACGCCAAGAAAGGCGAAAAGGGCAACTACGAAATCTTCACCCATGGCGGACGCAAGGCCACCGGCATTGACGCGGTGGAGCATGCCAAAAAGCTGGTGGGCTATGGCGCGGGCGAGATTTTGCTCACTTCTATGGACCGGGACGGTGTGAAATCCGGCTATGACCTGGAATTGACCCGCGCCGTCTCGGATGCGGTCGCGGTGCCGGTGATCGCGTCGGGGGGCGTGGGCAATGCGCAAGACCTGGTGGATGGCGTGACCAAAGGTCATGCCAGTGCGGTGCTGGCGGCTTCGATTTTCCACTTCGGCGAAGTGACTGTTGCAGAAGCGAAGGCGGCGCTGGCAGCTGCGGGCCTGCCCACTCGCCCTGTGTCGGAACACGACTGAAACGCACCGGCGTGGTGGTTCAAACCGTTTTCGACCTGCTGTAGGCTTCCCGCATGGACGATCCCCGCGCCGCTGTTCATTCGCTGTCCCGCCGCAATTTCGGCATGGTTTTCGGCAAGCCGGTCAAATCGGC
>Ga0310811_10014142_pt1 | contig 10395 bp, 8 predicted proteins | sample YCmetagenome_FD_207642 | JGI IMG/M metagenome (GOLD analysis project Ga0310811, IMG submission 207642) | Soil microbial communities from experimental microcosm in Duke University, North Carolina, United States - YC | ecosystem: Engineered > Artificial ecosystem > Soil microcosm > Unclassified ... | reverse complement strand
GTCTGCCGCGCAATATGCCGGGCCGAGCGCGCTGGGGATCATCATGACGGGCATGGGCGATGATGGCGCCAAGGGGCTTCTCGAAATGCGCAAGCTCGGCGCGACCACGCGCGCGCAGGATGAAGACAGTTGCGTTGTATTCGGCATGCCGAAGGAAGCGATTGCCTGCGGCGCGGTGGAGAAGATCGTATCGTTATCTCAAATCTCGCGAGAAATCATGACGTGGCACAACGCCGGATCCGAAGCGACAGTCGGTTGATGGTGTGATGGCAGGCGATATTTCATCGAACCACACGGCTGTCGCGTCCATCGAGGAGGTTTCCTCGCATATAGAGGTGACCTTCGCGGAGGTCGGCGGTCATCTCGGCCGCGGTCATGCCATGTTCAACGATCTGAACGATGGCCTCGCGGCGTTGTCGCACGAATTATCCGGTGCGAAAATAGAAGGGGCGGCGGAGTCGCTGCAAAGCATTGCGACTAAGCTGACGGAACTCTCCGAGGTGCTGCCTGCGGAAAGCGCTTTGCTCAAGACCATCGGCGCGGATGCAGCGCAAACGTCGGCTGTGCTGGAGCCGTTGATCAAGCATATCGAAATGATTCTGATCATCGCGCGCAGTGCCCGGATCGAGGCAGCGTCGTTCGACGTCAGCCGCGGAGGTTTTCTCGACTTTACCCAGGAAGCGATCGATCTGGCTCAGGCGGCGAAAAGCTCGATCGAAGCCTGCAAAAGCGAGCAACGGCGGCTTTGTGATGCGGTCGGCATAGCCATGAATCGGCAACATGCCTTCGAGGCGCGTTATCGCGCGCAATTGGCAGCGGTCAGCAGCAATTTGACGGGCGGTTATTCGAGCATGCAATCGCACCAGCGCGAAAGCGCAAGGCTGGTGAGATTGACAGGGAAGAGCACCAGGCAAATGGCCGATGCGGTGGGCACGGCTATCGTGTCCATGCAAGCCGGCGACAGCGTGCGCCAACGCCTCGAACACATCTGTCGCAGCCTGCGTATCGCTTCCGGCGTTGAGGTTGCGATTGCTCCAGTCGTGAATAGCGGGCTTGAGAGGGTGTCATCAGCGTCACCTCTGGTGTGTCATTTACAGGCGCAGCATCTGCAAAGCACATCGACGAATTTTCTCGAGGATATCGCAGGGATCGATCGTTCGCTCGAGGCTCTTTCGGACGGGGTTTCAGAGACCATTTCCCGAGGGCTGGCGATCTGCGGCAGCGATGGAAGCGGCATGTCCTTCCTGTCGGATGTGAAGCAGGCGCTGGATCAGGCGTCGCTGCTGATCGAGGCTTGTGAAAGCTCGCGCCATTTGGTCAACGAGGCCTTGTCTGTCGTCAATGACACTCTTGGCAAGTTTCGCACGGCTATCGCCGAGCTTTCCGGGGTTGTTGTCGACATCATCCTCATTGGCATGAATGCCGGACTGAAGGCCGGTCACCTCGGCATGCGGGGGCGCACATTTGTTGTGATCGCCGGTGAGCTCAAGGTAACGGCCGATCAAATCTCGGGTGGCGCAAAAACGCTGCAGCCGGTGCTGGACAGAATCGAGCAATCCGCAACGAATCTAAAAGCGCTGCGAGCCGCAAGCGATCCATCGACGATGGCTCGACTGGAGCCTGTGGTTGTCTCCGCAATGGCCGAGATCGAGGCGGGCAACGAGAAGCTTGAGCATCTGATGGAGCGCCTTGTTGCCGAGGGCGGCGAATTCGAACGAATGATCGCGCATGCGAGATCAATTCTCACGGACCTCGGCGCGAAGGTCGGGTCGTTCCCGGAGACCGCGCGTTCGCTTGAAAGCGAGACGATTCCATTCATCTCTTCCGACGAGGCGGCCTGCCTCGCGCCGCTGTTCGACGATCTTTATGCGCACTACACGATGGTGAGCGAGCGCGACGTGCATGCGAGCTTCGCGAAGAAGGTCGGGCTGGCCGCGACGGAATTGCCGCCTGCTGCGGCCGGTGACGCCGTGGAAGACGTATTGTTTTTCTGACGGGGGCGATGGGGTGCGGACTCACGCGCGTGAATCGGCACCAGGAAGATTTGAAAGCCGGGTGTCCAAAGCGGACAGTGGCCATGATTTCAGATTTGGCGATTGCCATTGTGCTGGTGCTTATTACTTGGAAGGCGCTTTAGGAGCGCGGCTGACGAGAGCAAGAATGAAGAAATGCCGCCGGAGCGCAAAAGCCATACATGACGCGCCGGGTTCGGCGAACTATTTACAGGCAACAGTCGTTTGATTGAGATCGGACCGATATCCGGCACATGCATGACGACGTAATGGGTACGTCGGCGAGAGCTATCACGGACGCAAGCTTTCGCTCGACCACCGCCAATTCATCGACATCTCCGCGCTGCTGCAGACACTCCGCCAGCCCGTGCAACGCCCAGACATTGTCTGGATGTTGAGCGCAACGCTGAACCCGGCCGCTCAAGCCAAGATCGTCGCGGTAGACCTCTTCAGCCTCGCCGTAGCGCCCCTGCTCGGCAAGCAGCGCTGCAAGCGCGTGCCGTGGCGGATGCATCCATGCCCACGGCTCGATGTATTCCAGATTGTCGTCCCGATCGACCGCCTCGCGCAAATGGGCGTAGGCGGCTTCACGATTGCCCCTGTGATACTCAAGTTCACCGTCCAACATCTTTTCGCCGATTGCCAGGATGCTGAGGGCGGTATTGTTGAAGACTTTGCGTGTCGCCGGAATGCGCTTCAGGCTCTCATGAAACAACGCTCGTTCGCGGTTCGCAGCCTCGAACTGCTTGTGCGATGCGTGAGCCACGCCTTTCGCATAGTGATGCATCGCGGTCGAAACCGGATAGAGCTCGGGGTCGTCGGGCAACGGAGCGTCGATGATGTCCTGCCACCGGCCGAAGCGCACCATCACATGCACGCTCATCGAATAGTAACCCTCGAGGCTGGTCGAGAATTTCGGACGCCCTTTCACGCTGAGAACGTCCTTCGTCAACATGCCGCGCAACTTGTTCGCAGCGCCGATCGAGTCCGCGTACCGGCCCATGAACATGCACGTATGCATCATCAACAGGAGATCGTGCGCGCAGGCCGTCGTGTACGGCGTAAGGAAGCCGGCATAAGCGAGATAGACGTCATTTGCGGCAATCGCCCGCTCGCTGGCGATCTTCGCCTGCTGATACTCGCCGCACAGGACATGGACATGGCCCGGCATGTGGTTCATGTGCCCGGCGTCCGGACAGAGCGTCGCAAGGGCTGCCGCCGAAGCTTTGGCGCGTTCCGGCTCGTTCGACATCTCGAGGATGTGAATATGCAGATGCGGCAGCGCCGGATGGATCTTCAGGCTATTTCGATCCGCTTCGGCGATCGCTCCCTCACAGACGTTGAGGGCTTCGAGGACATCTGAATTCGCCGCCGGCCGTCCGGTCTTGACGTCCCATAGACGCCTCGGCGTTCGCATGATCAGGGCCTCGACGAAGAGCGCCGCGACGTCGAGATCGTCCCGATATTCATGATAGAGCCGGCGTAAGGTCGCGGCGTAATCGTCGTCCCAACGATCGTAGTCTTCGGGCCGAACGGCGTGCGGCTTCTGAACACGGCAAGCGATCGTCTCAACCAGCCGATTTTCCAGCGTGGTCGCGCGATGCGCGAAGCATCGTGCCTTTTCGATGTGCTCGCAGGCCAGCCTTGTTGCGGTGTTGGCCTCCTCCTCGCCGTGGTCACGCCATGTCATGTTGTAGAACGGCCCGGCCCCGTACGCGATGCCCCAATGCGCCATGACGCATTCGGGATCGAATTCGAGCGCTTTCCGAAAGCATTTGACGCCTTCGCCCTTGTTGAAGGCAAAGCACCAGTTCAAACCCCTATCGAACCAGCGTTGCGCATCGGGCGAACTCGTCGAGATCGTCCTGGAATGTGCGCCAAGGTTGAAACGATCCATCACCAACTCCGAAAAACGCGCACCGGCGACGGGCCGCGTCAGTCAGTTTACCTGCCTTTAGGAGGACGCGCGCGCAGGTCCTGATCTTCACCCCAGCGGCGCGCGGTGCCGACATCGATCTCGAACAGATCCAGCATCCGCCCCACGGTGTGATCCACCATGTCCTCGATCGAGTCCGGCTTCGCATAAAACGCGGGAACCGGCGGCGCGATGATGGCGCCCATATCGGACAGTGCGGCCATCGATCTGAGATGACCGCCATGCAGCGGGGTTTCCCGCACCATCAGCACCAGCCGGCGCCGCTCCTTGAGCGTAACATCCGCAGCCCTGGTCAATAGCGTGCTGGTCGCACCGCTTGCGATTTCCGACATCGAGCGGATCGAGCACGGGGCGACGATCATGCCGGCGGTGCGAAATCCACCGCTCGCGATCGCGGCTGCCATGTCGTCAATGCCGTAAGCCGTATGCGCGGCGGCCTTGACGTCTGCGATCTTGATCTTGGTCTCGTATGCGAACGTCAATTCGGCGGTCCTGGACATCACGAAATGCGTCTCGACGCCGGAATTGCGCAGCAGTTGCAGGATACGCAGGCCATAGACCACTCCGGACGCACCGGAAATGCCGACGATCAACCGGCGTTGGGCTGGAACTGATGCTGCCTTCACGTTGAGCTCCACACCGGTCGGCTTTGCCTAAAGACGGTTGTCCGACGCCTCGCAAACGGACAATCCCTTGCCTATCATTTCCTGTGACGGTGATGCGTATCTTTTCATTATGTCTAGACAATTGATTTATGTCTAGACATACTCCCGGTCAGGTGGGACGCGATATGAATGACGCAGTGCTCTCGTTCAGCGGCATCCGGCAGGAGTTCCCTGCGCCGGGAAGCGACGTCGGAATCCGGGTCATCGACGGCATCGATCTCGACGTCGGCAGCGGACGCTTCGTCGCGGTGATCGGCCCCAGTGGCTGCGGCAAGAGCACGCTGCTGCAGATGGCCGCCGGACTTCTGATGCCAACCCGGGGCACGGTGCATCATCGCGGCCGCGTGATCGACACCGTCAATCGTGAAGTCGGCTTTGTGCCGCAGCAGGCCCAGTTGTTTCCCTGGAAAACGCTGGCGCAAAACGTCGAGCTTCCGCTGTTGCTGCGCGGCATTGCGGCGGACGAGCGTCGCGAGCGCGTCGCCGCGGCCCTCGATGCGGTCGGCCTGTCGGGTTTCGAACGATATTTTCCCAGCCAGTTGTCAGGTGGCATGCAGAAGCGCGGCTCGATTGCGCGGACTCTGGTGTACCGCCCCGACGTGATCTTGATGGACGAGCCGTTCGGCGCGCTCGATGCGCAGACCCGCATGGTGATGCAGAACGACTTGCAGATGCTGTCCCATGACGCAGGCGCGACGGTGCTGTTTGTCACGCATGACATCACGGAGGCCGTCCTGCTCGCCGACAACGTTGCGATCATGAGCCAACGCCCGTCCAAACTGCTGGCCAACGTCGCGATCGATCTGCCGCGTCCGCGCAACGTCTTCGAACCGTTCAAGAACCCCGGCTTCGAGGACGCCTACGATGCGGTGTGGACCGTGTTCCGGTCCGAGATCGGCATTCGGCAACAACCTCATTGAAGGCAGTCGTCGGCCCATGAATGACCTCGTCACCACAGCCGATCAGCCTCTCGCCGCAAAGCCATCGGCGCGGCGGTCGCTTGCAGGCAAGGCAGCAAGCGGCCTGCTGACGCTGCTGCCGGGGCTGGCGCTTCTTGGCTTCTGGCAGTGGGCATCGGGCCGCTGGATCAAGGAAATCTACGTCAGCAAGCCGACCGCGGTGGCGGCGCGGCTCTATGAACTGTTCGCCTCCGGCGAGATCTATCCGCATCTGTGGACGACCGGCCAGGAACTCGTGCTGGGCTATGTCATCGGCGTCGCCGGCGGGATCGTTGGCGGCTATATGCTCGGCCGCTCGCCACGGCTCGCCAATATCTTCGAGCCCTACGTCATGGCCTTCTACGGCATCCCGAAGATCGCGCTGGCGCCGCTGTTCATCATCTGGTTCGGAATCGGCATCGGATCGAAGATTGCGCTCGCCGCGATCATGGTTTTCTTCCTCGTCTTCTATAACGTCTATACCGGCGTGCGCAGCGTCGACCGCGAATTGGCTAACCTGACCCTGGTGATGGGCGCCAACCAGCGTCAGCTCACCTATCACGTCTATTTCCCGGCAGCTGCGCCTTACGTCCTGCTCGGCATGCGCATGGCGGTACCCTATAGCGTGATCGGTGTGATCGTCGGCGAGTTCACCTCGTCGATCCAGGGGCTCGGTCTGTTCATTCATGAAGCCTCTGCGACCTACGATCCCGCCGGCGTATTTGCCGGCATCGTCATTCTGCTCGCCTTTGTAGCCCTCGCCAATTTTCTGGCGGGCCGGCTGGAACGGCGATTGCTCCGCTGGAAAACGCTGACCGCGCCCGCCCCGAACGACATCTAAATCGAAACAGGAGTACAGCCATGCGTTCCATCTCCGGCCTGACTCGCGCAGCAACGTTTGCCGCGACATTGCTTTTACTTCCGACATTGGCGCACGCGCAGCAAACCGTGCGCATCGCTCAAGGCTTCCCTTCGCTGAGTTTTCTGCCGATCTGGGCGGCCCGCGCAGTCGAAACGTTCCCGGCGGCAGGTCTCCAGGCCACCATCGTTCAGCCCGGTGGCGATCCGGCGGCTCTCGCAGCGTTGGATGCCGGCGACGTGGACCTCGCCGCCGTCGGCACAGAATCGGCGCTGCGCGCCATCGGCAAGGGCCAGCCGTTCGAGATCGTCTACAACTTGATGTCGAAGGTGACGCTGGAGCTCGTGGTCTCGAAGTCATTTCTCGAAAAAGCCGGCGTCAAGCCGGGCGATCCGCTGGAAAAACGCATTGCGGCCCTGAAGGGCGCCACCATCGGCGTCGGCGCCATCGGCGGCACCCAGGAAACAGCGGCGCGCTGGCTCGTGGAAAAGGGCGGCCTCGATCCCAAGGCGGACATCAAGATCGCGCAGGTCGGCAGCCCGCCCGCGCTACAGGCGGCGCTCGAAAAAAAACGCATCGACGCCTTCATGCTTTCGCCTCCAGCGGGCTACGTCGCGACCAAAGCCGGCGATGGCGTGATCCTGATTTCACTCGGCGACGAATTTCCGCTGCTGGCCAAGCAGCCCTATCTCGTGATGGTCGCCAAGAAGCCGATCGACGACAAGGCCTCGGGCTTGATCGTCAAAACTGCAGAGGCGATGCAAGCGGCGAGCGCAGCCCTTGTCAAAGACCCCGAGCCGAACGCGATGAAAATCCAGAAGCAGTTTTTTGCCAAGGCCGATCCCGCCGCGATCGTTTCGGCTGTCAAGGCGCTCAACGGCGGAATCGCCGGCGGCGGCGCGCTGGACGTCGAGGCGATCCGCAATCAACTGCAGTTTTCCAAGGAAGTCGGCACCAAATACGGCAAGGAATTCGACGCGGCAACGTCACAGAACGACGTGTGGACCAACAGCTTCGTCGAGAAGGCCAGCAAAAAGTAGAACGCGCAGACCGGTCCGCGCCGCCGGTCAAGCGGTCGGTGTGAACCGGGCGATCAGATCGTAGAGCCGGCCGGGATGGATGAGCCGCACCGCGGTGATCGGCTCGCCATTGCGCCAGGTCTGCCGTTCGATCACGAGGCACGCTGCGCCCGGTTCAATCCCGAGTTCCGCGGCGACGTCGTTGTCCGCATTGCAGGCGGTGATGCGATGCTCGGCTTCGGTCCAGGGGACATGACCGACAAGCCAGGTGTTTGGCGGCGTGATCGAAAAATCCTGCTTGAGCACCTCCGGCACCGCTTGCACGTTGATCAGCCGGTCCTCGATCGCGAAGGGCTGGTCTTCCGCTTCATGGCGACAGCGCAGCGCTAACACGGTTCCACGGCCGCCGATGCCAAGACGGAGGCGGTCCTGCGCCGAGGCGTTGCGCTTTTGCAAATCGAGCAACCGGTAGCCATAGCGTTCGCCGCGCTTTTCAATCTCCGCCATCAGGTCGGGAATCTGCAGGATGGCGGACTGCACGCGCGGCCGCGATACGAAGCTGCCTGCCCTGCGCCGGCGCACCACCAGCCCGGCATCGGCAAGCGTCGACAGCACCTTGTTCACCGTCATCCGGGAGCACGAATAGGTCTCCATCAATTCGTGCTCGAACGGCACACGATGCCCCGGCGGCCACGCACCGGACATGATCTTGGTCTCGAGATCGTTGCGTATCCGCTGATAGAGTGCCGCGCCCGGCATGCCCCGTTTCGCTTCCAGTCTCATGCGCTCAGCAGCCCCTGTAGTACCTGACGAAAGCGCCGCGCGATCGCGTCACCAGCATGATGACGGCCGCCGCGTACGACATTGCGGCCCCGTGCCCAGACGCAATCCACCGGCGAACGGCCTGTAGCAAAGATCCAGCTATCAAGTATCGCGTCGCCAGAGCGGCCGGCAAGCGCAACGTGTTCGGCATCGAGACTGACGACATCCGCAAATCCGCCTTCGACAAGGCCTGGCGATGCGACGCCAAGAGCCTGCGATCCGCCAGTCACCGCGCCTTCGAACAACCTGCGGCCGGTGGAGGCCATCGCTCCGGCCAGGACGTTGCGTGCCCGATGCGCCAGCCGCTGCGAATATTCGAGTTGGCGGAGTTCGTCGCTGACGCCGATCAGAACATTGGAATCCGAACCGACGCCGAATATGCCGCCGCGATCGCAGAATTCCGCGGCGCTGAATGTGCCATCTCCCAGGTTAGCCTCGGTCACAGGGCATAATCCCGCAACGGCGCCACTCCGCGCAAGATATGCGATCTCGCCGGACGTTGCATGCGTGGCATGAATGAGACACCAGCGGCGATCGACCGCGACATGATCGAACAGCCATTGCAACGGACGCTGGCCGCTCCATTGCACGCAGTCATCGACCTCGCGGGTCTGCTCGGCGATATGCATGTGAACAGGGCATTCCCGATCCAACTGCAAAAGCGCCGTGAGTTCGTCCGGCGTCACCGCGCGCAACGAATGCGGAGCAAACCCGAGAACCGCGCCCTGCTGGCCAGCAATGGCCCGTTTGCAGGCCGTCATCAGCTCCGAAAATCCATCGATGCTGTTGATGAAACGCCGCTGGTTGTCCTCGGGCGCACGGCCGCCGAAACCCGCATGGGCATAGAACACCGGCAGCAGCGTGAGTCCTATGCCGGTGGCTTGCGCCGATGATGAGACGCGCTCGGCCAGTTCGCCGATATTGTCGTAGCGCGCACCCGACACATCGTGATGGATGTAATGAAATTCGCCGACCCGCGTGAATCCGGCTTCCAGCATCTCGACATAGGCCTGCGCCGCCACCGCCTCGATGTCGTCGGCGGTCATGCGCCCGACAAAGCGATACATGACGTCGCGCCAGGTCCAGAAACTGTCCGATGCACCGCCCCTGATTTCCGCGAGCCCCGCCATACCGCGCTGGAACGCATGGCTGTGCAGATTGGGCATGCCGGGAAGTCCGATCCGATGATGCTCGTCGCCCGGAGCCGGCGAGATGTTCGTTTCGACGCGTGCAAACCGGCCGCCATCGATCGCTAGCCTAACGTTGCGCGCCCAGCCTTGCGGCAGCAGCGCTTCATCGAAGAACAGTCCGGCCACGCTCTTCTCCCAATCCCGCGCGAAGCTCTGGACAGCCCCGGACGGCTATAATATGTATAGACAAATAAACGCGCTTGCCAAGCGGTCCCTATAATAAAACGGCGCATGCCTCATGACCCTCGTCGACCATATCTGGCACCGGTGTCGTCTTGCTACGCTTTCGCCCGCGCGACAGGATCTCGGTCTGATCGATGACGGCCTGATCGCCGCGCGCGACGGCCGCATCGTGTATGCGGGTCCTGCCGCCGATGCACCGTCGGATATCGATGCGAAGCAACGAACCGATTGCGACGGCCGCTGGATCACGCCGGGCCTGATCGACTGCCACACGCATCTGGTTTACGGCGGCAATCGCGCGCAGGAATTCGAGCAGCGCCTGGCCGGCGCGAGTTACGAAGAAATCGCGCGTGCAGGCGGCGGCATCGTCTCGACGGTGAAAGCGACGCGGCAGGCCAGCACGGACGAGCTGGTGTCGGCGGCCCTGCCCCGGCTCGATGCGCTGATCGCCGAAGGCGTGACCACCATCGAGATCAAATCCGGCTACGGCCTCGAACTCGAGACCGAACGTCGGCAATTGCAGGCTGCGCGCGGGCTTGCCGGCAAGCGCGACATTTCCGTTCGGACAACATTTCTCGGCGCCCATGCGCTTCCGCCTGAAATGGCAGGCAACAAGTCCGGATACATCAATGCGGTCTGCGACACGATGCTGCCCGCGATCGCGGGCGAACGGCTCGCCGATGCCGTCGACGCCTTTTGCGAAGGCATCGCGTTTTCGGTGGAGCAGACCGCGCAGGTTTTCACAAAAGCAAAATCGCTCGGCCTTCCCCT
>Ga0310811_10014140_pt1 | contig 10395 bp, 10 predicted proteins | sample YCmetagenome_FD_207642 | JGI IMG/M metagenome (GOLD analysis project Ga0310811, IMG submission 207642) | Soil microbial communities from experimental microcosm in Duke University, North Carolina, United States - YC | ecosystem: Engineered > Artificial ecosystem > Soil microcosm > Unclassified ... | reverse complement strand
GCCGGGGGTCCGGACACCGGCGCGGGCTGTGCCGGCGGCGTCCAACGCGGCCCCGGGGCGACCGGGTGAACCGGCGGGACCGGGCGCCCCACGTAGACGGGTGCGGGCGGCGCGGGCACGGGCATGGGGCGGGGCGGGAGCGGGTGCGTCCGGCGGTACCGGCGGAAGAGCCAAATGATCAGGTAGACCGGGCCGCCGATGAACACGATCCACGGCAGCAGCCAGCCGAGCACCGTCAGCGCGACGCGCAGCGAGGCCACGAACGCGTGCCAGCCGTTGCGCAGGCCGACCATGATGCCGGTGTCCTCCTTGGACACCACCGGCGCCTGCGGCCCGTGCAGGAAGACGGTGATGGTGGACAGCGCGGTGAGCCCGTCGAGGCGCCGCTTGCGCGCCTGCAGCGACTCGAGGTCGGACTCGCGCCGCGACAGCTCCGACTCGAGCGCCGTGATCTCGCCGATCGTCTGCGCCCTGTCCACCAGCGCCCGGATGCGTTCCACGCTCGCCTGCGCCGTCTTGATCCGCGAGTCGACGTCGGCGACCTGGTCGGTGACGTCCTGCGCGGACAGCTGCCGGCCCTTCTCCTCGCCGACCGTCTTGACCTGCTCCAGGGTGGTCTGGAACTTCGCCGCCGGCACCCGCAGGGTCAGCGTCGCGGTCGAGCTGTCGCCGTCGATCTGGCGGTTGTCGCCGCCGACGAAGCCGCCCGCGGCGACGGCGAACGCGATCGCCTTCGTGGCGGCCTCGTTCACGTCCTTCACCTGCACCGTCATCGTGCCGGAGTAGATGATGGCCCGATCGCTCGTGTCGACGCTGTCCGGCACCTTCTGCTCGGTGCCGGTGTCGCCCTTCGCCTGCCCCTGGGCCTGGTTCTGCGCCTCGCCGGCCGCCTGGCGCTCGTCGGCGGGGCCCGCGCCCGCCGCGCCGTTCGCCGCGGCCGGCGCGGCCGGCTTGTCGGCGGAGCTCGGCGCGGAGTCGTTGTGGCTGTCGCTGCCGCAGCCGCTCAGCGCGAGGACCACGGCGGTGGCGGCCGCCGCGAGGAACACGGTGGTGCGCCTGACTGACATGACGCCTCCTGGGTAGGGTCGATCCGGAAGCCGGAAACACCACCTCCGACGCGGGCCGGTGCGGCTCCGGTTCCATCCGCCTGTGTCACGGTTCTGCCACGAGGAGGTCACCGGATGCGCATCACGAAGTACACCCACGCCTGCCTGCGTCTGGAACACGACGGCGGGGTCCTGGTGATCGATCCCGGCATCTTCAGCGAGCCCGAGGCCCTCGACGGCGCCGATGCCGTGCTCATCACCCACGAGCACATGGACCACATCGACATCGACCGGCTGCGCGGCGCGGCCGCCCGGCAGCCCTCGCTCTTCGTCTTCGCCCACCCCGACGTCGAGGACCAGCTCACCGACGTGGACGCCGACCGCTACGCGGTCAACCCCGGCGACATATTCGTGGCGGCCGGCATGACGGTGCGCGCGCACGGCGGGCAGCACGCGGTCATCCACCCCGACATCCCCCGGATCGTCAACCTGGGCTACGTCATCGACGCTCCCGACGGCCCGATCTACCACCCCGGCGACGCCTTCCACGTGCCGGACGAGGAGATCGCGACGCTGTTCGTCCCCGTCTCCGCGCCGTGGCTCAAGCTCTCCGAGGCCATCGACTTCACCCGGGCGGTCAAGCCGGAGCGCGCGTTCGCGCTGCACGACAGCCTGCTCGTCGACGTGGGCCAGCAGATGGTCACCGGGCACATGACGCGCCTTTCCGGCACGCACTACGAGCGCCTGGAACCCGGCACCACGATCTAGCGTTATCCGCATGGATGACGCCATCGCCCGCTTGTACTCGGCCCCGCCCGAGGAGTTCATCGCGCTGCGCGGCGAGGAGATCGCCAAGGCACGGCAGGCCCGCGACACCGCGCGGGCGGCGGCGCTGGCCAAGCTGCGCAAGCCGACCGTCGCGGCGTGGCTCGTCAACCGCCTCGCGCACGAGCGGCCCGACCTCGTCGCGGACCTGCTCGCCCTGGCCGAGGAGCTGCGCGCGGCCCAGCGCGAGCTGCGCGGCGCGGACCTGCGCGAGCTGTCGGTGCGCCGCCGCGCGACGGTCACGGCCCTGGCCCGCGAGGCCGCGCGGCTGGCCGGCGACGCGCGCGGCAACCTGCCGACGGCCGAGGTGGAGGCGACGTTCGCCGCGGCGCTCGCCGATGCCGAGGTGGCCGCGGCGGTACGCGAGGGACGCCTGACAAAGGCCCTCGAATACACCGGGTTCGGCGAGACGCCGCGCCCCAACCTGCGGCTCGTGCAGGGCTCCGGTTCGGTCACTCCGATCCGCTCCGCCCCCGATGAGCAGGAGCGGGAGCGGCGGGCCGAGGCGCGCCGCCGCGAGGAGGAGCGGCGCGCCGCCGAGGAGGAGCACGCCCGCGCGGTCAAGCAGGCCCGGCGCGAGCTGATGACGGCGCTGCAGCAGGTCTCCGATGCCGAGAACGCCAAGGCCGAGGCCGAGCGGGCGGTCGCCGCCGCCGACAAGGCGATCCGCCAGGCCGAGAAGCGCGTGAAGCTTGCCCAGGACGCCCTGGCGGACCTCGGCTGAACTGTCTGCGGCCTCGGCTGTTGCGTTCGTCTCCGCCCGCACATGGTTCGTCCACGAACGAGTGTCTTCACCGTGATCCGTGCGGGAGGGCAGAATGATCCGGGTGACTCCCGAGCAGGCGGCCGCGGCGGCGAAGCAGGCGGTGCTGGTGCTGGGTGGCGCCTTCAGCGACGACCCGAAGACGATGCGGCGCGCCCGGCAGATCGGCCTGACCGGCTGGGCCTTCTACGTGGCCGGCCGCGGCGGCGCCCTGGGCGACGTGCGCGCCGACACGGTCGCGGCCGCGCTGGGCTTCATCGCACCGGAAGCGGTCCAGGACGGCTGGGACGCCGCGCGCAAGGTCGCCCCGCCGGAGCAGGTCGCCGCCGAAAACCTCGACGAGTGCTGCCGCTGGGGCCGCGAGCACCTGGAGAGCTTCTACGCGCTGCCCAAGCTCGTCGAGCTGGCCGAGCGGGTCGTGGTCAGCGCCGAGACGGCCGGCATGCCGCTGTTCGCGGCCTGGCGCGCGATGCCGCTGCCCGACGACTCGCCCGGCGCCCGCGCCGCCGTCCTGGCTCACCTGCTGCGCGAGCACCGCGGCGCCGCCCACCTCCTGGCGATCCGCGCCAGCGGCCTGACCCCGCTGGAGGCGATCATCTCCGGCCCGGACGGCGAGGCCGAGGCCACGGCGTTCGGCTGGCAGCCGCCGTTTCCGGCGTTCGAGCCGCTGGTACGCCGCCGCAGCTGGGCCGAGGCCCTGACCGACCGCATCGCCGGGGAGGCCTTCCGCGCCCTCGCCCCGGCCGAGCGCACCGAGCTCGTCAACCTCCTCGACGCCGCCGTGCAGTCGGTGAAGGAGGAGCAGCCGGCGTAGCCGATTTTGTCGTACCCCCGGGCTAGGTTCTGGGTATGGAGCTGACGGGGTTGGCGGGCTGGACGGTGCGGGGGTGCACGCTGCGGGACGTGGCGGCGATCCTGGCCGTCACGCGGGCCAGCGACGAGGCGACCGTCGGCGAGCCGGACTGGACCGAGGACGAGGTCGTGTCGACGCTGACCGCGCCCAACCAGGACCCGGCTCTGGACTCGTGGCTGGCCTTCGACCCGGACGGCTGGCCGGCCGCCTGGGCCTATGTGGACAACCCGGAGCGGGGCCCGCGGGACAACGTCGAGGTCTATGCCGTGCCCGGCCGCGGCGCCGCGGCCTACGGCCCGCTGCTGGACCTGGCGCTGCCGCGGGTGGCCGAGCGGGCCCGGGAGGCCGGCCGGTCGCAGGTCACGCTGCGGGCGGGCGCGGTGGCGAGCGAGGAGGACTACATCGCGGCGCTGAGGGCGCACGGCTTCGCCTTCCGCAAGCGCCATGCACGCATGACCCGCCCGCTGACCGGAGACGACGCGCGCGCGTTGCCCGAGGCGCGGGCGGTGGCCGGGGCGCGGGCGGTGGCCGGGGGCGACGGGACGGTGTCCGTGGTGCGCGCCGTCCGGGCCGAGGACGAGGCTGAGATGCGGCGCGTGCACGAGGTCCTGCAGACCGCGTTCGCCGACACGCTCGACTTCCAGCCGATGTCCTACGAAGCGTGGCGCGAATCGCTGGCCGCGCTGCCCTCGATCAGCTGGGACGAGTGGCTCGTGTCCGAGATTTCCGGACAGATCGTCGGCGTGCTGCAGTCCGCCGACCAGGGCCTCGAGCGCGGCGAGGGCTGGGTGAAGAACCTCGCGGTGCTGCGGGAGCACCGCCGGGCGGGCATCGGGGGAGCGCTGCTGCGCGCCGCGTTCGCGATCTACGCCGCCAAGGGGCGCACGAGCGCGGGGCTCGGCGTCGACCTCACCAACCCGACGGGGGCCTACAGCCTCTATGCGGGCGTGGGGATGAGCGTCGCGTTCGCGGCCGACATGTACGAGAGGACGGTGGCGGTCCCGCCCTAGGGCATCGCGGTCTTCGTCGGGCGGGCGCGCAGGGCGTCGAGGTAGTCGGCGGGGGCGCCGGCCTTCGCGGCGGCGTTGGCGATCTCGGCCAGGTACCACGCGGTGGGCAGGCCGCCCTCGTAGCCGTTGAAGACGTACACCCAGGCGGTCTCCTCGCCGTCGAGGGTGGCCACGCGCAGGTGCAGCTTGCGGTAGGTGCCGGCCAGGGCGCCCTCGACCTCGTCGAGCTGCTTCTCGTCGTTGGGGTGCACGTCGTAGAGGGCGACGAAGACCCGGTCGCCCGGCGACTCGACGATCGTCGTGACCGAGCCCTCCCAGCCCAGGACGTCCTCCCCGGCGAAGGTCAGGCGCCAGCCCTCGAGCCAGCCGGTCCCGATCATCGGCGAGTACGGACAGTAGGCCCGCATGCGGGCAGGGTCCAGGTTCGAGCCATACGCGGCGTAATGACGCACGGCGATGACGATAGACCCGACCGGGTGTCGAGAGAATACTGCCGAGCGTGTCGGATTCGGATCCACTCGTCGGCGCGCCATACGCCGTTCGGCTGGGGGAGGGCCCCGGTCGCGTGAACCTCGGCCGCGGTCGAGGCTTGGGCACTCGAAACCTCGGCTCGGGGTGAATCCACCCGCCACCGAGGGCTCTATCCGGGCTCCACCTGGGCGAACTTCGGGCCACGCGAACCCGGGCCCGACGCGGCCCGGCCCGGCGGCTTCTGGCCGGATGGCGTTCGGCCGAAAGGCGTAAGGCATCTTGGCCGGTTGGGCATCGGCGGGGCCGAGGCCGGAGGGCTTGGCCGGGCGAGGGAGAATACGGTGAGAAATGCCGAGGAGGGGTGGCTGGCGTGGGCCGAATCGTGATCATCGGAGGTGGCCCGGCGGGCTACGAGGCGGCGCTGGTCGCGGCGCAGCTGGACGCCCAGGTGACCGTGATCGAGGCCGAAGGCGCAGGTGGCGCCTGCGTGCTGCACGACTGCGTGCCCTCGAAGACGTTCATCGCGAGCTCCTCCGTCGTCACCGCGCACCTCGACACCGAGGCGTTCGGGGTCATCGGGCCCGAGGGGCCCGACGTGCGGGTCGACGGGCCCGCGGTGCACCAAAGGGTCAAACGACTCGCGACCGCCCAGTCCAGCGATATTCACGCCAAACTGGTCAAGGCCGGTGTCGAGTTCGTCACGGGCACTGCGCGCCTCGGTGAGGACACGCTCGGTCACACTCACGCCGTTCGGGTGACCCCGGCCGACGGTGACGCTCCGTATGACATCGCCGCCTCGACCGTGTTGCTCGCCACCGGCGCGACGCCCCGCGTGCTGCCGACCGCGGCGCCGGACGGGGAGCGGATCCTCGACTGGCGGCAGGTGTACGACCTGCCGAAGCTTCCCGAGCGGCTCATCGTCGTCGGGTCGGGCGTGACCGGCGCCGAGTTCGCGTCGGCGTATCTGGCCATGGGCATCGACGTGACCCTCGTCTCCAGCCGCGACCGGGTCATGCCGCACGAGGACCCCGACGCCGCGATGGCGATCGAGCGGGTCTTCCGCACCCGCGGCATGACGATCCTCAACAACTCGCGCGCGGCCGCGGCTCGGCGCACCGCCGACGGGGTCGTCGTCGAGCTCGCCGACGGGCGTTCCGTCGAAGGCTCCCACGTGCTGATGTGCGTCGGCTCGGTGCCGCAGACGGGGGCGCTCGGGCTCGCCGAGTACGGGGTCGAGGTCGCGCAGGGCGGGTACGTGACGGTGGACCGGGTCTCGCGCACCAACGTGCCTGGCATCTACGCGGCCGGCGACTGCACCGGCCTGCTGCCGCTGGCCAGCGTCGCCGCCATGCAGGGCCGCATCGCGATGTGGCACGCGCTGGGCGAGGCGGTCGCGCCGCTGAAGCTGCGCACCGTCGCGGCCAACGTGTTCACCGACCCCGAGCTCGCTTCGGTCGGCATCACGCAGTCCGACATCGACAGCGGGCGGGTGCCGGCGCGCACGGTCATGCTGCCGCTGGCCGGCAATGCGCGGGCCAAGATGGACGGGCTCGACGACGGGTTCGTGAAGATCTTCTGCCGGCCGGCGTCCGGGCTGGTCGTCGGCGGCGTCGTGGTGGCGCCGAAGGCGAGCGAGCTCATCATGCCGATCGCGATGGCGGTGGAGAACCACCTCAGCGTCGACCAGCTGGCGCACACGATCACGATCTACCCGTCGATCTCGGGCTCGATCGCCGAGGCCGCGCGCCAGCTCATGCAGCACGACGAGGACTGACGGGCGGTCCTACGGGATCTCGCGGAAGATGCCGCGGGCGTAGTCGGCGACGGCCGCCCGCGTCACCGTCGCGTCGATCGGCAGGGACTCCAGGCAGCGGCGCAGCGTCTCGGTCAGCAGCGGCCGCGGCACGCGCATCGACACCGTCGAGTGCGGGACCCACTCGCCGGGCGCGTAGAGCGGCAGTGTCTGCATGCCGGCCGCGTCGAGCAGGCCCCACACGCGGGCCTGGTGCGCGACCAGCTCCGGCGTCGGGGCCGGGCCGAGGAAGACGACGCGGCCGACGAAGACACCGGAGTACTGAAAATTGATCCGCAGCGGTTCGGCGACCCGGATGCCGGCGAGCGCCTCGGCGACCGCCTCCGGGTCGAGCTCGCGGGCGACGGCGAGCGCGACGTGCGGGCGGTGTTGGCCGTTGTGCGGGGTGCGCAGCGACTGCACGCCCATCTCCTCGAGCTGGTCCCACAGCACGCGGATGCGGCGGGTCGAGCGCTCGTCCAGGTACATCTCGACCGAGGCGACCATCAGCGCGCCTTCTGGCAGCGCGGGCACCAGTAGGCGTTGCGCGCGTTGAGCACGGCGGTGCGCACCGGCGTCTCGCACACCAGGCAGGGCTGGCCGGTGCGCCGGTAGACGTAGACCTCGCCGCCGTGGCGGTCCACACGCGGCGCCCGGCCCATCGCCTCCGGCATGTGTGCACTGTGGACGGTGTCGATGCGGCCCTCGGCCACGCCGGCGCGCATGAGCGTGCGCAGGTCGTGCCAGATGGCGTCCCAGCGGCGCCGGGAGAGCTTGGTGCCGGGCGTCGTCGGCGGCAGGCCCGCGCGGAACAGCGACTCCGTCACATAGATGAGGCCGGCGCCCGCGACCACCGCCTGGTCCATGAGCAGCGCCATGAGCGGACGGGTCGAGCCTTTGATGATTCGGTACGCCAGGAGGCCGTCGCTCGCCTCGTCCAGCGGATCGGGGCCGAGCCGCGCGTGCAGGGCCTCCAGCTGCGCCGGGTCGAGCCGCTCGCAGGCGGCCGGCCCGCGCAGGTCCAGCCAGTGCTCGGCGCCGGCCATGCGCATCCGCACCTCGCCCACCGGTGCCGGTGCCGGGCCGTCGCCGTCGGCGAACTTGCCGTACAGGCCCAGGTGGACGTGGACGGTCTCGCCGCCCTCGTAGTGGTGGAACAGGTGCTTGCCGCGCGCGGAGGCGTCCTCGAGCACGCGGCCGTCGACGCGCAGCGCGTCCGCGGCGAAGCGCCCCTGCGGGCTCGAGACCGCGACCGGGCGGCCGGCGAACAGCTTGCGGTGCCGCTGGGCGAGGCGATGGATGGTGTGACCTTCGGGCACCCGAACGTTTATACCCGTACTCGTCGGCGGGCGGCACGCTATTGTTGGTCGCATGAGTCGCAGCGCACTGTCCACGACGACGCCGGGCCTTCCCCGGCGGCGCTGACCGACGTTCAGCTTCAGCTCCGGGGCGTTGCGCTCCGGAGCTTTTTTGTGTCCCGAGTCGCGCGCTCCCCATTGTGAGGAGTCGATATGCAGGACCACCGCCGGCTCGGGCGCGAGCTCGAGCTCTTCCACTCCGACCCGCTCGTCGGCGCCGGGCTGCCGCTGTCGAGGACTATCTGCTCGACCTGGAACGCCGCAACGGCTACCAGCATGTGTACTCGCCGCCGCTGGCGAAGGCGGAGATGTACTACAGATCCGGCCACCTGCCGCACTACGCCGACGACATGTTCCCGCCGATGGAGCTGGACCCGGACAACGCCTTCGTCCTGCGGCCGAGCCTGTGCCCTCACCACGCGGCGGTGTTCGCCTCGCGCGGGCGCTCCTACCGGGAACTGCCGCTGCGCATCGGCGAGATCGGCGGCCAGTACCGGGCCGAGCGCTCGGGCGTGCTGGGCGGGCTGGCACGGGTACGCGCGATATCGCTCAACGACGGGCACGTCTTCTGCGCCGAGGACCAGGTCGAGGACGAGATCGTCGCGGCGCTCGCGGTGATGCGGGAGGCGCATGCCGCCCTCGGCTTCGAGCCGTCCTCGTGGCGGCTGTCGCTGCGCGGCGAGGGCGCCAAGTACGTCGACGACCCGCCGATGTGGCAGCGCGCGACCGCGGTGCTGCGCCGCGCGCTCGAGGCCGCGGGCGTGCCCTACGAGGAGGCGCCGGGCGAGGCGGCGTTCTACGGTCCGAAGATCGACATCCAGCTGCGCGACTACGCCGGCCGGGAGAGCACCCTCGCCACCGTCCAGGTCGACTACTTCATGCCCGCCCGGTTCGACCTGTCCTATGTGGACGCCGGCGGGGCCCGCCGGCGCCCGGTCATGGTGCACCGCAGCGCGGCCGGGAGCATGGAACGGCTGTTCGCGCACCTCATCGAGGTACACGACGGCGCCTTTCCGGCCTGGTACGCCCCCGTGCAGGTGGAGGTGCTCCCGGTCGGCGACGCCGTCGTGCGCGGGTTCGCCGACCACTGTCGTTCTCTGGGCCTGCGCGTCGAGGAGGTGTACGGCGGGAGCCTCGCCGCCCGCATCCGCGACGCGTCGGTGCGCCGCGTGCCGTTCGTGGCCGTGCTCGGCGCGAACGAGCTGGCCGCCGGCACCGTCTCGCTGCGCTCCCGCGACGGCTCCGTCGCGCAGCTGCCGGTGCCGGCGGCGCTGGACCTGCTCGCAGCCGAGTGCCGGCCGCCTAAACGCGCGGCGGTGCCCGGTTCGTCTGTTCCCGTGTGAAGGTACCTCCCATGATCGGCGCGGGGCTCGCGGTGCTGTTGACCGCCGCGTGCTCCGCGCCCTCCGTCGCCGCCTCGCCTCCCGCCCCATCGCCTTCGGCGAGTTTGCAGAGTCTGGAGAGTGCGCCGGCCACCCACGGACCGGCGACCGTGGCCGTGCCCGAGATCGCTTACCCGGCGGTCGGCGGCCGGACCTACGACTACGCGACCGCCGGCGGCCCGGTCGCCGGCACCGCCGGCAAGCTGCTGGAATACCGGATCGCGGTCGAACGCGACATCACCGGCATATCCGCCGCCGGCTTCGCCGAGGCCGTCGAGGCCGTCTTCGCCGACCCGCGCAGCTGGCCCGGCACCGGCCAGTGGCGGCTGCGGAGGGCCGACGCCGGCGAGCACTACGACTTCACCATCTACCTGGTCACCCCCGCGACCCGCGACCGGCTCTGCAACAGCTCCTACGACCGGTACACCAGCTGCCGCAATGGCGACAGCGTCGTCATCAACGTGGCCCGCTGGGCGCACGGCGTGCCCGACTACGGCGCCGACCTGGTCACCTACCGGCAGTACGTGATCAACCACGAAACCGGCCACCGGCTCTACCACGGCCACGAGCTGTGCCCCGGCCCCGGCCGCCCGGCGCCGGTCATGCAGCAGCAGACGCTCGGCCTGCACGGCTGCACGGCCAACGCCTGGCCGATCGTCGACGGCCACACGTACGCCGGCCGCTCCGGCCAATACAACGACCCGGCCCCGCACGACCCGTAAACGCACCACCCCTCCGGCCTCGTCTACGCAAGTGGGGGGAAGGAGGCCCATGCAGGTCGAGTTCACCGAGTTCGTGCTCGGCCGGTCGCACGCGCTGCTGCGTTTTGCGTACCTGCTGACCGCGGACCGGCATCTGGCCGAGGACCTGACGCAGGAGGCGCTGGTGCGCGCGC
>Ga0310811_10014139_pt1 | contig 10396 bp, 9 predicted proteins | sample YCmetagenome_FD_207642 | JGI IMG/M metagenome (GOLD analysis project Ga0310811, IMG submission 207642) | Soil microbial communities from experimental microcosm in Duke University, North Carolina, United States - YC | ecosystem: Engineered > Artificial ecosystem > Soil microcosm > Unclassified ... | reverse complement strand
GGACGCGGATCAGGTAGCCGAAGTTCTCCGGTCCGGCCTCATAGCCGACGTCCTTGGCAGCCTTCGAATAGGTGTCCCAGATCGTCTTGGTCGCGTCGATCGCGGTGTTCAGCGCGATGTAGGGATAGCGCTGCTGCGCGGTCCAGATCACGGTTTCCCTGGACAGCACGCCTGGTATCCACACACGTGGATACGGCTTCTGCATCGGCACCGCCCACGGGTTCACCACGCGATGCTGGTAGTGCGTGCCTTCCCAGCGGAACGGGCCGGGCTGGGTCCAGATCTTGGTTATCAGGTCATGCGCCTCGACGAAGCGTTCGCGGTTGTAGGCGGGATTCACACCGTTGGCCAACTGCTCCTGGCCGCCGCCACGCACAAAGCCGGAGACCACACGGCCCTTGGAGACCATGTCGATCATCGCGATCTCTTCGGCGAGCTGCACCGGATTGTCCGACAGCGGCAGCGGATTCCCCAGGAACACGATCTTGCACTGCTTCGTCACGGCGGCGAGGATCGCGCCGAACATGTTGGTGCGGGCCTGCATGCAGAACGGCGCATTGTGGTGCTCGTTCAGCATGATGCCGTCGACGCCCCACTCGTCGGCCATGATGTACTCTTCGAGGTACTCGTTGTACAGCCGGCTGGCAGCGTTTGAGTCGTAGTTGCTGTTGGAGAAGGTGAGCGCGGTCGCGCCGTATTTCAGGCCTTCCTTCGCGTCATAGGCACCCATCGGCTGTTCGGTGAAGTACATCATATGCATGGCGTCGTTTCCTTCAGTTCGCGTTGACGAACGTGGTGACGAGTTTTGCCAGCTCGTCCGGCTTCTCCATATCGACAAAGTGCCCGCAGGCGCTGACGGTTTCCAGCCGGGCATTGGGGATGCTCTTGGCGTACACTTCGCCGGCGCTCTTCGGCACGTGCTTGTCGTCGTCGCCCCAGACGACAAGCGAGGGCGAGCGGATGCCGCCGAGCAGGTGCGGCAGCGTCTGGCTGTACATGTACGGCTTCCAGGCGGTGCGGAACACCATCTCGCGGCAGATGTCCCACTGCTCGAGCTGGTCCGTGGATACATCGCCATAGACTCGCGTGAACGCGGCCTCGTCGTGGAAGCCGGCTTGCGGATAGTCCAGGTACGAGACGATCGCCTGGTCGGCGATGTATCCCCCGGGCGGGTTGATCCCCATCGCGCCGACAAGGACCAGCTTGCGATAGGCGGCGGGCGCCTGGCTCGCCATCTCGGCGGCGATCCAGCCACCGAAGCCCAGCCCAACCAGGGACACGTCGTGCAGTCCGAGCTCGCTCAGCAGCCAACTGTGCATCGCGGCAATGTCGCGCACGCTGCGCAGCCATTGCGGGCGCTCCGACTTGCCCCAGCCAGGATGATGCGGAACCAGAACATCGAAGCTCTGCGTCAGCGCATCGTAGAAGGGCAGGCGATCGGGCGTACCGATATCATGGTGCAGGATCAGGACCGGACGGCCGCTGCCGCCCCGGCTGAGATGCATTTTGGTTCCAGCGATGGTGATCGCGGTGTCGTTCCAGGCCACGCTGCTTCCTCCGGCGCTTGCTTGAAGGTGAGGATACTCACCAGTAGCCTCAGTTGTCCAATTGGGAGACAGGGTTAATGCCAGCGCTGGATGGGAAGGTTGCAATCGTAACGGGAGCGAGTCGCGGCATCGGCGAGGCCGCGGCGCTTGCATTGGGTGCGGCGGGCGCATCTGTGGTGCTGGCGGCACGCAGTGCGCAGGCTCTGGAAGCGAACGTGAGGACGATCGTTGCGACGGGCGGCAAGGCCTTCGCGCTCGAGTGCGACGTGTCGGACTACGAGGCGTGCCAGCGGCTGGTGCATGAGACCGCTAACCGCTTCGGGCCTCCGGATATCCTGGTCAACAATGCCGGGGTGATCGAGCCGATCGGCACGGTGGCGACCGCTCCACCCCTTGAATGGGCACGCAGCATCGAGATCAACCTGATCGGCGCGTATTTCGCGATCCGAGCGGTGCTGCCGGGCATGCTGGAGCGCGGTCACGGCGACATCATCAATGTGTCATCGGGTGCGGCGCATCGCCCGCTGGAGGGCTGGAGCGCCTATTGTTCCGGCAAGGCGGGACTTGCGATGTTGACGCGCGCCATCGATCTGGAGCATAGCGCCGCGGGCATTCGTGTATTTGGGTTCCAGCCGGGCACGACGGACACCGACATGCAGGTGACGATACGGGCCTCGGGCATCAACATGATCAGCCAGATACCGCGCGAGAAACTCACCCCGGTGGCGCTGCCGGCAAAGGCCATTGTGTTTCTGTGCACAAAAGAGGCTGACGACTACAAGGGGAAGGACTTCAGTCTGAACGATGCGGATTTCCGCCGCCGCGCGCTCGGCGACGGATAGCCAGGGAGAAGGGCCGGTGGCCAGTTACCAGTACGTCTATGTGATGAAGGATTTGACGAAGGCCTTTCCCGGCGGCCGGGACGTCTTCAAGGGAATCACGCTCTCCTTCCTTCCGGGCGTTAAAATCGGCGTGCTGGGTGTCAACGGCGCGGGCAAATCGACCCTGCTGAAGATCATGGCCGGCCTCGACAAGGAGTTCGGCGGCGAGGCCTGGGCCGCGGACGGCGTCCGCGTTGGCTATCTGGAGCAGGAACCGCAGCTCGATCCCGACAAGACGGTGGGCGAGAACGTCGAGGAGGCGTTCGCCGATCTGAAGGCAGCACTGAACCGGTTCAACGAAGTCTCGATGAAGTTCGCCGAGCCAATGAGCGACGACGAGATGAACGACCTGCTGGCCGAGCAGGCCGATCTCCAGACCAAGATCGATGCGGGGGAGGGGTGGGACCTCGATCGCCGGGTGGATATCGCGCTCGATGCGCTGCGCTGCCCGCCCGCGGATGCCGATGTCACCAAACTGTCAGGTGGCGAGCGGCGGCGTGTCGCGCTGTGCCGCCTGCTGCTGGAAAAGCCTGACCTGCTGCTGCTGGACGAACCCACCAACCATCTGGATGCGGAAAGCGTTGCCTGGCTGGAGCACACGCTGGAGACCTATTCCGGCACGGTGATGATCGTGACCCACGATCGCTACTTCCTCGACAACGTCACCGGCTGGATCCTGGAGATCGAGCGCGGGCGTGGCTACCCGTTCGAGGGCAACTACTCGTCCTGGCTGGAACAGAAACGCAAACGCCTGCAGCAGGAAGAGAAAGAGGAAAGCGCGCGGCAGCGGGCCCTGGCCATGGAGCAGGAATGGATCGCGGCTTCGCCACGCGCTCGCCAGGCGAAGAACCAGGCCCGCATCAAGCGCTACGAGGAACTGCTCGCGAAGTCGCAGGAGCAGGCGACAGGCGTGGCCGAGATCGTCATTCCTCCCGGGCCGCGGCTCGGCAACGTGGTGATCGAGGCGGAGGGGCTGCGCAAGGGCTATGGTAACAACCTGCTGATCGACGATCTGTCGTTCAAGCTGCCGCCGGGTGGGATCGTCGGGGTCATCGGGCCGAACGGCGCGGGCAAGACCACGCTGTTCCGCATGATCATCGGGCAGGAGCAGCCCGAAAGCGGCTCACTCCGGGTCGGCGAGACGGTGAAGCTTGGTTACGTCGATCAATCGCGCGACAGCCTAAACGCTGACAACACCGTTTGGCAGGAGATCAGCAACGGCGAGGACGTGATCTACCTGGGCAAGCGGGGCGTGCAGTCACGCGCCTATGTCGCGGCGTTCAACTTCAAGGGTGCGGATCAGCAGAAGAAGGTCGGCATCCTGTCAGGCGGCGAGCGCAACCGCGTGCACCTGGCGAAGATGCTGAAGACCGAGCACAACGTCATCCTCCTCGACGAGCCCACCAACGACCTGGATGTGGACACGCTGCGCGCGCTGGAAGATGCGCTCACCGAGTTCGCCGGGTGCGCGGTGATCATCAGCCACGATCGCTGGTTCCTCGATCGGCTTGCCACCCACATCCTGTCGTTCGAGGGCGACAGCCACGTGGAGTGGTTCGAAGGCAACTTCGAGGCCTATGAAGAGGACAAGCGGCGGCGGCTTGGCGCGGATGCCACCGAACCGCATCGGATCAAGTACCGGCCACTGAGGCGGTGAGCATCCGTTTCAGATTGAACATCGATGAGCGAGGCGGCTGAGCAGGACGGTGCCATCCTGCATGATGGGTCGTAAGCTGCGTCAGTGAGCAGATGCTGATCCACGGCCAGCATCTGTCGATTTGCGTCCAAGATCGCCGTCGCTCCGGTGCTGTAGTCTTGCAGGAAATCTCGGCCATCCTGCCACGGCTCTCTCGGGTCCATATCCCGCGTTCGGATCATTCCAATCAGCGACGCCATAATCTCTCAGGCAGGCTCTAAGACCGGGGCAATCCGGGTCTCGGCGCACCTAGCTCTCGATCAGGATTGGCCGCCTAAACTCCATGTTAAACTTTAGTCTCTATATCGACCACCACGCATGCCACCGCATTACGAATGCGCAAGGATCACCCATGCCAGAATTGCTCCCCTCAAAGTCCGATGCGTGCTGGAAAGAACTCTTGACTGGGGTCCGTGACCCTCAATTCAGCTCCTTGGCAACCAAACTCACGGTGGCACGTCTTCGCCAGGCAGTTCGAGATCGGCCCGATGCAATGACTGCTGCCGTTGATGAGCTATTTCGCTATTTCACAGCCAACGCCTTCGCCCAGCGCGACCTGCCACGTCTATAGAAGGGGCTTGCCGTCATGAAGAATTTGTTTCTTACGGCCAGTGAGGCGTCGGCCCTTGTCCAAAGCGGGGCGGTCGCAGTAATCGCGGGCGCCGAGGAACTTCTCTCTGCGCTCCCGCGTGGCCAGTGGATCGGCGGGACGACGGCCTACTTCATGACGGAGCGTGGAGGTACTGTCACCTCAGACCGCCTGTTCTGTTCGGTCATTGACCAGGCGGTAAAATCGCGCATTGCGACACTCGAACCGAGCGCTTTGTCTCAGGTAACCGCTGCACGTTATGATAACGGGTTCACCTATCTGCTATTGCCCGCGTTCAGCGAAGCGCATCAACGCTATGCCATCGAGGGGCCGGCATTCCCTTGCTTGTTCGACCAACCGGTGATGGGGTGGATTACCGGCGTTCACTTATCCGATCTGGGCAAACGTTCCCCCAAAGTGTTCGACGGGCAAACAGGCCGTTGCTATGAAAACGCAGGCGTGGCGCTCTATGTCGAGCTACCGCCGACGATGGTGCCGGACCTTGACATTATCAATCGGTTCACCCCGGGTGACGGCCCTGCCATTGTTTTCCCGGAAACCGGATTCACGGCTGGTTCCTGCACCATCGACAACCAGTCTGTGACTCTCGCCAGCCACATGGTTGAAAACGGCACCGACACGAGCCTGCCGCTCGTTGCCGATTATGCCGGGGCCATGATCAACGTCTCGGTGCAAGCGGTTGACGCTGATCGGGGCGAAGTGCGGTTCTATGCACCTGTCGTCGCCGGCGAGACCTATCGCTTGGCACGACCTGTCACCGACTATGCTGGCTCCTTTGGCGCTCAAAGTGATGCGTCTGATCAGGACAGGCAGGCGCTGGCCTGCAACTGCATCCTGAATTTCCTGCATGCCGGGCTCGAAGGAAAAGCGACCGGCGAGTTTGTCGGGCCGGTAACATTCGGGGAGATCGCTTACATTTTGCTTAACCAGACACTGGTTACGCTACGCTGTCACTAGCGAACTCAGGTCGCAGGTGACGGACGGAATATGACCATCGCTGCTATGTCCATTCCACAGAACAACGAGATGATGGCGGTGCGAACGCCTCCGAGGTCAGATGCGAGTTGGCGCGAACTTCTGACTGGCCAGCGCGATCCTCAGCACGCCAATTTGGCAACCAGGCTGGTCGTTGGCCACCTCCGTCAGTCAATCAGGATGGATACCACCGCGCTGGACGCTGCCCTGCACGAGTTATACCACTATCATTCGAGTTGTGACCCTGCTGAACGTGCTCAATTTCTGCGCCACGATTCGCTGGCAGGCCAGGGTCTTCGGCCGTTCGCGGTTCAGAATCTGCTCCTTACCCCGAAAGAAGCGTCGAACCTGATCGAAACCGGCGTGTTTGCCGTAATCGCCGGGACCGAGGAGGAACTCGCGTCCCTCCCTCGGGGAAATTGGATCGGAGGCACTACCGCTTACCTCATGGCGCCCAGGGGCCGCATCGCGCGCCCTGACTGTCTCATGTGTTCCGTGTTGGAAGAAGGGGTCGAATGTCGCATCGCCGTGCTGACGCAAGACACTCTTTCGCATATCACTGACGGGCGCTACGAAACGGGGTTCACCTATGTGCTGTTGCCCGCTTTCAGCGATGTGCATTACAGCTATGCCCTCACGGCTCCCGGAATCCCTGGCCTGTTCGAGCAGCCAATATTCGGTTGGATCACAGGCGTTCCTATGTCCGAAGTCGGCGAGCGTGCACCCAAGGTGTTCGACGGCCGTACAGGGAGCGCCCACGAGAACGCAGCCGTCGCTCTCCACGTGGCGCTGCCGTCCGCATTCATGATGACCATCGACTTGGTCAATCCATTCGTCCAAGGTCGTGGCCCTGTCATCGTCTTTCCTCAGACCGGCTTTAATGCCGGTGCGTGCACGATTGATGGGCAGCCCAGGAATTTTGCCGAATACCTGGTCGAAGAAAAAATAGATACGAGCATGCCACTTGTCGCGAATTACGCGGGCGCATCGATCAACGTCTCAATTCGAACGGTCGACGCGGCATGCGGTGACGTGCAGTTCTTCGCGCCTGTCGTCACCGGAGAGAACTACCGCCTTGGCGCGCCGAGGGCGGATTACACGCGTTGCATGACGGCCTGTGCAAGGTCACTCGATCGGCCGGAGTGTGCCTTGGTTTGCAGATGCATTTTGAACCACCTCAATCCCAATTTTGCTAACGCCGATACAGCAGGTTTTGTTGGTCCGGTGACATTCGGCGAGATCGCCTATATCCTTGTGAATCAGACATTGGTCGTGATGAATGGCGAGGGACGTTGCGGCGTTCAGGGTTTCGTATGACCGAATGTGGTTCGTCGATGCGTTGGTGCTGATTTCCTGTGATGGAGTGGATCCGCGCGAGGCCCCAAATGGTACTGCGCCGGATGATGGCCTGACCTTGTTCTGCGGATCGCATCTACGATTTCGCTCAGAATAATATCCGGCCATGGCTCTGTCGGGTCCACATCGCGAGTTTGAATGACTCCAACTCGAGCCGCGACGACCATTCTCAAAGGGGCTTTGATCATCTCAGCCTCAGGAACGCCTGCGTCTGGCCGAACACGGCCGCCACATCGGGCACAACCGTCAGCCGCAGGATGTGTGCACCGATGTCGGCACCCACCATGGGCAGTTGCAGGAAGAGCGTGCTCAGGCTCGCTTGCAGATCGCTTGGCGGCCTCGCGGCGACGTGGGCGGCTTTTGTAGGTGCTGGCGGGGGGCCGGTGCGACGATGGACACTTGGCCGTTATTCAATGGCTCCTGCTGCGACGGCTCCAGAAGGTCGGGAGCGACTGCATCGCGGTGCGTCAGCGGCGCTATTTTGAACAGCCTGTGCAGTGTCAAGGTGTGGTCGAACGGCGTTGCTCCCGGCCATCGCTGCCCACCGCCACATTAAGGTGAGACGATCGACGCCGGCACGCGAAATAGCTGAGGTCGAACCCGTCCGGGTGCAGCACGTCGGGCGGGGGGGCGCGCGGCGGCGGGGATGGTCGCAGCAGCCATCACCGCCCACGCGGTCAGGCTCGGGTCCACCCAGGCCTGGAATTCCTGTTGAGTGCCATACGATCTGTGCCAGTTGTTGGTTTCGCTGTCGTCGCTGCCATCAAATCCCTCGTTTTGCGGATAAAGCCAGCCGGGCATGCAGTCGCAAGAGCGGTTCTCCAGCATGGGAACGACGACGTGCCTGATGTCCACCGCCATTCCTCCCTTGCCTGTTGCCGCGATTCTATCATCAATAGCGGGACGTATGGCCGCAGCGACGTATGACGGAAAGGGTCGGTCGATGGATCTCGGAACTGCTCCCACGACGACAGCGGATGCCGACTGGCAGGCCCGCGTGGATCTGGCGGCGGTTTATCGCCTGCTGGCGCACCATGGCTGGGGCGACGTCATCTTCAATCATGCCGCCATGCGCGTTCCGTCCAACCCGCGTCACTTCCTGATCAAGCGGCACGAGCATCTTTACACCGAGGTCACCGCGTCGGGTCTGGTCGAAGTCAGTATGGACGATGACCTGGACGAGCGATCCGGCGTCAATCGCCCTGGGTTCACTCTGCACAGCGGCGTGCTGCGCGGGCGGCCTGATGTGAATTGCTCGGTGCATGTGCATCCCGATGAAGGCGTGGCGATCTCCGGCCTGAAACACGGCCTGCGTCCGGTTTCGCAAAGCGCGATGCGCTTCTACCGGCGCGTCGGATATCACGATTATGAGGGCCTGACCGACAGTTTCGATGAGCGCGAACGCATCGTCGCGGCGCTCGGCAAGAACCGCGCGCTGGTGATGCGGCATCATGGCATCACCACGGTCGGTGTCACGGTGCGCGAGGCGTTCAGTTTGATGAAGGAGTTCGTCCGTGCCGCGCGTATCCAGTTGATGATGGAATCGAGTGGCCAACCTGTCCTCGAGATCGCGCCGGAGATCTGCGAGCACGTCGCGGCACAGTATGAACTGCATGACAGGGGGCGGGCATCGGCTGAATGGCCCGCGTATCTTCGCCTCCTCGACGGGATCGATCCCCGCTATCGCGACTGACTGCCGGCTGATCCCCGGGACATGCCCGGGGACACGGGCTGGCAATAACGGTGGGCGGACGTGAACCCGCTGTGGATTCTGCGCACGGCGCGCCTTGTGCTGACGCCGGTGGGGGGCGCCGATATGCCTGACCTGCAGGCGATCAAGGGTGATCCTCGCGTGTTCGCGATTATGCTGGGTGGCGTCCGCTCGCCACAGCAGGCTGCCGAGGACCTGGCCGACGAGGTGGCGCATTGGGGCGCGCACGGGTTTGGGACGTGGGCGGTGCGCGATCGAGCGAGCGGCCAGTTCGTTGGCATCGCCGGCCTGGAGGAACGGCCGGACGGACGCGGAACCGCCTTGCGGTTTGCACTCTGGCCCGAGGCACAGGGCCGCGGCCTGGCGCGCGAGGCCGCGGCGGCGGCGCTACGCTTTGGTCACGAACAGGCTCGCCTGACCCGGATTGTCGCTGTGGCGCGCGAGAACAATTTCGGCTCGCGTATGGTGCTGGGCGGCATCGGCATGACTGAATGCGACAGCTTCGTCCAGAACGGCTATCCCATGGTGATGTACGAAAGCGTCGTTACCCCGCCTGCGCCACCTGCTGGCGCATCGCGTTGATCAGCGCATCGATGTTGTCGTTGTTGTGGCTGAGATACGACGCGTAGTCCTGCCGCTGCGTCAGCCGCAACGAGGTACCCTCTGCCACCACGTCGATGATCTTCGGGCCGGCGGTCGGATTGGCGACGATCCAGTCCACGTTCGTCGGAGGATTGTTGGGGCGGTTGACCACGGTGGACACCACCGCGTTCTCGTCACGCATGTCCGCCTTGCCCATGATGAAGCTCACGCCGCGATAGTCGCCGAGCTTGCTGGTGATATTGTTCACCAGGACCTGGTGGAACAGCGTCATGTAATTCTGCTGCTGTTGCGACGACGCGTTGCGCCAGAACCGGCCAAGGCAGAACCGCGCCACACCATCGACATCGACAGCGCCGTCGATGATGCGGGTCAGCTCGGCGCGCTTCTGCGCATCCGGCTGGGTTCCGTTGACCACGGCAACGAGTTGCTCGCCGACGCCCCTGACAAAGGTCGTCGCGTGCTGTGCGGCCGACTGTGCATGTGCGGGGCGGGCCAGCCAACCAGCGGTGGGCACCAGTGTTGCTGCTGTCAGAACCAGGAAGGTGCGGCGATGCGGCATGGCGTGTTCAGGCCTCAATCAATGGTTCGACGCGCCGGCCGGGGTGTAGCTGACGCCCTCCGGCGCTCCCGACAGTGGAAACCATACAGGAATTGTCGCGCGGTTGTCGTTTCTCGCAGTCTCTATGATCGACCGGCGATGCTGGCGGTAAAGGCTGCGGAACGTAGCATAGGGGTCCAGTGCCGTCTTTTTGGTATTCTCTATGTCATCTAGATGGCGCTCGCGCTGGTCAACGGCGCTTATACCAAAACGTGACCAGTCGAGGGCGCGTACCGCAGTCCCCTGGCCAACCCAGTTGAACGGATCCATCGCGCTGTCGATGCCAAGACCGATGGCGTCGCGTGGATCGGATGGGCCAAACACCGGCAGGAACAGGAACGGCCCTTCGGGGACGCCCCATAACGCCATGGTGATGCCGAAGTCGCTGTCGTGATCAGGATAGCCCCACCCCTTCGCCA
>Ga0310811_10014137_pt1 | contig 10397 bp, 11 predicted proteins | sample YCmetagenome_FD_207642 | JGI IMG/M metagenome (GOLD analysis project Ga0310811, IMG submission 207642) | Soil microbial communities from experimental microcosm in Duke University, North Carolina, United States - YC | ecosystem: Engineered > Artificial ecosystem > Soil microcosm > Unclassified ... | reverse complement strand
CAATCTGTGCCCATTGAGCATCGGTCAGAATAAGGCGATCCATAAACAGCGTGAATCACAACTACCCAGACCAGGGGAATCCCTTAAATCCCAACAGACCCCAAAAAGCGGCCACTTTCTTTGTCGAGAAGCAGATTGGAGCACGAGTGGACCTACGGTAACCATGCGCCCAGAACAAGTTGAAGCAGGATTTGGCCATTGCCGGATTGAGCCGTCCCATGCATGACGCCTCTCACATGCGCTCGCCTCAGCTTTGAGCGATCTGCCTTACCACAAAGGAATTTTTTAGAGATGAAGCTGCAACATGTCGCACTGCAAACGCCGATCGAGTTGCTGCAACCTGCCGAGATCGCTTTTGGCGCTGGAGCGCTGACAGCGCTGGCGCAGTTTGCGGCGCGCCATGGCCTTCGGCGCAGCTTGGTCGTCGCGGATAGCTTCAACGCCGCGCGCGTGGAAAGCCTCGGCCTGCCGGGCGAGGTGGCGGTGTTCGGCGAGGTGAAGCCGGAGCCGGATATCCCCAACCTCGAAGCCGCCTTGCGGCTGGCCGAGCGCTTCAAGCCGGATTTCGTGATCGGGTTTGGTGGCGGGAGTGCCATGGATTTGGCCAAGCTGGTGGCCGTGCTGCCGGGCAGCGGGCAAAATCTCCAAGATATCGTCGGCCCGAACAAGGTGCTGGGCCGGCGCGTGGCGCTGGCACAGGTCGCCACCACGTCCGGCACGGGCAGCGAGGCGGGAATCCGCGCGCTGGTCACTGATCCGGCAACGCGCAACAAGCTGGCGGTGCAGAGCCGGCATATGCTGGCGGATCTCGCGATCGTCGACCCGGAGCTGACCATGAGTGTTCCGGCCGCAGTGACCGCGGCCACCGGCGTCGACGCGCTGGCCCATTGTGTTGAGGCTTTCACCAGCCGCAAAGCACATCCCTTGATCGATACCTACGCTTTGGCCGGCGCCCAACTCGTTGGCCGCTATTTGCCCCGCGCTGTGGCCGATGGCTCTGACACCGAGGCGCGTGCCGGGCTGGCGCTCGCCTCGCTCTATGGCGGCTTCTGCCTCGGGCCGGTGAACACCACGGCCGGCCATGCCGTGGCCTATCCTCTCGGCAGCCGGCACCATCTGCCGCATGGCCTCGCCTGCGCCCTCATCTTTCCTCACACGCTGGCTTTCAATGCGCCAGCCGTGGAAGAGAAAACGGCCGCTGTGCTCGAGGCGCTGGGACTGGCCCCGCAATCGAACCAGGGCGGGATTTTGGAAAGCACCCGCGACTGGTGTGCCGGGCTTGGCATCGATATGCGCCTGTCCGCTCACGGTGTGCCGGAGAATGACCTGGGCACCATGGCGGCGGAAGCCCACACCATCCGGCGCCTGCTGGACAACAACCCTTGCGATATGAGCCCCGCCGACATTCTCGGCATCTATCGTGCAGCATTCTGAGCCGCGGGAGTTGACTGTTCTGGCGGGGAGCCCGACGGCCCAGTTTAGGGAAGCGGCCCCGCTTTAATTGCCGCGGACAACGAGGGAGCGTGGCCCGACATCGCCCATAGACGAAGATGTCGATCACCGCGCTCCTTCAAGCCGGCGCCCCGCACGCGGCCGCTGACCACGACTGTCGGCCGCCGGCAACCGACATGCAGCCGCGAACGACGAAGCGCGGTCGCGCACCATTCACGATTGCATAATTGGATCATACTGGTCCGTCGTCAGACCGAATGTCCAGGCAACTGCCGCCCGTGCCGTGGTCATCCCTGGCGGCACGCGTAACCAGAACTCACGAAAGCTTCCGTCCGTCTCGGGCGTACCATTCCTCACGCGGACGACAACGATAGGCTCTCTCCGGGGGCGCTGCAGCCGATAGAGGCGGCCGCAATCGTCGCGGTGAATCTCGTCCGCTCCGGCCTCCAGCACGAAGCGGCCAAGTCCGTAGCGTCCGATCAAGATCTCCTGCCGGTCCGGGTCTCTCTCCCGCAGGATGCGGGACATGTCGATCGGGTCGTTCCGTTCGATCAGTTCCGGAGAGACGAGCCGGCCGTGCCAGGCGAACGCCGCGGTGCCATCCGCCCAAGTGAGCGCAGCGGCGTCCTCGCCGTGGGGTCTTTGTTCGGCGTCCAGCCTCGCCGTCGCAACGGGCTCCGCGGCCACCACAAGCGACTGGAAGGCGAAAAGTCGATCGACGTAGAAGGCAAGGTCCACGAATGCCCTGGCCGTGCCCATACTGGCACAAGCGCGATCGATCCCCGCGGCCAGTCCCGCGTCCGCCAAACCGTCCAGATGGGGCGGCAGTTCTCCGACGGTTTCCCACAACGTCAACAGCATCCGCCCGATGTCACCAGCACGCCCCCCGCGGCCCTCGCCGGCTGCCAGCCGGTGTGTGCGGCCGAGCCTGATCCCGTTGATGCCGGGGTTGCCCGCCCGGCGGGTATAAGCCTCATGATACGCGGCGCGGTGGACCTCCAGCAGCGTCCCCTCGGCCCGAAAGCGGTTGACGCCTTGCGGTGGAACCAGGCTCCAAGCGGTCGCCCTGCCCCCCCGGAGCCGGTCGAGAACAGAGTGCTGGACAGGAAGCGTGCGCAGGTCGGGCGGCAGGCTCGCATAGGTGAGGTGGATACGTGCCGCGAACAGCAAGCCCGGCAACGCGCCCACCGTGGCCGCGAAAGCCAGCGTGAGCATGCGGGCAAGCTGATGTTCCGGCAGGCCGCCCATCCGCTGCACGGCGAACAGAAATGCCGCTTGCGAGACGAACACCGGCAGCGCCAGCCACCTTATGGCGCCCTGATCCGGGATGGCGCCTTGATCCGGAAGGGTGCCATGGGCTGGGTCTTGCGGCAGCCTCGGCCCGTCCGGCACGTGCGGCCAGCCGGACGCAAGCCCCAGCATTGCCACGGCCAGGCTCACAATGAGCGCTTCCATCCAGGTCTCGCCGGTAAGGCGATCGACGTCGACGGCAAGAGCCAAACCGACCCAGATGCCCGCGCCCAGGATGATCGTGAGCAGCGCCTTGACCCGGCTCCGCGACGGCGGAGATTGCGCGAAGGCCACGGCCTCGGCAGCCTCCGTCGGACCCGCGGCCCAGATGATCCGCGCCGGGGCGGGTAGACCGCTCGCCCGGTAGGCCGCGCCGATCGCGGCCTCGGCGGCGGTCCGGTTCCGTGGCGCTGCCCCAGAAAGCCTCAGGCGCCAAAGCGCATTGGAGTAGGCCAATTTTCTGTCGCCGGCAGAAGACGATCAGTCGACCACGGTGCGCGGTGCAGACCTTGGTTGGTATTCCCGTTGCAGGACCACGCGATATGTGCCGGGTTGAACGGTAAGCGGCGCGTGTTCCTCATGAGTCAACGCCACCGGCTCTTCCGAGTTGATGCGCAGAAATGCCTGCCCGTTGCCATCGTCTCGAAAATAGCTGACCCGATCGGCGGGCATGATGTGCGCATGTCCGGTCCGCTCGCCATGGGCGAGCACCACACGTCCATCCTCCGCTGTTTCCTCCTGAGCCGACCTGGGAATAGCGCCGCACGGCATGAGCAGCACGTCCCCCTGCCTATAGGATTGCGGAGCCTGATATTTTGCTGCGGTCATGAAATATCTCCCCCATCGTTTGAATCAAATGGAAAGCCGCGCAAACCGCGTAGATCAATTTAGACCAAATCCCCGCCGGATGTCATCGTCAATCGCATCCGGGAACTGTGCCAATGGACGGCGCTGGACCTCCGTGTAGAACACACGGAAGTTACAGAATACAGGGAAGTTGAAGAACACACGGAAGTTGTAGAACGCGATCACATTCGGCGGCGCGTATCGCAACCCAGCGCAGATCAACGATCGCTGCCCCGCGGACATGAGATCCTGGCGGGTCAGCACCACGAGACGTTGCCGCTGCACGTCTGGATGGCGGGCAGCGGCGTCCAATTCAACATGAACGGTTAATGAAATAATCTCCAACCTCTGCAGCCGGCTTGCCGGCACGGGGCTCGGCAGCCACACGCCCGTCCATCCCAACGATCACATCAACATGGCGCAATCGTCGAACGATTCGTTTCCTTCGGCGATGTGCATCGCGACGGCCGTGAACGTGACGCGGCGTCTCGGGCATCACGCTTGCAGGCCTAATCAATGCGGTGAAGCTCAAATCTTCTGGTTCTGCGTTGGTTCAGCAGGGGATGATGCTGAAGGACCCGCAGTCGCAGGTCTACATGTTCGACGTCAACGGCCTGCTCGAGTCAGCACGCGCCGATCTCGTCGATTTCCAGAAACCCTACGCTCACAAGCACGCGCCGACAGGGCACTTGGTCGCCGCGATCGAGGGGCACGCCTGGCCCAGCTCATATTGCCGGTCGATTTGTGATCCCGAAGCTCGACGGCAGGGTCTAAATTACCTATTAAATCGAAAAGTTTTATCATTATTTTGAATTTGCTTGGCTTTAAAAGTGCATTTTTGTTGCTTTGTTGACACGTTTTTGGTCATCTTGCCGATGCATGACCGGCAAGTCATGCCATCACAACTGACATGCTGCGCTTCAGAGTGACAGGATAATCTTACTATCATCGTGCCACGCCGGGATGCCTGTTCCATTTTCCTGAGTCTTTGGTGAGTAATCTCATTGACCCTGAACGTCCGGGCGGCTGTCGGAGCGATGCGTTTGTTGCCGGCAAATATATGATGACATTACGAATGTTTATCAACGGACGGTTGTTCCTGCATGCCCCATCATTCTTCTGTTGCGACGCAGAAGCCGGCCTCCGTGGAAATCCCCGGCGCGGGGCTCATTGATCAGGCATTTCGCCGTCATGCCGCAGCCACCCCGCACGCCACCGCGTTGCTGTATGAGGGGGAGGCCTTCTCCTACGCCGAGGTCGAAGCGCCCTGGCCCGCTTGACCAAGCTGCTCGCCGTGGCCCGTTTCCGGGTTTCTCTTCGGCGGCATGCAGCTGAAGGAGGTGTTCCGCCGTGGCGCGGCCGTACGGATCCTGTTATCCGCCAAAAACATCCCTGATCCCCACGCTTTTCTTTCTCCTGCTCTACACGGCCCCGCTGCGTTGGATGCGCGTTTCCATCTGCTGTGGGGCTATGGGACGAAGAAGCCTCGACGCCGGTGGCAGCGGATAGAGCGCGATTACGTCAGGTTTATTAGGTAAGCGAAGGGTGAAGGCTTCTTTTTGTGAACAAAAAGAAGCAAAAAAACTTTTATCGTTTTGGGCCGTGCTGGCTCTGCACCACAGGCTTCATGTGAGCAAAAGTTTTTGCGCCGCTTTTTGCAAAAAGCGGCCGCTTCCCTTTATCTGAATTGATCTCAGTCACCACCGGAGGGTGGGGGGCATGTGCAATCCTGCGATGGCGAGCGGAGACAGGTTCAGCGGAGATCTCGTCCATCTCACGGCAAACGCGGCGGGCTCTAAAATGATCCGCATTCTGCCGGGACAGCCGGGTATGTTTTTTAGCATCAGCGGGTTGGACAACAGGCTGTTGGTGGCTTGCGCCATGAGATCAGGCCTTTTTGGCGGCACCCGTTGGCGCTCTGTAATCTCATCATTAAAATTATAGAAGTTCCTTGTCCTTCGACAGCAACTTCCCAATTAGCCGACTGGTACTGTCGCTAGATTGATGCGCCTTTCGGCAAGCGGGCGGCGCTAATAAGGGTTGCGCTGCGGCGACGTGCCGCCAAGCGCGGGACAATTTGAGGGAAAACGACATGGCTCAGGCACAGAAAATCACTGACCACGAAAAAATCAAACGCTGGGCGGAGGCGCGCGGCGGCCGGCCGAGCCGGGTGAAGGGAACGGTCAAGGGGGACTCCGCGGTCCTCAGGTTCGATTTCGGCAGGGACGACGAGGCGTTGGAGCCCCTCGAATGGGATGAATTTTTCAGTGTTTTCGAGGAAAACAACCTTGCCCTTCTCGAGCAGGAGGAAACGGCCTCAGGAAAACCAAGCAGGTTTTCAAAATTCGTTCACCGTTGAGGGGCATGGAGCGCCAAAGGACCCCGCCAATGAACCCGATTGGTGGAAGTGATCCCAGCGGGACGCACCGAACAGGTACGTCCTCAAGTGGTGCGTGTAGGGCGCCGTGGCCGTCTACCGCTCTGCATGCATCCGCTTTGCATGCACGAACATCCGGTATCGTGAAAATGACGTGATCTTGTCATTGGATATAAGAAATAAGAACTCTTTGATTCTTATGATATTCAGCGCGCCATTGCTTATCATGTTAACGATGACATTATTAAAGCGTAACTGAGTTGGCGGAATTCTACGAAGAGTTTCCGTCCGTTTGTGGATAGTCATAAATCTAACGGTCATGCGGTATTTTTTGTTCTTTAAACCTGCGGACAAAATGATTTATTCGTAGCTTCTACAACATCAGCTTCCACAACATCTTCTCGTTCCCATTCAACTCGTTCCCCTTCAAGGAGCAGGATGCCATGATCATCCTGATCACGGGTGGCGCTGGGTTCATCGGCAGCCATCTCAGTCGGGCCTTGACTCTCAGGGGTCACAAAGTCCGCATTCTCGACGCGTTTATCAGTCAAGTGCATGGCAGCGGACCGCGCAGGATTTCTGATGAGATAGAGAGTCTCCAGGGCGATATCAGGGATCCAGACATGCTCCCCGCCGCGCTCAAGGGCGTGGATGCGGTGATCCATCTTTGCGCCGAGGTCGGCGTCGGGCAGAGCATGTATGAGATAGACCGTTACGTTGACGTCAATGAGCGCGGCACCGCGATCCTGCTCAAGGCACTCTCCCGGCGGCCCGTGGAACGGCTCATCGTTGCGTCGTCAATGAGCATCTATGGCGAGGGATTGTACAAGACCAGGCAAGGCGAACCCGTTGAGACCGCCACGCGTGACGGACAAAAAAGCTGGGATCCGGTGGATATGAAGGGTGAGAGCCTGATCCCGGTTCCCACGCCGGAATGGAAACGCCCGGCTCTCGCCTCCGTCTATGCGATTACGAAATATTGTCAGGAGCGTCTGTGTTTAAGCGTCGCCGCTGCCTACGGGATGCGCGCCGTGGCGTTGCGGCTGTTCAACGTCTACGGCCCCGGGCAAGCGCTTTCCAACCCTTATACGGGCGTGTTGGCGATTTTCGCCGCGCGCCTGCTGAACGGTCAGAGGCCGCTGGTGTTTGAGGATGGCGGCCAGCGGCGGGATTTCGTGCATGTCGAGGATGTCGTCCACGCCTTCATTTTGGCGTTGGAACATCCCGAGGTGAATGGCGAGGTCTTCAACATCGGCAGCGGCCGGTCCTGCACCGTGGCGCAGGTGGCGCGGCTGCTGGCGCGGCATCTCGGCCGGTCCGAGTTGGAGCCGGAAGTGCTGCACAAGGCCCGCGTCGGCGACATCCGGCATTGTTTCTCCGATCTGCAAAAGGCGCGCGAGAGGCTGGGCTATGTTCCGCGCTACGGGCTGGAGGAAGGCGTGGCGGCGCTTGGCCCCTGGCTTGCCGGGCAGAGTGCGACGGACGGCAGCCAGATCGCGCGGCGCGAGCTGGAGGAGCGGGGGCTGGTGGCATGAACGCACCGCCGCAGGCCCCGCCGCCGACGCTTGGTTTCGTGCAATGGTTCAGGGTCGGCGAACGCCAGAAAGCCTTGGACGTTGCTGAGGCTTTGCAGAAGATGGGCGTGCGGCATCTGCGCACGCATCTCTCCTGGGCCGATTATCATAGCCCTGCCGGGCAGAGCTGGTATGATTGGCTGCTGCCGATGCTGGCGGAGCAATTCGAACTGCTCCCCTGTCTGCACTACACGCCGCCACGCCTCGCCGAAAACGGGCGCACGTCGGGCCCGCCTCGCAATTTAAAGGCGCTGGCGGATTTCGTCGATCATGTCATCACCACACACGGTCCGTTATTTTCTTGGCTGGAATTGTGGAACGAGCCGAATAATCTGCTGGACTGGGACTGGCGGCTGGACCGCGACTGGCTGAAATTCTGCACCATGGTCGGCGCCGCGGCTTATTGGGCCCAGCAACGCGGCAAGCGCGTGGTCCTGCCGGCCACGTCGCCGACGGATTTGAACTGGCTGCGGCTGATGGGCCAACGCGGCGTGTTGGGCGTGTGCGATGCTGTCGGTGTGCATGGGTTTCCGGATACCTGGGAGTCCAGCCATGCCGGTGTCTGGCAAGGCTGGGAGGGGTTGATCGGCGATCTACGTGCCGAAGTGGCGCCCTTCAATCCGGCACTGGAATTCTGGATTACCGAAACCGGCTATTCGACATGGCGCAATGATCCGGTCAATCAACTGAACGCGTTCGACCATGCGCTGAAGGCGGATGTGGAGCGTGTCTACTGGTACAGCCTGCGCGATCTGGACGAGGAGGTGGTGATCCAGGAGGGGCCGCATTTCGACGAGCGGCATTATCATTTCGGCATCGATGAAGCGGACGGCACGCCCAAGCTGCTCGGCCGGCTGCTGCGCGCCGGTTGGGGGAAGGTCCAGGACGTGGCCGCGCCGCTCGCGGCGCCGGCATTGGGCACGACAAAGCCGGTGCTCGTGACCGGCGGCGCCGGCTTTATCGGCGCCAATCTCGCCGACCGTCTGGCGGCTGAGGGCGAGCACGTTCTGGTGCAGGACACGCTCGCCCGGCCCGGCGGGGAGCTGAACCTGGCCTGGCTGCGCCGCCGCCATCCGCAGCATATCGGGTTCTTGCCGGGCGACGTGCGCGACAGCACGGCGGTGCGGCAAGCGGTGGCGGATTGCCGGGCCGTGTTCCATTTCGCCGCCCAGGTGGCGGTGACCACGAGCCTCGCGGCGCCGCGTCAGGATCTGCAGACGAACATCCTCGGCACTTTCAATTTGCTGGAGGCGTTGCGCCGTCGTGGCGGCGGGGTGCCGCTGATCTTCGCCAGCACCAACAAGGTCTATGGCGATCTTGAGCAGATCGACCTGGAGCTGCGGCGGGAGCGCTGGGTGCCGCGCGAGGCGGACCTGCTGCTGCGCGGCTTCGATGAGGAGCTGCCGCTCGCCTTCGCCACGCCCTATGGCTGTTCAAAGGGGGCTGCCGAGCAATATGTGCTGGATTACGCCACCAGCTTCGGCGTACCCGGCTGCGCCCTGCGCATGAGCTGCATCTATGGTCCGCGCCAGTTCGGCACCGAAGATCAAGGCTGGGTCGCGCACTTCATCATCCGCGCGCTCCGTGGTGAACCGATCACCCTGTTCGGCGACGGCTGTCAGGTCCGTGATATTTTGTATGTCGGTGATGCGGTCGCCACCTATCTCGCGGCCTGGCGGCGCATCGGTCAGGTCAACGGCCGTGCCTACAATCTCGGCGGCGGGCCAACGAACGCGGTGAGTCTGAATGAGTTGCTCGCGCATCTTGCCGGGGTGCTCGGCCGCAAGCTGCAACTGCACCGCGCGGCGTGGCGGGCTCATGACCAGCGCTATTTCGTGGCGGATGCACGGCGCGTGCGCGAGGCGCTGGCATTGGCGCCGCCGCTGCCCTGGCGGAAAGGCGTGCGGCTTTTGTTTGAAGACCTGGCGGGGCGTGAGGACATGCCCGAGAGCTCCCGCAGAACCGCCGCAGCGCGGCTGACCGCATGAAAGTCGCGCTCATCAATCCTGCGTGGGACTACCGGCACAGCATCTATTTTGGTTGCCGGGAGGCGCATCTGCCGCTGGAGTTCGGCTATGCCGCGGCGCGGCTGCGGGAGGCCGGTCACGATGTGCTGATGCTGGACTGCCAGCTCCAGCAACTGACCGCCGCGCAGGCCGCCGCCTGCGTGGCTGATTTCGCGCCGCAGCTCAGCGCCATCACCACCGCGCCGACTTATTTGTTCTGGCGTTGCGCCCCCCCCGAACTGAAGGTGCCGATGCGCATGCTGAACGCGCTGGGCCGGGCAGGAGGGATGACTGTCGCCGTCGGGCCGCATGGCTCGGTCACGCCCGGCAGCGTGCTGCGCAAGTTGGGGGTGGACGTCGTCATCCGCGGCGAATGTGAGGAGAGCCTCACCGCGCTGGCGAATGATCCTTCCCGCCGCGATATAGACGGCTTGGCCTTCCTCGACGGCGCAGGCCAGGTGCAGATGGCCGGTGGGCCGGCGGCGGTGGCGTTCACGGATGCGCCGGCCCTGCGCTGGCCCCTTGGCTGGCTGCAGCGCCACGGCCACCATCACCACCGGTTCGACAGCAGGGCGGATGGCCCCGGGGCGGAGGTCGAGGCGTCACGCGGCTGCCCCTATTCCTGCACCTTCTGTGCGAAGATCGAATTCCGCGACCGCTATCGCAAGCGCGCTCTGCCGATCCTGCTGGAGGAGATCGACCACCTGATCGCGCAGGGCGTGACGTACATCTATTTCATCGACGAAATTTTTCTGCCGCGCGCCGACCTGCTTGAGGCGTTACGCACCCGGCCGGTGACCTTCGGCATCCAGACCCGCATTGACCTTTGGCAGCCGGACCTTCTGGATCTGC
>Ga0310811_10014136_pt1 | contig 10398 bp, 6 predicted proteins | sample YCmetagenome_FD_207642 | JGI IMG/M metagenome (GOLD analysis project Ga0310811, IMG submission 207642) | Soil microbial communities from experimental microcosm in Duke University, North Carolina, United States - YC | ecosystem: Engineered > Artificial ecosystem > Soil microcosm > Unclassified ... | reverse complement strand
CCGGATGACGATATTGCCGAACTGTTCTTCGGTGGTCAGGCGGCTGTTGGTGAATACGGTAAACTCGAAGGCGGAAGCGGAATTCTGCGGCGGTGCACCGACGGAGCCGGCGGCCACCTGTATATTTTGTTCGTTGATTGCGTTCTGTACGTCGTTGTACGTAAGACCGAGTTGTGCGAGCTTATCGGTTTTCAGCCACACGCGCATCGAGAAATTGTCGGCGCGACTGAATACGTCACCCACACCTGGTACGCGCAGCAGGATGTCGCGAAGATAGATATTGGCGTAGTTGTCCAGGAACGGAATGCTGTGCGAGTTGTCGGGCGAATAGATGGCCACCAGCATGAGGATGGCCGGGTTACGTTTGAGCGTAGTGACACCCAGGCGCTGTACCTGCTGTGGCAGGGTCGGCGTAGCGATACCTACGCGGTTCTGGATGTCCAGTGCCACGATATTGGGGTCGGCGCCGATGTTGAGCGTTGCCGTGATCTGCGAATTACCGTTGTTCGAACTATTGCTTTGCATATAGGCGATACCGGGAACGCCGTTGACCTGGGTCTCGATCGCCGTTGTCGTCGTCTGCTCAACCGTTTGTGCGTCGGCGCCGACAAAGTTGCTGGTGATCTGCACCGTCGGCGGCGTGATATCGGGATACTGGCTGATCGGCATGCTCAGAATTGCCAGCGTACCGACCAGCAAAATGACCAGGGATACAACGATTGCCGTTACGGGCCGTCTTAAAAATATATTACCTTTCATTCGGAGTCAATTTGATGTTCTGTTACTCTTCTCTTTACTTAGCTGGAGCTGCGGCCGGCGCCTTGGGCGGTCCCACCTGGATGGCGACGCTGTCCCTCAACTTTTGAACGCCGTCGGTAACGACCTCGTCGCCGGGTTTTATACCGCCTCTGACGACGATCTTGTCGTTGATCTTGGTACCAAGCGTGACCTTTTTCTGAAAGGCCCTGCCGTTGTCAGCCAGGTATACGAAATACTCGCCGAGCTGCTCGACGACCGCCTTGTAGGGAATGAGCATGCTGCTGTCGCCGGCCTCGTGCCTGACGCGGATATTGGTCGTCAGACCCGCCCTCAGTTCGTTCTTCGGATTGGGGAAGGTGATGCGGGCGCGGAGCGTGCCGGTCGTTGGATCGACCGAGCGGTCGAGCGTATACAGCGTTCCCTGGCGGGAATAGACAGAGCCGTCGGGCAGCACCGCCGAGAACAGCGAATCCTGCGCTTTGGTCCCTTTCTCAAAGTATCTGTTGAACATGGGTATCTCCGCCTGATCGATGGCGATGTCGACGGCCATGGGGTCGTCGGTGCTGACCGAGTTGAGCAGGGACTGCGGATATACCGCCGTACCTACCTTCACCTGGGAGATGCCGATCGTTCCGTCGAAAGGAGCATAGATGATGGAATAGTTGAGGTTGGTCTGCACGGCGGCAACATTTGCCTTCGCTGCCTCTACCTGCCGCTTGTTCGCGTCCAGGTCTGCGATCGCGTGGTCGAGGGTCTGGCGGGCGATGGCAGAATCTTTTGCCAGATCCTGATATCGGTCGGCGTCCTGCTGGGCCTTGTTGAGGTTGGCCTGCGCTACCGCCAGATTGGCCTTTGCCTGCTCGACCGCCGCCGAATACTGTTGCTGGTCGATCTCGTATAGCTTTTGTCCCTTGCGCACCTGCTGGCCGTCCCTGAAGAAGATGCCGACTATATTACCCGACACCTGGGGTTTGATATCCACCTGATTCAGGGGAGTAGCGGTTGCGGGATAGGAATCATAATAGGTGGCGTTGCCGGTAGTCACTTTGGTGACGTTGACCGCAACTGCGGGCGGGGCCGCGGGTCCTGCCGGCTTGTCTCCACAGGAAGTCAGGGCGAGGCTGGTAACGACCGCTGTAAGACCAATCCATTGTAAGCTATTTCTCATATAAAAAGATGATTTATCCGGAATTGATTGAATGAAGTTTTAGTATTGTACCGTACCCAGCGCTTTCTGCACGTCGACCTTGCTGCTCAGCGCCTGGTACAGGGCGTCGCTATAGTTGGACTGCGCGTTCCGAAGGTCTGTCTCGGCCGTGATCAGTTCGAGATAGGCTTTTACACCCGACCTGTACTGCAGCTCGATCGTGTTGTAAACGTCTCTGGCCAGAGCGAGATTCTCGCGAAGCACGTAGTAGTTGTTGAGATTGCTTTTATAGGCCGCCATCGCCTGCGCGTACTGGGTCGAGATCACGTTCTGCAGGTTGACGAGATCCCAGTCGATACGGGTCAGCTGCAGCTCGGCGGCGCGGATATTCTGTGTCCGTTTGGTCCCCTGAAAGATCGGAAAGCCCAGCGTCACTCCGGCATAGGAGAAAGGCAGATTGTTCTCGTATAGTTTCGAAAACTGGTTGTTGAGATAGTTGAAATTATACCCGGCATTGGCGGTCAGGGTCGGGATATAGGCCCATTTGTTGTACTTCACGTCGGCTTCCTGCAGGTGTTTCTGTGTCATCAGCTGCTGGTATTCGATGCGCTTCGTATAGTCGACCTGGGCGAGCGTGTCGATCAGGACGTCCGCTTCCATTTTCACGCTGTCGTAGATGAGATGGATAGAGTCCTTACCGCTGTAGCCCATCAGCTGCCTGAGTGCGGCATAGTTGGCTTTCAGCCCTTCTTCGTTGGTCTTCCTTTCGGCCTTCGAATTGTTCAGCGTGATGGTAGCGCGTTTATAGTCCGTCTTGTCGACGAGCCCGCCCTGATATTGCCGGTACGTATCCTTGAAATTGCGTTCGAGCCGGCGGATATCGTCGTCCAGTACTTCGATCTGCTTGCTGGTGAGCAGGACATTATAAAATGCCTTGGTGACGTTGACGGCAATTTCGATCTTGTCGGTAACGGTCGTCTGGCGGATATTGGTCATCACGTCGCCTCTGGTGCGGGCGGCCAGCAGTACGTCCCGGTTGAACAGGGTCTGGCTCAGGCCGAGATTGATATAGGAGTTGTTATAAACACCGGTCTTTGTAAAACCGCCGGCAAACACGGCCTGCTGGAGGACGAAGTTATTCTGATAGTTGGCGGTGAGGTTCAGCTGCGGATACCAGTCGGCGAGCCTGCTTCTGATCTGACGGTCGGTGATCTGCTCGTCCAGAAGGGCCTGCTGGATCAGTGGATAGTGCTTCAGCGCGTACTGTACACAGGTCTGTAAGTCAGCGCTTGTCAGGGTATCCGGCGCCTTTTTCGGGTCGAGCAGACCGTCCTTCGTCTGCGCGCCGGCCAAAAAAAAGGTAAAGCTCAATCCACTGCTGATGATTACGAATCGGAATATTTTCCTCATAATTATATGGATGTTAGATTCTTATTACTGATTCATCTGTCTCACCTGGTCATGGCCCGCAAAAATCGTTACAATTGTATCAACTAACCCAACCGCCGGTCCAAATCCCCGTTTTTGGACATTAAAATCGGAGAATTATACAACAGACAGTCTGGTTTGTCTACCTCCGGATCGACCCAAAACTCCCCGCCGGTTGCGTTAATTGGCGAAATATCATGGCGAAATATTGTCGGTTTGGGGGTTTAGGGTCGGTTAGGAGGGCACAAAATTAAACAAACGTTTGAATTAAACAAACGTTTAATCAAACCTTAATTATCTTTATCGGGTAATTCTATAACTATGACAGTCCATACCATCCTCGGGGCCGGCGGCGTGATCGCCGATACCCTGGCCGCCGAGCTGCTTGCCCATCACCTGCCGGTTCGCCTCGTATCCCGCAAGCCGGCCGCCCGCGAAGCCGCTAGCACGCTGGCTGCCGACCTCATCGACCCGGCGCAAACCCTCAGGGCCGTCGAGGGTTCAGCGGTGACCTATCTCTGCGTCGGGCTCCCCTATCGCTATGGCGTCTGGCGTCAGCAGTGGCCCCGTATCATCGACAATACTATTGAAGCCTGCAAAAAGACCGGCTCGAAACTCATATTCTTCGACAATGTTTATATGTATGGGAAAACAGACGGACCTATGACGGAAGAGACGCCCTATGACCCGGCCAGCCGGAAAGGCGACCTTCGGGCCAGACTGGCAACGCAGCTGATGAGCGAGGTCCGCAAGGGAAATATCACGGCTATGATCGCCCGCTCCGCGGATTTCTATGGTCCGGGGGCGGGGAAAACCAGCATACCCGATATCCTCGTCTTTCAAAAGCTGCGGCAGGGAAAGAAGGCGCAGTGGCTGGTGAACGCGCATGTCCCGCATTCCTTTACCTATACTCCCGATGCCGCCAGGGCCATGGTTATGCTGGCGACCGACGACAGCGCCTGGAACCAGGTCTGGCATCTGCCCACCGCCGCTTTTCCTCTCACCGGCGCCGAATTCATCGAAAAGGCAGCCGCGGCCCTGGGCAAATCGCCGGGCTATAGCATTCTTTCCAAATGGATGATTTGGCTGGGCGGACTCTTTGACGGTACGACGAATGAGCTGAATGAAATGCTGTATCAATATGAATTCGACTATCTTTTCGATTCGTCGAAATTCGAAAGCGCCTATCGCTTTCAGCCCACTTCTTACGAAGAGGGTATAAAAGCAACAGCCAATGCGTACACATACGGCACTGGCTTTTGATGTTGTAAGGGGTCACAGCAGGTAAACAGATCAGAAACGGGCCTCATGGTACGGATGGATTTGCACAAGGGTATGGAGAAAAAACAGGTCAGATAAGTATAGGAGCTATTTCCAGTGAAAAGCTACCGAAATTAACCGATTTTAACAAATTAAAATCCGCTTAACCGCGCTGGTGAGACTGTGGAAGTTTGGGCGCCGGATGTATCCGGTAATAGGCCCGCTGCAAATTGAGTTTTGTAACCGGCGCGACTACCAGAGGAAGCTTCTCGACGACGGTTTCGCTGGAATCCAGCCCGAACGCCTTTTCTTCGGCCATAGCCAGCTTCTTGATGCTGAAATATGCATTCAGGATAAAACCGTCGCGGACGGAGAACTCGTTGTCGTAGGAAAGGAATTTCTCCAGGATGACGAAGCGAAAGTCGTCGGCGATATTGTGCTTCTTCAGCGAAGGGAACCGGCTGACCACGTCGAGTTCGCGGTTCTCGATCATCTCCGTCACGACTTTGCGGAACAGCATGCCGATCCTGGGCTGGACACGGAAGCCCAGCCTGAACTCGACCCGGATGACCTTGTCGTTCATCAGCTCTTCCACCCCATATTCCATCGTATAGGGCTCGTCGGTGCGTTCGATATGAACGAACCAGTAGACGTCGGCCCTTTTCGGGTGGTGGCTGAATATCGAATAGAGTACTTTCTGTTCGATCTGGTTCGGCCGGTTGGCCTTGGTGAGGTAGATGAGGTGACTCGAGAATTTATGCACGGACTCGTCTGTGCTGAGGTGCTCCAGCAGGGGCAGGTGTTCGTTGAGGTCGATGAAATTCAGGAACCGGTTGTTAATCTTTCTGGCGTTATACCAGATATACATGGTAAAGATGAGACCGAATTCAAAGACCAGGAAGAAAAGCCGCTTGACGATCTTGACCGCGTTGGCGACGAAGAAGGAGGTCTCGACGCAGACGAAGACGATGAGGACGGGGACGACGATGGTCATCGGCCAGTGCTTGACCCGCCGGAGGAACTGGTACATGAGTATCGTCGTCATGAGCATGGCCACGGTGATGGAAAACCCATAGGCCGCCGTCATACTTTCGGATGTCCGGAAATACAATACCACCAGAAAACAACCCGTACACAGGATCCAGTTGATGCTGGGGATATAGATCTGTCCGCGCACGTCGGTCGGGAATTTCACCGTGACCTTGGGCCAGAAGTTGAGGCTGATGGCTTCGTTGATCAGGGTAAAGCTGCCGCTGATCAGCGCCTGGCTGGCGATGATGCTGGCCGCGGTCGCGATAAAGACGCTGGGCACGAGGAACCAGTGCGGCACGATCGCGAAAAAAGGATTGACGGTGCCGAGGCTTTCCTTGTGCTGCAGCAGGACCCAGGCGCCCTGGCCCAGGTAGTTCAGCACGAGGGTGGTCTTGACGAAGATCCAGCTCACCTGTATATTCTTTCTTCCGCAGTGTCCAAGGTCGGAATACAGCGCTTCCGCCCCCGTGGTACAGAGGAAGACCGCGCCCAGGAGCCAGAAGCCCTTGGGATGACGCGTCAGCAGCTCGAGTCCGTAGTGGGGGCTGAGGGCTTTCAGAACGACGGGGTATTGAATGATCTGGTTGAGGCCCAGGATGGCCAGCATGGTGAACCAGATGAACATGATCGGTCCGAACGATCCGCCCACGACCTTTGTCCCGAAGCGCTGGAAGACGAAGAGCAAAAGGATAATTACCAGTACGAGTTCGACCACCAGATTGTTACCCGGCACGATGATATGCTCCAATCCGTGGACGCTGTTGAGTCCCTCGATGGCGGAGGTGACGGAGATGGGCGGGGTGATGATGCCGTCGGCGAGCAGGGTACCCGCGCCGATGATGGCCGGATAGACCAGCTTCTTGCCGTATCTGCGCACCAGTGCGTAGAGCGAGAAGACGCCGCCTTCTCCGCGGTTGTCGGCCTGCAGCGTAATAAAGACGTATTTGAAAGTGGTTTGCAGGGTCAGCGTCCAGAAGACGCAGGAGATGGCACCGAGTACCAGTTCTTCCGATACTTTGCCGCCTTCATTGAGGATTGTCTGAAAAGTGTAGAGGGGAGAAGTTCCTATATCGCCGAAAATGATACCCAGAGTTATGAGGAGTCCCGCCGAGGAGATCCTTTTTGCGTGATGAGAGTCCATGTTGGCATGGAAGGGTCAAAAAATGGGCCTGATCGCTGAAAGCCGCTGTGGGCGCGGCGTTAACAAAATTCAGCACGGCTGAGACCTTCCCAAAATGAAAAAGAAATTTTCATTTTGAAAAAAAGTCTTTTTCGTCTCTGGCCGCGCGGATCATTTCCGCATAGTTGAGTTGTTTCAGCATGGCGTCGACGACGCGGGCGATCCGGCGGGCCCTGGTCTCTTCTGTCCTGGCCGATTTGATCCAGTTGCCGAAATAGTTCTGGTGGGATTTGGGAAGGGTCTTAAAGTATTCGATGGCTTTGGGCTCGTCGCCGAGACATTCGAGCAGGTCTTTCGGGGGTTCGATCTTTTTGGTATCGACCTCCAGCTGGACGGCCAGGCTGTCGCCTTTCTGTTTGCGTAGTTGCTTGCGGATCTCGGCTTTGAGCGCCATGATGAAATCGCCTTCGCCCATGGGCAGGAGCGCCATGCCGGCGATGGGGAGGTCGTCGAGGCGGCCTTTTACGCGGAAGGATTTTTTATTGTCGGGTTTCAGCTGGCCCGCCAGGGCGGCGGGGATCCGGATATAGGACCAGCCGGTCTTTTCGCCCATCTCCTGAAACTGCTGAATTTTGGTGTTGAAGCGGATCATCGCCCTAAGATACAAATTTGCCCGCCGCGGTCGGGGCAAAAAAAAACCGCCGGTTTTGGCCGGCGGTCGCGTTTAATTTAAGCTCGTTTTTTCTTTTTGAGCGCTTCTTCGATACCCTTTTTCAGGTTCTCGAAGGTGGGCTTACCCGTGAAAAGCTCGCCATTGATAAAGAAGGCCGGGACGTCCCGAACTCCCTTGTCGAGCCCTTCGAGCAGGTCGCTGCGGACTTGCCATCCATAGGTGGAATCCACCAGGTTCTCGAGGAACTTTTTGTTGTTGACCCCGCATTCCTTGGCATATTCCCGAAGACTGATGGCCCCCAGTCTCCGCCGGTTGGCGAACAGCGTAGTGTGCATTTCCCAGAACTTGCCTTCCTGGGCCGCGCCGAGGGACGCTTCCGCCGCCTTCATCGCGTGCTGATGGACCTTGGTCAGCGGAAAATGCCGGAAATTGAACCGCATCTTCCCCTGGAACTGTTTCAGCAGTTTGTCGACGATCTCGTTCACTTTGGCACAGGCCTCGCTCTCATAATCGCCATATTCCATCAGCGTTACCGGAGCTTTTGGGTCTCCGACGAAAACGTCTTTCGTCGGTATGATATCGATTTCTTTCGCCTTCATCATTTAATATAACATCTTTTGAACCGATTAGTTCATTAAAATCCCAAGTTTTTGGGGCCGGCAGCCATTTTTTGGGCCGCCGGGGTTAATTCCGGGGTATCCCCATCCCCGAGGGCCCAGCCGGATGGGCCGGCGGTCCGGGTTCGCCCACCGGCAATCGGGTCTATTTCCGCGTGCCGTCGGTCTTTTCCAGGTGCGGGTGTTCATTTCGGAAGACCACTACCCCATCGAAGACGTCCACGAGAACCGGAGCGGTCCGGTCGACAGACCCAGCCAGGATCTTCTTGCTCAGCTGGTTAACGATCTCCTTCTGGATCAATCGCTTCAGTGGACGGGCGCCGAACTGCGGGTCGAAGCCGTTCTCGGCCAGATAATCCAGCGCATAGTCGCTGAATTCCAGAATAATCCCATTCTTCGCAACCATATCCTGCAGATTCTGCAGCTGGATACGGATGATGCCCTTTATCTCGCTTTTCAGCAGCGGCTGGAACAGGATGATTTCGTCTATCCGGTTCAGAAACTCCGGCCGGATGGTTTGCCTGAGCAGGTCGACCACTTCCAGCCTCGTCTTGTCCATCACGTCTTCCCGGTTCTTCTCCGTTACGTCCTCGAAATTGGCCTGGATGATCTGGCTGCCCATATTGCTGGTCATGATGATGATGGTGTTCTTGAAATTGACCACCCGGCCTTTATTATCCGTCAGCCTTCCGTCATCGAGTACCTGCAGCAGGATATTGAATACATCCGGGTGCGCCTTTTCGATCTCGTCGAGGAGGATCACACTATAAGGTTTGCGTCTCACGGCTTCGGTCAGCTGACCGCCTTCATCATATCCTACGTATCCCGGAGGCGCACCTACCAGCCGGCTGACCGAGTGCTTCTCCTGGTATTCGCTCATATCGATACGGGTCATCATGCTTTCGTCGTCGAACAGATATTGTGCAAGGGCCTTGGCCAGTTCGGTCTTACCGACACCGGTAGTGCCGAGGAAAATGAAGGAGCCTATCGGCCGTTTGGGATCCTGAAGACCCGCGCGGCTTCTGCGTATAGCGTCAGCCACGGCGGTGATCGCCTCGTCCTGGCCGACTACTTTTTTGTGCAGTTCGTCTTCCAGGTTTAGCAGCTTCTCTTTTTCGCTCTGCAGCATCTTACTGACCGGAATACCCGTTGTTTTTGCTACGGCTTCGGCGATATCTTCGGCGTCGACCTCTTCCTTCATCAGCCTGGTGCCGGCGCTGAGCGCGGCCAGCTGTCTGGAATTGTCTTCGATGATCTTTTCCTCTTCCTTTATCTTCCCGTAGCGGATCTCCGCCACCTGTCCGTACTGTCCTTCGCGCTCGGCCTTTTCCGCGGCCAGCTTGAGACTCTCGATCGAAGCTTTGGCGTTCTGTACTTTTTCCACCAGTTCTTTCTCCTGCTGCCATTTGGCGCTGAGCTCGCGGAGCTTTTCTTCGTCCTTCTCCCGCTTGATCGCTTCGCGCTCGATCTCCAGCTGTCTGATCTGTCTTTCGAGACGATCCAGCTCTTCGGGTTGCGAGTTGATCTCCAGCCTGAGTTTGGCGGCGGCCTCGTCGATCAGGTCGATGGCTTTGTCGGGCAGGAAACGGTCGGTGATATACCGGTGTGACAGTTCCACGGCCGCGATGATCGCCTCGTCCTTGATCTGCACGTGGTGGTGCATCTCATACCGGTCTTTCAGTCCCCTCAGAATGGAGATAGCATCGTCCACGCTGGGTTCGTCGATCATTACTTTCTGGAAGCGTCTTTCGAGCGCCTTATCCTTTTCAAAAAATTTCTGGTATTCGTTGAGCGTGGTCGCGCCGATAGCCCGGAGCTCACCTCTTGCCAATGCGGGTTTCAGGATATTGGCGGCATCCATGGCGCCTTCTCCCCCACCCGCACCGACCAGCGTATGGATCTCGTCGATAAAGAGGACGATCTCTCCTTCGCTGCCGGCCACTTCCTTTACGACGCTTTTCAGTCTTTCTTCAAATTCGCCCTTGTATTTGGCGCCAGCGATCAGCTGTCCCATGTCCAGAGCATAGATGACCTTGGACCGGAGGTTCTCCGGTACGTCGCCGTTGACGATACGGTGGGCCAGGCCTTCGGCGATGGCCGTCTTACCGACACCGGGTTCCCCCACAAGGATGGGGTTGTTCTTGCTGCGGCGGGAAAGGATATGCAGTGTCCTGCGGATCTCTTCATCCCGGCCGATCACGGGGTCCAGCTTACCCTGTCGGGCCAGTTCGTTCAGGTTCTTGGCATATTTGTTCAGCGCGTTAAAGCTGGTCTCCTGGGTTTGCGAGTTTACGGTCGATCCCTTGCGGAGGTCTTTGATCGCTGCTATCAGTCCTTTTTCGGTGAGGCCGGCGTCCTTCAG
>Ga0310811_10014135_pt1 | contig 10399 bp, 6 predicted proteins | sample YCmetagenome_FD_207642 | JGI IMG/M metagenome (GOLD analysis project Ga0310811, IMG submission 207642) | Soil microbial communities from experimental microcosm in Duke University, North Carolina, United States - YC | ecosystem: Engineered > Artificial ecosystem > Soil microcosm > Unclassified ... | reverse complement strand
TTCCCGACAGAGAAATTCTGATTTGATCCTGAGGCATCAACGCCTGATTCTGTAGCAGCATACAGACTAAGTCTTCCTTGCCCTACCTGGTATGCAATATTTTTAGGAACAACAAAATTAAATTCGAAGGAGCCATCTTTTACACTCGCCATACCACGGAATATTTTATTATCCCACGCACTAAATGTGTATGGAGCATTTTCATTACCCAGTGTAATGAATGATGTTTTCTTATCGAATAACGTTGCGCTTAACGTTCCTTCAAAATCATCAATCTTAGCTGATTGTTCGTTTTGAATCTCACCCCGAACTTTAATAGTTGACAATGCCTTGAGCGTGTCAGTACCATCATCATTTACAATTTCAGTAACAGCAATCTGATGTTCAGGCATAGCAAGCTTCAGGGATGGATCGCCTAACAATGAGAAGTTTCTGTTTGACACTCCACTTGTACTGTTGTTTTTAGTGCGTTTAAAAATTTCACCAAGCGTAAGATAAGAGTTAGATTCTTTCGTAAACAGTGCATCATAGAAGGCAGTGTTCAATTCAAAGTTTGTGTTTGAACTTACTGGTCTTGCAGTAGATACCAGGCCGATGGCGCCGCTCATACTTTTTGTCAGAATGTTTTCAGCACCTGAAATATTATCCGGGTCATCGGTGCGACCATACACGCATGTAGCTGTAACTAAAAGCGGATAAAATTTATTTTCTAAACCGTTTATAGAGGTTGCATTAAAAATATCTTCTTCGGCCCATTTTGTTTCACCACCATGTCCGGTATAGTTTACAATAAGAGCACCTCGTGTAATGGCATCTGTAATAGCCTGATTTGTTTCAGGAGAAACAGTACCTACCGGCTTTACAATTTGCTCATAAGAGTCCAGAAAAATTCTGTGCGTGTTAAATGCCGGATTACTCGTCTCTACTTTTTTTGCCAGATCATCAGACTGAGATTGATGTGCGTTATTATCTCCATCATCAGCAACAAATACAATATCCTTCCTCCAGTTGCCAAATGATTTAAGGTTTGTTTCATAGTCGATGATTTTATCAACTACACTTTTTGCATCAGCTACATTCATTACCGGAAATCTTCCAACGCCAATATCAAGTGTGTTATCAACAGAAGGATCTTCTTCCCATGCACCTTCATTGTCTTCAAGAAAACCATAATAATCATCTGAAGAATAAGTCTCCAGTGGATCCAGGCTGTTTCGCGATTCGTATGTTGGAACAAAGTTAGTATTGTGATAAAGTCTGCTTTTATAATCGTATGAAGCACGACCAAATAAAAGAAGTGATTTTAACGCTGATGAATTTTTATCATGCAGATACTTTACAAAATCACGAATGGCGGTAACATCTTGCCTGCCTGAAGAGAATTCATTGAAGACCTGATCGGTTGTTACTACAGCTGTTGTCCAACCGCTGTGTGATTGTCTGTGATCGGCCAATCTCTCCGCTTCATCGAGAAAATCAGGATAGGCGACAATGATAAAATTGGGAGTTGCCAGGTTATGAAGATTCTGATTAGAAACTTTACCAATAAGTTTAGGTGCAGGAGTCTTTTCATTAAACACAATGAACTGTCGTAACACTTGTGTAGTTGCATTAAAAACACCTTGGCCTGATGAAATCGTAAAAGGCTGAATACTTGGTTCTCCTGGAGTGGTTATCTCCCATACAGAACAGTTTCCAGTTACAGCACCTATCTGAAAAGCAGATTCTGTATTCTGTAAACTTTCAACTGAAGAGAAAATGGTTTGATCAGCATACAAGGCTAGTGTTCGCTTACTACTCACCAGAAAATAATTCAGATAAGCTTCAATGTCGCCTGATCCTTTAATATACTCATACTTCAATTGCTGTGCTTGTGATGCCGACACTGCATCACTTGAAAAAGCAAACAGTTCATTATCGCTTTGACCTTTTCTGGCATAAGGATAATCCTCAGCGTTAGCAATCGTAGAAATATTATGTTCGCCGATCTTTACATTATTAAAATACACATTGAATGATGATCCACTCGTAGTTCTACCCATAACATCAGATACAACCTGAATAGTTGAACCTGGAGCAATGCCGCTCATATCGAGATTAAAAGTTTGCGTTGAATTGAACTTAAAAGTTTCACCAAACCATTCTCGTCCTGAGGTTAATATATTATTGAGATCAACTTCATGATAGGCGAAATCATCGAATGTATTAATTACCGGAAGATTGCTGCCTGAATTATCATTAGTCGCTAATCGTTTGCCATTGGTATCGCCGATCGTTACGAAGTAATAATTAAAATCGGCGTATAAATTTTTCTCATAGCTAAAAATACCTTGATCAACATCAAAGCTTGAAGCGTCGGGACCTTTGCCGTAGAAGAGAATAAAATCCTGCTTGTTAAATTTTCCATCGTCTTCACCACTAACAAAGATGGCGTTCTCTATCAGATCAGCAGGTCGCGAGGCATTGTTTTCCTGTGGCAGCATGCCTCCCGGGTTGCCATATATTTTTATTTTGCGCGGATCGATCTTATCCGGATTGAAGCCCATTTTCTTGATGGCATCGATGTTGATTTTATAAACACCATCATGATCAACTGCAATTTTAAACCAACTGCTGTTGTGCAATACAGACTCCTGCGCTTTCGCCTGAAGCAAAAGCAAAGACAGAAGAAGTATAGCAAAACATCTGGCCACGAAAAAGATTAACGTTTAAGTAAGAATAAAATTATAATGCTTGCTTTGAGAACAGTCTGACTGCCAATGATAAAGCAATGTATAAAAGTATAATTAATGGAATTGCCACAAGATGCAGCACTGCAAGAAGTAATACCGAAACGAGAAGAAAAGTAAACCTTATTTTGTTATCTGCCCAGCTAAAATTCTTGAACTTAAAAGCAAAAAATTCCAATCGCGACACCATCAATAATGAGAAAACAATAGTAATGATTACCAACATCCACGGTGTATAAAGCCAATCACCAACTTGCGTTGAAATTAAAGGCAGCGAAGTTATGAATAGTGTATTCGATGGTGTGTTCAGTCCTTTAAAGGAATCACTCTGCGTTTCATCAACATTAAAAATAGCAAGGCGCAATGCAGAAAAAACGGCAATCATAAAAGCTATATAAGGAAGCCATTCCAGTTGAGTTGAGCTGCCAATAAGCTTATACATTACAAGGCTTGGTAGTAAACCAAAGCTCACCATATCAGCAAGTGAATCCAGTTCTTTTCCTATAGGTGATGACACATGTAGCTTGCGTGCTGCAAATCCATCAAAGAAATCAAATGCACCTGCTACCCACACAAAATAAGCTGCAGGAACTGGCCTTCCTTCCAGGCAAAATACAACGCCTAAACAACCACAAACAAGATTACAACAGGTAAGAAAATTAGGAAGATGTCTAAGCATGATTAACGTAAGGTAAGTGCACAAAATGGATTGGTCTTCTTTTCAAAGCCGATGTTCGTTTCTGGCCCATGGCCCGGATACACCACAACATCATCGGGCAAAGTAAAAAGTTTTTGGTGTATGCTGTTGATAAGTGTATCGAAATTTCCGCCGGGTAAATCTGTGCGACCTATGCTGTTTCTAAAAAGTACATCGCCGCCAATTACAATTTTATTTTCGCTGCTATAAAATGCAATATGACCAGGCGCATGGCCTGGAACAAATAAAACTTTAAGTGCCTGGTTGCCGAAAGTTATTGTTGAGTTTTCTTCCAGGTAAACATCTGGTGTAGTTTCATGATAGTGCGCCATTCCATAAACGGGTGCATAAACTTTCACAGAAGCAAGCACGGGCTCATCTTTAGGGTGAATATGCAACTTCACTTTATACTTTTCCTTCACAAAATAATTGCCCAGAACATGATCTACATGACAATGAGTATTCAATAGCATTTTTACAGTCAGATCCTGGTCTTCAATAAACTCTGATAATTCATGCTCCTCGTCTTTCTCGTAACAACCGGGGTCTATTATAACACATTCTTTAGTCTCGTCGAATAATATATAAGTGTTTTCCTGAAAGGCGTTAAACGTAAAACTCCTGATCTGCAGCATGCCTATTAATTTGCTCAAAAATAACCCGCAATTCATCCCTAGGCTAATTATTTATCCCCATTTTTAAGCCCGGTTTAGATTCATGGCAAGCATTACTACTACAGATCTCGATTACATCATTGTTGGGCAGGGCCTTGCGGGTTCGGCTGTGGCAATCCAGGCCATAAAAAGAAATAAAAAGATTCTTGTTATTGATAATCTTGATGAGAACAGTTCATCACGAATTGCCGCTGGCCTTTTCAATCCGATAACGGGCAAAAAAATGACGAGAACATGGTTGGCCGATACTTTGTTTCCATACCTCATTGATTTTTATAAGTTCGTGGAGACTCAAACCCGGCAGCGTTTTTTTAAACCGATGTCTCTTTACCGTCCATTTCTTTCTATTGAAGAACAGAATGAATGGATGGCCAAAAGTGCAGAACCTCTTTTTCTGGAATATATTGAAAGGATAACAAACCTTCCTTCCGTACCTGCTGTTGTTGATGATTTTGGGGGATTGTTTCTTCAAAAATGTGGTTATCTCGATACCAGCACGTATATCGATGCAACCCGAAAATGGATTCAGGAAACTAATTTATTTCTGGATGACAATTTTGATCAGGACCAGCTAAATATTCAGCCACAAGGTGTTGAGTATAAAGGATACCATGCAAAAAAGATAGTTTTTTGCCAGGGCGCTGTTGCTACCACCAACAAATGGTTTGACTGGGTACCTGTGAGACCATTGAAAGGAGAGACATTAAAAGTAAAAACAGATTATCAGGCATCACAGATTATTAACCGGGGTGTCTACGTTGTACCGTCTGGCGAAACGGAATTGCGTGTGGGTGCCACCTACAATTTTAATGACCTTTCGCCTGAAATTACCGACCATGCCCGTATGGAATTAGAAGGGAAACTAAAGGAGCTTGTAAAGTTCAACTATAAAGTTGTAAGCCAGGAATGGGGCGTAAGGCCAACAACACCTGACAGGAGACCTATCATGGGGGCACATCCTGAACACCCGGCGCTTATTATTTTTAATGGTATGGGCACTAAAGGTGTTAGCCTTACACCTTATTTTTCTGAAGTTTTAGTCCGCTGGATGGAAAAGGAAATAGACTTAAATAAAGAGGTAGACGTTAATCGTTATAAAGTATTATATTCGAAATTCACAAAATGAACTTGGTAGTGAGAAGCGGAATAGCAGCTATTGGTATAGCTTTTTGCATGATCTCTGCATCTGTCTTTGGGCAGCAGGCACGCGAAATCTTTGGAAAAAATAGAATTCAGTATCGGGAATTCAACTGGCAATATTTAAGTGGTGAGAACTTTGACATATATTATTACGACGCCCAGAAAGAGATTGCCCGTGATGCCCTGGAATATCTCGAACAGGAATTCGACCGGATTACAGACCTGATTGATTACCCACCTTATTTTAAAACAAAAGTATTTCTATACCGATCGCTTGCTGACTTACGTCAAAGCAATGTTGGCCTCAACCATACCATATTTAATGTTGGTGGTGAAACCGAATTTATAAAGCCCTATGTAGAAGTTGCTAACATGGGTACGGTACATGAGTTCAAAGAAGAACTCATCTCCCAGGTCTCTGATTTATTAATTCGGGAAATGATGTTTGGAGGTAATCTGAAAGATGTATTCCAAAGTTCTATACTCATGAATCTGCCTGATTGGTTTGTTGAAGGCGCCTCACTCTATGTTGCCAAAGGCTGGAATGCAGAGATGGATGATTTTATCCGGGAATTTATGGGTTCGAAAAAATCTAAAAAAATTACACGTCTTACTGGTAGAGAGGCAGCGTTGGCAGGTCAGTCCGTCTGGAATTTTATTGCTGAAAAATATGGCAAGAGTAGCGTATCTAATATCCTGAATTATACACGCGTTACCCGAAATGAAGAGAAAAGTATTTTGATAACACTTGGTGTTCCTTACAAGCAGCTCATGCTGGAGTGGCGAAAATATTATACAGACATGGTGGGTGCTGTTAAAAAATCATACATACCTACTTCTGATTCGTTGCGCTTTACTGCATATCAAAACAAAACTACAGCCTACACAACAGTTAAGATTAGTCCGGATGGTAAATACATAGCTTACGCGGAAAATGATCGTGGCCATTTTGTTGTGCGAGTTCGATCGCTTGAAAATGGAAGAGAAAGAAATATTATCTCAAGCGGTTCAAAGGTTATCAAGCAACGTGTTGATTATCGCCTACCACTATTAAGCTGGGCCGATGCAAATACATTAGGTGTAATTGGTGTAAAGAATGGCCAGTATGTATTTTGGCTTTATGACTTAAGTACCAGAACAAAACTTCCACGCGAACTCGATAAATTCAGTAACGTAAGAAGCTTAAATTTTTCAGGCAACGGAAGATTAGTAATTGTGAGTGCAGACTTTGAAGGACAAAATGATCTGTTCTTAATCAGCGCACGGAAAGATCGCGTAAGAAGACTTACTAATGATCTTTATGATGATCTCGATCCGAGTTTTATTCCCAACACCAATAAAATTGTTTTCAGTTCAAATCGTGTCAGCGATTCTGTGAGAACAAGCAAGAAACAAGATTTTGAAAAGCTACCCAATCATTTCAACTTATTTACCTACGACTTAGATAGCATAGGCTCTGAATTAAAACGAATTACCAATACACTAAGTAAAGATTATGCACCGCTCGCAATTGATGAGAATAACTTTTATTATCTGAGCGATCAACGAGGCATTGTTAATTTATTCAGATTCAACACAACAACTGGCATCTATACACAAACCACCAACTACGCATCTGAGATTAAAGATTATGACTTAAATTTCACAACCCGCACATTCACTTTTGTGTCATCTCAAAAAGGTCATCAGAATATTTACGTCGTCCCTAATTTCAATATCAACAATCAGGTATTTACACCGGCTACCCGCAGAAAAGAATTGCAACAGGCTCGTGTTGTGTTTGAACGAAAGAAACAAGAGGAAACAAAAAGTATGAGCATAAAGGATTTGCTCAACTCAAGACTTAAAAGAAATCAACCTGCCGACACTGTAAAAAAAGAATCCACACCACCAGCAAACACTGACGTCGTAAAAGCTGCTGATACAACCAATGTCAATAAGAAGAAGACAGACATTGTTAATACTGACAACTATCAATTTGAAGAAGAAGTTGTTAAAAAAGAACAGCCTGCAGAAACTTTTGTTTCACGGTACATGAAAGCCCATGACAAGAGACGCATCACCGGACCATTTCCATACGAACCCAAATTCAGCGCTAATAATCTCATCACTACTTTGGTGATAGATCCATTGCGAGGCTTGGGTGTTTTGCTGGAGACTCAGATGAATGATATGCTTGAAAACAACAGGTTCTATGGTGGTATTATGACATCTACTAACCTGAAAAGCGGCGACGCCTATCTTGAATATCAGTACTTACCAAAGCTTATCGATTTCAGTGCACGCTTCGATAGAAAAGGTATACAATGGGAAACGTACACCGATGGTAACAATGTCACTTCTCTGTTCCATTACGAGTTAAATAAAATTGAAGTGGGCGCGGCCTTACCTCTTAGCGATCGTTTAAGATTCACTGTTAAACCTTTCTTGTCATACACACGCTCTATAAATTATGGAACATGGAGTGTAAACCCGATCACACCTGAATATGATTATCCTATAACACACTACTATGGTGGAGCTAAGTCAGAACTTGTTTACGACAACTCTATTTCAACCGGATTGAATTTAATAGAAGGTACGCGTGGCAAAATTAGTTTCATTCATTATGGCGGACTTCAGGATCACAGTTTAAGTTTTAGCCAGGCAACTATTGAGTTAAGGCATTATCAAAAAATTTATAAAGAAATAGTATTCGCAGTTCGCGGTTTCGCTGGTACATTTTTCGGACAGTCACCAAAATTATTTTTACTTGGCGGTATGGACAACTGGATAGCTGGCCGATACAACAAGACAAATTTCTTAGGAGAAACTTCAAGCGGTGAAACGAATCCACTTGGACAGCAAGTGCCTAATGAAAATATTCTGTTTACAGAATTTGCTACAAACCTTAGAGGGTTTGATTATGCTACACTCTTTGGTAATAATGTAATGTTGCTAAATGCTGAGTTAAGAATTCCTCTCGTTAAAGTTCTTTCCAACGCGCCCATCACTTCTAATTTCTTCCGCAACATGATGTTCATAGGATTTTACGATATGGGTACGTGCTGGTCAGGAAAAGCGCCGTTCTCTGCAGGTACGAGCGTAAGCTATACACCAGTAATACAAGATCCTTTTTATGCCAAGGTTAAAAAATATATCAACCCCTGGTTGTATAGCTATGGCACTGGTGTTCGTACAGTATTATTTGGATACTATGCAAAATTTGATCTGGCCTGGCCAGTTGAGAATTATACAGTTGGAAAACCACGGGCTGTTGTTACCATCGGAATTGACTTTTAAGAAATTGCCTGTATAGCACAATACAAATTATTTTTTCTACTATACCTAAACTTTATCCATGATTAAATCTATGACTGGCTTCGGCCAATCTTCTGTTGACGACGGACAACTCCAGATATCAGTAGAAATCAAAAGTCTCAACTCAAAGTTTTTTGATCTCAATTTAAAACTTCCACGAAAATTTTCTGATCGCGAAGTAGAAGTAAGAAATCTTCTCAGCGAAAAATTAGAGCGAGGAAAAGTATCGGTAAGTATCGAGTTCCAACGGGTAGGCACTGAAGAGATTAAGCAAACTTTTAATCAAACTTTATTCAACGCATACTTTAGCGAATTAAAAAAACTTGCTGACCACGTTCATGTTTCTACAGACAGTTTGTTTGCTTTAGCACTTAATTCACCAGATGTCATTCAAAATAAATTAAGTGATACACCTGATGAAGAGGAATGGAATAAAGTAAAAGCACAACTTAACCATGCATTATCTAAGTGCGATGACTTTCGTAAAGCGGAGGGTAAATCGCTTGAATCTAAACTGAAAGAATATTGTGATTCTATAACTTCACATTTAAAAGAAGTTGAGGTGCTTGATCCTAAACGAGTTGAGCGCATACGCGAACGTTTAAAAGGCAACATAGTTTCCTTTTTAGGTGAAGAAGGCTATGACGCTAATCGCCTTGAGCAAGAGATCATTTTCTATATTGAAAAACTTGACGTCAATGAAGAAAAGGTAAGACTTAAAACTCACGTGGAATATTTTCTTCAAATTCTGAAAGAGTCACAATCAAACGGCAAGAAGCTAGGATTCATTTCACAAGAGCTTGGTCGTGAAATCAATACCATCGGCTCCAAAGCCAACGATGCTGAAATACAAAAGCATGTTGTGGTTATGAAAGAAGAATTAGAAAAAATTAAGGAACAGTTGAATAACGTGCTTTAGAGTCAATTAATCGAAAAGTATCTTGATTAAGAACGAGGTACTGTGCATAGATTATGCTCAGTACCTCATATAATATTTGTTTTTAAAAAAACACTAGCTATAACTGGTAGTTTGCAGTGGATCAGATTGTGATGAATGTGATTGACTCCTTATTCCATTAACGACCTTTGTAGCACTCCATCATCTGCAGAAATTGCTTTCGGTATTATAATTCGTCCCGCTTCATTTAAAACTAGATATCGGGGAATCCAATCAAGGTCAATGTAATTAGAAAGAGTGTTATGCCAACCTGTTTCAATTCGGTAATGTTCTCCTCTGATATTGAAACGATTGATTGCAGATCTCCATCTCACATCTTCTTTATCCAGGGAAATAAAAACATAAACTATCTTATCTTCTCCTGTCTGCTGTTTTAACTTATCAAGTTTAGGCAAACCAACAATACAATCTTTGCACCATGAGGCCCAAAAATCAATAATTATTTTTTTCCCGGTATGCAATTTTAGCATGTCGGAGAAATCAAGTTTTTCCCCATCCAGTTTAAGTATCTTAAGATTTCTTACAGAGTCTGGAAAATCCTGCTCTAATAAATAATCAGGGGGAATTCTATTTTGTGCCAGTGATACATTAACAATAAAGATTGTTATAACTAACAAGGATATTTTTTTCATCTAAGGTTTTTACAATGCTCCTTCTTTTATTTCATCAACTACATGTGGATCAAGCAACGTTGTAGTATCACCTAAATTAGACATATCACCTTCGGCAACTTTGCGAAGTATACGGCGCATAATTTTACCTGATCTTGTTTTTGGCAAGCCGCTAACGAATTGAATTTTATCTGGCTTAGCAATAGGACCAATAATTTTTGCAACAGTATCGCGAATCTCTGCTCTTAACTTTTCTTCTTCTTTTGGTTTGTCATAACAAATCACAAAAG
>Ga0310811_10014134_pt1 | contig 10399 bp, 8 predicted proteins | sample YCmetagenome_FD_207642 | JGI IMG/M metagenome (GOLD analysis project Ga0310811, IMG submission 207642) | Soil microbial communities from experimental microcosm in Duke University, North Carolina, United States - YC | ecosystem: Engineered > Artificial ecosystem > Soil microcosm > Unclassified ... | reverse complement strand
GGAATGGAGAGCTGCTCCGGCGTGCATCACAGGGCGCGGGAGGTCGAGAGATTGGGACATACGATCCGCCCGATGGCTCCCAAGTTCGTAGCTGTTAACGCCGATGTAAAAAAAACCAGTGGGTCAGTTTTAAATCGGCGTTGACACGTAGAACCACACCGGATGGCTGGAAAACGAGGAAAGAACGATGCTAACGATGCAGCTGCGATCTGTGAAGCCGTGACGAGACCCGACACGAGGTTTGTGCCAATCAAGATGATCGATCAGCAAGCGGAGTTGTTTGTCGACCGCGCACGTCAGGGATACATCGAAGACCGAACCGCGCTTATCAACCGGCTTGGTGGCCCGCTTAGCGAGCTCGGCATCACGTTACCGCTCAAGGCAAGTGTCATGCGACGGGATATTCATTCGATGCTTGAGGATTTACCCGGCTGGTGCAACGTGGTCGTTGGAGACATGCTCGTTCATCTGGCCGATCTGGACGAGCGCATCGCGACATACGACAGACAATCCCGCCGAGAATGCGAAACAAAATGAGAGAGATCGCCTGCTTATGATACTTCCCAGTATCGGCCCGACAACCGCGTCGGTTATTGTTGCCAGTATCAGAAACAGTACGACTTTAAAAACTTGAGGAAATTCTGCGTATGGCTCGGCTTAACGTCGGTCCAGCATAGTTCGGGCGGCAAAGCGAAATTGGGCAGTATCACCAAAGCGGGAGATACCTAACTGCGCACATTGCTTGTCATGAGTGCGCGATCGCTTTTAATGAAGGTAGCGAACCACGCCGATTCTGTCAGCCGATGGGCAATCAAGCTTAAACAGCGCAGAGGATTCGGTCGCGCTGTGGTCGCCATCGCCGCGAAGAACCGTCCGCATGTGCTGGGCCGCATTGCGATTCGGAGAATCGTTTAGGTAACCTATATAAAGAAGCGTCAGAAATGAGCGAACTGCAGACCGTTGCATTGCTGTTTGCGAATTCCCGCATGGTGTGATGTGCAGTTGAGAGAAGGGGCAGATCGAGAAGAACGTCCGGGACAGCCGCCGCCGGCTCTGGCAGAAGGTATCGACGTTCGGTTCACTGGCTGCGCTGAACGACCGGCTACTCGTGAACGCCTGGCGAACTGTAACTTGGCAGGAAGGCAGCAACGCGGCACTTTCCTCATGCTTTGCCGCCGTACGGGTTTGTCCCGCACATCGCGACCATTGGCGAAGTACGGTTCGCGACGGAGAATGGCTGCTTATTGAATGGCCTGATGGCGATACGGAGCCGCTCAAATACTTTCTCGGTACCGCCCCGAGGAGGCGACACTTGAATAGCTTGTGTTTGTGACCAAAATGCGCTGGCGCATCGAGCGCGACTATCAGGACCCGAAACAGGAGTTCGGACTCGGTCATTATGAAGGGCGAGGCTGCGTGGCTTTCACCACCACGGCACACTGAGTATCGCTGCGTATGGGTTTCTGATGGCTCGACGACTCCGAATGCAATCAGATGGACGCGGCAGAAAAACTTCCTTGAGCGTGCGCTGCCTGCCCTTCCCTCGGGTTACATCCCTCGAGGGAGTCCAGCGCGCTCAACGCCATCATGCAACGATGGCTCGCAACGTGGAGCGACCATCGAGTGCATAGTTAGCTATGTGACATAGTAGTACTAAGGGCCCGGGAGGATACCAGACGGCGCTTCCGATCGCGAAGTAAGTCGTTCCGCATGCCCGCCTGCCGTCCGACGACGCCTGTCGCCCCAGCCCACCCCATTGGGTTGACGACTAGGCGCCCAGCGGGAGCGTGCTGGTTTCTTTCACTTCGTCGAGACAGACCGTCGAATGGACGGAACTGACCCCGGGCATTTTCATCAAGGTATCCAGCAGGAAGGTCGATAGCGAGCGCAGGTCCCGCGCAACGACTTTCAGGATGTAGTCGAACTCTCCCGTCACAGAATAGCATTCCTGGATCTCGGGCGATCCCTGCACCATTTTCCTGAATTTCGATAAATCCCGAAGATGCCCTCGTTCCATGCTGACGTTGATGAACGCGACCACGGTGAGGCCCAGCTGGGCGGCGTTGAGTTGGGTTTCATAGCGTTTGATGACGCCCAGTTCTTCGAGCCGGCGATGCCGTCTGAGCGTCTGGGCCGGAGACAGGTGGATCGCCTCGGCGAGGGCCAGATTCGTCGCTCGACTGTCCTGCTGAAGGAGGGCTAGCAACTTCAAATCTATCTGGTCGAATTCTGTATCGGTCATCTCTTTCCCTTTGCGGTAATACGAAATTTAATTTCCTAAATTGTCAAAATCTCGAGGATTTTGAAATCTCATTTCCTGCGACGAAATATACACTGTCGTTCAGTTCAGCAGCGTATCGAACCATGCCGATTCGTCTACCCGCGATGGCGATGTTCCGCGAGTGGCGGATCCGCTGTATCCAAGATTCAATCCTCACTAGGTAAAAGACTATGTCCGATCTTTTCGACAACCCGATGGGACTCATGGGGTTCGAGTTTGTGGAATTCGCTTCGCCGGAGCCCGGTGTGCTCGAGCCGCTCTTCGAAGCGATGGGCTTTACATTGGTCGCGCGTCACCGGTCGAAGGACGTCGTGCTGTACCGGCAGGGTGATATCAATTTCGTCGTCAATCGCGAACCGAAAAGTCTGGCGGCGTTCTTTTCGGCCGAACATGGTCCGGCGGCCTGCGGACTGGCCTTCCGCGTGAAGGATTCCCATCAGGCGTACACGCGCGCGCTGGAACTGGGAGCGCAGCCGATCGAGATTCCGACCGGCCCGATGGAGCTCAAGCTGCCGGCGATCCGCGGCGTCGGCGGCGCTCCGGTCTATCTGATCGACCGCTTTGAGGACGGAAAGTCCATCTACGATATCGATTTCGAATATGTCGATGGCGTCGATCTTCATCCGGCTGGCCATGGCTTGCGTCTGATCGATCACCTGACCCACAATGTCTATCGCGGGCGCATGGCGCACTGGGCGAACTTCTACGAGTCGCTGTTCAACTTCCGCGAGATCCGCTACTTCGATATCGCCGGCGAATACACGGGCCTTACTTCGAAGGCCATGACGGCACCCGACGGGAAGATCCGGATTCCTCTGAACGAGGAGGGCGCCAGGGGCGGCGGGCAGATCGAGGAATTCCTGCTCGCGTTTAACGGCGAGGGCATCCAGCATATCGCGTTGCTGACGGACAATCTGCTGGAGGCGGTGGATAAGCTGCAGATGTCGGGCATCGAGTTGAATCCCGGCCCGAACGACTATTATTATGAAGCGCTGGAAACGCGCCTGCCCGGCCATGGCCAGCCCGTGGGCGAGCTGAAGGCTCGCGGCGTTCTGCTCGATGGTTTGACGGCCGATGGGAAGTCCCGCCTGCTGCTGCAGATCTTCTCGAGGCCCGCGCTCGGTCCGGTTTTCTTCGAATTCATCCAGCGCGAAGGCGACGAAGGCTTTGGTGAAGGCAATTTCAAGGCCCTGTTCGAGTCGCTGGAGCGTGATCAGATCGAACGCGGCGTGTTGAAGGTGTAATGACACGGCATCCAGGAAGTCGAAGCCGACCGCTTCGGCTCCCTTTGTTTTGATCTACGGGGACCTGCACATGACGCTCGACTACCTGACCGGCTTCGCGAACGAGTTCGCGACTGAAGCGTTGCGCGGCGCCTTGCCCGAGGGCCGCAATTCGCCGCAGCGCGCGCCCTACGGCCTCTACGCGGAACAGCTGTCCGGAACCGCGTTCACCGCGCCACGCCACAGCAACCGCCGTTCGTGGTTGTACCGCATCCGTCCGGCGGCGGTGCATGAGCCATTCGTACCACTGAACAATACGCGCCTGCTGTCTTGCTTCGACGAGGTGCCGACGCCACCGAACCAGCTGCGCTGGAGCCCGTTGCCATACGCCGACACGCCCGCCGATTTCGTCGACGGCCTGGTCACGATGGCCGGTAACGGGTCGCCCGAAGCCGGCTTCGGCTGCGGTATCCACTTCTACACGGCCAACAAGCCGATGGAAGGCCGGTTCTTCTACAACGCCGACGGCGAGTTGCTGATCGTGCCGCAGGAAGGTCACCTGCTAATCGCGACCGAACTCGGCACGCTCGAGATCGAACCGCAAGAGATCGCCGTGATTCCGCGCGGCGTGCGGTTCCGCGTCGAACTGCCGGACGGCCGCGCATGCGGTTATGTCTGCGAGAACTACGGCGCGCTGTTCAAGCTGCCCGATCTCGGCGTGATCGGCTCGAACGGCCTCGCGAATCCGCGCGATTTCCGCACGCCCGTCGCGCGTTATGAAGATATGGAGGGCGATTTCGAACTGGTCGCCAAGTTCCAAGGCAATCTCTGGCGCGCAAAGATCGATCATTCGCCGCTCGATGTGGTTGCTTGGCATGGCAACTACGCGCCGTACAAATACGATCTGCGCCACTTCAACACAATCGGCTCGATCAGCTACGACCATCCGGACCCGTCGATTTTTCTTGTGCTGCAGGCGCCGGGCAACACGCCGGGCGTCGATACGATCGACTTCGTGATCTTTCCACCGCGCTGGCTCGCGGCCGAGAACACGTTCCGGCCGCCGTGGTTCCACCGCAATGTAGCCAGCGAATTCATGGGCCTGATCCATGGCGCCTATGACGCGAAGGCCGAAGGCTTTATGCCGGGCGGCGCATCGCTGCATAACTGCATGAGCGGCCATGGCCCCGATGCCGAAACCTTCGAGAAGGCCAGCGCGGCGGACACCACCAGACCGCGTGCAATAAGGGACACGATGGCCTTTATGTTCGAGACGCCGGCCGTGATCCGCCCGACGCGTTACGCGCTCGAATCGGCCCAACTGCAGCATGAGTACTACCGCTGCTGGCAGAGCCTCGAAAAGCGCTTCAATCCGTTGCAGCCCTGAGCGCCGCGCGATCCACGATCCGAATCGAGTCATCAGGAAAACAGGAAGACAGCATGTCCTTGCTCAATGAAACGCACGATCCGCAACTGAAGAGTTGGGTGGCTTCGGCCAACGCGGGCGACAGCAACTTCCCGATCCAGAACCTGCCGTTCGCGGTATTCCGCCGTCGGGGCATCCAAGAGGCCTTCCGCGGCGGCGTGGCGATCGGCGACTGGATTGTCGATCTCGGTGCGGCGGCGAGCCTGCTGGAAGGCGCTGCGGCCGAAGCGGCGCGCGCCGGCGGCGCGAGCACGCTGAATGCATTGATGGCGCTTGGCCCCGCGGCGTGGTCGGCGCTGCGCTTGGCACTGTCGCGCGCGCTGCGCGAAGGCTCGGCGCGGCAGGCCGTGCTGGCGCCGCTGCTGGTGGCGCAGGCCGAGGTCGAATACGCGGTGCCGGCACAGATCGGCGACTATACGGATTTCTACACGTCGATCTATCACGCGACCAATATCGGTCGTCTGTTCCGCCCGGACAATCCGCTGATGCCGAACTACAAGTGGGTGCCCATCGGCTATCATGGCCGGGCTTCGTCGATTGCGGTGTCGGGACAGGCGTTCTCGCGTCCGCTCGGCCAGACCTTCCCGGCGGGTGCGGAACATCCATCATTCGGTCCGGCGCAACGTATGGACTACGAACTGGAACTGGGCGTGTATATCGGCACCGGCAATGAGCTCGGCAGCCCGGTTTCCATTGACGACGCCGAATCGCACGTATTCGGCCTGTGCCTGCTGAACGACTGGTCGGCGCGCGACATCCAGGCCTGGGAATACCTGCCGCTCGGGCCGTTCCTGGCCAAGAACTTCGCAAGTACGATCTCGCCGTGGATCGTCACGCTCGAAGCGCTGGCACCGTTCCGCGTGCCGTTCACGCGTCCCGAAGGTGATCCGCGGCCCTTGCCGTACCTCGATTCGGCGCGCCAACGCGAACACGGTGCGCTCGACATCCAGCTCGAACTGGGCATCGAGTCGGCGCAACTCCGTGCTGACGGCAAGCCCGCGGCGCGCGTGGCCCTGACCAGTTATCGCCATGCCTACTGGACCCTCACTCAGATGGTCACGCATCACACCGTGAACGGCTGCAACCTGCAGCCGGGCGATCTGCTCGCCACGGGCACGTTGTCAGGTCCGACGCTCGATCAGGCCGGCGCCTTGATCGAGACCACCAGCGGCGGCAAGAACCCGTTCGCGCTCGGCAATGGCGAAACGCGCACGTTCCTCGAGGATGGCGATACGGTCGTCATTCGCGGCTGGTGCGAGAAGGCGGGCGCGACCCGCATCGGCTTCGGTGAGTGCCGCGGCACGCTGTTGCCGGCACGTGTCTCAAGCTCCGGCTCGGATCGGGTATGAAGCTTTACAGCTATTTCCGCAGCTCCGCTTCGTATCGCGTCCGGATTGCCCTGAATCTCAAGGGACTGTCGTACGACTACGTGCCCGTGCATCTCATTCGAGGTGGCGGCGAACAACTGGCGCCGGCGTACCGGGCGATCAATGCGGATGCGTTGGTACCGGTGCTGGACGACGGTGGCGAGACCATTCCGCAGTCGCTGGCGATCATCGAATACCTAGAGGAAAGGTATCCGGAGCCGTCGCTGCTTCCGCGAGATGTGCGGGCAAGGGCCTATGTCCGGTCGTTGGCGCTTCAGGTGGCATGCGAGATCCATCCGCTGAACAATCCACGCGTGCTCAAGTATCTGACGGAAACGCTCGGCGCGACGGAGACGACGAAGACTGAGTGGTACCGGCATTGGATAGCCGCCGGCTTCGAGACGCTCGAGATGAGACTGTCGAGGGACGGCTGTCCCGGCCAATTCTGCTATGGCGACAAGCCGACACTGGCCGACCTGTGCCTGATTCCGCAGGTCTTCAATGCGCGTCGCTTCAAGATCGACACGCAATGTTATCCGACCATTCAGCGTATCTACGATGGGGCGATGGAGGTCGACGCGTTCGTGCGCGCAGCTCCGGGTAGTCAACCGGATGCCGAGTAATTCAATATAAACTGGACTTCAAATATGTTCGAACATATCGATGCCTATCCGGGCGATCCGATCCTCACGCTCAACGAAAACTTCCAGAAGGACCCGCGCGCGCACAAGGTCAATCTGAGCATCGGCATCTATTTCGACGACGCGGGCCGCATTCCGGTGCTGGGCGCTGTGCGCGCGGCCGAGCAGCGGCTTGGCGCGATCGCGGCGCGCTCGTATCTGCCGATGATCGGTCACGATGCCTATCGCCGCCAGACCCAGGCACTTGTGTTCGGTGCGCAGCAGACCAATATTGCCACCGTGCAGACGCTCGGCGGCTCCGGCGCGCTGCGTATCGGTGCCGATTTCATCAAGCGTTATTTCCCCGAGTCGCAGGTCTGGCTGTCCGATCCGAGCTGGGAAAACCATCGTTTTATCTTCGAGCGCGCCGGTATTACGGTAAACGAATACCCGTATTACGACGCCGCAACGGGTGGCCTGCGTTTCGATGCAATGCTCGACGCGATCGGTAAGCTGCCGGCCAAAAGCGTTGTGTTGCTGCACGCGTGCTGTCACAACCCGACTGGCGTCGATCTCGACGAGGCGCAATGGCTCAAGGTGATCGACGTGCTCGAGGCGCGCGGCCTGCTGCCGTTTGTCGATATGGCCTATCAGGGGTTCGGCGCGGGCCTCGAGGCCGATGCGTTTGCCGTGCGCGAGATCGCGCGCCGCAGCCTGCCAGCGTTGATCGCCAACTCGTATTCGAAGAATTTCTCGCTGTATGGCGAACGTGTCGGCGCGCTGAGCGCGGTCTGCGAGAACGAAGCCACGACACAGCGCGTACTGGGCCAACTGGCGGGCACGGTGCGTTCCAACTACAGCAGCCCGCCGATGCATGGCGCGCTGCTAGTGGCCGAGGTGCTCGGTATGCCCGAATTGCGCGCGCAATGGGAAGAGGAGCTGGCTGCGATGTGCCGCCGTATCGCCAAGATGCGTGCTGCGCTGCAGACCGGCCTGCAGACCCGCGTGGTCAATTTCGATTCTTCGCGCTATGTGAAGCAGCGCGGCATGTTCAGCTATACGGGGCTGTCCGAATCACAGGTCGGTCGCCTGCGTGAAGAGCAGGGCGTGTATATCCTGCGCTCGGGTCGGATGTGCGTGGCAGGCCTGAACGGAGCAAACGTGGGAATTGTTGCGGATGCTGTTGGAACTGTGCTCAAGAATGATTCTGAAAGTTGAATTTAACGGGGCGAGACAGTCGTCATTAGCTGAGGTGCCTCACTTACAGCATTCAATCTCCGCTTGGTGTGTAGTGATCTAGCCGATCTGGACACTGATTTAGGCGAGGATGCTCGCCATGGAGAGGTGTCGGATGCCGAAGCAACGTCGTTCGTTTTCACCCGAGTTCAAACGGCAAGCAGCCTGTCTGGTCCTCGACCAGGGCTATAGCTTTATCCAAGCGAGTCGCTCGGTCGGCGTCGGCGAGTCGGTGCTGCGCCGTTAGGTGCAGCAGTTGCAAATGGAGCGCTAGGGCGTCACCCCGCAGGGCAAGGCAATCACGCCGGATCAGCAACGTATCCAGAAACTCGAGGCGCGCGTCGAACGCTTCGAGTGCAAGAAGGCCATTTTAAAAAAAGCCACCGCGCTCTTGATGTCGGAAGGCATCGAACGTACGAAGTAATCGACCAGATCTGCGAAAGCGAATCGGTCGAGTTGATCTGTGCGGTGCTCGACGTCTCGCGGTCCTGCCTGTATGTACACCGAGAGCGTGCCCGGCGCGTTGAGGTCGAGCGCATGGCGCGGCGCAGCCGTGTGCACGATCTGTTCGTGGAGAGCCGCAGCATCATGGGCATGATGCGTGAGGAGGGCACGATGATTCGCCGCTTCAAGGTCAGTCGTCCGATATCCTGGCGTACCTCATATCCCGTGTTCGAGCGAGATGGGCGGCAAGCAACAGAAAGGGGGTCGGCCGTGGTTCGATCTGAAAGTCCAGGGAAGCGATTTTCGGGGCACCAGGTTGCGTCGGTGCTTCGCTATCCTGCTCGAGAAGCTTTGGGACGGTATGGGGCAGACTATGACGTTCGCGTGTCAGGACTGGGCGTCGACGAAGGCTGCGTACAGGTTTCTGTCAAACGATCGTGTCAGCGAACTCAATATCCTGAGCGGACACTTGGCGAGCGCTAAACGTGTGAGGGCCACCGATGGGCCGATTCATTCTGCAGGACACGACCACGTTCTCGTACCAGCGGGGGCATCCTGAATTCATCGGCTACACCGGCAAGACAACCCTGCGAACGGGAAAAAAGCGGCGTGGGTCGGCGACAGCCACGCACGCAATGCGGCATCCTGCATTCGAGTCTCGCCGTCAGCACCGACGGATTGCCACTTGGCCTGACGGCGGTGAAGGTGTGGACGAGAAAGTAGTTCAAGGGGGCTTCGGAGCTTAAGCGCCATATCAATCCCACGCGCGTACCGATTGAGGAAAAGGAAAGCTGGCGCTGGTTTGAGAACATGCGCCAGTCGACTCGGCTTCTCGACGACCCTGTGCGCTGCATTCACATCGGCGATCGGGAATGCGCTGGAAAATCGAGACCTTCCACAAGATCCGGAAATCGGATTGCAAAGCCGAGGAGTCCCGGCTTTGCACAGTCGACAGGCTAACGAACCCAATTGCAGTCTTCCGCATCCTGAGCGGGCATATTCTGGCTCACCGTGCTCGGCCGATCGGTGCCACAGGCCGACGTCGAACTCGCGTTCACGCACACCGAAATCGAACTGCTCGAGCGCCTCGTTCACGACACGCCTCAGAACGCTCAGGCACCGCCGATTGTGCGCAACGTCATCAGGATCACCCGCTACCGTCAGCACTTGACGGACGATGTGCAGCGGCGCACTACGGCGGCCGCCGGGTAGGCGAGCGCCGCGAAGGTCGACTCGGTGCTGATCGAGGAGCTGACGGATGCACTCCAGACGGCGCCCAAGTGAGGTGAGGAGACGGGAAACTGGTTCATCGATACGGGGGACCACGCTCTGTGCGGCCGCGTTGGTGACGGAGCACAAGCGGCCAGTCGCGCGTGATGCCGATCGGCACGTTGGGAAAAAGGGCTCGGTCATGCAAAGTGCTTCGAAACCGCTCGTCGGGCTGAGGCGACGCAGGCGGCGGTCACGAGAGCGTTGCTCGCGCGTCGCCACCGCACCTCGGTCAGCCTGCCACGCGCTGGCGCGCCTCGCCACCTGTTCATGCTTTCGCATAGAGGGTAGAGCGGGTCACAAGGCACCTTGTAGCAAAAGCGGCCCTTTTGGTTTCCGCGGCAGACTTTCAAAAAATGTGACCGAAGCCAGTTACCCGTGATCGTCAGCCTGCTAATGAGGCGAATCACTCATAGTCACTGTCTGCTCCAATATCACTCATATCGTCAAGCTCCTTAAGTCGATTTGGATCAATTGCCTGATGGTTAAAAAAATATTGAGAATTGTGTTTTTCATAATTTTGAGTAATCAAA
>Ga0310811_10014132_pt1 | contig 10400 bp, 4 predicted proteins | sample YCmetagenome_FD_207642 | JGI IMG/M metagenome (GOLD analysis project Ga0310811, IMG submission 207642) | Soil microbial communities from experimental microcosm in Duke University, North Carolina, United States - YC | ecosystem: Engineered > Artificial ecosystem > Soil microcosm > Unclassified ... | reverse complement strand
CTCAAAAAAAAGGGAAGTAGTTCCGTGAGAGATCGGGCACTAACGCTGGCATTGGCCGACCCACCTCCCGTATACTTGACAACAAGAGGGCGGGAAGCCCCTGGCAGAGGTCGCGTGCAGGGCTTATACAGTCGGGGTGAGCGTGACTGGCTACATCGGGGCAGCGTGCCGTTCCCTCGGGCGAGCACCGAACAGAGGGTCGGGCCGGGCCGAGGGAACCATACACAGAAGGAGGCGAACGATGTCTCAGAACAATGAGGAAGAGGATAAAACCATCTACAAGGTCGTGGTCAACCACGAAGAGCAGTATTCCATCTGGGCCGCCCATCGGGAAAATCCGCTGGGTTGGCAGGATGTCGGCAAAAGTGGGCTCAAGACCGAGTGTCTGGCCTATATTCAAGAGGTCTGGACCGATATGCGACCGTTGAGCCTGCGCAAACGCATGGACGCATTGGCCAATTCCTCAGAGCATGCATAAGAGGCACCGCTCATGACGCTGAACCTGGCCATTGATCGTTTTTGAAACCGACACACAAGAGGACAGCATGAGAAAGTATTGCAAAGCCTACTACGTCAAAGATCTCAGAGCCTTCGCTGACTGGACAGAGCAGCGTGAGGAGACAGAGTCCGAGCTTCTCGACGAAGATGTGGTCTATCTGTGGGATGATTTCACTGTTGTGAGGAGTCCGGTGCTCCCTGATACCGGACTGGTCTTTGCGACAGTAACCCCACACTGGCAGCAGTTCTGTCGGGAGACCTTGCACTTTGCGATCCCGGAAGACTTGCGCTATGCGTACGAACAGGAGCAGGCCCCCGAGGCCGCAGATACGCACAGCACCGCCTCGGTGTAAGGGCGAGAGGATCGGCACCGCCACCGGGCAGCCACCGGGCAGGGATGAACCGCTGCCCCTACCTGTTATCAAGGGCGACAATGGTCACGGCCGAACAGAGGCCACATGGCAGTCATGGCCGAACAGAGGCCACATGGCAGTCACGGCCGAACAGAGGCCACATGGCAGTCACGGCCAAACAGAGGCCACATGGCAGTCATGGCCGAACAGAGGCCGCATGGCAGGAAAAAGGAGAGTGGCTTCGTCTCTCGCACCAACGAAGAGGTGGGGGCAGCGGTTCATCCCTGTCGCGGGGCCGATCAATACAATAAGGATGAGCCCTACCTCTAAAGGGGGCGTGATCATCGGAGGTGGGGGAGACATCGTACACACATTTGCAGTCTCTGTGGACGCGCGCAGAGGCAGCAGAGGATAGAAGTCTGGGGGAAGCAAACCGCATGATGCAGGCAAAACAGGGATCTCCTCTTTCTCTCCAACAACGGCATCTCTGGTTCGTGCAAGGCCACGAGCAGAACGCTCGCAGTGTGTGGGCGGTACAGCTCGAAGGACAATGGGAGCAGCCGCGCTTCATCGAGGCCTGCCAGCAGGTGCTCAGACGCCACGAGATCCTGCGGACCGTGCTGTATCGAGTGCCCGGCATGGATCTGCCGATGCAGGTGATTGCCGAGGAGCCGCTGTGGTCCTATCAGGAATGGCAGTTGGACCCGCATTCCCCGGCGGGACTCTCCCAGGTCATTGCCGAACGCGTTACCGCCCTGCGCACCGAGAGGCAGGATTTGCAGCAGGGGCCCCTGGTCCTGGTACGCTGGCTCAGCGTGGAAGGCCAACCGATCGTCTTCCTCAGCCTGCCAGCCCTGTGCGCAGATACGACCAGCGCACGGCTTATGCTGGCCGAGGTGCTTGACACCTATTGCCAGTTGCCCCCGACCGAAGAGGTCCTCCAATATGCCGATGTCTCCGCCTGGCAAGAAGACTACCTCCTCACCCCCGAATTACAAGAGCAACGTGCGTCCTGGAGCCGTGTCATCCACTCCCTGAGCCCCACAATCACCCTGCCCTTTCAGCAATCACGGTCAGCGACGAGCCCAGGAGCATGCGAGCCCCACAGCGTCGAGTTGGCGCTCTCCGCGTCCCTCGTCCAGCAAATGCGCCGTCAGGCCCAGCAGCATGCGAGCCCCTTTTCTGCCTGGCTGCTGACTTGTTGGAAGGTGCTGCTGTGGCGTCTGAACGACGAAACGCCCGTGACCGTGGGGGTGGCCTGTGATGGACGCCTGCATGAAGAACTGGCCACAGCCCTGGGGCCCTATACGCGCTTCGTGCCCGTGGAGGCGCTATGTGCGCCCAATCGCTCTTTTGCCCTGATGCTGGCCTCGGTCAAGGCCGCGATGGAGGAAGCCACGCACCGCTCCCTGGCGTTTCCTGCCGAAGAGCTGCGCGCTGCGTGGCACCAGGAGGCGGAGGCACCTCTGTTTGCCGCCCTGTTTGAGTATGAGAGCTGGCCAGCCACCCTGGAGCGGGATGCGTGGCGGATGGTGCCACTCAAGCGCTGGAGTTGTGCGGAACCCTTTCTCCTCAAGCTGAGCGCCTGGCAGTGTGGCGAACAGCTACACCTGGAGATCTCCTACGATGCCCGGCAGGTCACCCCCGCGCAGGGACAGGCGCTGGCTACCCTGCTACAGACGATGCTGGAGCACGTCAGCACGCAACCACAAGAGCTTATTGGCGCGATCCCTTTGCTCGGCACCCAGGACGAGGCGGCCGTGCGAGCCCGCTTCCGTGGGTCCCGGCGCAACTGGGGCGAGCAGGGGTTCTCCCAACTGGTGGAAGCCCAGGCACGTCTGCGGCCAGGCGATCTGGCGATACGCAGTCGGCAGGAGCAGATGACATATCAGCAACTCAATGCGCGCGCCAATCAATTGGCGCAGGTCTTGCAGCGGCGCGGGGTAGGACCTAACGTGCTGGTGGGGATCTTACTGGAGCGGCAGGCTGTAATGCTCGTGGGAGTTCTGGCCATCCTGAAGGCTGGAGGTGCCTATCTGCCGCTGGATGGAGCCAGTCCGGCTGAGCGCTTGCGCTATCAACTGCAAGAGAGCCAGACCGCCCTGACGCTGACGCAGGCGAGCCTGTCTGCTCAAGTGGCGGGCTGGGAAGGCCCAACGCTCTGTTGGGAAGAGCTGGCGCAGGAGCTGGCGCAGGCCTCGCCGCACGACCTGCCCGCTTCCAGCAGCGGAGAGGATCTGGCGTATGTGATCTATACCTCCGGGTCGACGGGCACCCCCAAAGGAGTGATGGTGGCCCAGCGCAATGTGGTCAATTACACGCAGGCCCTCTGTGAGCAGCTGGGAGCCGAGCCGGGGTGGCAGTATGCCACGGTCTCGACATTGGCAGCCGACCTGGGCAACACGGCGATCTTTTGCGCGCTGGCCTCCGGCGGCTGCGTGCAGGTACTCGATTACGAGACAGTGACCTCGGGGGAGGCTATGGCGCACTGGGCTCAGCAGCATCCTATCGATGTGCTCAAGATCGTCCCCTCCCATCTCTCAGCTCTGCTGGAGGGTGAGCAGGGACAATCGGTGCTGCTACCCAGACGCGCGCTGATTCTGGGAGGGGAGGCCGTGCCCAAGCACTTGTTAGAGCGCCTGGATGCGCTGGGGGCGGACTGCGTCATCTATAACCATTATGGACCCACCGAGACGACCGTGGGGGTATTAATGCGGGAGTTGACGTACGAGACCGTCGCTGGCCAGCAACGACGCTCCCGAGCGCTGGGAGGGCCGCTGGCCAATTGCCAGGTCGCGATCATGGATCAACGGATGCAGTGGGTGCCACCGGGGATCAAGGGGGAACTCTATCTGGGGGGAACAGGAATAGCATGGGGATATGTCGAGCAGGCAGCGCTGACGGCAGAACGTTTTGTGCCCGATCCCTTCAGTGCGCAGGCCGGAGCACGGCTTTACCGGACAGGGGACCTGGTCCGCTACGACCAGGCCGGACAGCTCGAGTTTCTGGGCCGGGCAGATCAGCAGATCAAGATCCGCGGCTATCGTGTCGAGCTGGGAGAGATCGAAGCCGTCTTGCGCCAGCATCCGCAGGTGCGAGAGAGTGTGGTGATCACGCGTAGCGATGGCCGAGCCGAGCCACGGCTGGTGGGCTATCTGCTGAGTCATCAACAGCTGCCCCTGGCCTGGGGACAGCTCGAGGCATATCTGCGCGAACGATTGCCCGAGTATATGGTGCCCAGAGAGTACGTGCAGGTTGAGCACTGGCCGCTGAGCGCCAACGGGAAAGTGGATCGCCAGCGCTTGCCAGCCCCCAGGCCTCGGGAAGAGCAAGCACGCGTGCTGGTGACGAGCAGCCCGGTCGAGGATATAGTTGCGCAGATCTGGTGGGAGGTGCTGGGAACCGAGATCGGTCGCAACGAGGAGTTCTTTGCGGTGGGAGGCCATTCGTTACTGGCGACGCGCATTATGGCACGCATCCGCACGGTCCTACCAGTGGAGCTGCCAGTGCGCACCATCTTTGAAGCCCCGACAATCGAGAGCAGCGCGCGGCTGGTCGAAGCAGCCTTGCGGCAGAAAGACGCGCTGGTGCTCCCGCCGCTGCAAGTCGGGCCGCGCCCGGCAGAGCTCCCGCTCTCTTCCGGGCAGCAGCGGCTCTGGTTTCTGGCGCAATTGGAACCCGAGAGTACGGCATATCTGGCCTCCCGGGCCTTACAGCTCGACGGGACACTGCTGGTGCGCGTGCTGGAGCACAGCTGGCAGGAGTTGCTGGACAGACATGAGAGCTTGCGCACACGCTTTGACGAGGTGGAAGGACAACCGGTGCAGGTGATTGCGCCCACCACGCGCCTCTGGCTACCGGTGATCGATTTGCAAGGGCTGGAGCCAACCAGCCGGGCCACAGAGGCAACACGACTCACGCGTCAGGAGGGGCAGCGGCTCTGTGACCTGCAAGCAGGCCCTTTGCTGCGGACGGCGCTACTCCGGTTCGGGCCGCACACCCATACGTTGCTGCTGACATTGCATCATATTATCATCGATGGCTGGTCCATGGATATCTTAGTGCGGGAATTTGCCGTGCTCTATCAGGCGGGAGTGCAGGGGAGGCCCGCCCTGCTGGCCCCGGCCGCAGTGCAGTATGCCGACTATGCGCTCTGGCAACGGACCTGGGTACAGAATGAGCAGTTGGAAGCGCAACTGGCGTATTGGCGCACACAGCTGGCCTCGCTCCCAGCCCTGGAAGTGCCTACCGATGCACCGCGCCACCGCGAGCAGCCCTATCGGGGAGAGGCGCTGTCCATGCAGCTTTCTGAAGCGGTCTCGCAGGGGGTGCGTGCGCTGAGCCGACAGGAGCACGTGACGCTGTTTATGCTGCTGCTGGCGGCGTTCCAGGTGCTATTACTGCGGTGGAGTGGGCAGCAGGATATCAGTGTGAGCACGCCGATTGCCAATCGGACGCGTGCAGAGCTTGAAGGAGTGGTGGGGTTTTTCGTCAATACCCTGGTACTCCGCAGCGATCTTTCGGGGAACCCAAGCTTTGTGCAACTGCTGCGGCAGGTACGAGAGCGTTGCCTGGAAGCCTATGGGCATCAGGATGTCCCCTTCGAGAAAGTGGTCGAAGCCCTGCATCCGCAGCGAGATGGGCGGCGTACCTCGCTCTTCCAGGTCTCCTTTCAAGTTGCGTATGAGAGCGAGATCGAGCAGCTTCTGCCGGGGCTGCAACTGCACTCGGTGGGCAATGATGGGGCCTCAGCCGACTATGAGATCAGAGTGATGGTAACGGAGAGCCAGCGAGGCCTCAGTTGTACGGTGTTTTACGACGCGACACTTTTTACGGCACCGACGATGCAACGCTTACTGGAGCATTACCAGCGGTTGCTGCACGGGATCGTGCTCGCCCCGGAGCAGGCAGTGGGGACATTGCCCCTGCTTTCGGAGCAGGAACAGCAGCTGCAACTGGAGAGCTGGAATGCGACGCAGCACGCCTATCCCTCCGAGCAGTGTGTACACCAGATGTTTGAGCAGCAAGTGCAACAGACGCCGGAGGCGGTAGCGCTTGTCTTTGGGGAACACGCCTTGAGTTACGCGGCCCTCAACCAGCGCGCCAATCAGCTGGCCCATGCGTTGCAGCAGAGGGGAGTGGGTCCCGAGGTGCTGGTCGGCATCTGCATGGAACGCTCTCTGGAGATGGTGATCGGCCTGTTAGCGATCTTAAAGGCCGGTGGGGCCTATCTTCCGCTGGACCCATCCTTGCCACAAGCACGCCTGGAATATATGCTCAGCGATGCTCAAGTTGGGCTGGTCGTAATCCAGGCCCATCAGCAACAGCGCTTAGCCTCGGCCCTGGATGGCGTTACGATCATCCCCCTTGAAGCTGCTCGTCTGGCACAAGACGCAGCCCTCCTGACCAACCCGATCAATCATCTGCAAGCAGATCAGATCGTCTATATGATCTATACCTCAGGATCGACAGGCAGGCCAAAGGGCGTCATGAACACACATGCCGGTCTTGTCAACCGTCTGACCTGGATGCAGCGGCAATATCCGTTATGTGAGGACGACCGGGTTCTGCAAAAAACCCCTTTTAGCTTTGATGTCTCGGTCTGGGAGTTCTTCTGGCCGCTGATTACAGGCACACGGCTTGTTATGGCACAACCGGGCGGCCATCAAGATCCTACCTACCTCAAAGAGCTGATTCAGCAGGAGCAGATCACAACACTCCATTTCGTGCCCTCGATGCTCCAGGCATTTCTCTTAGAGCCAGCAAACATACAAGCGTGTACCAGTTTGAGACAAGTGATGTGTAGCGGTGAGGCACTTTCAGCCAGCCTTCAGGCACATATCTTCGAGCTCGCTGCTCCCCGGCTTAGCCTGCACAACCTTTATGGTCCTACTGAGGCATCGATTGATGTCACATACTGGGATTGTTTCCCTGAGGAGCAGCAACCGGATGTGCCAATTGGACGCCCGATTGCCAATACGCAGATCTATCTCCTTGATCGTGAACTGCAACCTGCACCCATTGGTGTGGCCAGTGAGCTGTACATTGGCGGTGTTGGGCTGGCGCGAGGATACTTCAAGCGTCCCGATCTGACGGCGGAGCGTTTTCTCCCCAATCCATTCAGCAAAAATGGGGGAGAGCGGCTGTATTGGACAGGGGACATCGCGCGCTATCGCCCTGACGGCGCGATCGAGTTTCTGGGTCGTATAGATGAGCAGGTCAAGCTGCGGGGCCAGCGGATTGAACCGGGCGAAATCGAGGCAGCGCTACGAGAACATCCTGTCGTGCAAGCAGCGATAGTAGTCCTTCGAGAGGATCGGCCCGGGGACGCCCGCCTCGCCGCCTATATTGTTCCAGAGAGGCAGCACGCAGCAGAGGCAACCGGTCAGGCTGAGCAGGCCTTCCTGCTCAGCCAGCGACTCAACAGCTGGCAAGCACTCTATGATGCAACCTACCAGCAGCCACCATCACCCGATATGCCTCACGCCAATTTTGTGGGATGGAATAGTAGTTATACGGACCAACCCATTGCGCTCGAAGAGATGCTAGCCTGGCAAGAAGATACGCTGGCGCTCGTCCGGTCCTATCAGCCTGAACGCATCTGGGAAATTGGCTGTGGGACGGGATTGTTGCTGTTGCCTCTGGCTCCGGCCTGTACGCACTACTACGGCACGGACTTTTCGGCCGTCGCGCTCCAGGGCCTCGAACAGCAGCTCAAAAACGTCCAGGGACTATCCCCTACCGTCACCCTGTTGCAGCAAACGGCCGACGATTTCAGCGCATTCCCCGAGGAACCGATCGACACCATCTTAATCAACTCCGTGATTCAATATTTTCCCTCCATCGAGTATCTCCTGCATGTCCTGAACGAGGCCGTACGCCGCGTGGCTTCCGGAGGACGTATCATCGTGGGCGATGTGCGCAGCCTCCCTTTGCTAGAGGCGTTTGCTGCGCTGGTCGAGCTGTCTCGGGCTCCCGAGACCCTGACGCGCCAGCAACTCTGGCAGCAGGTACAGCAGCATCTGTCGTTGGAGAAGGAGCTGGTGCTGGACCCAGCCTTCTTCTGGCACTGGGCCCATACAACAGGGCGGGTGCGCCGGGTAGAGGTCCGCCTGAAGCGAGGACGAGCGCACAATGAGCTGACGCAGTTCCGCTATCAGGTTGTACTGCATGTTGGGGATGCCAGAGGAGAGCGAAGCGCTCAGCGCCAGATGGCATGGGGAGAAGAGCTCGACTGGTCGGCAGGCGGGCTGACCTGGCAGCAGGTATGCCAGCAATTGCGCCAGCTGCGGCCGCCCTACTTGCGCGTACGCCATGTGCCGAATGCGCGCGTCGACCAGGCGGTCCGTACGGTGCGCTGGCTCAAGGCGGAGACGGGACCCGAAACGGTAGGAGATTGGCACAAAGCGTTACAGCAACGCATCGAGCGAGGGGTCGAGCCAGAAGTCGTGTGGGAGGAGGCCGAACAGCTGGGTTATAAGGCCACGATCAGTTGGCGAGACCTGCAAGCTGATGGCAGCTATAGTGTGTGGTTCCAGCGGAGCGGGGATGGGTCTCTGGATACTGATCCCGAGGAAATGATGCAGGACTCCCCCTGGGCACCGACGCCGCACCCCTCCTGGCAGCACTATGCCAACCAGCCCTTATGGGGGGAACAGAAGCGCCTGCTGGTTCCCTTGCTGCGGCAGTATCTGCAAGAGCGGCTTCCGGCGGCAATGGTGCCAGCGAGCCTGCTGGTGCTCGATGCGCTACCAGTGACGGCCCATGGCAAACTGGACCGCCGAGGCTTGCCGGACCCGGAGAGAGAGTTGCGGCAGGTGGATGCCGGGCAAGAGATGCCGGGCACGCCGATCGAACACCTGATCGGGGGGATATGGAGTGAGCTCCTGGGACACCCGCAGCTCGGCGTGCGCGAGAACTTCTTTGCCTTAGGGGGGCACTCCTTGCTGGTCACCCAGATGGTCGCCAGGATACGCACCCTCCTACAGGTAGAAATGCCCGTCCGGACCGTCTTTGACGAGCCAACCATCGCGGGACTGGCACGCTGGATCGAGCAGGCGCTCCGCATCAACGAAGCGAGGGAGCAGCCCCTGCGGAGAGCAGAAGCCTACCCAGAAGAGATCCCGCTTTCCTTTGCGCAGCAGCGGCTCTGGTTTCTCGATCAGTTGCATCCCGACAGCACACAGTATCTGAGTACCGGCTTGCTCCGTTTGCGTGGCAAGCTCAGCAGCCGGGCAGTAGAGCAAAGCATCCAGCAGATCGTGGCGCGTCATGAGATCCTGCGTACCACCTTCACGGTCCGCGACGAGCACCCTGCCCAGGTGATTCATCCAGTCAGCCCCTTCGTGTTGCCCATTATCGACCTGAGCTATCTCCAGCCGGAACAGCGACAGGAGCAGACGCGAGCCCTGGCCGCTCAGGATGGGCAGCGCCCGTACCATCTGGCGATAGGGCCGTTATTCCGTCTTTACCTGCTCTTGCTAGCCCCGCAGGAACAGATGCTGGTGCTCTCGATGCATCATATTATCACCGACGGCTGGTCCAATGAGCTCTTCCTGCGCGAACTGAGTGTGCTCTATCGATCGTATGCAGCCCATGAGCCTTCACCGCTGACTCCATTGCCGGTGCAATACGCCGATTATGCGCTCTGGCAGCGGCAGCGCTTACAAGGTGAACGGCTGCATCAGCACCTGGCGTACTGGCAAAAGCAACTGCAAGGGGCCTCATCGCTGGACTTGCCCACCGATGCCCCTCGAATGGCCCTCCAGAGCCAGATCGGTGCCAGATACACCTTTGTGTTGGAGGCAGATCTGGCCGCCAAACTGGTATCCTTCGGCCATCGTGAAGGGGTCACGCTCTTTATGACCCTGCTGACCGCGTTTCAGGTCTTGCTCTATCGCATCAGTGGTCAGACAGATATAGTAGTCGGCACAGACGTAGCGAACCGCACCCATGCTGAGACGGAAGGATTAATTGGTTTTTTTGTCAACTTGCTGGCGTTACGCAGCAAAATACAGGGGACAGCAGATTTTCTCAGCATAGTACAGCAGGTACGCACGATAGTCCTGGGAGCCTATGCCCATCAGGAACTTCCGTTTGAGCTAATCGTAGAGCATATCCAGGTTGAGCGCAAAGAGCAACAGACGCCGCTAGTGCAGGTATTGTGTGTGATGCAAAACGTACCAAGAAGTACCCCCGATCTGCCAGGGAGTGAACTGGAAATGCTCGAAGGAGAGAATACGGCAGCCAGATTTGACCTGGCCCTTTTTTTACAAGAACAAAAAGAGGCAAGTGGCATCAGAGGATCTGTGGTCTATCGTGCAGAGCTATTTCAGGAGCAGACAATTGCAACCTGGATGCAGCAATTTGACGTATTGTTGCGCAACATTGTGACAAAACCGGATACCATCATAGATATGTTAGAGATCCGTACTGATGAAGAAAAAGCCGAGCAGGCAAAAGAGGCCCTGATGAAAAGCCAGACGAAGGGGAAGCGTATCAGGGCAACAAAAGGTCAAGGCTTTGAAATACAGGAACGAACGAACTGAG
>Ga0310811_10014129_pt1 | contig 10402 bp, 7 predicted proteins | sample YCmetagenome_FD_207642 | JGI IMG/M metagenome (GOLD analysis project Ga0310811, IMG submission 207642) | Soil microbial communities from experimental microcosm in Duke University, North Carolina, United States - YC | ecosystem: Engineered > Artificial ecosystem > Soil microcosm > Unclassified ... | reverse complement strand
GCAGCGCGAGTCCCAGCTCCGACACCACCGACACGGTGCCCGGATCGCCGTCGCAGCTCTCCGGATTCCGCAACACGACGAGGCGGCGACGGCTCACGCCGCCGTCGGAAACGACGATTCGGGCGGCACGGTTGATGGTCATCACCCCGGCCGGCAGATCGCGCGCGGGCACGATGACGGCGCACGCGAGCTTGTCGACGAGTGCCTCGGCGAGCGCGTCGGTGCGCGGATTGCGCGCAATCGTCGCGACGTATTCGAGCTTCGCGAACTCGGCCGGCGTGAGATAGATCACCGAGCCGTAAGCTGCGCCGGCACGAGTCGCGGGCGACGGCACGGTCGGATCGGACACGGCCGATTCGCCGGGCGCGCGGAGGATTTCAACCGCGAGCCACGTGTTGCAGTAGACGCATCGGATCGCCGCGCGCGGAATCTTCCTGCTGCACGACGGGCATACGCCTGGATCGGGACGCATGACGCCTCCATTCGCCCGACACGCAGTGCGTCGGGTCTCCTCGTTGCTGGGACGGTGGAGAATGGACCCCGGGCGGGGAGGCGGCCTTTAGCGCGAACAGCCAGCCACACCCGGGGGGAAAGAGCCTGCTCGCAGGCTTCCCGAGTGCGTGAAAAGACGATGAAGGCGATGATCGCGGATCATAACGCCACTCAACTTAGGCGTTAAACCACCGAAGTCAAGGAGCCACCGCCGGCCATCGCACCAAGCCCGAAGTACGCGCGATCACGTCCGCGGCGTCAGACGCCGAAGTACTTCGCCTGCGGATGATGAACGACGAACGCCGAGGTCGATTGCTCGGGATGGAGTTGGTCCTCGTCCGACATGCTGATGCCGATGCGGCCCGCGCCCAACAATTCGAGGATCTTCCTTTGATCGGCGAGGTTGGGGCACGCCGGATAACCGAACGAATAGCGCGAGCCGCGATAGCCCTGCGACAGCAGGGTGTCGATGTCGCGCGCGTCCTCGTCGGCGAATCCGAGCTCGGCGCGAATCTTCTTGTGCACGTACTCGGCGAGCGCCTCGGTCATCTCGACGCCGATGCCGTGGAGATACAAGTAATCCTTGTAGCGATCTGCGGCGAACCACTCGCGCGCGACCTCGCTCGCGTGCTGGCCGACGGTCACCACCTGCAACCCGATGACGTCGCGATGATTGGCGTCGATGTCGCGGAAGAAATCGGCGATGCACAGCCCGCCCGCCTTCTTCTGACGCGGGAATTCGAAGCGCGCGACCTCGGTGGCGCCGTCCTGCTCGAACAGGATCACCGTGTTGCCCTCGGCCGCGCACTTCCAGAAGCCGTAGGCGGCCACCGGCTGGAGGATCTTCTCCTTGGCGCACTGCTCGAGCAGACGGTAGAGCGTCGGCCGCAGCTCCTTGCGCGCCCACGCCATGTACTCGTCGAGCCGACGGCCTTCCTTCCGGAAGCCCCAATGGAACTGGTACAGCATGCGCTCATTGAGATACGGCACGAGCGCTTTCAACGACAGCTTCTCGATGACGCGCGCGCCGTAGAACGGCGGCGTCGGTACCGGCACGCCGGCCAGGAGCTCCGCCTTCTTGACGCGGGTCTCCTCGAACTCGATCGGCCGCGCCTCGATTTGCGGAATATCCGACGGCTGCGGCTGCGCCGGAGCGCCCGCCTGCGCCGCGGGGCGCGTGCGCTTCGGCCGCGCCGCCGCTTTTTCGGCGCGCTCGGAGACGTAGGAATCGAATCCGCCCGACTTCACCTTCTCCATCAGCGCGAGGCCGTCGAAGGCGTCGCCCGCGTAGGCGACCCGGTGCGCCTCGTAGGAGTTGAGGCAGTCGGTCTCGACGTACTGGCGCGTCAACGCGGCGCCGCCGAGAATCACCGGCACGTCGAGCTGCTGCCGGCTCATCTCCACGAGGTTCTCGCGCATCACGACGGTCGACTTCACCAAGAGGCCGGACATGCCGATGGCGTCGGCTTTGTGCTGCCGCGCCGCGGCGACGATGTTGTCGAGCGGCTGCTTGATGCCGAGGTTGACGACCTTGTAGCCGTTGTTCGTCAGAATGATGTCGACCAGGTTCTTGCCGATGTCGTGAACGTCGCCCTTCACCGTGGCGAGCACGATCGTGCCCTTCTCCTGACCCTCGATCTTTTCCATGAACGGCTCGAGGTAGGCGACAGCCGCCTTCATCGTCTCGGCCGACTGCAGCACGAACGGGAGCTGCATCTTGCCGGCGCCGAACAATTCGCCAACCACCTTCATGCCGTCGAGCAGGAACGTGTTGATGATGTCGAGCGGCGGATGCGCCTTCATAGCGTCCTCGAGATCGACTTCGATCCCCTTGCGCTCGCCGTCGATGATGCGCTGCTTGAGACGCTCTTCGGGCGTCTCGGCGCGCACCTTCTTGGCCCGCTCCTCGCCGGCACGGCCGGCAAACAGCGCGATGAACGCCTGCAGCGGATCGTAGTCCTCTCGCCGGCGGTCGAAGATCAGGTCCTCGGCGGTCTTGACCTCGGCTTCGGGAATCTTGTGCAGCGGCGCGATGCGCGAGAAGTGCACGATCGCGCCGGTCATGCCGCGCTTCACCGCATGATCGAGGAACACCGAGTTCAGCACGTGGCGCGCGGCCGGCGACAGGCCGAACGAGATGTTGGAAAGCCCGAGGATGATCTGCACCTCGGGCAGCGCCTCGCGGATCATCTCGATGCCGTCGAGAGTCTCGAGGCCGAGACGACGGTCGTCCGCGTTACCGGTGGCGATGGTGAAGGTCAACGGATCGATCAGCAGGTCCGACAGCGGCAGGCCGTATTTTCCGCACGCGAAGTCGGCGAGACGCTTGGCGATGCGCAGCTTGTCCTTCGCAACCTTGGCCATGCCGGGCTCTTCGATGGTGAGCGCGATGACCGCGGCGCCGAAGCGGCGCGCAAGCTCCATGCGCTTCGCCGCCGGCTCCTCGCCATCCTCGAAGTTGATCGAATTGATGATCGGTTTGCCGCCGTAGAGCTTGAGCGCCGATTCGAGGACGCCCAACTCGGTCGAGTCGATGACCAGCGGCGCGGTGATCGACCCGCGCATCCGCGTGATCACCTCGGTCATGTCGGCAATCTCGTCGCGGCCGACGAACGCGGTGCAGACGTCGAGTGCGTGCGAGCCTTCGTTCACCTGCTCGCGGCCCATGGCGACGCAGCCGTCCCAATCGCCGTTTTCCTGATAGGTGCGGAACTGCTTCGAGCCGTTGGCGTTGCAGCGCTCGCCGATCGAGAAGTAGGCGTTCTCCTGGCGCAGCGGCACCTGCTGGTAGAGCGACGCGGCCGACGGCACCCACTGCGTGGCGCGCGGCCGACGCTTCGGCCGGAGCTCGTTGCCGCCGACGCGGCGCAGCATCGCGTCGAGCTCGCGGATGTGGTCGTCAGTGGTGCCGCAGCAGCCGCCGATCATGCTGACGCCGTTCTCGGTGACAAAGCGCTCGAGCCAGGTCGAGAGTTCCTTCGGCTGCAGCGGGTAGTGCGGCTTGCCGTCGACCAGTTCAGGGAGTCCGGCGTTGGGCTGGCACGAGATGAAACCCGGCCAGTTCTCGCCGAGCCAGCGGATGTGCTCGGCCATCTCGCGCGGACCCGTCGCGCAGTTGAGGCCCATCAGCGGCACGTCGAGCGACTGCACGACCGTCGCGGCGGCGGCGATGTCGGCGCCGACAAGCAGCGTGCCAGTGGTCTCGACCGTCGCCTGGACAAAAATCGGAATGTCGGAGTTGGCCTCGGCCTTGGCCCGCTTGCAGGCGTTGACCGCGGCCTTGATCTGCAAAGGATCCTGGCAGGTCTCGATCAGGAACGAGTCGGCGCCGCCGGCGATCAGGCCCGCGGCCTGCACGGTGAGCGCGTCCTCGAGCGACTGGTAGTCGATGTGGCCGAGGGTCGGGAGCTTCGTTCCAGGTCCGATGTCGCCGAGCACGAACCGCTCGCGGCCGTCGGCCTTGAACGCGTCGATCGCCTCGTGGGCGATTTCGGCCGAGCGCTTGGCGAGCGCGAACGCCTCGTCCGACAGGCCGAATTCGCCGAGCGTCACCGGCGAGGCGCCGAAGCTGTTGGTGGTCACCGCGTCGGAGCCAGCCGCGAAATAGCTCTTGTGGATGTCGAGAATGATGTCGGGCCGCGTGCGGCACAGGATGTCGGTGCAGTTCTCGGCGCCGCCGTAGTCGCGCTCGACGTCGAGATGGAGAAGCTGCACGCGCGAACCCGTCGCTCCGTCGGCGAGCAGCACGCGATCGGACAGGGCATCGAGGAAGCGACTCATGCTTTGGACTCCTGGGCGCTCGACTCTTGCGGAATGTTCGACGGCACGGCGCCGCGCACGCCGAGGATATGGCAGATGGCGAACACGAGGTCGGCGCGGTTGAGCGTATAGAAGTGGAAGTCACGGACTCCGCCCGCGTGCAGCGCCCTTACCTGCTCGGCGACCACCGTCGCCGCCACCAGCTTGCGCGTCTCGGCGTCCTCGTCGAGGCCGTCGAACAGCCGAGCGAGCCACGGCGGGACGCTGGCGCCGCACGCCTTGGAGAACTTCACAGTCTGGCCAAAGTTCACCACTGGCAGGATTCCCGGCACCACCGGCACGGTGATCCCGGCCTTGCGGACCTTCTCGAGAAAGCGGAAGTAGACGGCGGGATCGAAGAAATACTGGGTGATGGCGCGGGTCGCCCCGGCGTCGATCTTCCGTTTGAGATTCTCGACGTCGGCGTCGGCGTTCCTGGCCTCGGGATGGGTCTCGGGATACGCCGCCACAGAGACCTCGAAATCGCCGATCTTCTTGAGGCCGGCAACGAGATCGGAGGCGTAGGCGTAGCCGCCCGGGTGCGGCGTATAGCCGCCCTGATCGGGCGCGTCGCCGCGCAGCGCCACGATGTGGCGCACGCCCGCGTCCCAGTAATGGCGCGCGACGTCGTCGACCTCGTCTCGGGTCGCGCCGACACAGGTGAGATGCGCGGCCGGAGTCAGCGCCGTCTCATGCAGGATGCGGACGACGGTGTTGTGGGTGCGCTCGCGGGTCGAGCCCCCGGCGCCGTAGGTCACCGACACGAATCGCGGGCCCAGGGGCGCGAGCCGGCGGATCGACGCCCACAGCGTCTCCTCCATCGCCGCAGTCTTGGGCGGGAAGAACTCGAACGAGACGGAGATCTGGCCGTCGGACAGGCGGCGCAGCGCGTCGAGCGAGGTTGGACCGATCATTGGGAACGCGCCTCGGAACGGGTGGAATGATGGCGGCCGAGCGCCGCGTCCGCGCGATCGCCGGACCATACGCTGACGGTCAGCGGCGCGCCGGGCACACGCTCGGGCGCCGAGGGAACGAGGCCCGCGGCGATGAACCACGAGTCGACCTCGTCGTCGGAGAATCCGAGCCGCCTGTGCGCGTGCTCGGCGCGGAGATATTCGAGTTCGTGCGGGGCGAAGTCGGCGATCATCAGCCGTCCGCCGGGCCGGAGCACGCGCGCCGCCTCGCGGATCACCGCGGCAGGATCGTCGGCGTAGTGCAGCACCTGATGCAGCACGGCCGCATCGACCGAATGGTCGGCGAGCGGCAGGCTGTACATGTCGCCATGGCGGACCTCGCAGTTGGCGAGCCCCGCTGCCTCGAGATTGGTGCGCGCCAGCGCCAGCATCTCGCGCGACATGTCGATGCCGATACCGTGGCCGATGGTGGGACCGAACAGCGCCAAAATCTTTCCCGTACCGGTGCCGATGTCGACGAACTCGTCGATGCGGGTCGCGCGCGCATCGGCCGCGCGCAACAACGCGGCCTCGACCTCGCGCTCATCGGCGTAAAGACGCCGAAGCTCGTCCCAGCGCTCGGCGTTCTTGCGGAAATACGCCGCGGCGGCATCGGCACGCGCCTTCTTCACCCGCGCAAGCCGCGCGCGATCGAGCCTCAGCCCGTCGTCCTCGGTCGGCAGCAGCGCCAGCAGCGACCGCGCGAGCTGCGCCGTCGGCTCGCCGCGCGCCAGGCGGTAGAACGCCCAGGTGCCCTCACGGACGCGCTCGAGCAGTCCCGCCTCGACCATCAGCTTGAGGTGGCGCGACACGCGTGGCTGGCTCTGGCCGAGGATCTCGGTGAGCTCGGTGACCGTGAGCTCGCCCTGGGCGAGCAACGCGATCAGCCGGAGCCGGGTGGGCTCGGCCGCCGCTTTCAGACCCGCCAAAAAATCCTCGATCGCGCTCATGTTGTTCCGCAGTGGAGCCGTGGTGCGGCCGTTGGCCCGCCGCCAAACTATCTATCACTATATAAAGATATCGTTATATAAAAGCCAGCCGTTCCGCAAGGGGCGCGGGTTGGCCCCCCTACCCCTCTCGTCCGCCCGGCCGCTTCCCAGTCCCGACAAAGTTTCGCGATGCTCACGGCAAGTCGAGGTTCGCTTCGCTATTTTTGCAACAGGTGCCACGCCGCTGGGGGTAAGTGCTTCGACCATCTAGTGGTTTTGGCCCCGGTGTGGTACTTGGCCTAGGCTCGAAGCGCCCGAAATGGTTAACGCGGCGCATCGTGCCAGCGGACCGCCAAGGCTCTGCTTTTACGGTGTTTTCACCGGCGTTCAGTAAAACCCGAGACGGCGGCATAAAGCGCCCGCGCGGCCCTGCGTGATTGGGCTGCAGACAGAAGACGGGGGAAAGATGTTGGAGCGTTCGTTCGGTCGGCTGGTCGGGCTCGGGGCCCTCGCCGCCCTTCTCATGCTCGGGGCGTGCGCGACCGCGCCGCAGGATCCGGAGTTGCGCGCCGAGTTCGAGGCCGAGAACGATCCCATCGAGCCCGTCAACCGCGCCATTTTCGGCTTCAACGAAGTCGTCGACGGGGTCCTCATCAAGCCGGCCGCGTTGATCTATCGCGGCGTCGTGCCCGAGCCCGCGCGCAACGGCGTGCGCAACGTGCTCGACAATCTGCGCTCGCCGATCGTGCTCGCCAACGACCTGCTGCAGGGCGACTTCAATCGCGCCGGCAGCACCGTCGCGCGCTTCGTCATCAACTCGACCGTCGGCGTCCTCGGCATCTTCGACGTCGCGACCGGCTGGGGCTTCCCGGCTCACAGCCAGGACTTCGGCCACACCTTCGCGTCGTGGGGCATAGGTGAAGGCCCTTATATCGTGCTGCCGCTCCTCGGTCCGTCCAATCCGCGCGACACCACCGGTCTCGCCGCCGAATGGTTCTCCGATCCGTTCAATCTGTGGATGCACAACACCGATCGCGACTGGGTGGTGTGGACCCGCACCGGTGTGAACGGCATCGATCTGCGCGCGCGCAACATCGAGACGATCGACGAACTGCAGAAGACCTCGATTGACTTCTACGCCGCCGTCCGTAGCCTCTATCGCCAACGCCGCGCCGCCGAGATTCAGAGCTCGCAACCGACCCAGCCGGCTCCGAGTCCGTTGGGCGGAGCGAGTACGGGGCCCTCGTCCAGCGAAGCGGCGCAACTCCCCACCCAGTAACACCGTTTGGAGACGACGATGCTCCTTTTCCGGACTCTCCGCGCCGGCGCTGTCGCGCTGGCCGCTCTCGTCCTCGTCGCCGGCGCCGCTCACGCCCAGGCGCCGAGCGCCAAGGACTTCGTGCAGAAGATGGGCGACTCGGCGATCAAGCAGCTCACCGACAAGACGCTGCCCGACAATGAGCGGGTAAAGCGCATGCGCCAGCTCCTGCGCGACAGCTTCGATGAGGCCGCGGTGTCGCGGTTCGTGCTCGGCCCGTACTGGAACCGCGCGACGCCCGACCAGCGGACCGAGTTCCAGAAGCTCTATGAAGTCGTCGTCGCCCACAACTACGCCGGCCTGTTCAAGAAATACTCGGGCCAGACGTTCCAGGTGCAGAGTGACCGCGCCCTCGACAGCAACACGGCGGTCGTCTATGCGCAGATCAACCAGACCAACGGCGCGCCGCCGATTCCGGTCGAGATGCAGGTCGACCGCAACGACGACAAGTGGCGCGCGACCGACATCAAGGTCGACGGCGTCAGCATGCCGCAGACCCACCGCAAGGAGTACAGCTCGGTCATGAGCCGCAGCGGCATCGACGGTCTGCTCTCGGCGATGCGCGCCAAGGCCAAGGAACTCGAGGCGGCCGAGCCGTCGGAATAGCTCGCTCATCGCGTTCCTCTCTCGAAAGGCCCGGTCCGACGACCGGGCCTTTTTCATTCGCGGATCATCGACCGTTCGCGTCCGTCGCCGTCGCGCCAACCTGAAAGCCCGAAGCCCTCCCGCCTTTCTTAAGGGCGGGAGGGCTGGTGAGGGGCCGAGTGCGCCCACTTTGCCAGGCGGACGCACTCCGTCGTCGGCGGCCTCGGCAGAAGCCGCCTTTGTCGTCCCCGTTGCGGGGCAGTGGGGTGCCGACGCTGCGTTTAAAGCGTAGCCCGACCCCACCGATGATCCCTGCGGTCGCGGATCGCGACGCTTGTTGTTGGTGGTACCGGAAGAAGTGCGTCGCGACCCGGAGGGGAAGCGCCGTTGCCTTCTCAATCATCCGCCGCGCCGGTGTCCCAGTTGTCGGGGGCCTCTCGCGGTTTCATCGCTTCACTCGACGGGGCGCTAGGCCTAATAGCTCCCGGCCGCTTGTCGCGACGCGCGCACCATGCGCGCGCGCAAAACCCCGCGCAAGGGGGCTGTGGAAAGATGGAAATCGCTGAAGCGGTTCAGTGGCAGTTTCTCGCGTCATCCTCGCCGAAGGGTGAGCAATCCACGAGTTTTGTACAGACTGAGAAAAACACGTGGATTCCCGCTCTTACGGGCGGGTTGCACCCCGCCCGTTCTTAAAAGAGGGGCGCGGGAATGACGCAGACACAAAGGGCGCCCCCGCTTTATCACGACGTTACGGAAACCAGTTGCGGGCCTGTTGGAAGGCGCGCGCGCTGGCCGAATCCGAACCGTACCGGCGCTCAAGATCGGATGTGTCGGCGTCGACCTGCTCGCAGCGGAGTTCCGATACCGCAGCCGCGATCTGCTGCGCCCGCTCATCGTCGTAGGGGGATTCGTCGCTCCAGTGATTGCACATCACGAGACGGTCGACGACCGCAACAACCTCGGCGGGGAGATTCTTGATCAACTCCGCCCGGCGGCTTTCATAGTCCTCAGCGAGTGCGTCGGCGCCAATCGACGCAGCGACCAGCGCCGCGATGAGAAGGCGCTTGGTCTTCACCCCCGCCGCCGCGATTGCTGTCGCCGCAGCGACCGCCTACTCCGGCTTCTCGCCGAGCACGGTGAGGCGGCGCATCAGGCGCGGCTCGGTGGCTTCGAAGTCGGTGCGGGCGTGGGCGGTGCAGCGATTGTCCCACATCAGCACGTCGCCGAGCTGCCACTTGTGGGCGTAGATGTTGTCGGCGCGCTCGAGGGTCTGGTAGCAGACCTCGAGGATATCGGCGCTCTCTTTCGGATCCATGCCCTCAATGTGGTAGGTCATCAGCCGGTTGACGTAGAGCGCCTTGCGCCGCGTCTCGGGGTGGATGCGCACGATCGGGTGGGCGTAGCGCGGCGCGTCGGGTGCGACGTCGCGGGTCGCGGTCACCGAGGCGTTGTCGTAGTCGTAGACGTGCAGAACCTTCTTCCCGGCGATCTTGCGCTTGATGTCGTCGGGCAGCAGGTCGTAGGCGCGGTAGAGATTCGCGAACAGCGTGTCGCCGCCGGTCTTCGGAATCTTCATCGAGTACAGGATCGTCGCCTTGGCCGGGCGCTCGGTATAGACCTGATCGATGTGGAACTGCATCTCGCCGACCGGCAGCGCGTGGATGAACTTGCCGTCCTTCTGCTGGTTCGAGATGTACATGATCGCCGGGTCGTCGCCAGCGAACTCCGGCGTGTGGATACGCGACAGCTCGCCGAAGCGCGAGCCGTAGGCGATCTGGGCCTTGGAATCGATGTCCTGGTTGCGGAAGCAGATGACGAGGTTCTGCAGCCACGCGGCGTGGACCGCCTCGAAGGTCTCGTCGTCCATCGGCTTCGACAGATCGACGCCGACGATCTCGGCGCCGAGCGAGCCGCCCGACGGGCGCACCTCGATGCGGGAACGGGTGGTCGCGCGGGTCGCCATGGGCAACTCTCCTGCAGGCCGGCCTGTCGATGCCGGGCACCGGAACGCGATGATCGTTCCTCCGCACGGGCGGTGGAAGCGGTCCGGATATATTGATTAGGTTTCTAATGGTTATTATACGGCGGGCGGCGCTTCAAGGCAAGGAAAGCGCTCCCGAGCTTTGCTTCACATCTTGAGGCACTTGGCGCGTGGCTACGCGGCGCCGCCCCGCGGCCGACGGCTGCGCCGTGACGCTCTGGCTCGCCGTTGTCACGGGATGTCGCGCCCTGTCGAGCGTTTGATGGCTATGACACCTCGGCGACATAGCGCGGAGACGGATTTGAAGCCCCAACAACGGGCCGAGAGCTACAGGGCCAGGGCGGCC
>Ga0310811_10014128_pt1 | contig 10404 bp, 11 predicted proteins | sample YCmetagenome_FD_207642 | JGI IMG/M metagenome (GOLD analysis project Ga0310811, IMG submission 207642) | Soil microbial communities from experimental microcosm in Duke University, North Carolina, United States - YC | ecosystem: Engineered > Artificial ecosystem > Soil microcosm > Unclassified ... | reverse complement strand
TGCACGGCGTCGTGTGCGATGCCGGCGCCCGCACCCATCGCGGCACCGCCACCGCCGGCGTGCGCCCCACCGCCACCACCACCGACAGCAGCGTGGGCGGCAGCAGCAGCGGCCGGGGTGGTCGCGGCGGGCGGCGAAGGCGGGGCGGCAGGCGTCGACGCCGGCGGGGCGTAGTCGTACGACCAGTTCCCGGACGGCATCGGGTGCTTGACGGTGATCTTGGAGAAGGCGTCACCACCGTGCACCCCGCTGCACAGCTTGGTGAAAGCCTCCAACACGTCCCGCACGGACTCGAACAACTGCTTGGTCGGCTCGTGCTGGTCGTCGAGGTGCTCGGTGGCCCGCTTCTCGCCGTGCACGGGCACGGACAGCGCCTCGGACACGGTGTCGGCGCTCTCGGCCAGGGTGTCGCCGAGCTGGTCGACGAGGTGCTCGACACCATCGGCGGTCTGCTGCAACGCGTCGGCCATGGCGTTCATGGCGTCGGCCAGGTCGTGCCCGGACAGCCCGTAGCCCTGCATGTAGGCCATGAACGAGTCGGCGTCCTTGCCCTGCCACGACGCGTCCAAGCCGCCGAGCGACTTGGTCAGCGTGTCGGTGATGTCGCCGGCGGCCTTGGCCGCCTTGCGCCAGCGGTCGGCCTCGTCCCGCAGTGCCGACCACTTGCCGACCAGCGGGGCGTAGTACTCCTCGACGGGATCGGTCACGCCGAGCTGGCGGCTGATCTGTGACAGGTAGTCCAGGTGGGCCGGCGACGCGCTCACTTGCCACCAGCCTTCTTCAGCAGGGCCGCGACGTCCTGGTCGTGCGAGCCGTAGTGGTCGGCGGTCTTGGCCAACCCCTCGGCGGCCGCGGTCAGCGCGTCCACCGCGCGGGACAACTGGTCGGACAGCGTCTGCGCGGCCTGCGCGTACGCGCTGTCGGCGCCGGTGTTGTGGCCCAACTGCCCGAAGGCGTCGGCCGGCAGCGGCGCGCCCTTGAGCGCGTCCCGCGCCGAGCCCAGCTCCTCCGACGACCGGGAGACCGTCTTGGCATAGCTCGCGATCCAGTCCGGATCGATCCGCACGCCGCTCACGTCATCCCCTCTCGCCGACTGATCCGGTCCCTTCGACGCGCCCCGGCCGCGTTCAGTTCCCGCCGCCGGCCGGCGGGGCCTGCTGTTGCTGGCTCGGCGCCGCGGTCGGGTAGCTGCCGGCGTCGGCCGGCGGCTGCATGGTGTCGTACGTGCGCAACGCGGCCCCGGGGTCGAGCGCGGTGCCCTGCGGCAGCAGTCGCACGATCGCGTCCGGCGCCGGCGGATAGCTGGCCGGGTCGCCGAGACCGACACCGGCGGCCACCTGGTCCGGGCTCATCGACGGGATCGACGACGCGAAGCCGTAGCGCACGCCCAGGTCGGAGACCACGTACACCGGGCCGGTGCGTTCGTCCGAAGTGGACGTGCTGTCCCGCACCACGGCCGCCTGGCCGGTCGGCAGGTAGAAATCGGTGACCTTCGTGCCGTCGACGCTCGGCGTGCCGAGCTTGATCGGCTTGGCGTTGTCGGGCAGCAGCGGCTTGCCGGCCTCGAGGATGCGCACGGTCAGCAACGGGACGTTGTTCGGGTAGCTCCAGGCCGCGCACACCGCCGGGTACTCGTTGATGTCGACCGGGTTGACCTTCTCCACCGGGAACTCGTCCAGCGCCCACGGCGTGGTGACACGGTTGATCGACTTCACGTCGCCCGGCTCCACGTTGTGCGGCTTGGTGCCGCCGTTCTCGTAGATGGCCTCGGCCGCGACCGGCGAGACCTCATGCCGGCCCTCGGCCACCAGCACGTAGTAATGGTCGGAGTTGTCCACCTCGACCGTGTGCAGCACGTCGCCGATCTTCGCGTTGTCCGGAGCCTGGTAGCTGGTCGGCTGCTCGCCGCGGCCGGGGATGTCCGGCAGGCTCAACGCGACCGTGCCCGGGATCGCGTTCAGCACGGCCGAGCTGATCGGCCGCGCGTACTGCTCCTGCAGCCGATAAGTGTTGGCGATGGCCTTGTCACGGTCCAGGTCCACTTCGGACTTGACCACATGCGTGTTCTTCAGGCCGAGGCTGGTGCTGAGCGAGGACTTGCGGTAGATCAGGTAGTACGACTTGCCGCGGTCCGGCGTGACCAGCAGCGGCTGCGACAGGCTGATCTCCGAACCGACTCCGTCGACGCCGCCGACCACCGACGTAATCGGCGTCGAGCTCTTGTCGGCGTTGTCCGGCAGCGTGTCGCACACGTCCCAGAAGTTGCCGACGCGTTGCGGCCCAACGGGAAGCATCTGCGGGCCGTCCACAATGCCCTGCTTCTTGTCACGCGGCAGGCCCTTGAGCACATCGTCGTCGACCACCGCGGGCGTGGCCGCGGCCGGCGAGCCGGCGCCCTGCGCCCCGCCGCTGCCGTTGGCCAACAGGATCAGCCGAGCCGACGTCACATTGAACGTGGGCACCAACCGCTTGTTGTTGGTGGCGTCGGTGATCAACGCGTACACCGCGCCGGACTGCTTGCCGATCACCACGCCGTTGGACTCGGGCACCGAGCCGGCCGGGCTGAGCACGGCGAACAGGACGAAGCCGATGGCCGCGACCATGGCCAGCAGCACGCCGACCACCGCCGAGCGCATGTGCGAGCCCATCGGGTCGTGCAGCATCACCGAGTCCTTGCGCACCAAGGCGGACTCCATCCGCCTCAGCATGAATCGGTACGCCTGGACCTGGGACTTGCTCGTAGGTGTCGAAGGCATTCGCAGCTCGCAGCTCTCCCGTTCGCGGTACGGTTTCGCAGGATAGCGGGAGGCAGTGCCGGCCGGGTGCGCTTCGGGTGGACCCGATCGGCCGGCGCCCGATATCGCAGCGCACACCGAGGGGAAGATCGAGCGGATGTCCGTGACCACGCAACGCCCGGGGCCGCCCAGCAACGGCGGGCCCCCGCCGCAGGCGCAGTCAGCCACGCCCCCGCCGCGACGCGTGCCGCCGGCACGCCGACGCAAGGCCGGCGCCAGCATCGGCGGCCTGCCGGTGGCCAACCTCGTCGTGCTCGAGGTCGGCGTGGCCATCGGCCTGGTGCTGCTGGCGATCAACAGCTCCTGGCTGTACGTGGCGGCCGGGGTCGTCGGCGTCGCGCTCATCCTGACGTTCATCCGCTGGAGCGGCCGCTGGTTCACCCAGTGGGTCGGGCTGACGATCCGCTACCTGTTCCGCTCGCACAGCCGGGTCAGCTCGCCGGCCGAGGCGCCCGCGGCCGACCCCGACGGTGAGACGAAGGTCATCGGCGCCGAGGACGCCCGGGTCGCGCTGCTCCGGCTCGCGGTGCCCGACCTCGTCGTCGCGCACGCCATCGACCACGAGCGCTCACCGGTCGGCATGGCGTGGCAGGAGGGCGTCTGGACCGCCGTGCTGCGGGTCGACGTGGAGCCGCCGCTGGTCGCCCCGATCGGCAAGGCGCCGAACCTGCCGCTCGGTGTGCTCGCGCCGTGTCTCGAAGACCGCGGCGTGGTGCTGGACTCGATCCGGGTGCTGTGGCACTGCTACCCCGGCAGCGCCGTGCTCCCGCCCACCTCGCCCGCGCTGTCCTCCTACATGGAGGTCATCGGCGCGCTGCCGACCTCCGCCCGCCGGACCACGCTGGTCGCCGTACGGCTGGACCCGCGGCGTTGCGGCGCGGCCATCCGTGAGCGTGGCGGCGGCGTCGTCGGCGCGCACCGGGCGCTGATCGGCGCGCTGTCCCGGGTGCGCAGCGCCCTGGAGAGCCGTGGCGTGACGACCCGTCCGCTGGACTCCGACGAACTGCTGTCCACCGGCATCGCCATCAGCGAGCTGTCCGGCGCGGTCAACGCCGAGGGCCGGGTGGGGCTGACCGAGAAGTGGGGCGGCGTGACCGCCGCCGGCGTCGGCCACTCCAGCTACTCCATCACCGGCTGGCCCAGCGGCGGCGTCGCGGCCGGCCTGAACGCGTTCACCAGCATCCGGGCGCTGTCCTCCACGGTCACGCTGGCCATCTCGCCCGGCGGCCAGGACGGCCAGGTCGGGCTGCGCGGGCTGGTCCGGCTCAGCGCCCGCACCCCGTCCGAGCTGAACCGGGCCGAGGACCGGCTGGAGAAGATGTCCGACCAGCTCGGGTTCGACATGACCCCGCTGCGCGGCCTGCAGAGCGCCGCGCTGGCCGCGACGCTGCCGTTCGGAGGATGGGCATGAGCACGAGTCAGACCCGGTCCCGCGACACCATGGGCAAGGTCGGCGGCCTGGCCCCCGAGTACCTGGTGTCCCCCGAGCTGCTGGACGCGGTCAGCCCGTCGGCCGAGCGCGGCGGCACACTGATCGGCAGCGACTCCCGCAACGAGCCGGCCAGCGTGTCCCTGCTGCGCCCGATGCCGACCAGGGTGGTCGCCCTCGGCGGCCTGTACCTGGCCCGCCAGCTGGCGCTGCGGGCGCTGGCCGCGGGCGCGTGGGTGATCATCGCGACCGGCCGGCCGCAGGCCTGGCAGGCGCTGGCCCAGGCCACCACCACCGGCCCGAACGAGCGGCCGCTGCCCGTCGTCTCGATCCGGCGGCTGTCGCCGATCGAGCTGCCCGACAGCTCCGAGGACAACCCGCTGCTGGTCGTGCACGACGGCGGCGCCACCCCGGTCGAGCTGCTGCCGCCGCGCACGCCGTGGCAGACCACCATGTACGTGCTGCCCTACCTGCACCCGCAGGCCGGCGCGCTGGCCATGAACGCCGACCTGGTGCTCATCCAGCGGCTGCAGGCCGCGCAGGCCCAGCTGGCCGGCCGGATGTGGCGGCTCAACCCGGCCCAGGTCACCGAGCTGTCCCAGCTGCGCGACGACCACGTGCTGGCGCTCGGCCGGGACCTGTGGGTGCCGATCCGCCTGGTCACCAACGAGGGCGAGAAGCAGATCCTCGGACCCGTGCGCCGAGGCGACTGATCTGGGGCGACTGAGCCGAGGCAACCCGGTGGCGTCACCGACCGTCACCGAAGCATGACGTTCACACGATGTGCGGCCCTGGCGCTCGCCGCGGCGGCCGCCCTGCTCGCCGTGCCCGCGACCGCCGAGGCCGCAACGGTGCCGACCGGGTTCGCCCCCGCGTCGAGCAGCTGGCTGACGCCCAAGCACGGTTACGTGCTCGGCTACGCCGGCGCCACCGGCTACCTGCTGGAGACCACCGACGGCGGCGTTCGGTGGTCCCGGCTGGTCGCCCCGCCGATCTCGCTGCCCGACAACCACAACCACGTCGCGCTGACCGTGCCCGACGCCAAGCACGCCTTCGTCTCCGACGGCGAGCACATCCAGGCCAGCACCGACGGCGGCAAGCACTGGTTCGCCATCACACTGGCCGGGCTGCCCAGCCCGAGCTACCTCAACAAGATCGACATCGCCGACGGCCACGTGTTGGCCCTGGCCAGCACGCTGAGCCAGCCCGACCACAACACCACCCAGCTCTACACCGGCAAGGTCGGCGCCAAGACGCTGACCGCCGTGCCGGGCCTGTCGGTCGACGGCGGCATCACCTACGGAGACCTGGCGGTCGGCGGCGGCGTGCAGGTCTCGGTCGGCGCGGACCACTCCACCAGCAAGTACTGGATCTCCACCGACGGCGTGCACTTCACGGCCGCGCCGCTGCCCTGCGACGCGTCCATGCAGACCGCCCTGGACGGCGTGCGGCAGGGCAAGGTGCTCAACCTGTGCCTCGGCGACCCGTCCGACCCGTCGCCCGGGCACATGCACAAGCAGCTGGTCCACGCCGCGGCGCTGGGCGTGCGCTACCAGCCCTCCGACGCCGAGGCCCCGCTGGCCGGCATCTTCCAGGGCTTCGCCTCGGGCTCGGACCAGAACGCCGCCATCGCGGCCACCGGCGGCGGCGTCGAGCTGCTGTACAGCACCACCGACGGCGGCAACACCTGGCAGACCACCGAGCTCGACGAGGACCGGTTCGGCCTGTACGACCTGCGGTTCGTCGACCACGCCTTCGGCACCGTGATCACCGGCACGCCGGACGCGTGGAACGGCTCGGTGCTCTACCGCACCACCGACTCCGGCCACAGCTGGCAGCCGGTGACCTTCAGCTAGCTGTGCTGACCCGGACGTTGCGGGTGACCGCGGCGCGGGCGGCCAGATCCTGGTCCGCGGGGTAGTCGACCCGGACCAGGGTCAGGCCGTGCGGCGGCGCGACGGTGACGGAGCTGGAGCGCTCGGTGGAGCGCAGCAGGGAGGCCGGCCAGTCGACCGGCTTGCGGCCCTCGCCGACGGCCAGCAGCGCGCCGACCAGGCTGCGGACCATGGAGTGGCAGAACGCGTCGGCGGACACGGCGGCGGTCAACACGCCGTCCTCGCCCCGGGTCCATGTCAGCCGTTGGAGCTCGCGGATGGTGGTGGCACCTTCGCGGCGTTTGCAGAAGGCGCAGAAGTCGTGCTCGCCGAGCAGCAGCTCGGACGCCTCGCACAGGGCCGTCAGCGACAGCGGCCGCGGCCAGGAGATGGTGTCCAGCCGGCGCAGCGGGTCGGCGCCGAAGGGGGCGTCGGCCACGCGGTACTCGTAGTGCCGGCGCAGCGCGGTGAAACGGGCGTCGAACTCGTCGGGCACTCTGGTCGCCCGGAACACCCGCACGTCGGCCGGCAGGATGCGGGACAGCCGCTTGGGCAGTCCGTCCACATCGGACTCGACCGGCAGGTCGACATGGGCCACCTGCCCGCTGGCGTGCACGCCGGCGTCGGTGCGGCCGGCCACGGTCAACGTCAGCGGCTGGCGGAACACCTGAGACAGCGACTCCTCCAGCACGCCGCACACCGTGCGCCGCTCCGGCTGGCGGGCCCAGCCGGAGAACTCGGTGCCGTCATAACCGAGGTCCAGCCGAACGCGGACGAGCCCGCCATCCCCGGAGGGAGTGGCGGGCTCGTCGTGGACGGCAGAAGTCACTCGGACTTCTTGTCCTCAGCCTCGGTGGTCTCCTCGACCTCGGCGACAGCCTCGGTCTCGGCGGCCTCGTCAGCGGCGGCCTCCTCGGCGGCCGGGGTCTCGACGACCTCGGCGGCCGGGGTCGCGGCCTCGTCCTTGGCGAACTTGGTGCCGCGGGCCTTCTCGGCCTCGGTGGTGACCAGCTGCTCCGCGATCAGCTCGATCACGGCCATGGGGGCGTTGTCGCCCTTGCGGGGCATGGTCTTCACGATGCGGGTGTAGCCACCGTTGCGGTCGGCGAAGTGCGGGCCGATCTCGGCGAACAGCTTGTGCAGCACGTCCTTGTCGCGGATGGTCTTGAGGACCTCACGACGGTTGTGCAGGTCGCCGCGCTTGGCCTTGCTGATCAGCCGCTCGGCGAGCGGACGCAGCTTGCGCGCCTTGGCCTCGGTGGTCTTGATCCGCCCGTGCGTGAACAGCGCCGTGGCCAGGTTGGCCAGCAGCAGCCGCTCGTGGGCCGGAGACCCGCCAAGCCGGGCGCCCTTGGTGGGGGTCGGCATTTCCGTTGCTCCTGTGGTCTAGAACAGCTGGGTCAGAGCTGCTCAGTCTCTGCGTAGTCCTGGCCGTCGTCGTGGTGTCCGTCCACACCCGCGTCGGACCAGCCCGCGTCGGCCGGGAAGTCGGTCGCGGCGACCGACGGGTCGAACCCGGGCGGGCTGTCCTTCAGCGCGAGGCCGAGGCCGACGAGCTTGAGCTTGACCTCGTCGATCGACTTGGCGCCGAAGTTGCGGATGTCGAGCAGGTCGGCCTCGCTGCGCGAGACCAGTTCGCCGACGGTGTGGATGCCCTCACGCTTGAGGCAGTTGTACGACCGGACCGTGAGGTCCAGGTCCTCGATCGGCATCGCGAACGCGGCGATGGTGTCCGCCTCGGCCGGCGACGGGCCGATCTCGATGCCCTCGGCGTCGGTGTTGAGCTCACGGGCCAGGCCGAAGAGCTCGGTCAGCGTCTTACCCGCGGACGCGACGGAGTCGCGCGGCGTGATCGACGGCTTGGTCTCCACGTCCAGGATCAGCTTGTCGAAGTCGGTGCGCTGCTCGACACGAGTGGCCTCGACCTTGTACGTCACCTTCAGCACCGGCGAGTAGATCGAGTCGACCGGGATCCGGCCGATCTCGGCGCCGGCCTGCTTGTTCTGCACCGCCGGGACGTAGCCGCGACCGCGCTCGACGACGAGCTCGATCTCCAGCTTGCCCTTGGCGTTGAGGGTGGCGATGTGCAGGTCGGGGTTGTGCACGGTGACACCGGCCGGAGGCACGATGTCGCCCGCGGTCACCGCGCCGGGACCCTGCTTGCGCAGGTACATGGTCACCGGCTCGTCCTCCTCGGAGGACACGACCAGCTCCTTGAGGTTCAGGATGATGTCGGTGACATCCTCCTTCACCCCGGGAACCGTGGTGAACTCGTGCAGCACGCCGTCGATCCGGATGCTGGTCACGGCCGCGCCCGGGATGGACGACAGCAGCGTGCGCCGGATCGAGTTGCCCAACGTGTAGCCGAACCCGGGCTCCAGCGGCTCGATGACGAACCGGGACCGGGTGTCGTTGATGGGCTCCTCGGCGAGCGTGGGTCGCTGAGAGATGAGCACTGCTTACCTTCTTTCGTACGACGCCCGCTATTTGACGTCGACCGAGTCCCGGCCCGGCCGCCGTGCGGCGGCCGGGCCGGGAAGGATCACTTCGAGTACAGCTCGACGATCAGCTGCTCCGACACCGGCGTGTCGATCTGGGCCCGCTCGGGGAGCTGGTGCACCAGAACACGCAGGGAGGACGGAACCACCTGGAGCCAAGCCGGGATCGGACGGTCACCGAAGGTGGCCTTGGCGACCTCGAAAGGCAGCGTCGGCAGCGACTTCGGCTTCACGTCGATGATGTCCCACTTGGACACCCGGTAGCTGGGGATGTTCACCTTGTGGCCGTTCACGATGAAGTGACCGTGGCTGACCAGCTGGCGGGCCTGGCGGCGGGTGCGAGCCAGACCGGCGCGGTAGACGACGTTGTCCAGCCGCGACTCGAGGATCTGCAGCAGGTTCTCACCGGTCTTGCCGGTCTTGCGAACCGCTTCCTCGTAGTAGCGGCGGAACTGACGCTCCAGCACGCCGTAGGTGTAGCGAGCCTTCTGCTTCTCCTGCATCTGCAGGAGGTACTCGGACTCCTTGATGCGGCCACGGCCGTGCTGGCCGGGCGGGTACGGACGGCGCTCAAAAGCCTGGTCGCCGCCGACGAGGTCGACCTTGAGGCGACGCGAGATGCGCGTCGCGGGGCCGGTGTAACGAGCCATCTGTTCTTACTCCTCCCCGTGCCTCAGACCCGGCGCCGCTTGGGCGGGCGGCAGCCGTTGTGGGGCTGCGGGGTCACGTCCTGGATGGTTCCGACCTCGAGGCCCGCCGCCTGCAGCGAACGGATCGCGGTCTCCCGGCCGGAGCCGGGGCCCTTCACGAACACGTCGACCTTGCGCATGCCGTGCTCGGCCGCCTTGCGGGCGGCGTTCTCGGCGGCCATCTGCGCGGCGAACGGCGTGGACTTACGGGAGCCCTTGAAGCCGACGTGGCCGGCCGAGGCCCACGCGATGACGGCGCCGGTCGGGTCCGTGATGGAGACGATCGTGTTGTTGAACGTGCTCTTGATGTGGGCGTGCCCGTGAGAGACGTTCTTCTTCTCCTTGCGCCGGATCTTCTTGACCCCGGCGCCGGAGCGAGTCTTGGGTGGCATTCTTCGGAGATCTCCTAGCTAGCGGGGGTTACTTCTTACCGGCCTTCTTCTTGCCGGCCACCGTCTTCTTCGGGCCCTTGCGGGTGCGGGCGTTGGTCTTCGTCCGCTGACCGCGCACGGGAAGCCCACGACGGTGCCGAAGCCCCTCGTAGCAGCCGATCTCCATCTTGCGACGGATGTCGGCCTGGACCTCGCGGCGGAGGTCACCCTCGACCTTGTAGTTGGCCTCGATGTGCTCACGCAGCTTGGCGAGGTCGTCGTCGCCCAGGTCCTTGGCCCGCAGGTCCGGGCTGATGCCCGTCGCGGCCAGGAGCTCCTTCGAGCGAGTCCGGCCAATGCCGAAGATGTAGGTCAGCGCGATCTCCATCCGCTTTTCGCGGGGGAGGTCGACGCCAGCGAGTCGTGCCATGCGGCGTACTGCTCCTCACTTGTTTCATCGCTCCAGGTCTGCTCCTCGTCCGTCCTGGGACCGACTCGCTGTGTCGGTACACCCGCTCGCACGGATGCTGTCCCAGCCCCGGCCTGGAGTCCGGGGGTGAGTCGGGTGCTCGCGCGCCCGACAGGGTCGAGGAGGCTTGTGTACTTGTGGTCGCGTCCACTTGAGTGGATCAGCGACGAGTACAGGGTTCGGTGCTCAGCCCTGGCGCTGCTTGTGGCGCAGGTTGTCGCAGATCACCATGACCCGGCCGTGACGGCGGATCACCTTGCACTTGTCGCAGATCTTCTT
>Ga0310811_10014124_pt1 | contig 10406 bp, 14 predicted proteins | sample YCmetagenome_FD_207642 | JGI IMG/M metagenome (GOLD analysis project Ga0310811, IMG submission 207642) | Soil microbial communities from experimental microcosm in Duke University, North Carolina, United States - YC | ecosystem: Engineered > Artificial ecosystem > Soil microcosm > Unclassified ... | reverse complement strand
ACTGATCGACGACATAGCCGCCGGCGATCTCTACGACCTGCAGGAGCGCTACGGCCTGCTGTTCGACCGCACGCGCTCGCTGTCGCTGCATCTCTTCGAGCATGTGCACGGCGAGAGCCGCGACCGCGGCCAAGCGATGGTCGACCTGCTGAAGCTCTACCAGGGAGGCGGCTACAACCCGCTCGCCAGCGAGCTGCCCGATTTCCTGCCGCTGTTCCTCGAATTCGCCTCGACGCGCGAGCCGCGCGCCGCGATCGAGCTCGTCGGCCAGCCGGCCAACGTGATCGCCGCGCTGCGCGAGCGGCTGGCCAAGCGCCGCTCACCCTACGAGGCGGTGATGGCGGCGCTGCTGGCGCTCTCCAGGGCAAAGCTCGATGCCAAGGCGCTCGAGATCCTGCGCGCCGAGCCCGATCCCGAGCCCGACGACCTCGAGGCGCTCGATGCGGCGTGGGTCGAGCAGGAAGTCACCTTCGGCCCCGGCGCCGCCAAAGACGCCTGCCCCGTCGACCGCATGGCCGAGCGCCTGCGTGTCGCCGCTCATCCGGCACAGGGAGTGTGAGCCATGACGCACTATCTCTTCCAGGTCGCCTTCGTCTGGTACCCGTATGTCTGCTTCACGGTGTTCCTGCTCGGCAGCCTGATCCGCTTCGAGCGCGATCCCTACACCTGGCGGGCGAGTTCGAGCCAGATCCTGCGCAAGCGGCAGCTCTTCTGGGGCTCCAACCTGTTCCATGTCGGCATCCTGTTCCTGCTGTTCGGCCACACGGTCGGGCTGCTGACGCCGACCGAGATCTATACGCTGGTCATCACGGTGCCGCAGAAGCAGATGATGGCCGTTGTCTCCGGCGGCATCGCGGGCATCCTGTGCTTCATCGGCCTGACGATGCTGCTGCATCGCCGACTGTTCGACGCGCGCATCCGGCGCACCAGCTCGGTCATGGACATCGCCATCCTCGCGATCCTGTGGCTGCAGCTGACGCTCGGTTTGGTGACCCTGCCGCTCTCGATCCACCACTCGGACGGCGGCGTGATGCTGGCGCTGTCTCACTGGGCGCAGGGCATCGTGATACTCCAGCCGGTCGAGGTGAGCACCCTGGAAGCGCTGCCCTGGCCGTACCTAGCCCATCTCGTACTCGGCATGACCTTGTTCCTGGTCTTCCCGTTCAGCCGGCTCGTCCACATCTGGTCGGCGCCGGTCTGGTATCTCGGCCGCCGCGGCTACCAGGTAGTGCGCACGCGCCGGCCCCTGCCCGTTCGCCAGCCTGCGGAGTGATCGCCATGGACACCACCATCACGGCCAGCCGTCCGGCGCGCCGCCGCTTCACGCGGCCCGTCCCGGTCAGCATCAACGGCGTTGCGATCTCGAGCGCCGACATCGCGCGCGAGACGCAGCATCACGCCTCGCCCGATCCCGACGACAGCTGGGCGCTGGCGACGCGGGCGCTGGCGATCCGCGAGCTGCTCTCACAAGAGGCCGACCGTCTCGGCATCGTCGCCGAGCCGATCGAGGACGATGAAGGTCGCCGCGAGGCCGAGAGCGAGGCCCGCCTGCGCGCCCTGCTCGAGCGCGAGGTCGTCCTGCCGCGGGCCGGCGAGGCCGAGTGCCGCCGCTTCTACGGGCAGAACAGCCGGCGGTTCCGCTCGCCGGACCTGTTCGAGCCGGCCCACATTTTGATTGCCGCGCGAGCTGGCGACGATGAAGCACGCGCCGCAGCGCGCCAAGCGGCGGAAACGCTGATCACCGAGTTGCAGGAGCGGCCGGGCGACTTCGCTGCTCTCGCGCTTGCCCACTCCGCCTGCCCGTCCTCCAAACAAGGCGGCAATCTCGGCCAGATCGGTCCCGGCCAGACGGTCGAGGAGTTCGAACGCGCGCTCGCCAGCATGACCGCGGGCGAGCTCCATCCGCAGCCGATCGAGACCCGCTACGGGATGCATGTCGTTCGCCTCGATCGTCGCATCGACGGCCGGGAACTGCCCTTCGAGCTGGTTCAGGAACGCATCGCCGAATACCTCGACGAGGCCGTGCGCCGCCGTGCGCTCAGCCAATACATCTCGATCCTCGCCGGTCGCGCCCGAGTAACCGGCATCGATCTAGCGGGCTCCGGCCCGCTGGTCCAGTAGGAGGCGCCGGTGTTGCTCGGACAAGTGCTGCAAGAGCTGGGCGACGAAGCGTTCGCCGCCGAGGCGCTGCTGGCCATGGGGAATCTTCCCCTGATGGTCGAGATCGAGACGACGGGGCGGCACTTCGGCGAAAGCCCCGGCGAGTACGCCGCCGGTGCGTCACGCCGCTTCGCCACCGAGGCCTCGAATGAGGATTGGCTGGGGCTGATGACGGCGCTCGAGCGCGCCGACGACGCGGGTGCGGCATGCCTGAAGCACATGGTGGAATGGGCACTTTGCCGCGACACGACGGAATTCGACGATGGCTGCGCCAGCGGCCACTGCACTTGCAAAGGGAGCTGAACGATGTCCGACACAATGATTGCCGCACTGGTCTATGCCGATGGCGTCTATCCTGACGAGGCGATCGGTCGCGCGATCGAGCCGTTGCGCCAACGCAGCGTCCCCCTCGCCGGGGCGATCCAACGCGATCCGAGCGATCGACCGGGCCGTCATCCCTGCGACCTTCTGCTCGAGAACCTGGCAAGCGGCGAAGTCACCGCCATCGCCGAGCATCGTGGCAAGGAGGCACGCGGGTGCCGCCTCGACGTCGGCATCCTTACCGACATCGCCGAGGCCGTGGCGACCAGCCTGCACGAGGGCGAGCCACGTCTGCTGATCGTCAACAAGTTCGGCAAGATCGAAGCGGACGGCGGCGGTTTGCGCGAGGCGATCTCGGACGCCGTCTATCTCGGCATCCCGGTCCTGGTCGGCGTCCCGTTGCGCAATCTCGATCGGTGGCGAGCCTTCGCCGCCGCGTACTCGGTGGAGTTGCCGGTCGATAGCGCCGCCATCTCGAACTGGCTGGCTTCGAAAGGATTGCCGGCAGAAACAAGTGCACGCCAGATCGCTCCTCGCGACGCCGTGCTTGCCGCTTAAGTCGATGGACGACATCACGATCGCGCGTGCCATCCATGTAGTGGCGGTCGTGCACTGGATCGGCGGCGTCATCTTCGTGACCACCGTTGTGTTGCCAGCCGTCTTGGCCATGGCCGAGCCAAGGCGGCGACTGGAGATGTTCGAGGCGATCGAGCGAGGATTCTCTCGGCAGGTCAGGATTTCCGTCCCGATCGCCGGATTAAGCGGCGCCTACATGGCCGAGCGCCTCGACATCTGGAGCCGCTTCGTCACGCCCGGCGGCTGGTGGCTCATGGCCATGGCACTGCTCTGGCTTCTTTTCATGGCAATCCTCTTCGTGATCGAGCCGCTGCTGCACGTGCGGTTCCAGCGCGCGGCGATAGCCGATCCGCCGGGGGCGTTGCGGCGTGTGCAGCGCGCTCACTGGCTCCTGGGCGGCGTCGCAGTGGCTGTGGCGGCTGCTGCAGTAGCCGGAGCCCACGGGGCCTGGGGTTGATGAGGACGAAGAGATGTCTCGGCTGTTCAGTCTGCTTTCACGGCTTCTGGTCGGCATCACGCTCGCCAGGCCTGCCTGTGCCTGCCCTTCGGATGCCACACGATCGCCAGAGCGGCTGAGCCGCTGCTTCCAGCTCTACCAACTCTGGGCGCGCTACGAAACCGCCAACTGTTCCAACCAGACCGGACAACGGGCCCAGGCCGAGTGGGCATTGTCGCGCTGCCAGGTCGGCGATTTGGAGAGCGGCTTCGCTGAGTTGGAGAGGCTCCTCCGGCGGGATCTGATTAGCCTTCGAACTGCGGCCACTACGACGGCCCTTACGCGCTAGAAGTTCGCTTTCATTGGAGGCATCACGAATGGTGCTTATAGCCAGTTCTGCCTGCGGCTCTGCGGCGTGATGAAACCAGTTTCTACAGGACAGGACGGACGTAATGCGAGCACCGACTAGCGGGGCGGCAACTACAACCCAACCCGCGTCGCCGGCGGCGGAGCAATGTGCATGTGGACCTCGACCGTCTTCACGCCAGGCACATTCTCGGCAGCAGCACGATACGCCTGCCGAACCAAGTCGGTCGGCGCCACGCCCCACAGATGGACGACACCACCGTTCACAACGACATCCATCTGCTTGGCCTGGGACCAGCTGCGACCCCGGCAAGCGGCGTAGATCTCCCGGCGCACTTCCTCGTCGCGGCGGTAGGGATGGACTTCATCGCCGTCACCGCTGAGCGAGATGAGGCCTCGCAGGATATCGATCCGGCTGACGATGCCCACGATCGCGCCCTTTCGAAGGATCGGGATACGCTTAATGTTGCGCCCCTTCATTAGGTGCGCAATCTGCGCGATCGGCGTGTCTTCGGAAGCCGTTATCACATCCCGGGTCATCACGTCGGCGACCTTGCGCGCGCGGCGGCCGTCGTGGCTGGCGATGTAGTCCGCAGCGTCGCTCATCAGGTCCGCCTCGCTGACGATACCCGTCATGGTCCCGGCTTCGTCAACGACAGGCATGGCGCTGACCCGACAGTTGACCAGAAGCCTGGCGGCCTCGAGCACGGAGGCGTCGACACTTACTGAGAGCACTCCGTCGGACATCACGTCCTTCGCTTGCATGACATCCTCCTTCGTCGCTTGAGGATCAGGCGCACAACAGCTGGAGGCCGGCCTTGTTTGCCAGGATGACGGTCCGGCCGGCATCGGCCAGTCGGATCAGACCATCGCGCACCATCTGGGTCAGGGTCCGCGACACCGTCTCAATCGTCAGGCCGAGATGGTCGGCGATATCGGTGCGCTGCATCGGCAACTCGGCCCGGTCGGCGTTTGCGCGCCGGGCGGCAATCTCGAGCAGGAAGGTGGCCATCTTCTCCATGGCGCTTTTGCGGCCGAGCAGCACCATGTGGTCGTGGGCGCGGTCGAGGCTGCTCAGCATCGAGGTCATGAGCTGCTCGCCGAACGCTGGGTCGTGCTGGACAAGTCCTCCGAAGTTGCTGCGCCGGTAAGTGAGCACGACCACCTTGTCCACCGCCTCGGCCGTGAAGCGATGAGTTTCCCCGCTTTCCAGGCCGAAAACGTCACCCGCAAAGTGGAAGGTATCGATCTGCCGGCGGCCGTCGGCCAGCAGCTTGCCCGTGCGGACCGTGCCGGAGACGACCTTGTAGAAGACGCTGCAGGGTTCGCCCTCGGCAAATATCTCCTCGCCGCGACCGAAGGAGCGGCGGACGCCGGAAGCCGCCGGCTCCGCGCGGAAGGTCATATAGGCCGGGCCGCGCAGGGCGATGGCGGCTGGAATGCGGGAACTGTGGGTAGTGTTGAAGGTCTGCATCGTTTTCCCCTTCGAGATCGTACAAGGACCTTACGTTCGACCACGAAACCACGAAATTCAGGTCTTCTCCTAAGGGGTTTTACGTAGTCGCTAAGGCGTCTCTCTTCGCCGACTGCCCGGCGGTGAGGCCCCCAGCCAATCGGCTGCCTCGGCAAACAGCCGGTATTTCACGCCGACTACAGAGAACTCACGGGCCCAGTTCACCAGATCGCCCCACGGGTCGTTGAGCTTGCCCAGGCCACTCGCGACAGCCACGACCGTGCCGACCTCGATACGGCCCTGCAGCACCATCCAGCCCCCGACGCAGAGCGCAACAGCAACCGACAGGTGGTACATCAGATTCATCAGCAGGTTCATGACGCCGCGCGATCGCTTTGACTGCACCCGCCCTGGCCGGCGGGTGGTCACTGTTGGGTCCGGACTCCTGCAGCCGAACGGCCGCGGTGCGATTGTCCAACCCTTTGAGCCCGGCGCCCAGGGTCGCACGCAGGACGTCACGGCTGTTGGTCCAGAACGGGCGCTCGGCTGGCGCTCGTCTTCGCGCGCCCGAGGATTCGGCCGCCCATGCCGAGCTTCTGTCGGACTGCGCACGACTGATACGGATCTGGGGCGAGCGCGCCGGGAACGAGAGGGAACTCTGGAACAACCTAGAGCTGCGTCTCACCGGGACGTCGAATGCCGAGGAGGCACTGCGTGCCTATTCCGAGACGGCCGCCCGACGCCTGCGCATGGCGCTGGAAGACGCACAACGGATCTTCGAGGAGCATCAGGCGATCATGGCGCGCTTCTCGCGTCCGCCCGGCTGACCCGGACGCCGAGGCCGCTCGGCCGGCAGCGGCTTCCGTGGTCAGCCGGGCGCATTGCTTGCGATCCTCGCCGAACAGCTTCGCCGGCACTCGAAGATCGCGGCACACGCTTCGATCGACTGGCAAGCCGCTACGCCGGTGACGCCCGCACCCAGTCGCGCCGCGAGCCCACAGGCGACTGAAGTGGAGCTAGCGCAATGCGAAACAGCAATTCGGATTTCCCGCTCGAAGAGGTGGCAAGGATCCTTGCGAACGCAAGGAAGCGCTGCTGCTTTGCGCTACTTCCTGCCTCCCTAAAGAGCCACCCGATGCTGCGCTCGGAGTGCGACGCAACGCCGGACATCTTCGATCGCGGACCGGCCAGAGGAGAGATCGACGGCGAGTTCGCTGTCGAAGCGGTCAGGCTCGCCCTTGGGCTTGGTCAGCAGGTCGAAGCGCAGGGTCATTCTCTCGCCGCGCTGCAGGGCATCGAGCAGCCTGCTCGACAGCGACGGAATCTGGAGAGCCTGGCCTTCCGCCGCATCCGACGAATCGGCCACCACCACGTAGTCGTCGGCGAACAGCAGCTGTGCCGGGAAGACGCGATCGTCGATCATGATCTCGACTCGTGGGTCCTGCTTGAGCGCCTTTGGATCGGCGCCCCGCGGCAGGAGCGGCCCCTCGTCGGTCAGATAGAGATCGAGCTCGAGCGAGCGCTGCCCGGAAGTTTCTGTGCACAGAAGCACCACCGTGTCGACGTTGAGAGTGCTGTCGGTTGGCTCGGTGATGGCGTAGCTCGGCGGCTCGACACCCGGCTCGGTGATCCAGCCGCGGATATGATCGTCGCTCATGGCGCCCGCGACCGATGCCAGTACCACCAAGCAGGCCGCGGCGAAGACCAGGGAAGGTCTCAGGATTCGCATTGCTGACTCCCGTGCCCGTCCCGATGGCGCATTGGGCGCTGGAACAGGCGCGCCATGTCGAAACAGTTCTCCATGAAGACCGGCGATTCGAACGGCGACTTGGCATAGACCCCGACAGGATGGGAGCCGAAACGCTCGACCAGGGTTGCCACCGTATCAAGCCGGCGGGCTGCACTTGGGCGGCCGTCGCAATGGGCAACGATCGTCTTGTAGGCCATGCCTTCCTCCGCGTTTTCGACTTTGGCCTTCCTAGAGGAAGGCCCGAAGCGCGCGTTTGATGCGGATCAATCCGCCGCCGCTGGGCTGCCGAATTGATCTGCATCATGGCCTGTGGCCTGGCTCCATGGCTTGCTGCGTCGACTTTCATTCGAAGGTGTCGCCTTGTCTCGCAGTTTCCTTGGTTTCGGTGGGCTTGGCGCAGCTCTGCTTTCGGCCGTGGCGTGGGCGTTCTCCACGCCGCCGAAGGCCGTGCCGGTCGATGCCGGCGTCACCGCGGCAAGCGCCGCTGCTGCATTGCAGGAGTGCCTGAGCGAGGCCTCGCCCGCCACCATCCTCGAAAGCCGCCAACTCGCCGAGAAGACCATACGCACCTGCTCCGCGGCGCTGCAATCGCGCACCCTCACGCCCGCCGATGTTGCGCAGGCGCGCCTTTATCGCGGCGCCGCGCGCACCGCGCTGGGCGATGCCCTGCTCGCCGCAGGCGACTATCTCGAAGCGCTACGTCACTACGACAGCGCCATCGATTCCAACAATCCCGACGCGCTGCAGCTCTACCGCGCGGCCGCGGCGCTTGAGGGCGTCGGCAAGGCCGATGCGGCCCTCTCCAAGTACGACGCCGCGATCAAGGCCGATCCGAAGCTGGCGCTCGCCTACTACGGCCGCGGCATTCTGCTGGCGACGCGAGCGCGCGCCTACAATCGCGCGATCGCCGACTTCGACCGGACGCTGACGCTCGATCCCGCGAACACGCACGCGCTGGTCCATCGCGGCGAGGCCTACAGCCAGATCGGCAACTTCGGCCACGCGCTGGCCGACCTCAATCGGGCGATCCAGCTCGATTCGCGCGCTTCCGCCGCGTTCGTCGCGCGCGGCCTCGTGCAGCAGCGGCGCGGCGCAAGCGACCTTGCCCTCGCCGACTTCGATTCAGCGCTGAAGATCAACCCGCACGACCAGCAGGCGCTGCGCAACCGCGGCGCGCTGCAGGCCGTGCTCGGCCGCCAGGACGAGGCGATCGCCGATTTCGACGCGGTGATCAAGATGAACCGCACCGATCCGCTCGCCTTCTTCAATCGCGGCTACGCTCTTTTCGCGAAGCAGGAGTACGAGCTCGCGGTTATGGACTACAGCACCGCACTGTACCTCGATCCGACGATGGGGCAGGCCTATCTCAACCGCTGCCTGACGCGGACCATTCAGGGCAAGGAACTGGTGATGGCGCTGGCCGACTGCGACCAGGCGCTGAAACTGCTGCCGGTGAGCATTCCGACGCGTGAGACGCGCGGCTTCATCTATCTCAAGCTGGACGATCCAGCGATCGCCATCACCGAGTACGAGGCGGCCCTGCAGATGGACGCCAACCGGCCGCTCGCGCTGTACGGGCTGGGGCTCGCCAAGATCCGGATGGGCCGCAAGGACGAGGGCGAGGCCAACCAAGCCGCCTCGCTCGCGCTCAGCCCCGACATTGCCAGGCAGTTCTCCGTCTATGGTGTGGAGTAGCCCGCGACTTCCACGAAATCACCGAACCAAAGCGACAAGTTGGGCAGCGCGCGCATCGTCTCGCGAATAGCGAGGCCAATCGCGTAGGGGCCAAGCATGGCAATGATCGGCATGGCATAGAAGCGCCGGATGATGAACCGCTCGAACATGAAACCGACCAACGCCAGCACGACCGGCGCGGTCAGGATCACCGCAGGCAAGCCGCTTTTTTCGAACAGATAGACCGCATAGGCGCCGAGCAAAACGAACTCGCTATCGGCGAAGTGAAGATAGCCATTATGCTGGCGACGACCCCGAGGCCGAGGACGATCAGCACCATCACTCACCGAGGCGAAGGCCAGCAAATCGAAGGCGAGCGCGATATTGGTGCCCATGGCCTCCTCGCAGCGCCGTCACCTTGTGGGCCGGCGCATTTTTGATTGAGCCGAATACGCGAGCCTAATGTGGCGGCTTGATGACACGAACCGGTATGCTGTCGGACCCTTTCGCCCCAACCTTGGTGTTGACTTCTGTTCGATAGGGAATCCTAGCAGTAGGCCTAACGTTCTGGTTGATCGCCTTTGAGATGCGAGGTCTACAAATGAATACCACGATGACGCTATCTGACCTCAGCTCGTCGCGCTGAAAGCAATCGAAGAACATTTTGTGGGCGTGGACTACTGGGAAGAGTCGACGATCAGGCTGTATCGCGATCTCGGGCTCGTCTTCTCCAGCGGCAAGCGGATCAACCTGACAGCAGCGGGAAGGCAAGTGGTCGCGCGGGCTAGGGTTTTGAAAGCCGCGTAGGTCACGATCCCGGTCAATGGACTTCGAAGACGGTCAGAGCGGCACGCGACTTGGAGGGGCAAGCGGAGGCAATGCTTGAGCGTTGACTCTACCCTGCCCCTAGCACGCTCTGGCGATCGCCCTCGGACCCGCCCTAGAGTCAGCAGATCATCATCCATCACATCCGCGCCGGAGATCGAGTGGCGGACGGAGGCTGCGCCCACATTCGTCAGCACCTCACCGTGGACGAAGCCGAGCGCATCCGGCATTTTGCCATTTCCCTGAACGCAGGCGCGGACCAGACGTCGTTGTCTTGACTGTAGAGGTCATCGTCGCCTTTGTGGCTGGCTGAACCGGGTAGGCCGAAGTTCGACTCGACGGCGGTAACCCGGCCGCCTGCTTTGACGAGCTGCGGCCCTTGTCGTGAAGCGCCAGAGTTTAAAGCGCCCGCACCAATGACGTTCAAGGCGAGGCTCAAGGGTAGCGACAGTCACGAGCCGTCTTTGCTGGCCCAGCGCCAATTCGAAAGGCACGCCTTAGCCCGCGCTCGCTCATCTCAAGCGTTTTACTGTTGGCACACCATTGGAGGGATCCTTTGTACAAGATCGCCTGTGGTACGGTTCTGCTGGAAGTTCAAATCAGCGGCGAAGGCACCGCAATGCCCCGCCCTTATGCATTGCAACGTGATCTGTCTTGTCGCTCTTGATCTCGTACTGCGGATCGTCCTCGCTCGCGTGATGCACGTATCCCCTGTAGGTCACCTCGCTCATATATACGTGTATGATGGCGACCCTGCGCAGATCAAATTAGGACACTACCTGCGCTTGCCGACCTAGTGCTACGGCACGGGCAGCAACCCGAACGATCACCAGAACAGTGGCTAG